>ENA-OOXA01001609-OOXA01001609.1-human-gut-metagenome-genome-assembly--contig:-NODE-1609-length-12250-cov-4.024354_pt1 | contig 12250 bp, 9 predicted proteins | sample MGYA00241581_ERZ501331 | MGnify/ENA primary metagenome ERZ501331 (study PRJEB25962, sample SAMEA2042982) | human gut metagenome | biome: human gut; feature: human-associated habitat; material: faeces...
CAACAGGAACAACAGTGCGCCCACAAGGTCCTTTTCGCTGTCGCCGAAGCGGCCCATGGGGGTGGCGGCAAGGATCTTGCCGGTGCGGGCGGTGGGGGTGCCGTCCTCGTTGTAGAGGAGCTTTGCATTCTGGTCGCTGGCGAAGAAGCCCGGCGCAATGGCGTTGACCCGAATGCCCACCTTGCTGAAGTGGACGGCCAGCCACTGCGTGAAGTTGGTCACGGCGGCCGGAGTAGGCCGGGATCTTGGTCAGGGGCAGGTAGGCGTTCATGCTGGAGATGTTCAGGATGTTGCAGCCCTCACGGCCCACCATCTGGCGGGCAAAGGCTTGGGTCGGCAGCAGGGTGCCGATGAAGTTCAGGTTGAACACCATCTCCACGCCGCTCTCGTCGAGGTCGAAGAAGGTCACGGTGTCGGTGTCGAGGTCGCCCATCTCGAAATATTCCTTGTCGGTATTGGCGCGGGAATTGTTGCCGCCCGCACCGTTTACGAGGATGTCGCAGGGGCCGAGGTCAGCCAGCACGTCCTCGGCCACCTGTAAGCAGTTGGCCTTGTTCATGACGTTGCAGGTGTAGCCCTTGGCCACGCCGCCCTCGGCTTCAATCTCATCGGCCAGCGCCTTGAGCTTGTCCATATTGCGGCCCAGCAGGGCAACTTTCGCCCCCGCGCGGGCCAAGGCCTTGGCGAAGATGGAGCAGAGGGTGCCGCTGGCACCGGTGACAACGGCGACTTTGCCGGAGAGGTCGGTGTTCAGAACGTTCTTTTCCATGGTGTACCTCCGTTCAATCAGACTTTGCCCGCACCCTTGTCCAAGATCTTATTGAACCGTGTGAAGAAGGTGAAGGCGGTAACGGCTGCAGCAAGGATGTCGCTGACCGGCTCGGCGAGGAAGACGCCGAAAACGGGGTCAGAAACCAGATGCGGCAAAATGAAGATGAGGGGGATCAGCAGGATGATCTTGCGCAGACAGGCCAGCAGCAAGCTGACTTTGGCCTGCCCCAGCGCCATGAAGCTTTGCTGGCACGCGATCTGAACACCCATGGCGAAGATGCCGGCCATATAGATGCGCATGGCCCACGTGGTGTACTCGATGAGGGCGGCGTCCGAAGTGAAGATGCCCGCCACCGCGCCGGGAACCAGCATCATCAGCAGCCAGAACAGGGTCGTGTAGCCGAAGCAGAGGGTCAGCTGGAAGCGGAAGGCCTCCTTGACGCGGCTCTTTTTGCCCGCGCCGAAGTTGAAGCTCATCACCGGCTGGCCGCCTTGGCAGATGCCCTGAAGGGGCAGAGTCGCCAGCTGGGAAGCGCTGGTGATGACCGTCATAGCGCCCACGGCCACGTCGCCGCCGTACCGGGCGAGGCTGGAGCTGAAGCTGATGGAGAGCAGACTCTCGGTGGAGAGCATGACGAACGAGGATATGCCCAGCGCTACGACGGGCAGGATGGTCTTCTTTTCCGGCTTCAGGAACTCTTTTTTCAGCTTAAGAGTGGTCTTGGGGCCGGTGAGGAAGCGCAGGATCCAGATGGCACCCACGGCTTGACTGAGCACGGTGGCGATGGCCGCGCCCTGCACGCCCAGACCGAACCCGAAGATCAGGATGGGGTCCAGAATGATGTTGATGACCGCACCGATGACGGTGGTGAGCATACTGATCTTGGCGAAGCCCTGCGTTGTGATGAAGGGGTTCATGCCCATCACCATGAGGACGCAGACCGAGCCGAGGATGTAGATGCGGCTGTAGGCCAGCGCGTAAGGCAGGGTGGTATCGCTGGCACCGAACAGGCGCAGCAGGGTGGGTGCGCTGGCGTAGAACACGACCGTCAGGAGCACCGCGAAGATCATCAGCATGGTGAAGCTGTTGCTGATGATCTTTTCTGCCTGCTCCTTATCGCCTTGGCCCATGGCAATGGCGGTGCGGGGGGCACCGCCCGCACCGATGAGCATGGCAAAGGCGTTCAGCAGCATCAGGATGGGGGTGAACAGGCCCACGCCCGTCAGCGCCGCCGCACCGATGCCGGAAATGTGGCCGATGTAGATGCGGTCCACGATGTTGTACAGCAGGTTGACCACCTGCGCCACGACCGCCGGGATCATCAGCTGGAGCAGCAGCTTCTTGACGTCGCCGGTGCCCATATCTTGTTTTTTCTGTGTCTGAGGCATTTGATTCTCCTTGTGAAAATCGATAATCAACACCCCGGAAGGGGTGTTGATTATCGATAAAAGCTTAGTAATTCAAACCGAAGTTCATCTCATAGTAGTTGCCGGCGGCGTCGCGGTAGGCGTAAGCCTTGCCGTTCTCGTCCTTCATGCTGTCGGGCATGTAGGCATCCTTGGCGTAGCCGGGCACGTCGTTGGGGCTGACGCAGACGCCGTCCGGGTTGACAGCCAGAACCTCATCGCCCTTGGGCAGGGTCAGCGGCAGCTTGCCGACCGGGGCAAAGCGGCCGAAGATGACGTCCAGCGTAGCGGAAGGATAGGTGTCGAAGCCGACGGTCAGCGCGTCGGAGACCTTCTCGATGCTGCCGACTTCCCAAGCCAGCGGGCAGTTGATGTTGGAGACGACCTTGCCGCCGTGCGCGTGGACCGCCTCGGCGATGCCGGGGATGCGGTTGGCACCCACCAGCGTGGTCTCCTTGTGGGTCTCGGCGGTGGGCTTGCCGCTCTCGTCCACGTTGCAGACGGTCTTGTCCTCGCAGATGTCCAGCTCCAGATAGCCGGGGGTAGCGTTGAAGTACGCACCGGACTGGGGGCTGACCATCAGCAGGGCGATCTCGGCTGCGGCGGGGTCATCCACCAGAACCACATCGCCCAGCATCTCCCGCAGGGCCTTGGTGGCAGCCTCGCTGGCTTCGGCGCTCTTGCCGAAGGCCTCGGCGTAGACCTTGCAGCCCTTCTTCAGGGGCAGGGTGCCGTCGTTCTTCAGCAGGACAACGGACTCGCGGTGCACGCGGGCAGCCTCTTCCCAGTCGGCCTTGGTGGCTACGACCTCGGCGGCCTTCTTGGGGTCGGCGTAGGGGTCCTCGAACATGCCCTGACGGAACAACTCGGTCAGGGTGCGGCTGACGGCGCGGTTCAGGCTCTCGTCGGTCAGGACGAGGTCCTCCTTCTTGAAGCCGGCGGGCACCTCGTGGGTGTCGTAGTAGCCATTGGTGGCGCGGGCGTAGCTCTCCTCGCCCAGCTCGTTGTCCAGCAGACCGGAGATCAGGTCCACGCCGCTCTGGGTGACGGCGTAGCCGATGCGCTCCGGCTCGTCCAGCATATCGACGCCCCAGCACATGTTGTGGACGATGCCGGTGTCGGAGTTGATGTAGCCCTTGAAGCCCATCTGGCTGCGGAGCATCCCGTCGATGAACACCTTGTTGTAAGCAAAGCCGTAGGGGTTCAGCGCAATGAGGTTGCCGTTGAAGTCCTCCTGCGGGGCGCTCTTCTCGGCGCAGGGCTTGGAGTAGTAGGGCATGATGGACTCGGCGTTGTGGCGGATGGCCGCACGGAAAGCCGGGATGTGATACTTCTGCAGGGAGCCGGGGGTGGCGTAGATGTTCCACTGACCAGCGGCATAGTGGGGATCAAAGCCGTTCTCACGGGCACCGCCGCCGGGGAAGTGCTTCACGGTGACGGATATGCCCTCCGGGGTGACACCGTTGCTGCCGCCCTGAATGCCGGGGATCAGGTGGTCGAAGATCTCCTCGATCAGCTCCGGGTCCTCGCCGAAGGTGCCGAAGGTGCGCTGCCAACGGGGGTCGGTAACGCAGTCGGCCATGTACATATAGCCCTTCTTCAGGCCGCATGCGTTCCACTCGCGGCGGATGGTGTCGGCGAACTTGTCGATGATGTCGATGCGGGCGGTACCCTTGACGGCAGCTGCGATGCCCAGAGTGCCGGGATAGGTGGCGAACACGCCGGTGGCGTCGTTCATGCCGAAGACGACCTCGCCGTTCTCGTTGCGGCTGTTGGACATGACCTGCATGGGCACGAAGTGCTCACAGGTCTCGGTCAGGTACTGCAGCTGGTTGAGGTAATCGGCCAGATCTTCGGGCGAGGGGCTCTCGCGGAGAATGACGTGGCGGTTGAAGCACTTCTTGACCATGTCGGTGGTGCTGGGCAGAGCCTGATGGCCGAAGATGCTGTCGGAGACATCCACCGGGGCCTCATCCAGCAAGCCGGTCTCGTCGCCCACGGGCTTGTGGCCGTTGGCGGCGAGACGAGGAGAGGGATACTTGGGGCCCATCCGCCAGTCGGAGGTGAAGAGCTGGCCGATCTTCTCACTAGTGGTCAGGGTCTTGACGTAAGCCTGTGCACGCTCTTCGGGGGAAAGGCGCCAGTCGTTGACGGCGCTGACGGTGCCGGTGCCGTCGATATCCTTGAAGTACAGGCCGTCCTGCGAAAGGACCTTGCGCTCCACTGTGCCGATGGTGGGGCCGTTTGCATTGACGTAGCGCTGAACGCGCTCGGAAGCTTTTACTGCCATTTGTGTTTCTCCTTTTTCATTTTTTACAGGGATGCAGAGATGCGTTTTTATGATACCTATATTATAATGACGCGGCTCCAAACGGAGTAGAAATATTTTTGGATAAATCCGCAATTTCCCCACATTCTTTTCAGGACATTTCGCGCAGATGGGCAATGTGCAATACTAGTATATCACTTGATTGTGCAACCTACCCAATAGCTTTTTTGAAAGTTGTGAAAATCTTCTCAAAATAGTAAAATCGTCCTGATTCACCTCAAAATTTTACTAACAGAATTTTCGAAATGTGTTCATAATAATGACATAAAGTCCCGCAGCCCGCACAGTGGCAGGTGCGGTTTTCGAAACGGGGCAAAACGGAGAACGCCTATTCACGAATTAAGGAGAGAAAACGAAATGGCAAAAACGAGAACTCTGCCGGACAAGTTCTATGACAAGAACTATGAGACCAACGGCATCCACCGCGTTCCGCTGTGGCGCATCGGCTGCTTTGCGCTGAACAACACGGCCACCAACCTGTACCTGTTCCTGATGAACTACGCCACCTACTACCTGATGGGCTGGGTCGGTGTTGGCATGATGGTCGCTTCTTCCCTGACCATGGCCATGCGTATCTGGGATGGCGTCACCGACCCGTTCGTGGGCTTCATGGTCGATAAGACCAACGGCAAGTTCGGCAAGAACCGCCCGTTCATGGTCATCGGCAACATCCTTCTGGCCGTGACCAGCTTCGTCGCCTTCCATGTCACCCACAACCTGCCGCAGGCTGCCCGCTTCCCCTTCTATGTGGTCGTGTTGATGGTTTACTACCTCGGCTACACCTGCCAGTGTGTCGTTACCAAGTCGGCTCAGTCCTGCCTGACCAACGACCCCAAGCAGCGCCCCCTGTTCGCCTCCTTCGACGGTGTGTATAACACCGTCCTGTTTGCCGGTCTGGCTGTCATCACCGCCAACATCGCAAACAGCTACAAGGACGTCGGAGGCTATGCTTCCACTCAGTTCTTCCACACCTTCTGGCTGCTCACTGCCATCGCTTCCGGCATCTTCACCCTGCTGGCTGTCATCGCCATCACTCCGAAGGATCGTCCTGAGTTCTTCGGCACCGGCAAGCCCGTCAAGGTCGGCCTGAAGGATTACTGGGATACCCTGAAGAACAACCGCGCCATTCAGATGCTGGTCCTGTCTGCCTCTACGGATAAGCTGGGCAATACCGCAAGAACCAGCGCCGTTCAGGTCGCTCTGTTCGCCTGCATCGCCGGTTCTACCCTGCTGCAGGGCAACGTCACCGCTCTGACCACCGTCCCCGTCTGCGTCCTGACCTTCCTGTGCATCTCCACTCTGGCTACCAAGTTTGGCCAGCGCAAGGGCATGATCATCGGCTCTGTCGGCGCTCTGATCGGCAATGGCGCTCTGATCGCTCTGTGGCTGCTGGGTGACCCCACCACCATGACCTCCAACCCGGAGACCGGTGCTCTGAACTGGGGCTACTTCCTGATCCTCTACATTGTCCTGACCGTTCTCACCGGCGGCTTCCAGAACCTCGCTGGCAACATCGTTATCCCCATGACCGCTGACTGCGCTGACTACGAAGTTTATCGTTCCGGCAAGTACGTCCCCGGCCTGATGGGCACCCTGTTCAGCTTCGTGGACAAGCTGGTCTCTTCCTTCGCTCCCATGATCGCAGGTGTCATGTTCACCGCTTGCGGCTTCGCTGACCACAACCCCGTCATGGGCGACCCCGTCACCATGAAGCTCCGCATCGGCACTGCACTGTGCGCTTACGGCGTCATCATGATCGGTCTGGTCTGCAACCTGATCGCAATGCACTTCTACCCCCTGACCAAGGAAAAGATGGCCGAGATTCAGGACGAGGTCGTGAAGATCAAGATGGCTGCTGCGCAGAACGCCTGATCCCAAGCTGCATTCTAACGTTTAACACTGCGGAAAACATTCTCATCAGAAACCAATAAGGAAGACCGCTCACCGGGCTGACTGCGCGGTGGGCGGCTTTCCTGATTTTATGAAACAAGAGACAGAGGTACAAAACAATGGCAAAGACCCAATGGCAGAAAGACCCCAACCACGGCTTCATCTGGAACTGCATCGATCATCTGGCCACATGGTATGATGGCCGCGAAAAGCACGCCGTCAACCGCAAGACCTACCTCCGCCTCTGCATTCTGGGGATTTTTGGCGCACACCAGTTCTACGCGAAGCGGCCCATTCTGGGGGTGCTCTATCTGGCGACCTGCTGGAGCGGTTTTTCCATCGCAATGACCCTCGTGGATGCGATCATCGCCGTCCCCATGAAGCCGGACGAGAACGGCCTCATCCTGCTGTGAGCCACCCCCTATTGAGCGGTTTCGCAAAACCGGAAAGGTACATGTTATGAGCAACTTCCTGCAAACGCTGTTCAATACGAACCACGACCAGCCCAGCTTTCTGGTCTTCGTCGTTCTGGCGTTCATCGCCCTCGTGGTGCCCAATCTCTCAAAGTATCTGTATGAGTCCCGCCGGGCCCGCAATGCGCCCCATACGACCAGCAGTGCGGCTTCCTCCGGCCCGAAAAAGAAAAAGAAAAAAAAGCGCTGAGAATTTGGTTTAAGTATGCACAAGAGCCCCACGACATCCGCCGTGGGGCTCTTGCTGTTACTCCCTCAAGGGGGGAGCTAGCCCCCTCTCTGAGGGAGCTGTCACCGAAGGTGACTGGGGGAGTTACAAAAGAAGATTGACACATGATAGCATATGTGCTATCATAAACCTGAGGAAAGCAGCTTGGTTGAGGAAAATGTGAAATGTATGAAGTTGAATTTTATGAAGACGCAAACGGCGTCTCGGAATTGTGGGACTTTCTGGAAGAATTGCGCGTAAAAAGTGCAACGAATAAAGATGCCCGGATACAGCATAAGCAAATCACACTTTATATCCAGCTGCTGCAAGACAGCGGGACGCGGCTGCCGGAAAATATTACGAAGCATCTGGTAGAAGATATCTGGGAACTGCGACCGGGCAATAACCGGGTGTTTTACTTCTGTTGGAGGAAGAATAAATTTGTATTGCTGCATCAGTTCCGAAAGAAATCGCAGAAGACACCTCGAAGAGAGATCGAGTGCGCGAAAGCGGAACGGGATGATTGGCTTACAAGAAATAAGGAGTGATAGACGATGAGGACATGGAACGACTACAAAGAGCATGTGCGGACGGTAGACCCAGAAATCTCCAAGGATATGGAAGAAGTGGAGGCACTTTCGCAGATCGTGAAAGCAATGGTGGAACAGCGCAATGCGTTGGGCCTGAGCCAGCGGGAACTGGCTGCGCTGTGCGGCATTCCACAGTCGTCGGTGGCGCGAATCGAGTCGTTCAAGACCGTGCCAAACCTCGATACGCTGCTGAAGATCTTCCAGCAGCTCGGTCTGAAGCTGAGTGTTACAGCGGCCTGAGAATGAAAATGAAACCGCAAAATGCCCCGGCGGGCACTGCATTTGCAGCATCCGCCGGGGCATTGTTCTGCTTTTGAGGGGGAATTACTTCTTGACCTTGATGAGCTGTGCGTTCAGGCTCTCGATGAAGCCCTCCGGCATACCGGAGATCATGTTGCTCATGGCTTCGGGGGTCATCTTCTTCATCATGTCCCACATGCCGACGCCGGGCTTGATGTCGAAGTTGGTGGCCAGCTTGACGGCCTTTGCAGCCAGAGCCAGAGCCTCTTCGTTCTTAGCAAGATCTTCCATGGTGTCCTTCACGCTGTAATAGCCTTCCGGGAACTCCATGGGCGCGGTCAGATCCATGCTGCCGATCTGCTTGAACCAGTTGGCGACGCCTTCCTGACGCTCGTTGAACTCCGGCAGGGTGTAGTAGCCGGGCTCCTCAGCAACCTTCTCCAGCGTGATGGAATCCTTCACATCGCCGGCAACGGCCACGATGGTGTTGAAACCTTCGTTCAGAGCAGCGTTGAACTTGAAGACGCGGTGTGCGGTCTGCTGGCCGACTTCCTTGCCGTTGACGTACAGAACGACGGTGTCCTGATTGGAGTAGACCTTGATCTCGGTGGTCTCGCCTGCGCGCTGAGCGTGGCGGCGGCCAGCGATGTGAACCATCGGGGTCTGGGTCCAGTAAGCCTGATAGACAAAATAGCTGTCCTTCTTGGTCTTGCGGTCCATGGTGATGAGGCCTTTGTTGTTGCGGCCGCTCACGCCGCCCTCGTTACGGGCAGCGCAGCCGAAGTCGAACATGTTCCAGACGTGGGAAGCCCAGACCCAAGGACGATCCTCGAAGACCTGTGCCATGTGCTCGTGGTACAGAGCCTGATACTCCTCGGTGTAGTCCTTGCACTGGGGGGTGTTGCTGTGCCAGTTGATGATGCCCTCGCAGCCATACTCGGAGATGCCGATGCAGATGTCGGGGTGCTCTGCGTGGAACTGATCCAGCCACGGGCCGTTCTGCTCCATCTTGCCGCCGTACCAGCCGAAGTAGTGGTTGTAGCTCTCCAGATCGGTGATGTGGTGCATGGGGCCGTTGACGGGGGTGGTGGAAACGTGGGCGATGGTGGTCAGGCGGGTCGGGTCCAGCTCCTTGCAGAGCTTCTCCAGATCGTGATGAGTGTCCACCAGCTCCTGAGAGATGCCGCCGATGAGGATCTCGTTGGAGATGCCCCAGAACATGATGGAGGGGTGGTTGTAGTTCTGGATGATGAGCTCCTTCATCTCCTCCATGACATGCTTGTGAGCGCCCTCGCCCTTCTTGAAGACGCTGATGAAGGGGATCTCAGCCCAAACGGCGAAACCGATCTCATCGCAGGCATCGTAAAAGTCCTGACTGTGCTGGTAGTGTGCCAGACGGATGGTGTTGGCACCCAGCTCCTTGATGAGCATGGCGTCATCATAGTGCTCCTCGGCGGTCAGAGCGTTGCCCTCGAACACGCGGTCCTGATGGCGGGAAACACCGCGCAGCGGGGTGGGCACGCCGTTGATGGAGAAGCCCTCGTCGGGAGTGACCTTGAAGGAACGGACGCCGACGTTGGCGGCGATCTCGTCCACTTCCTCGTTGTTGCGCTGCAGGGTGGCGACAACGGTGTACAGGTTGGGCTCGTCCATGCTCCACAGCTGGGCATCGGGAACGTAGATGGTGACCTCAGTGTCAGCAGAGCCGCGGACAGCAGAAGCGACCTCGCGGCCGAAGCAGTCCTCGATGCTGTACATGACGGTCAGGTCGTCAGCGGGGTTGGTGACGAAGCTCTTGATGGTGAAGTTTGCGCCGCCGTCCTCGGTGGGAACAGGGGTGACCATCATGCCGGGGCCGCCGTAGTAGTCCAGATCAAAGTGTGCGTTGGGCACGCTGATCAGGTTGACACCGCGGTACAGGCCGCCGTAGAAAGTAAAGTCGGCGGAAGAGGGGTACATGGACGGGGTGTCCTCGTTGGAGACCTCGATGGTCAGCTCGTTCTCACCCTCGTGGCACAGGTCGGTGACATCCGCACGGAAGATGGAGAAGCCGCCCTCGTGGGTGGTAGCGACCTGACCGTTGACCTTCACGGTGGAGTTCAGGGCAGCAGCCAGAACTTCCACGTAGGTGCGGCCGCCCTCGCGGGGCTGCTTGGGTGCGGTGAAGGTGCGGGTGTAAACGCCGGTGGTGCGCAGGTAGCTGCCATTGCCGTCGTTGCCATCCACAGCGTTCCAAGTGTGGGGCAGGTTGACCTGCTCGGTGGCGTGGTCGCCCTTGGGGAAGGACAGGGTCCAGTTTTCGTTCAAAGAAATGATCTCTCTCATTGATACGACTCCTTCTCAGATTTTCAGTGTGTGGGTCCGCAGCGCAGACCTCGTTGTAAAACTAGTATATCACAGTAAACCCGGCAGACGTTTGTACAAAATCGCTTTAAAATAGTAATATTTTGCGAAAATTTCAACGACCGGCGGAAATTTGTGTGGGAGATCTGCCGCAACCGGTTGACCAATTCCTATAGTGCGGGCGTGTTGGTGCTGCGTGCGCCCCCTTTTTCTGCAATGAAAACCAGTTGACGGAAGGCGGGATTTTTGGTATAATAACAAAGCTGTAGGATTATCAGTGTGAATGTTTGCACTGCGCTCCACAGCATGATTTGAATATGGAGATGTATCGAAGTGGTCGTAACGAGAACGACTCGAAATCGTTTTGTCCTTAATCGGGCACGTGGGTTCGAATCCCACCATCTCCGCCAACAAAAGGCACCAGCTCAGGCTGGTGCCTTTTTTGCGGTAAGATGGTGTAGATGAGAACAGGGCGGCGGTCCACAGACCGCAAGCAATCAGCCCTGCGGGCTGTTGCTTAGCCCGCGGGAGAATGCCCACCATCTCCGCCAACAAAAGGCACCAGCTCAGGCTGGTGCCTTTTTTGCGGCCAAGATGGTGCGGATGAGAACAGGGCGGCGGTCCGCATCGATCAAAATATTCATCGGCTTTCCTCCATCGCCCACTGAAAGGCTTTCGCCGTGCGCAGGTCGGCGTCTTTGAAATGCCCGCCGCTGTTCCATTCAAGGGTGCAGTCTACTCCACGCGCTGTAAGTCGGCTGTGCAGAGTGCGGATATTATCCCCCACCACAGCCATGACGGCGTTTTTCGTGTGTTCTTCCTTGTTGCCAAGGCTCAGATAAACGCGCTGTGCCTGTGTCGGGTGCTGCTGTTCAAACTCCATCCAGCCCGGAAACCACACCGAGGGAGATGCGGCGGCGATACCATAGAACAGATTTGTCTGGGTGGAGGCCCACAGAGCAAACAATCCCGCCAGCGAATAGCCACCCAGAATGATTTTGACGTTTTCCGGGAAATCAAACTGTTGTTTCAGTGACGGAATGACCTGTTCAGTCAGAAAGCTTAGCGTGTCCGCAGCCTTGCCGCCAAATCCTTGCTTCCCCCACACGGCAGGGGCTTCCCACGGGGAAAGTGCATCGTTCCAGCTTTCCACCGGAATAGCCGCAAACAAAAAATTCCAGCTGCTCTGCGCAATCACTGTCACTTCATGGTCTATGCTCTGCAACTCATGTTCACCGGTCATTTGGAGCAGTAAGTATTCTGCATGGGCTTCGGCGTAAATCCGGCAAGGTCTGTTCCCGATTTGCATTGTCTGTGCAGTCACTGCGGCATCCTCCCGAAAAAATTTGATTTCAGTATAGCAGATTTGGGGAAGGAAAGCAAAAAAGTTACAATTTTCTCATGAAAAAAGGCGGTTTCCCATTGACAGCCTTGTTATAATAGGAATATAAGGATTTTTGAGCCAGCACTCTGCGGCTCGGATTGCTTGACGGCCCCTTGCGGGGGCTTTGGAAAAAGAAAGAGGCAACAGCATTATGACCAAAATTGATATTTTCTCCGGCTTCCTTGGTGCCGGTAAGACGACCCTCATCAAAAAGCTCATCAAAGAGTCCTTTGCGGGCCAGAAGGTCGTTCTGATCGAGAACGAGTTCGGCGAGATCGGCATCGACGGCGGCTTTTTGAAGGAGTCCGGCATCCAGATCAACGAGCTGAATGCGGGCTGTATCTGCTGCTCGCTGGTGGGCGACTTCCGCGCTGCCCTGCAGCAGGTGGTGGAGCAGTACCACCCGGATCGCATCGTGATCGAGCCGTCGGGCGTCGGCAAGCTGAGCGACGTGACCCGTGCCGTCGAGGGTGTGGCGGAGCATCTGGATGTTCAGCTGAACAGCTTCGTTACCGTGGCCGACGTGAACAAGGTCAAGATGTATATGAAGAACTTCGGTGAGTTCTACGATGACCAGATCAGCCACGCAAGCTGCATCATCCTCAGCCGCACCCA
>ENA-OOXA01001621-OOXA01001621.1-human-gut-metagenome-genome-assembly--contig:-NODE-1621-length-12187-cov-3.571381_pt1 | contig 12187 bp, 10 predicted proteins | sample MGYA00241581_ERZ501331 | MGnify/ENA primary metagenome ERZ501331 (study PRJEB25962, sample SAMEA2042982) | human gut metagenome | biome: human gut; feature: human-associated habitat; material: faeces...
GGCGAGCTTCGCCGCCGCGACGACCAGAAGGCCCTGGCCGGTGCTCAGATTCTCCGAATCGATCACAAAGACGTTCGCATACTCCTGCGCCGCGGCGCAGGCATTCTGATAGCAGCAGGAGAAATCGAGGGAAATACAGATGTGAATGACAAAGTCATTCTGCGCGGAAAGCTCCGTGAACATGCGGACATAGTCCGCCAGGTTGACCGCAGCCGTCTTCGGCAGACCGCCGCCCGCGGAGACATGCACATAGATGTCGTCCGGCGTGATGTCCACCCCATCGTGGAGGTCCTTGCCGTCCTTGATGACGCACAGCGGCGTGACGGCAATATCATAGCGCTCGAGCAGCGCGGGCGACAGGTCGCACGTGCTGTCGGAAATAATCTTCACTCGCATCGTTCGTTTCTTCCTTCCTGAAAGATAAAAACCTCATCTGCGGGCATCCCCGCCGGAACTTGCAACATCAGATTTTATATTTTTACCGCAAGCAGATGAACTCTTTCTCAACGCAACATCAACTTCTGTTGATATTTCTCCCACCCGTTCCGCAAAAAAAGGTCCCCCGAAGGTTTTCTTCGGGGGCTCTCCTATTCGCTTTTATCGCTTACTTGCTCAGGCAGCGATAGAGGAAAGTGACGATCTGACCGCGCGTGCAGTCGCCCGCGGGGTCGAAAGTCGTCGCGCTCGCACCGGTGGTCACGCCGTTTTCCACGGCCCACAGGACGGCGTTTGCGTAGTAGGCGTCCGCCTTGACATCAGTGAACGGATTCTCTGCCTTGCTCTCAGGACTGTTCTGCATGCGGTAGCGCTCCATGTGAAAGTCGTTGAACGCGGGCATCACGCCCGAAAAGATCTCATAGGTGGTCATCGTGCCGTCGCCGGTCTCGTTTCGAAACTGCCAGACCGCGCAGCCGTCGCTCTGCGCCAGCAAAATAGCGCCCTGATGCTCCAATAATTTCTCTGCGGTCATCTCTTCCGCTCCTGTCCTTTGGAGTTAGTCATCTCTAACCATTTGGCAGTATACAACAGCTTTTGCCGCTTGTCTTTCCCCATCGGGCGAAATTGTTCCGTTTGGACACCAATTTTGCCGCCGTGGGTCAAAAAAGAGGGCGGGTAAAGGCCCCCTGCTGGTAAGACAGTAAAACTCAAATTTCTTGGAACAGGCATGATCTCGGTCATGCCTGTTCCGCTTTTAGCAGCTCATCCACGGGAATGTAGCCCACAAGGTCGTACTCGATATGTACCTTCTGCCTGCGCTTGCCGCTGGACTTGTCCGGTGCGTCCACATAGACCGCCTTCACAAGCTCTCTGAGGGCATAAGGGGTCAGCTCCGTGAGGGTGCTGTTCCTCTTTACCCGCTGAACAAACTGCTCTATATTCTCTGTCTGTTGTTCCTGTTCATGGATTTGCTGTTGCAGATTCTTGACCTCGGCTTTGAGGTCTTTCTGTTCCTCGGTGTAGTTCTTGCTCATCATGGCGAAGCGTTCATCGTCCAGCCGACCGGCTACATTGTCCTCATAAATGCGGATGAAAAGACGGTCAAGTTCTCCGATTCGCTTCTCAGCCTGTGCCAGCCGCTTTTGATACAGTCGCAGCGATTCCTCGCTCTGTATACGGAGCTTTTGCTCCATTTCGGAACGGAAGTACGCCTCATAGCGTGTGACTACCGATATGACCTCCTGAATGTGCTTCCAGACGATTTGTTCCAGGACAACGGCACGGATATAATGTCCGCTGCACTTATCCTTGTTGGCACGATGGGTGGAGCAGATAAAGAAGTCCTGCCGCTTTTCAAAATAGCTGGTGGTGGAGTAGTAGAGCTTCTGCTTGCAGTCGTTGCAGAACACCAGACCGGAGAACATATTGCTCTTTCCCGTCGCCGTTCTGCGGTGCCGCTGCTGCCTGATCTCCTGCACCTTATCAAAGACTTCCAGAGAGATGATTGCCGGGTGGGTGTTATAGAAAATCTTGCGATTCTCCATCGGGTTTTCCCGCTGCTTCTTATCCCAGATGGAGTTGGTGTAGGTCTTGAAATTGACCGTGCAGCCTGTGTACTCCATGTATTCGAGGATGTAAGCAACGGTGCTTTCGTGCCAGCGATACTCGTTCTCCGGGGTCTGATGCGGTGTTTTTCTGCCCTCCCGCTGTTTGTAGGCGGTGGGGTTCAGCACCTTTTCCTTTTCCAGTAGGGCGGCGATCTGGCTCGGCCCTTTTCCCTCCATGCAGAGTGCAAAGATCCGCTTCACAATCTGCGCCGCTTCCTCATCAATCACCCACTTCTTAGGATTGTCAGAGTCACGCTTATAGCCGTAGGGAACGTTGGTGGTCAAGCGCGCTCCACGCTCCCCCTTTGCCTTGTTGACGGCACGGATTTTGCGGCTGGTATCCTTGGAATACCACTCGTTGAACCAGTTCTTGATACCTGCCATGTCGCTGTCGGTGCTGTTGGGATCGATGGTGTCGAAGTGGTCGTTGATGGCAATATATCGCACGCCGTACTGAGGAAACGTGTAGTTGATATAAAGCCCTGTCAGCGAGGAATTACGACCGAGTCTTGAAAGATCTTTCGTAATCACCACTTCCACATGACCGGCTTCAATTTCCGCAAGCATCTTCTGAAAGCCGGGGCGGTTGGAAAAATCCACGCCGCTGTACCCGTCATCAATGAAGAATGTCGGGTTCGGAAAGTGCTGAGATTTTGCATACTCCATTAACATAATCTGCTGATGCTGTATGGAGTTCGACGGGTCATCTTTGCCGCCTTTTTCTTTGGTGTCCTCCACGGACAGTCTGCAATAAAGCGCTGTGATTTTGTCGGTTGCCCTTAACATATTGTTGTCCTCCTTCGGTGGGGCAACTGCTTGAACAGGATTGGATTTTTGGTTTATATCAAGAGAAACGTCGTTACTCATCGGCGTCCTCCGTGATACTACTTTTATCATCGGCAGCGTTCTGCTCCATAATGCGTCTGAGCTTCTTGTCGAGGGTTTCCGTTCCCTCATAGCTGCCAGTTACGGTGTATTCCGTGCCGCCGTGTTCCTCCACGATTTTGACATCGGGCAGCCAAAAGGCGGACGGATTCTTCACCACGATGTTGCCCTTTTCGTCGAAAGAAAACTCCCTCTTGGGGGCATCGTCGGGGCGCGGCTTGACCTTGGCATACGGGTCAGGATTGGAGAAATGAAACGAGCGGATTTCACCGTCCTCCTCGCCGTTATCAAAATCATCATCGGCAAAAATCTCGTCCAGTTCCTCGTCGGTCAGCTCAATGATCTCATTGTCATTTTCTTTTGGATTCACTTCGTCAAGCCTCCTTCGCTTCGATTCATTTCATTCAAAATTATAGTCGGAGTAGCAAAATGGACGAACGCCGTCAATGGTTAAGATGAACGGCTGCGCCGCCATTGACAGCGCCCGTCCGTTTCGCTTTTTGGCAGACAAGGCGGCGGTTGCCGCCGATTTCCATTTGGAAAATGACGCTTGCTATCATGGGAAACGGAGAATAGCAAGCACAGCAAGTGTAGCTACACTTGCGAAAACCGGCGTGGTACGACCGAGATTTCCTTGCAGAATAGCAAGCAAATCCGGTGAGTACCCACACCGGAGCTTACCATTCTGGCAAGCAATGCACAGCGGTACCCACTCGTGCGTTTTGCAAAATTTCAGCCTTGCTGACCTTTTGCAAAATCTTGTTGGGAAACATCCCAAACCCTTTAACGATTTCTAAGAAATTGGCTACGCTCCTGCGGAGCTGAATATCAATCTATCTTCGGAAAGTGAGTCATGGATTTTTGGGTTCACGGCGTTCAGGCAAATCCGGTTTTGCTGCATATCCGTCGATCGCCATTTTCCGAAGGTAAGCGCTCATATTCTCTATACCAAGCTGCGCCATCCTCGCCTTTATCAAGCTGAGTTCTTTTTCATCTACGAAGAATTTGACCTGTATCGGTCGCTTACGATTCCTGTTGTCTGGCATTGAGCGATCTCCGTTCTTTTACAGTTCAATCTGTTCGGGAAATGCTTCTTTTCGCATGATACCCCACATCTTGTCGATATAAGATAGCGTGTAAAAATTCTCATAGTAATGATAGTAGAAGGCACCTTTTAGCGTCATTTCATAAGTGCCGTTGTGTTCCTTGACAAGCCCTAATTGTTTGGCAACCCAAAGCTCGAATCCATACATTTTTTTCAATGACACACCAAAGAATTTTTCAAAATCTTCGGCAGTTACTCTCGTGCTGTATGCTGTCCAAAATAGCCAATAAACCATCCGTTGCCGCTTGGTAAAGCGAATTGTCAATGATGTGGCGAGGTTCCCGGAACGAATTCTTTCACAGTAGGAATCTACATCAAAAGTATTGATTTTGAATTGCTCTTTGAATAGACTCGTAGCAGAGCAACCGAATCCGAGGAAATTATCTCTGGTCATGGATGAGTAGTTTGCATCCGTTCCACTTGAGAAAGTCCAGATAGAATTTCGAGAGTATCCTTTTCCTAAACAGTATTGAGTAATGGCATCCAGCAACTCTCGTTTATCTTTTTTAGGCATTGCAGTAACGGGACTTTCTGTAAAAGTGAAATCAATGAATGGGTATATGGCAACGTGATTTGCCCCCAATAAAAAAGCAGTATCAATATCCGACTTCAAATCATCGTAGGTTTGTCCAGGCAGCGCAAAGATAAAGTCCATGGAAACAGTTTCAAAAGAAACGGCAGACAACGCAGACATCATTTCTGCGGTATCAATTTTCTTTCTGCCAAGAATCTTCTGATACTTATCGCAGAATGATTGAATGCCGATGCTGATTTTTGTTACACCTGCATCTTTCAACATTTGCAGCGTTTCCACATTCACATTATCGGGATGAAGTTCCAGTCCAATCCCCTCTGTGATAATAAAGTGCTCACTCAATGCATTAACGATTTCTTTTATACGGTTGGCTGCGAGTGCAGGTGTCCCACCACCGAAGTATAGGCTGGTTGCTTTTCTATGCTCCGCATGTTGGCTGCCCACAATGTGTATTTCTTGAATCAAAGAATCTATGTACCTATCACACAATTCAGCAGAATACCGCACTTTGCAATAAGGGCAAAAGTTGCAGATACTTTTGCAAAAAGGGATATGAACATACAGCCCAAGGTTTTCACATTCTGCATACGGCAATATCTGGTCATATCCATTTTTGAACGTAAATGGCTTCGCTGTCCGTGTAAGCCACATTCTCGTTAAACCTGTAATGAAGCTCATATTACTCCTAAATATACTTCAAGTATGTATGAAGCATCTCAATGATTATTTTGGGATTGCCTCTGAACAGAAGCGTATATTCAGCAACAAAAAAGTATCCGCATTGGTCGCAAAGGCCAGGAACATCTATACAGCGCCCGCAAGTAGACAACTTTCCGTTTTCCATCACTACGCACTGATGGCAAGGCGTAGGAAAACGATTTTCAATAAGATATGGAAACGCACTTTTTAGGTTGAATACAGGTGCGCCTTCTTTCATCATTTGAGTTATCGTATCACAGCACTTGGCTTTTTCCTCTTTAGTCAGAGCTAATTTTTTTGTGTCAGGATATGGTGTATGGAAATTGAATGATACTGCACGGACATTTTTAGTGTCACGAGCCGTTAGACAGACATCTCGTACATGATCTTTGTTGATTTGATTGATTGCCATATAGAAACAGATATTGTCTGCGGTAGCATTGCTGATGTTCTTCATGATAGTGTCGTAGGTGTCACCACGAACTTCATTATGGCGCTGCTTATCTCCGTCCAAGCTCAAAAGAATCAAATCTGCTTCTGGGAGATCAATGGGAAACGTTCCGTTCGTAACTACGTTGACGATGAGAAAACCCATGTTCTTTGCTTCTATAACCAAATCTCTGAGAGTGCGTTCGCCATCTTTCCAAAGAAATGTTTCGCCACCGCAGAAGAACAAAATGCGAACTCCCATGTCATATAGCCGCTGCATTTCTTGCCAGATCTGTTCATATGGATGGACGATTGCTGTAATATTGTTGACGGAACAGTGCTTGCAATGCAAATTGCATTTGTCTGTTAGGATTACAGTTCCAAGGATTGGTGATTTCTTTCTAAGCAGAATCGTCTTTACGCCAAAAGCAGCGAAGTGAAAAAAGGATGATAGCTTCATTTTTCCTCCATAGCTCTAATTGGGTATCCCTGAATAGTGTGTACACACTATATTATACTCATTTTCTTCTGCTTTTTCAAGATAATGTGGCATATTTCAGAGAATTAGTATAATCGGTTTATTCGCTCCGTTTGGGTCACTTTTCCTGCATGTAAAATAGTGATGCTTATTCAAGCAAAAATTTATGCTGCTATGTATAATGACTTCATCGTAAAGTGATTCTCTGATCCGTATAATCAATATGTTGAAATGTGGCCTTTTTCATGTTTCAAACTTAATCTATGTGAATAAATGAAGCCAGATATGCTCACTTTTGAACAAAGCCACACAGAGGGGAAAACAAGCAATTTTCAACCCTCAGATGTACAAAAACAGGCAGCACCCAACCGAAGCTGAGTGCCGCCTGTTTTGCTGTCCAATCCTGCTTGGCAGCTGCCGATTTTGTAGTTTTCTCAAATTACTGTCTTATCGGCACACGGCAAAGCCCGTCCTCTTTTTTATTCCTTTACCGGTTCACGAGCAGCTTTTTCATGCCGCGCTCGAGACCGTCGACGGTCAGCGGGTACATGTCCACCGCCCTTGCGATATAGCCGTAGCTCTCGCCCCAGTAGCCGCCCCAGCGCGGGGGCTCCTCGGGATTGAGCCAGATCAGGTGGTCGTAGTGCTCGCAGAAGCGCTTGATCTGATCGAGGCCCGACCATTTCGCCTCGCCGGTGCGGTAGTCGTAGCGCTTTTCCATCAGCTCGTACATGTCCATCAGTGCATCGCCGACTAAAATGACCTTGTACTCGCTGCCGAAATTCTGCAGGATCCAGTCCGTCGGCACCGCGTGCTCGCGGTACATCCGCGGGTCGGTATAGACGCTTGAATAAATGCAGTTGTGAAAGTAGTAGACGTGCAGCTCTTTAAAATGGTTCGACTGCCGCGCCGCCTGGAAGAGCATGGAGCAGAGGTTGGAATAATACTCCATCGAGCCGCCGGAGTCCATCAGCATCAGCACCTTGACGGTATTTTTGCGCGGACGCTTGTAGCAGACCGACAGCGTTCCCGCGTTGTCGCAGGTCTCGCGCACGGTCCCATCCACGTCGAACTCCGTTTTGGCCTCCTGCGTCTGCTCGGAATACTGGCGCAGCAGGCGGAACGCCATCTGAAACTGTCGGATATCGAGCACATTGTCCTTGCGGAAGTCGCGGAACCTGCGCTCCCCCGCCACCTGAAACGCGCGGCGGTACATGCTCTTCCCGCCCACACGGATGCCCTGCGGGCTGTGGCCGCTATTGCCGAAGTTTGAGTAGCCGTTCGTACCGATCCAGTACGAGCCGCCATTGTGCTCCTCGGTCTGCTCCTTGAGGCGCTCTTCGAACATTTTGAGAATTTCCTCAATGCTCTTTTCCTCATAGCCCTGCGTGCGCAGGAACTTGCGGAACTCCTCCATTGCGGCGGCAGGGTTGTTGAGCCAGTCCATCAGCTCCTTGGGAAGCTCGTCCTGATATGGCACGCCGTCGAAGTATTCCAGAAAGATCTGGTCGAATTTGTCGTAATCCGCCTCGGACTTGACGAGCACCGCGCGACAGAGCTCGTAAAAGCCCGTGAGCGAATCGTGCTGCAGGTCCAGCATCAGCCCCTCGATGAGCGTCATCCACTCATTCAGGCTGACGCGAAAGCCGTGCGCGCGCAGAAGGTAGAAAAATCCAGTAAACATGGCGTTCTTATCTTCTCAGTCGGCGCTGCACGGTGGAGATATCCTTGTCCTTTTTGAGGAGCACCCCGATGAACGGGATCTCCTTCGTGATGCGGGACGTGTCCACGCCGGTAAGCTCGAGCGCGCGGATCCAGTCGACAAGCTCGGATGTCGAGGGTTTTTTCTCCACCGAGTCGATCGAGCGGATATAGTAGAACGCCTGCATCGCCTGCATCAAAAGCGTCTCGTCGACATGATCGAAGTGGACGCGGATGATCTTTTCCATCTGCTGCTGGTCGGGGAATTCAATATAGTGGAAGATGCAGCGGCGCAGGAACGCGTCCGGCAGCTCCTTTTCCGCGTTCGAGGTGATGATGACGATGGGACGGTGCTTGGCCTTGATGGTCTCCTTCGTCTCGGGAATGTAGAATTCCATCTTGTCGAGCTCCCAAAGAAGGTCGTTCGGGAACTCGAGGTCTGCTTTGTCGACCTCGTCGATCAGCAGCACGACCTGCTCGTCGGCGGAAAACGCCTCGCCGAGCTTGCCGAGCTTGATATACTTTGCGATATCGTCCACGCCGGATGTGCCGAACTGGCTGTCGTATAAACGCTGCACCACATCGTAGACGTACAGGCCGTCCTGTGCCTTCGTCGTGGACTTGACGCTCCAGATGATGAGCTTTTTGCCCAGCGCCTCGGCCACAGCCTCGGCGAGCATCGTCTTTCCCGTGCCCGGCTCGCCCTTGATGAGAAGCGGTTTTTTGAGCGCCATCGCGATGTTCACCGCATTCATCAGCTCTGGGCTCGCAACGTAGTTTTTGCTGCCTTTGAAAGTATTTTCCATAGTGTGCTCCTTGTAAAAAATCAAAATCAATGATATTTTACCCTTGCCACACGCCCCTTGTCAAATTCATTGTTTTGACCTGTCCCCAAATTTTTTCTAAAAATTTGAAATTTCCTCTTGCATTTCCCTGAAAGCTGTGGTAGTATAACACCGTTGTCCGATATGAGACACGCGCCGTTAGCTCAGCTGGATAGAGCGTCTGGCTACGGACCAGAAGGCCGGGGGTTCGAATCCCTCACGGCGTACCACCGCGAACCTATTGATTTCAATGGGTTCGCGGTTTTTATTTTATCTCAGGATAAGCTTCATACACCTTTTTTCTAACGTTTTTCTAACATCTTTCATTCAGGCATTCTGTCAGCTTATCTGCAAGGCTTTGCTTTCTGGATGTATCCAAATGCCCGTAGATATTGGCAGTCGTTTGAATGTCGCTGTGTCCCATCCATTCCTGTACGTCTTTCAGGCCGCAACCGTTATTCAGCAACAGACTGGCGCAACTATGACGGAGTTCATGGAATCGAATGTGTGGCATTCCATACCGTTCAAGCATTTTTGAAAAATGATGCGTCACATAGTCCGGAGCAAATGTGCGCCCATCGGGCCATTTGAAAACATAGTCATTCTTCTGGTAGGCCTTGCCGAACAAACGCTGGTTTTCTTCTTCCTCAGCTTTTGCTTTCAGAAAAATCTCCCGTGCTTCTTCTGTCATAGGAAAGCTTCGGCGGCTGCTTTGGGTTTTCGTCTTATCCTTTTCCACGGTGACAATCATCTTACAAACCGTGTGGCGAATCAGCACCATACCATTTTCAAAATCAATACTGTCCCACTTCAAGCCGAGAAGTTCGCTGCGCCGCAGTCCATAAAGCGCTGCGATCTTTACAAGCGGCTGTATCGGATCACCGTTCAGGGCTGTAATAAGCTGCTGCAGCTGCTCCGCACTATAGAAATGCGCTTCATGGCGTTCTCTGCGCGGCATTTCAACATATTGACAAGGGTTCGATGGAATCAGCCCATCTTTCACGCATTCCGCTAATGCCTGGCCCAAAATACCTTTATGGTGGCGCATGGTTTTAGAGGACAGTCCGCCCTTGCCATCTTTACGGCCGTTCCGATATTTCTCATCAAAATAAGTCTGAAGCACCTCTACCGTACAATCGCACAGTTTTAGCCTGTTCTCGTCAAAGTATGGAAGGATATGTGTTTCAGCCGTGTGCTGATAACTTCTGTATGTCACCTCATCTACTCGCCGCCTCATACGTATAAGCCATCGCCGAACACAATCCGCCACAGTCATATCTGAACACACTACCGGATTTCGCTTTTCTTCTTCCGTCAGCTTCTCCCGCAGCATCTGTTCCGCCTTGCGTTTATTTCCTTTTTCAGGCAGGCCGGTAGATATCCATTTTTGTTTTCTCTTTCCGTTTTCGGTACTGTTGAGCACCATATAGTATTTGCCATTTTTTACTTGCAGACTCCCTGTCATAATAACTCCTTTCGACAGCGAAGATTGTCTGCTATTATGGATTGGCTACAGTATAGCGTGCTGACAGCACAAAGTCAATTAAGCACGCCTTTGGTATAATGATTTTTGTACCAATGCGCTTATAGCCTATCTGATGCGTATGGACAAGTTGATACACGGTATTTCGCCCAAGTCCCAGAGCCTTTGCAACTTGAGAAACCGTTAGGATATCGGAGTATTCTTTGAACACGTAATCCCCCCCTCAAAATATCGTGCCCTCACTGGGCAATATCTTAATATGAACAATCAAATAGGCAGGGTGCAAGCCCCGTCCTCTCAGGCTACCGCGCGCACAGTTCTGTACACGGCAGTTCAATCGCTTAAGTGCAACGGCTCGTATCGGGTGCGGATACTGTAGTATCCTGCCCGTACGAGCCGATCGTTCTTTATTAACTATGTTAGCACTGAATCTCCGGCCACGTCCCAACAGGCTTTCACATACCACCATCTGTAGAAAGAATATTTCGGTATGTCCAGCTTCATAAGATTCCGTATTCCCACTTTCGGAACTTCCCATTGTTTCCAGATGTAGGCTCGGAATCTCCGTGCTTTCCAGACGCCCTTACGCTGCTCTCGAACTCTTCACCAGTACCACAGCATATTGGACTAATGCGTTCCCTATCATGAAAAGCGAATGCTGCCATCGTGCAGCAGACCATATGCCACCTTGTAGCCTATGCCACCTAACATCTCTCTAAGTTGATCAACATTTACTACATCTGGATATCCGGCAAACACTCTCTTTCATATATTTATATCACCTCTTCTACATATTCTTCAGGAGCCATAATAACAAGAAAGAAATGCTCCTTGAGCGACTCAAAAAGCATTTCTTTCTTCACAGCATAAGAATACCACAGGATTTAGAGATAATTCAATCCCTCTGTACAGGTAAATTTACGGTAATACTTTCAGTAATTTTATGATACATCAGCAAACTTACTTCTTTTGCAATCTAAAAAGGAATAAGGCCGGTATCTAGAAGCGAGGTCACAATACGTATCTGTTATCATCAAGGCCTCTCAATGGAATTAACACGGCCCACCGGAGCACGGCGATAGTTTAGCAGCAGCCAATGGCTCTCGCTCCCAGCACTAATAGGTCGCTACATTGATTTCTTCTTGTTTGTTTTACATCCGCACAGACAGGCTGCTTCCGCGGTAGTCCTGCATTCATGCCGCTCACCCCTGCAGCCTTGCGCGGCATTTCGGACACTATGATTGCCATCCTGACATCTCCAATATGACAGTAACGGAACGCTGTACAACGTTCCGTTACTATTGTCTCATGCGTGTCTATGAGTGGTTGGGTTTGACGGTTACTATTCATGGCTCAGCCATCACGTTCGCGAAGCTACCGACACTAAAGCGGGTATCATGCAATATTGCGAAGTGTTCCACACCACTGCGTATCGGCAATGCCGGTCTGGACATTTACCCCGGTTGTAACGCGGAACAGCTGAGACTGCTGGTGGAGCTCCTGCGCCTATGCTGAACGATTTCACCGGCGCAGATCAAGTCTACATCGCCTGTGGCTACACAGATCTGCGTAAAGGCATAGACGGCCTGGCGCGCCTCGTCCAGCAGCAGTTTGAACTGGATCCGTTTACCAACACGCTGTTCCTGTTCTGCGGACGGCGGCGAGACCGTATCAAGGGCTTGTACTGGGAAAAAGATGGCTTCATCCTGCTGTACAAGCGACTGGAGCAGGGCGCGTATCAATGGCCGCGCTCTGAATCCGAGGTGAAGACTTTAACGCCGCAGCAGTACCGCTGGCTCATGGAGGGACTGCAAATCGAGCAGCCGAAAGCCCACCGACCGGTGACAGGATTGACCACGGTCTGAGCAGGGGAAATAGCTGAAAACCATTGAAAATACTGGCTTTTTGCCGCGCTCTGTGGTATAATATTCGCATGGAAAACAGAGAAATGCAGACAAGTAACACGGAGAAAATGGTGACCATTTCCCGTGCGGAATATGAGC
>ENA-OOXA01001634-OOXA01001634.1-human-gut-metagenome-genome-assembly--contig:-NODE-1634-length-12088-cov-2.040057_pt1 | contig 12088 bp, 8 predicted proteins | sample MGYA00241581_ERZ501331 | MGnify/ENA primary metagenome ERZ501331 (study PRJEB25962, sample SAMEA2042982) | human gut metagenome | biome: human gut; feature: human-associated habitat; material: faeces...
TCTCCATGGCCGCCAAGATGGGCCGCGAGACCAACCCGCACATCCACCTCGGCATCTGCGGCGAGCACGGCGGCGATCCCACGTCCGTCGAGTTCTGCCACAAGGTCGGCCTGGACTATGTCTCCTGCAGCCCGTTCCGTGTCCCCATCGCCCGCCTCGCCGCCGCTCAGGCCGCGATCAAGGAAATGTGAGCGATCTTTTGAGCGTTCACAAAGCGGCTTGAAGCTTGCAAACCTTTGATGTAACTGCCTTTGCGGGCATCATTGGCTGAAAACAGACAAAAATCCGGTATTGTTCCGTTTTGGAGCGATACCGGATTTTTTGCATCTTTTGCGGGGCAGGTTGAGAAAAACCGCGCCATGGACAGATTCCGTGTGCCGCCGGTACTCGGAATGGCACTCTGAATGGCACGCGGAAGCGGCACTCGGAAGGGTTGGCGCTATCAACGAAAGCGATGCATTGCCTTTGGCGTGTCCTCGCGGTACAGTCCGTGCAGAGGTGATGCAGCATGAGGTTTTATTACAGGCGCGGAGGAAAGGGCGCAGCGCCGGAGGGTTTTGACAGAGTCTACACGGAGGTCGATGGGGACGGCAACGTCCTGCGGGAGCTGCTTGCGTATGTGAGAGCGGGCGACAGTGTAACCATGGAGATGGGTGGTGAGTTGGGCGGCACAGCCGGTGCGTTCGTGGAGATGGCACTTGCCCTCTATCGACAGCAGGCAACTTTGCTCTGCAAGTCTCCTAAGATTGTCACGGCGGCAGGTCATTGGCAGGCGGTGCTTTCCGACCTTGCGCTGTTGACAAGCAGGGACACCGGAGATGCGGCGCGGCTGTCTCGGTTTATGGAGGAGCTGCACCGGTGCTTCGACCTTGTGGAGAGGCGGCAGATGACCGTAGCGGAGGTCTGCCGGAAAATGAGCATTGGGAAGACAACCTACTACCGTTATTGGCGTAAGGTCAAGAGTGCCCCGCACAGAGAGCGTCACACAGAGCTTTTTGAAGAATTGCAGGCAAAGATAGAAGCAAATGAGCTGAGTATTTCCGCAGCTTGCAGACAGATGAATATCGGTGCGGGAACGTATTACAGAATGAGGGATCAGTATAAAAAAGAACACGGCGTTCCAAATGTTCCGAATTCAGAATGATGTGGTTTTGCGGTCAACAGGAGATAGTGATTCGACAAATTGGGGAGGTATGGAACGGCACTATAGGTGAGAAGCCCTCTTACGGTCGGAAATGGAGGGCAGGAGACCAGTGCGCGGCTGCTTCAATGAGAGTAAACATACATTAGTGCGGTCGGCGCAGACAGTCATTGCGGAAGCACGGGCATATACAACAACGGAGGTGCAGTATGAAAAAAACGAATGGGCATGACGAGGGGCATTTCTATATCCGGTTCCCGCGCACGAGAGGGCTTCCGCCGCACAAGCGACGGCACACGCCAAATGCCGGAAATGCCAGAAAGGACTTTACTTATGCGGCGCAGCCCTGTATAATCATTTAAGATGGAAAATCGTCGAAAGACTATGCTGCAGGGCCATATGTCTGAGCGGGAGAGCCCCTATGATCGACCGACCGCACCCTTAAGGCAACACCGCGCAGTGAAAGCTGCGGTATTGCCTTAGCAGGACTGCGGTCAGTTTTTTTCTCTGCGAAAGGAGGGAGCATCGGTGAACCGCGTGTTCCGCGAGGAAAAGAAATATCTGATCTCGCTGCCGGAGGCGCTGCAAGCCTGCCATCGGCTCGCGCAGGTCATGCACGAGGACCCGCACAACGGCATAAGCGGCTACCCTGTCCGCTCGCTTTACTTCGATACGCTCGACGACAGGGACTTCCACGAAAAGGCTGCGGGCGTAGAGCTGCGGCGCAAGCTGCGCCTGCGCTGCTATGATCCGGCGGCAGACTTCGCCATGCTGGAGATGAAGCAGAAGCAGGGCGCAAGTCAGCTCAAGCGCTCTCTGCGCGTGACACGGGAGGATGCCCAAGCGCTCACGCGCGGCGACTATGCGCCGCTGCTGCGGTATCCGGAGTCTTTTGCCGCGGAGTGCTACGCGCTGATGCACAGCCGGTGCTATCGCCCCAAAACGATCGTAGAATACGACCGCAAGGCATTTATCGCCAAGGAGAACAAAATACGCATTACCTTTGACAGCCGCATTGTTTCCGTCGAGAGCTGCTTCGACCTCTTTTCGCCGCGGCTGAACATGAACCCCGTGCTCGATCCGTACTGCGTGGTGCTTGAGGTCAAGTACAACGGCTTTCTGCTCGATTATCTTCGCGAGCTGATCAACAGCGTGGATCGCAGTGAGCTTTCTGTCAGCAAATATGTGCTTGCCCGCCAAAACGGATGTCAGACGAGGCTATAGGAGGAAAACACCATGAGACAACAGATCCTGAACCTTTTTACCACACCCCGCGATATGTCGTGGGAGGATATTCTGCTCAATATCGTCCTTGCCGCCGTGCTGGGCTTTTTTATCTTCCTGTCCTACGCCATCTCCCACCGCGGGACGATCTACAGCCGCAAGTTCAACGCCTCACTCGTCATTCTCGCGGTGCTGACGGGGACGGTCATGACCGTCATCGGCAACAACATCGCGCTGTCTCTCGGTATGGTGGGCGCGCTGTCCATCGTCCGCTTCCGCACCGCCATCAAGGACTCGCGCGATACGGTTTATATTTTTTGGTCCATCATTGTCGGCATCTGCTGCGGCGTGGGCGATTATGCCGTGGCCTGCATCGGCAGCGCCGTGACCTTCGCGGTGATCCTGCTGCTCGGCTGCATCAAGAGCGATAACCGGATGCTGCTCATCATCCGCGCCCACCGCAGCAAGCAGGAGCTGATCAAGGCGCAGGTCTACAAGCTCTTTCGCGCCAAAGCGACGCTGCGTGTGGAAAACACGACGGAGGATACGGTCGAACTGATCTACGAGATCACGCAAAAGCTCCTGCGCCGCGCGGAGCTGACAACGCCGGACATTCCCGGCAGCATCTATTCGCTGGGAAGCATCGACTATGTCAATCTTGTCATGCAGAACGACGAGGTGTCGAACTGAGAAACCGGAAAGAGGGGAGCGGAGACGAACATGAAATACAAGCGAATGGCTCTTGCGGCCTGTGCGCTGCTGCTTCTCCTATCCGCAACAAACCTGTCAGCCGTGCTGACCGATGAGCACCCACGCTATCATCAGCATCTTGAGCGCCCCGCCTATACACCCTGTGCCGAGCATGACGGCGAGACGCTCTGCACGCATCTGCCGCTCGTTCTCATCGACACCGGCGGCGCGGAGATCCCCGGCGTTCCCATCCGGAGCGGCGGCAGCGGCCGTGAGGACGATGCTTTCACCACGACCGCAGACGGCAGTACGCTGCTGCGCGCGTCCGTCTCGGTGGTGGATCATGCCGAGGGCAACAATCACCCCACCGACACGCCGACGCTTCAGAGCGTCATTGACATTCGAGTGCGAGGCAACTCCTCGCGCTATTTTGATAAGCACAGCTATCTTGTCAAGACGCTGACGGACGACGGTGCGGCCTCGCGCGATGTCGCCATGCTGGGGATGGATGCCTTCGACGAGTGGGCGCTGCATGGGCCGTACCTCGATAAGACGCTCATCCGCAATTATATGTGGTACAATCTTGCGGGCGAGATCATGGACTACGCGCCGAATGTGCGCTTCTGTGAGGTACTGCTCAACGGAGTGTATCAGGGGCTTTATGTTATGACGGAGACTGTCAGCTCCGGCGCGGATGCCCGCTTGAAGCTCACGGAGCCGTCGAAGGACACGGTGCAGACGAGCTATGCTCTGCGCCTTGACCGCGGCAGCGGCAACGAGGTCAAAAACATCGAGACCTTCTCCCAATACGCCCTGCGAAATCTGCAGGATATAGACATCGTCTATCCGGGAACAAAATGGCTTACGCCGGAGCGCGCGGCGTGGATCGCACAGGATTTCTCCGACTTTGAAAAGTCACTCTACTCCTATGACTATGATACCGAGCCCTATGCATGGTGGGAGCAGGCGGACATGAGCTCTTTCGTGGACTACTTTATCCTCAACGAGTTTACCTGCAACTATGATGCGGGCTGGCTTTCCACCTATATCTACAGGGATGTGCGCGGCAAATACAAAATGTGCATCTGGGACTTCAACTCCGCCTGTGACAACTACAGTCATCCGGTTGCAGAGCCGCAGCATTTTGAGCTGCAATACAATGTCTGGTACTATATGCTCAGCAAAGACGAGAAGTTCATAAACGCCGTCATCGACCGCTACCGCGAGCTGCGTCAGGGCATCCTCAGCGACGAGTATCTCTGCGCCTACATAGACGACGTTACCGCGTGGCTCGGCGATGCCGTCGAGCGCAACTTCTCCGTCTGGGGCTACACGCTCGAAAAGGATATGCTCTCCCCCGCGTGGCGCAACCCGCACTCACACGCGGCTGCCGTCGCGCAGATGAAGCGCTTTTGCATCAAGCGCGGCGCGTGGATGGACGAGAATATCGACATTCTTCGCCAGTACAGCCACGAATCCAAAAACAAGAAATTCAACCACTGAGCCACCACACCATCGAGAAAGGAGGGCGGCGGCTTGAAAAGATTTCTCATCGTGCTCACCGCCCTGATCTTAGGCTATCTCGCCTACGACACCGCGCGCTACTACCTCGGCTGGTACATCGACCTTCAGCCGGACGCGCCGGTCAGCGCTTTCATGTCCACCGACGCGCAGCACCTTTATATGGACCGCGGCGCGGGACCGGAGGAGTTCACCGTCAAGGGCGTGAACCTCGGCGTGGGCATCCCGGGCGAGTGGGCGACGGACTACGCCGTCAGCAAGGAGACCTATCTGCGCTGGTTTGCCCAGATGCAGGAGATGGGCGCGAACACCGTGCGCGTCTACATTACGCTCCACGACGACTTCTACAACGCCTTCTACGAGTACAACACCGCGCGCGAGGAGGCGAACGAGGAACCGCTCTGGCTCATCCACGGCGTATGGGTGAACGACTATATCCAAAACTCCCACCGCGACGCCTATGACAAGGACTTTCTTGAGACCTTCGTCAGGGACGGGCGCACACTGGTCGACGTTCTGCACGGCAACAAGAAGATCTCGCTCGGGCGGGGCACGGGCTCCGGCTTCTACACCAAGGACGTTTCCCGCTGGGTCATCGGCTATATTCTCGGTGTGGAGTGGGAGGATGTGACCGTCACCTACACCAACCACAAATACCCCGATCTGCCGCCCTATCAGGGAACGTACCTCTCCGCGACGGAGGACGCCTCCGCCTTTGAATCCATGCTTGCGCAGGTGGGCGACCGGATCATTGAATACGAGAGCCGCCGCTATAAGAGCCAGCGGCTCGTGGCGTTTTCCAACTGGCCGACCACCGACCCCTTCCTCTACCCGGAGGATATCACGACTTTCTTTATGAAGTGCGCGCAGGTGGACGTGGAGCATATCCGTGCGGAGGATGCCTTCCTTGCCGGGCAATTCGTTTCCTATCATGTCTATCCCTACTATCCCGACTATCTCAACTATATCCTCAACCCCGCGGCGATGGACCGCACGCCCATCTGGGACGGCAAGGCCGTCATCTCCCGTGCGGAGACCGGTCCCGGCACGCCCATCGGTTCCGTGCTGCGCCGATCGGACTTCTACGATGAGACCGGCGCGGCGAACACCTATCTTGCCTATCTGCGCGCCCTGCGGCGGCATCATACGATGCCCGTCGTCATCTCCGAGTTCGGTGTTTCCACCGGGCGCGGCATGGCGCAGATCGACCGGAACACCGGACGCAATCAGGGCCATATGTCCGAGCAGGAGCAGGGGCAGGCGCTCGTGGACTGCTGGCGCGACATCACCGCGGCAAACTGCGCGGGCGGCTGCGTCTTTGCCTGGCAGGACGAGTGGTTCAAGCGCACCTGGAACACCATGCACGCGGTGAACCTGCAGCGCACGCCCTACTGGAGCGACTACCAGACGAACGAGCAATACTTCGGGCTTCTCTCCTTCGACCCCGGCGCGGAGGAATGCATCGCGTATGTGGACGGCGACCTCAGCGAGTGGACGGAGGAGGATAAACTCTTCGATACCGGCACGCGCGCCCTTTCGATGAAATACGACGAGAAGTTCATCTATCTGCTCGCCTATGAAAAGGGCTTTGCGAACGGACAGAAAACGCTCTACATCCCCATCGACACCACGCCCAAGACGGGCAGCACCTACTGCGAAAACTTCGGCCTGCGCTTTGAGGACCCGGTGGACTTCGTCCTCGCCATCGACGGCAGGGACAACAGCCGCCTCCTGGTGCAGGAGCGCTACGAGGTGCTGCGCGCCATGTTCTACCACGAAACGCACGACGCGGACGCCTACCTTGACCCGCCCGACGCGGACACGCCGCTTTTCAAGCCCATCAGCCTGATGCTCCAGACGGCGACTCCTCTGCTCACGGGCAACTGGCAGGCCAGCTCTGAGACCTACGAGACGGGCGATCTTGCCTACGGCAACGCGAACCCCGCCGCGCCGGACTACGATTCCCTCGCGGACTTCATCTTCGCGGGCGACTATGTGGAGCTGAAGCTCCCCTGGCAGCTTCTGAACTTTTCAGACCCCTCGCGCATGACCATCCACGACGATTACTATGAAAACTACGGCGTGGACGACATCACCATCGACACGATGTACCTTGGTCTTACCGACGGCGCGGCGCAGGAGCGCACGCCGCTCTATCCCGCGGCGCTCAAGGGCTGGGGCAATACGGTCAGCTATCACGAGCGGCTCAAGCCCTCGTACTACATTCTGCAAAAGCTCTGGCAGTAAAACACACAAGAAAGGAAGAACGCCGGTGTTTGTTCAAATCCTGATCTACGTCTATCTCGGCATCTGCGCCGGCATGATCCTCTTTAACATTGTAACGGCGCTCCTTTCGCAGCGCAGGGAGCATCGGTCCTCCCGCGCCGGCATCCGCCTTGAGCTGGCGGTGGAGCGCGAGCTCGACCACCTCGCCCTCACCGGCGAGGTCAACGAGGAGCACCTTCGCTTCATGGAGCGCAGACTGCGCCGCGTGAACGGCCTGGCGGCCTTTGACGCCGCGCTGGAGCACCTGTGCGTGAGGCGGCCAGAGCTGACCCGCTCCTATCTGACGGCGCTTAACGGTGTAATGATCGCGCTGGCAGAGGATTACTGCCGCCGCGAGGAGATCGAGGCGGCGTACTTCCCCTACATCATCAAGAAATACCGGCTGCTCGGCGGCGCGGACGACGCGCCGCTCAAGGAGGTGCTGCTCGAACTGCTGCACGAGCCGAGCATCTACTGCCGCGAGAATGCCATGCAGGCGCTCTACACGGCGGGCGATCCCGCCGTGCGCTGCGGATCATCGACGCAAGCAGCCTCTATTATCACAGCAAGCTCCTCTCCGACGGCTTGCTGAACTACACGGGCGACACATGGGAGCTTGCCGACGCGCTTTGGGAGGCGTTTGATGCGTTTCAGCCGTGGATGCAGGTGACGCTGCTCAACTATTTCCGCTTTTCCTCCGGCGCATACTGCGAGAAAATACACGCGCTCCTCAACGACGGCGCGCAGGACGACGAGCTGCGCTTTTCCTGTCTGCGCTATCTTGGCCGCTATCCCTATCCGCCCGCCTGCGCCGATCTGCTGCGCTATGCGACGCCCTCGGAAAACGCGCGCTGGGAGTATGCAGCCATCGCCTCGTCGGTGCTGGCGAGCTATCCCGGGGCGGAGACTGCGGCGGTGCTGGAGAGGAACCTCTATCATCCCAACTGGTATATCCGCTTCAACGCGTCAAAAAGTCTGGAGCAGCTCGGCTTCGGCTACCGCGATCTGATCGACGTGATCGAGGGGCACGACCGCTACGCCTCCGAGATCCTGCGCTATCGCTTTGATGTGCGGGAGCTGGAGGAGCGAAAGGAGGACGCAGTATGTACGACGGTATAAAGCTGTTTCTTGAGTGGGTGGGCTATTTCTTTATCGCTTATCTGATCGGCTACTCGACCTTTCTGTTTCTGTCGGTCGTCGTCGGCTCACTTGAGCTGTACAAGCACCGCCGGCAGGAAATGCTCAAAAGCATTCTGCCCTCGGATTACTACCTGCCCATCAGTATCATCGTTCCCGCCTACAATGAGGAGGTCACCGTGGTAGACACCGTGCGCTCGCTGCTGACGCTGGAATACCGCGCCTATGAGATCATTGTGGTGGACGACGGATCGAAGGACCGCACCTCGGAGGTGTTGGCCGAGACATTTGATATGCACCTTGTTCACCGGCCCATTCGCCGGCAGATCAACTGTCAGCGCGAGGAATACGTCTATGAGACACGCGCACAGAAGGTACCGGTGACGCTCATCCGAAAAAAGAACGGCGGCAAGGCAGACGCGCTGAACATGGGCATCAACGCCGCAAATTTCCCGTACTTTATCTGCATGGACGCGGACTCCGTTCTGCAGTACGACTCTCTGCGCCGCATCGCCCAGCCGATATTGGAAAACGGCAATGTGGTGGCGGTTGGCGGCATCGTCCGCATCTCCAACGATGTCGAGCTGGAAAACGGGCGCGTCAAACGCTACCGCCTGCCGCGCAGCATCCTCGCTTTCATGCAGGTGCTGGAATATGACCGTTCGTTTCTTGCCTCCCGCATCCTCTTTGACCGCTTCAACGGCTCGCTCATCATTTCCGGCGCCTTCGGGCTGTTCAAAAAGGATACCGTCATCGCGGCAGGGGGCTATGACAGCGGAACGATGGGCGAGGATATGGAGCTTGTGGTCAAGCTGCACGAATACTGCACGGTCAACAACATCGACTATGCCATTCGCTACGCATCCGACGCGATCTGCTGGACGCAGGCGCCCGAGCGGCTGCGTGATCTGTGCAAGCAGCGCAAGCGCTGGCATCTGGGCCTGTTCCAGAGCATGTACAAGCATCGCGTCATGTTTTCCAATTACAGGTTCGGCGCGGTGAGCTTTGTATCCTATTTCTATTTCCTCATTTACGAGCTGCTTTCGCCGTTTATCGAGGTCTTCGGCGTGTTCACGATGGTGCTCGCATGGTGGTGCGACCTCATCAACGTGCCGTTCATGCTGCTCTTTTTCCTGATCTACGCTGTGTTTGGCTCGGTCCTGACGCTTACCGCCTTTTTCTCGCGCATCTACACGGCGGACCTCACGCTCTCGTTCGGCGACGGCCTCAAGGCCGTCTGTCTGTGTCTCTTTGAGCTGGTGTTCCTGCGCTTTATTCTCGCATGGGTGCGCTGCACGGCCTTTATCGGCTATAGGAAGAAAAGACTCAGCTGGGGGGCGCATCGAGCGCCGCAAGATCGATTTGAAATAGAGGGGGTGCCGCCTGTGCGCCGAAAAAAGCTCTTGGAAATCACGCTCTGCGCCGTGCTGACGATCGGAGCGCTGCTGTGCTGTATGCAGGATGCAAGCGCGAGGGAGACGCTTCTGATTTCGGGAAACGCCGATCTCTATCCCATCGAGTCCTATGACCGCGGCAGAGAATGCTATGTCGGATTGCTGCCGGAGCTGTACAAGCGCCTGAGTGAGCAGACAGGGTACGATCTTGTCTATCTTCCGTACAGCAAGAACACAACGCAGGCGCAGCAGACCGCAAACCGGCAGGCGGACATTATTTCCGCCTATCCCTCCGGCACGGTCGACAGCGGCGCGATGCGCCGTCAAGTGCTGCTCTGCACGATAGAACATGACGGCGCAGAGCGCGCGATATATGTTGGCTTTACCAACGCACTCACGCCGGAACTGGCCGGCGCGCTTGCACAAGCGCTGGAGGACCTCTCCGGCGCGGAGAGCATCGGCGTCCTGACAGACTATATGAATAGCAGCGGCGCGGAAGCCTACCGTACCAGGTGGCTCATTACGCTCGCCGCATTGATCGCGGCGATGCTTGCCGCGGCGGTCGCGCTGATAGTCTTTGCGCGCAAAAAGCATGCCGAGCAAAAGACCAACGCCCTCATCGACCCGCGCTACGGCATCGGCAACGACGGGTATTATCTGAACTGCATGGAAACGCTCATCCCCGCCCCGCTCAGAAGCATCGTCTATGTCTTCTGCATCGGCTGCGATATGCCCTCGCTCGAACGGCGCTTTGGCGAGGCGGAGCGCGAGGAGATCTTCTCCCGCGCGGCGGAGTATCTGCGCCTTGACTGCGGACGCGAGGAATACCTCGCCTGCGTGGGGCGCAGGATGTTCGCGCTCGTGTGTCAGTGCGGCAGCCGCGAGGCGGCACAGCAGCGCGCCGAGGGGCTTATCCGCGGGCTGGACGGCTACCTTGCGGGCTTCCGCGCCGAATATGCCGGCGCGTTCCGCGCGGGCATCTGCTCGCTGTCGGAAAACCCCGACTGCGGCGCCAAGGCTGCGCTCTACAACGCGCGCCAGGGCTGTGCCCACGCGTTCCGCACGGAAACGCCCTGCGCGTTCAGCACGCGCGGCATGATCGACGAGAGCGAGCAGCTCGAGCGTCTGCGCGGCAGCATGAGCAAGGCGGTGGAAAAGGGCGAATTTGAGCCGTACCTCCAGTTCGTTGTCGATCGTGCCGGCACGGTCGTCGGCGCGGAGACCGTCTCGCGCTGGCAAAATCCGGAGGAGGGACTGCTCATGCCCTCAAAATACATCGACCTGATGATCCGCGCCGGTACGATCACCGAGCTGGATCTCTATATGCTCCGCTGCGCGTGCGTGCAGCTCCAGACGTGGAAGCGGGAGGGGCGCGGGACGCTGTGGCTCTCGTGCAACTTCACGCGCCAGTCCATCGCAGACGAAAAGATCCTCGCGCGCGTGCACGAGATCGTCGAGCAGTACGACTTTACGCGCGACCGCCTTGTGGTGGAGCTGACGGAGGACTCCTACGCGCACGACCGCGAGGCGGCGTTGCGGACGATCGAGGGGCTGCACGCGATGGGGCTTCGCATCGTGCTGGACGATATCGGCGCGGGCTATTCCTCGCTCTCCGACCTGAGCACCTACCCAATCGACGGCGTGAAGATCGACCGCAGCATCGTGATCGAGTCCGCCTTGCCGCGTGCCCACGCGCTGCTGGAGGGCATGATCCGTCTTTCGCACGACATGGGCATCCGCGTGCTGTGCGAGGGCGTGGAGGACAAGGCAACGTGCGACGCCGTGCTTGCGGCGGGCTGCGACTTCATTCAGGGCTTTTATTTCTCGCGCGTCCTGCCCGGGCGCGAAGCGGAATCCTTCCTGCGCAGCCTGGCGGCGCGCGACAGGGGGGAAGGATAAAGGAGAAATGAACATGGTCAACAAAAAACGAGTAGGCATGATGGTGGCGGTCACGCTCCTGATCGGCGTGCTGCTCTTTTGTTCGGTCTTTTTCCTCGTCCGGCGGGCGAATCGTGAGATCACACAGCGCTCCTTTGATGAATTGGCTACCGCGACGCGCGAGATCGCAAAGGATCTTGCCGACGCGGCGAACGCGGACCAGACCATCCTCTCCGCCATGGCGGAGCTGATCGCGGGGCATGACGAGCGTGACAATGACGCGGTGCTGCGCATCATGAAATCCTTCAGCCTCAGTGAGACCTTTGTCTCCACCGTCGCGCTGCTGCGACCCGACGGCACGCTGCTGCTGACCGACGGCACCCGCTACGACGTTTCCGGCACATTCGATTTTGAAACAGAGGCGGCGCGGGGCGCGTACATCTCCGACCGCGTGACAAGCTACTTTGCGCCGGAAAAGCTGGTGGTGCGCAACGTCGTGCCGGTGGTGCGCGACGGCGAGACCGTCGCCATCCTCTACGGCGTCGTCCCCCTGCAGGAGATTTCCCAAAACTATCAGATCGACCTCTACAACGGCAATGCCTTCCTCCTTCTTGTGGACGGCAACAACGGCGACATCCTGCTGGATACCTGGCACGACTCGCTCGGCAACCTCTCGGAGCTGCGTGGCCGCAAAATGCTCAAGGGCTACACCTACGAGCAGGCGATGGAAAAAATCCCCAACGGCATCGGCGGCGATATGTGCACCGTCTCCCAATCCACGGGGCTGACGCTCTACCTGCACTACGAGCCGGTCGGCATCAACAACTGGAGCGTCGTG
>ENA-OOXA01001641-OOXA01001641.1-human-gut-metagenome-genome-assembly--contig:-NODE-1641-length-12041-cov-2.365843_pt1 | contig 12041 bp, 7 predicted proteins | sample MGYA00241581_ERZ501331 | MGnify/ENA primary metagenome ERZ501331 (study PRJEB25962, sample SAMEA2042982) | human gut metagenome | biome: human gut; feature: human-associated habitat; material: faeces...
CCGGCGCTTGATGGTGGCACCCTCGATGCCGCTCTCGATCAGGCGGCGCTCGATGACGCCGGACACCTTGGCCAGAAACTCCTCCCCGGCCCGCTCGCTCAGCATCTTGCTGATGTCCTCGTAGCCCACGGGGTCGAGGTAATGCAGGCTGCGGTCCTCCAGCTCTTCCTTCACGTTCAGGATGCCCAGACGGTTGGCGATGGGAGCGTAGACCTCCATGGTCTCCCGGGCCTTGTCGCGGCGCTTCTGCTCCGGCCATGCGTCGCCGGTGCGCATATTGTGCAGCCGGTCGCAGAGTTTGATGATCATGACCCGGACATCCCGGCTCATGGCCAGCAGCATCTTGCGCAGGTTCTCGGCCTGTAACTCCTCGATGTTGGAGAATTGGATCTTGGTCAGCTTGGTAACACCGTCCACCAGCAGGGCCACTTCCTCGCCGAAGGCGGCTTTCAGGTCGTCCAGCGTGGTGGGGGTATCCTCCACCACATCGTGCAGCAGAGCCGCCGCGATGCTCTCGGTATCCATGCCGAGGTCCAGCACCAAGCGGGCCACCGCAAGCGGATGGCAGATATAAGGCTCGCCGCTGCGGCGGCAGACGCCCTTGTGGGCCTCGTTGGCAAGGTCATATGCCTTTTCGATCATCTCCATGTTGTAGGCTTTGCCGCTGGCATGGATCGCCTCCACCAGCTTTTCCCACGTGATGATCTCCGGGCGCACCTCACTGGGCAGGGCAGCCTCCGGCGCGTCGGCGGACAGAGCCGTGGCCGCTACCGTGGCCATTTCCGGCACCGGCTGGTGCAGATGGGTCTTTGCAGAATAGGAATCCTCCGGCTTGACCGGGTCCAGCATACTTTTTCCCTCTGGCATCTTATCGTTCCTCCAGACATTTCAAGATGGGCGCATCGGCAAGGTTCTTCTTGCCCTCGGCGGGCACCAGCTCCCAGAACTTTGCCCCGCTGCGCTCGCGGACCGCGATGAGCCCCACCTGTTCGAGGGCCGTGATCGCGACTAGAATTTTACCGGTGTTTTCCTCTCCCAGTTTTGCGAACAGGGGCTGCAGATCCTCGGCGTGCCAGCGCCGGGCCTGTAATTCGCGATACACCGTGATGATATCGCTCCGTTCCGGGGCGATCCTTGCTTTTTGTTCTGCCGAAAGCGGGGTGCCGCGGCGCAGCGCTTGGACCAGCGCCGTCTGCTCGGCGGCAGCGTTGCCGAGACCCGCCGGGTGCAGCTCCAAGATCCGGCCCGAAAGCTGGGCCCCACGGAGCGATTCGTAGACCGAGAGGTTCACTGCCGCATCCACCACATCGCCCATGGTGTAGGGCAGCTGCTCCGGGGGCATCCCGAACCAGACCGCATAGATGCTGGCGTTCCCCTGCCGCAGACGGAGGCGGCAGTGCTTGCCCTCGGAGACGGAGAAAATGCCGTCGATGATGGCCTTTTCCAGCACGAAGACCGGGGTCGGGTTCTCCGCCCCATAGGGGGCCAGCTGCTCCAGCCGGCGCACCGACTCCACCGTGATGCGGTCGAGGTGGATGGACAGGTCACATTCCAGCGGCGGCGTGAAGAGCACCGCGCATTCCCGCGCGGCCCACTCGTTCAGGCGGCGGCGCAGTTCGGGCAGATTTTCCTCCCGCACCGAAAGGCCCGCCGCCATGGCGTGCCCGCCGAAGCGGAGCAGGATGTCCTCACAGGAGGCGATGCACTCGTGGAGGTTGAAGCCCTGCACGCTGCGGCCGCTGCCCTTGCCCTCGCCGTGTTCGTCCACGGACACCACGATGACGGGGCGGCCGGTCTTTTCCACCAAGCGCGAGGCCACGATGCCGATGACGCCGGGGTGCCAGTCCCGCCCCCAGATGAGGATGACCCGGTCTTCGAGGATGGCGGGCTCAGCGTCCAGTTGCTTCTGCGCCGCCTTGACGATCTCCTGCTCGGTCTCCTGCCGGGCGACATTGATCTCGTTCAGCTTATGTGCCAGCTCCGCGGCGCGTTCCTCGTCCTCACAGAGCACCAGTTGCAATGCCGTCACAGCGTTGTCCATCCGACCCGCCGCGTTGATGCGGGGGGCGATGGCATAGCTGACATTTTCGGCCGTGATGGGCTTGCCCTCAAGGCCGACTTCCTCCAGCAGGGCCGAGATGCCCGGCCGGTCGGTCTGCTGCAGCAATTTCAGGCCCGCCTTGACGAGGGTGCGGTTCTCGCCCGTCAGGGGCATCACATCCGCGACGGTGCCCACAGCAGCAAGGTCGCCGCAATAATCCAGCATCTCCTCCGGCGGGCAGCCGTCCAGCGCCGCGCAGAGCTTGAAGGCTACCCCGGCACCGCACAAGCCCTTGAAGGGGCTGTGGTCGTCGGCGCGGCGGGGGTCCACCACGGCCACCGCCTTGGGCAGGGCGTCGTGGGGCAGATGGTGGTCCGTCACGATCAGGTCCACGCCCAGCGAAGCCGCAAACTCGGCCTCTTCCAGCGCGGAGATGCCGTTGTCCACGGTCACGATGAGCTGGCAGCCCTTGTCGTGGATGGACTGGATGGCGTTTTTCGAAAGGCCGTAGCCGTCGCCCTCCCGGCTGGGCAGCATACATTTGACGCTGGCACCCATCCCCTTGAGGTGCTGGTAGAGCAGGGCGGTGGCGGTCACGCCGTCCACGTCGTAGTCGCCGTAAACAACGATGGTCTGTTCCTTATCGATGGCTTCGAGGATGCGGGCACATGCTTTGTCCATGTCGGTCAGAAGCATGGGGTCGCTGAGTTCTTCCTCCCCCGCCAGCAGGGTCAGCGCCTCAGTGGGGTCGGTGATGCCGCGGGCGGCAAGGATGCCCGCCAGCAAGCCCACTTCCTTTTGCTGGGCGGCCAGCGTGGCGGCGTACTTCTGCTCGCTCCACGGTTCGTCGTCTATGGCGTTCATTTCCAGCTCTTCGGTGTTCTGCTCCGCGATGGCGGCGGTCAGATCCTTGAGAGCGGCGCGGTCAAATTGTTTTAAGGTCCATGCCCGGTAGGTCATTGCAGTCCCTCCCCGGTCAGGCCGTCGTTGGCCAGCATTCCCTGCAATGCCGCGATCTCGCTGGAAACATCCAGCGCCACATCGGACAGCAGGTTGTCATAGAGGTTGCTGTACGCCTGATTCAGCGTGTGCAGGATGCCCGCGATATCCCGGCGGATGCTCTCGGCGTTGTCCCCCTTCTGGCCCTGCACATCGTTGTAGGTGTGGAGCAGCTTCAGGGTGGTAGGGATATAATATTCCGCGAACCGCCGCGCTTTCGGGAGGCTTTCCGGGTGGGTCTCCAGCCAGTCGCAGATGGCCTCGGTGGTCTTCTGCATATGGGCCAGCTCCTCTGCGCCCTGTGCGTCCTGCATGAGCTGCTGCTCCTGCTCCAGCACCTTGGCAAAGCGGCGGGCCGTTTCGAGGTTGAGGGGCGTTTCCGGCGCGGCCTCCTGCTCCGGCTGCGGGGCCGGGCGGGCGCGCTCGGCGGCGAGGGCCTCCTGTGCCGCGCGGTAATCCTCGGCGGTCAGGTAGAGTGTATCCGTTTTGTCGTCCAGCCATGCGTTCAGCCAGCCTTTGCGGATGTATTTTTGCAGCCGCTTGTGCACTTTTTTCGGTTTCTGGTGGGTCAGGTCGGCCAGCATCGAAACAGGCAGGCCCTTATGGTAGTCCACGCTGTCGGCGTAGTCGGCAAACTGGCCCATCTGCCTGCCCGCCTTCATCCGGGCTGCACCACAGGCCGTCATCCAGCCAAAGCCCGCCGTGGCAAGGCCCAGCACGCCGCTGACGATGCCCAGCACGTTGTAGACGGTGTTCATAGCGTAGTCCGTGCCCGTCATCAGGACGCCGCCGCCCTCAGCAGCCGACACCACAACGTCGCCCAAAGCAGCCGGCGAAATAGTGCCCAGCCCGATGAGGCAGCCCAGCGTCCCCAGCCCAAAGATCACGGTGAACGTGATGCCCACCACCAGCAGGGCCACGCCGGCGTCGGAGCGCTTTTTGCCGTCGGCACGCAGAAGCTCCACCGGGGTCTGTTCGTTTTTCAGACCAAAGATATGCTTTGCCGCATGGACCGCGGCCTTTCCTACGCCCCATGCCCGGTCACCGATCTCCATGCCCCGGCCCTCAAAGCCGTGGGCAAAGGCGTCCGACACGGTATCGCCGAAGGCACGCATCTGGTTTTCCAGCTCCTGCTGGATCTGCCGGCCCTCTGTTTCCCTCATTTTATCGTCTTCACGATCGTTCATCAAATTTTTCTCACCCTTCTGCCGGACGATACCGGCCGATGATCGCACGGGCGACCCGTAGGCCGTCCACGGCGGCGCTCATGATGCCGCCCGCATAACCCGCGCCTTCTCCGCAGGGATACAATCCCGCAAGCTGGGCAGATTCAAAATTTTCTTCCCGTTTCAGCCGCACGGGGCTGCTGGTGCGGGTCTCAAGGCCGGTGAGGACCGCTTCCGGGGCGGTGTAACCGGCAATTTTCCGTTCATACGCCCGCAGACCGGCCCGCAGGGTTTCGGCCAGCTCGCCGGGCAGCAAGGCCCCCAAGTCCGCCGCGACCACGCCGCGGTCGTAGGTGGGCTCCACCCGGCCGATGGTCAGTTGACCCCGGCCCTCAAGGAAGCTCTGGACATTTTCCGCCGGGGCGGCGTATTCTCCGCCCGCCCGTCCGGCGGCGTAGGCCTTGGCTTCCAGCTCCCGCTGGAATGCGATGGCCCGGCGCGGGTCGGCCCCGAAATCCTCGGCCCCCACGCTGACCACCACCGCCGCGTTGGCGTTCCTGCCATTGCGGGCGTGATAGCTCATGCCGTTGGTCACGACCCGGCCTTTCTCGCTGGCCGACGCCACGACCTGACCGCCGGGGCACATGCAGAAAGTGTAAACGCACCGTCCGCCCACATGCTGCGAGAGCTGGTATTCGCCCCGCGGCAGGGCCGGGTGGCCCGCCGCCTCGTGGTAAAGGCTTTTTTCGATCTCACTTTGCAGGTGCTCGGCTCGGAAACCGACACTGAAGGGCTTACACTCCAGCACAAGGCCGCTGTCCATCAGCATCCCGAAGGTGTCCCGCGCCGAGTGCCCCACCGCAAAGACCAGTGCCTCGCAGGGGAAGCTGCCCTGTGTGGTCTGGATGCCGGTCAGCTTGCCGTCCCGCCGCTCAAAACCGGTGAGGGCCGTGTTGAAGTGCACCTCGCCCCCCAGCGATTCGATCTCCCGGCGGATGGAGGTGATGACGCCCCGCAGCAGGTCGGTGCCGACGTGGGGCTTCTGCTTCCATGCGATCTCCGCCGGGGCACCATGCTCCAAAAACACCTCGGTGACGAAGCCGCAGAGCGCGTCGCCGATGCGGGTGGTCAGCTTGCCGTCCGAAAAGGTGCCCGCGCTTGATTTCGATGCCGATGCCGCCGGGGCAAAGCAAGTCGATGCGGCAGCGCGGTGCGAGCGGGACTTCGTGCGCGCAGGGGATGCCTGATTCCACCAGAGCGGCGCGCACGAGGTCGTGCAGGTCGTATTCGCCCTGCTGGATGGGGGCGCGGATGCCGCGGAGGGCGTGGAGGATTTCTGCGAGAGAATCCGCCGCCGTGTTTGTTGATGTATCCATTAGTAGAGACCCGCCATCGCCTGTGTCAGCTGCCCCATTGCCGACGCAACTTCCGCCGTCGTCGGGGCGGGGAGGGAGATGACGTATTCCAGATTCGTGATGGCGGACTGAATCGCGGAGTAGCGCTGCGCGTCGTTTACAATGTCCATGCTCTGCAATTGCGCGTAGGCTTGCGAGAGCAGAATCTTCGCATCGGGAATCAGCGTGTTCTCCACCATCGTGTTGCTGCCGGAGCTGGATGCGCTCGTGTGGTACGGGCAGGTGCCGCTTGCGCCCAAGACCGCGTAGCTGCCGAGGTACTCAATCAGCACATCCTCATATTCCGTGCCGATGAAGGAGGCCAGCGGGTGTCCCGACGGAATCGTCAGCACGCCGCGCGTGACCGTGTCCGGGCAATAGGGGGAGGCGAGCAAGCCGCTGACGGAGCAGATCGTCTGCGTCGTGTGCATCTGGCAGGAAACCGTCGGTTCCGTGCCGGCTTTCCAGTAGTCCGTCACGACCCCGTAGCCCATCGCGTCGCTGCGGCAAGCGTCGGTGGCAAGCTGCCCCGATACCGCGCATGTCGTCACCTTCACCAAGCCGTAGTCGCTGGCGCTGCCCTCCAGAATGTCGCGGTTGGACAGCCCCTGATGAATCTTGCTCATGTAGCTCTGCCACAGCGGGGCGGCGGAGCGGGAGCCGGTGGATTTCGACGACAGCGCCTTGTAGTTGTCGTGCCCAACCCACAGGGCGGAGGAGTAGTAGCCCGTCATGCCAGCGAAGAAAACGCCCTTCTGGTCGGAGTTCGTGCCAGTTTTGCCCGCGACGGTCTGCCCCTTGATTTTCGCGTTTGTGCCCGTGCCGGAGGAAACCGCCTGCTTGAGCATGTCCACGACCATGTACGCCGTGGATTCGCTGAACACGCGGTGACGCTCCTGCTGCTGGTGGCCGTCCCAGATGACCTTGCCCGTGCTGTCGGAAATGCCGAGGACGGAGATGGGCTGCTGATACACGCCGCCGTTCGCCAGCACGCCGAAGGCAACCGCCATCTGCATGGGCGTGATGCCGCTGGAGCCGAGGGACAAGCCGAATGGCGTTGCGTCAATGTGCGCATCGTCAATGCCCATCGCGTGCAGGAAGGCAACGGAATTGTCCACGCCCACGAGGGTCATCAGCGCCTGTGCGGCGGCGGTGTTGTGGCTGTTGACGAGCGCCTTGCGCAGCGTCTCCGGACCGGCGTAGGAGCTGCCGCCGTAGTTGCGCGGCCATGAATCCTGCCCGTTTGACCCGCGCCAGCCGGAAATCGGCAGCGGCATGTTCATCACGATGCTCGCGGGGGATGCGCCAAGCTCAATCGCGGGGGCGTACACGGCAATCGGCTTGATGGACGAGCCGACGGGCATGGTCATATCCACCGCGCGGTTGAAGGTTTTCATCGCCGTCGGGCGCGTGCGGCTGCCGACAATGGCTTTGATTTCGCCCGTGTGGTAGTCCACGACGACGGCGGCGGCCTGCGGCTCAACCGTTTCGTCGTATGTGCCGTCGGAATTGCGCGTGCGGTAGACCTTGTCCGCCGGGTCACGCAGGGAAGGGTAGTTCGTCCAGTTTTCCAGCGTATCCTCGACGGTGGACTGAATGGAGGTGTCGATGGCGAGCTGGACGTGATAGCCGCCGGTGCGCAGCTTGTTTTCCATGGCGTTGCGGTTGGCGGAGGTGTCCTCAAGGTTGTTCAGCTGCAGCAGGATGTCGATGACCTCATCCACCGCGTATTCGACGTAGTGCGCGTAGGCGTACATGCCGGTAGCCGTGTTCGGGTCTTTCTCCAGCACATGCGCGGTCGCCGGGTCAAGCGCCTCCTGATACTGCTCGTAGGTGATGTACTGGTTTTCGTACATGCAGCGCAGGACGTAGTTGGTGCGGTCGTTGGTGATGGCGGGGTAATCCACGCCTTCCTTCTGCCGCGTGTAGAAATTCCGGCGCGGATTGTAGTAGTAGGGCGAGTTGCATGTGCCCGCCAGCATCGCGCATTCGCGGAGCGTCAGTTCGCCCAGCGATTTGCCGAAATACCCCTGCGCGGCGGTGTACACGCCGTAGTAGTTTTCGCCGAGGTAGATGGTGTTCAGGTAGCTTTCGAGAATCTGATCCTTTGTGTAGCGCGTTTCCAGCTGCATGGCGAGGTACGCTTCCTGAATTTTGCGCTTGTAGCTCTGCTCAGAGGAAAGGAGCGTATTCTTAATCAGCTGCTGGGTGATGGTCGAGCCGCCCTGCGTGGAGGAGGAGGACAGGTTCGACACGAACGCGCCGATAATGCGCTTGATGTCCACGCCGTTGTGCGTGTAGAAGCGCGCGTCCTCCACGGCGATAAAAGCGTGCTGGAGGTATGTCGGCATGGCCTGAATCGACACCATGACGCGGTTCTCCGAGCCTTTGTATTCGGTGATGAGGTTGCCGTTGGCGTCGTAGATGAAGGAGGTCTGCGCCTGATCGTCAATCGCGGCGAGGTCAAGCGTCGGGGCAGTTTCCATGTACCCTTTCGCAATGCCGACCACCGCGCCGACTGCCGCCAGCCCTGCCACCAGCACCAGCACCGCGAAAATGCGGATGACGTTGACGGCAATCGACAGCACGAAGTTCGGCTTCTTCATCTCCGGCTTGAAAATGGAGTGCTTGTAGACCTTTTCCTCCTCCGGCAGCGCTTCGCTATCATCCGCCGAAGCGTTCCAGAAGTCCTCGTGCGCGAACATGTCCGCCTGCCCCGCAACTTCCACGGGGTCGTCGTCGTCCGCCCAGTTCGGGTCGTACTCGTCAGGATAATCGCCCTGCGGGTCGTCGGGATGACCGTCCTGATAGGCAAAATCGTCGTTTTCCGGCACAAAGTCCGGGAAATCGTTGCGTTTCTTCACTGCTTCAGCCCCTTTGCGCCGTCAGCGGCATGATGCGCGCCCCGGCGGAATATGAAGGAATGCGGAATGCTATTTTCGGATTCGCCTGCGCCATCTGCTCGCGCCTTGGCGCATTTTCATCCGAAAATAGCATAACCCGCAGAGCATACAGAATTACATCCTATATTATAGCACATATTCGCGCATCCTGCAATGGCAGGCGACGAAAGGAGGATGCACCATGCCCCAGACAAACAACGAATCAGAAGCGAAAATTCCTGCAAAGCGGCGAAAATCTCCCCGGCGGCGGTGGAAACGCGTACTGCTGCTGCTTGTGCTGATGACGCTGCTGATTCTCCGCGTCGAGCGCAACGTGACGGACGTCGTGCTGACGCTCTCGCAGGCGACGGCGCGGTCGCTGGCGATTCAGGCGCTCAACGAGGCAGCGTCTGAGATGCTCGGACTCGGCGTGCATTACGCCGACCTGATGACCGTCGAGAAGGACGATCAAGGGCAAGTGCGCCTGATTCAGGCGAATACCCCGGAGATGAACCGTCTGGCGGCGCAGGCGTCCCTGCTTGCGCAGGAGAGATTGACCGCCATGGGGCAGAAAACCGTCGTCGTGCCGCTGGGCAGTGCCATCGGGCTGACGCTGCTGGCGGGCGCGGGGCCGGGCATCGCCGTGCAGATTCTGCCTGTCGGCTCGGTGCAGGCGGCGTTCAGCACTGATTTCACCACCGCTGGCATCAACCAGACACGCCACCGCATTTCCCTCGTCCTGACTGCGAACGTGCAAATCGTCATTCCGACCGGCGCGAAAAACGTGCAGGCCAGCACGCAGATGGCGATGGCGGAAAGCATCATCGTCGGGCAAGTGCCGGATTCCTTCGCCGAGGGCGGCAGCGACAACAGCATCATCGACCTTGCGCCGTGAGGGGAAATGGGGTATAATAGAACCGAAATCCCGCTGATTTCAGCAGAAAGAAGCATTACCATGCGCGTTCTCGACATTGACCTCGACTTTTTCCTCGCTGATTGCTGCCCTCTTGCCGAACTGGGCGAGCGCCCGTCCCTCCCCGGACATGAGCCGTGGGAAGCATCCGCCGTCCGCGCGTTCCTCGAAAACCAGTGCGGCTTGTCAAAAAAACATCCCACGCCCGGCAAAATCTTCGAGACGCATGACCAAGCCCTCACGTTCTGGGAGGAGCAAATCGCCGCCGGACGCCTGACCGCCCCCTTCGACGTCACCCACGTTGACGCGCACAGCGACCTCGGCATTGGTTATCCCGGCCCGAACTTCGTGCTGTTCAACGTCCTGTCCATGCCCGTCCCAAAGCGGCTGGACTACGCCGCCTTCTATGCCCAGAAGAAGCTCGATGAGGCGAATTACCTGCTGTTCGCGCTGGCGATGCGGCGGATTTCGTCGCTGGATAACGTGCGCAATCCGCGTTCGCGGGCGGATATTCCGCAAGTGCTGCTTGACGCGGACGGCAACATCCATCTCAATTCGCTGACCGCGCAGATGTTCGCCGCGAAAAACGGCGCAGAGCCGACCGTGCCCTTCCGCGTGTACGACGACTACCGCGATTTCCGCGCGGCGGGGGCGTATGACTTCGTGACGCTCGCGATTTCGCCGAGGTACGCGCCGAAGGAGGCGGATGGGCTGGTGGAGGTCGTGGGGGAGTATATCAGGGGAATATGAGGGCATCAAAAAACCTCGCGGCATCACCTGTCGCGAGGTTTTCATGTGCAAATCAAATCCCCGTTGCGGATTTCGCGGACGTGGCGATATTCTCCGCGTGGTCGCCGATACGTTCGAGGTTCGTCAGCATGTCCAGATAAATCATGCCGTTCTTCGCGGAACACTTGTGGTTCTTCAAGCGGTCCATGTGGTGGCTGCGGAGGGCTTCGGTCGTCGTGTCGATTTCGTCCTCCACGCCCTCCACTTCGCCCAGCAGCGTGTCGTCCGTTACCTGCGCCTTGAACATATCCAGCGAGCGCTGCATCTGCGCGCGCACAAGGTTCGACAGGCTTTCCAGCTCCTGTACCGCCTTGGGCGAGAATTTCACATCGTCCTGATTCTTCAGCTGCGCCGATTCCATGATGTTCTGGCTGTGGTCGCCAATGCGCTCCATATCGTTGACGACGTGGAACATCGAGCCGACCAGCTTCGTGTCCTTCTCGGACAGGTCAAGCCCCTTCACATCCACCAGCGAATCGGTGATTTCGCGGTTCAGGTAGTCCAGCACGTCCTCGTTCCGCGCCAGTTCTTCGGACTTCTTTGCGTCCCACTCGTTGAAGCACTCCATCGCGCGCTGGAAGTTGCCCATCGCGATGCCGCCCATGCGCTGCACTTCGTTGAACAGCTGCGCCACGGCAATCGGCGGCGTTTTGAGCATACGCGCGTCAAAGTAGAGCAGCTTCATTTCCTCGGCGGTCGAGCCGTCGTCCTTGATCAGCAGGCACGCCAGCTTCTCCAGCCAGCTTGCGGCGGGCAGCAGCAGCGCCGTCGTCGTGACGTTGAAGAGAATGTGGACGATGGCGATTTGCAGCTTGAGGTTGCCGGGGGAGAGCATCTCGACCCAGCTTGCCAGCGGCAGGCAGCAGGCGATGATGACGAAAATCACCGTGCCGATGACGTTGAAGAGCAGGTGCACCGTCGCCGCGCGCTTGGCGGTGGAGTTTGTGCCCGCGCACGCCAGCAGCGCCGTGACGCAAGTGCCGATATTCTGCCCGAAGAGGATGAAGATGGCGCTGTCCAGCCCAATCAGCCCCTGCGCGACGAGCGTTTGCAGGATGCCGATGCTGGCGGCGGAGGATTGCAGGACGGCGGTGATGCCCGCGCCAATCAGCACGCCCAGAATCGGGTTGTTGATGGACGCCATCGCCTTCTGGAAGCCCTCCCACGTCCGCAGCGGCTCCATCGCGCCGGACATGGTGTTCATGCCGATGAACAGGATGCCCAAGCCCATCGTGATGGTGCCGAACTGCTTGGCGGTTCTGTACTTGTCGGGAAGATTCGAGAGAATCAGCCCCAGAAATGTGAAGATGGCGGCGAAATCAATCTGCACCGACAGCAGCAGCGACGTGACCGTGGTGCCGATGTTTGCGCCCATAATCACGCCGACCGCCTGCGTCAGCGACATCAGCCCCGCGTTGACGAAGCCGACGACCATGACCGTCGTCGCGGAGGAGGACTGCACCACCGCCGTGATGGTGATGCCCGCGAGCATGGCGAGGAAGCGGTTGCCCGTGACCATGCCCAGCAGCTTTTTCAGCCGTGTACCCGCCGCTTTTTCCAGCGCTTCGCCCATCAGCTGCATTCCGAACAGGAACAGCCCCAGTCCGCCGAACAGGGATAAGACATTCATAATCGTCATGATGGTTCGTTTCCTCCGAGCGTGCCGCAATGCAGCAGAATTCCGCCTGTGCGGGGAAAAATCGCATACATATCTACTTTACCACACTTTGCGCTTGTTTTCAACTGAATTTTACATATTCATAGAGATTTTAGGCGGCGTTCAGCGGGGGAACAAAAGGTTCTTCACGGAATCTTGGGGGGAAGAGCAGCTTGGAGGCGCGTCTGCGGACGCGCAAA
>ENA-OOXA01001662-OOXA01001662.1-human-gut-metagenome-genome-assembly--contig:-NODE-1662-length-11938-cov-1.498948_pt1 | contig 11938 bp, 8 predicted proteins | sample MGYA00241581_ERZ501331 | MGnify/ENA primary metagenome ERZ501331 (study PRJEB25962, sample SAMEA2042982) | human gut metagenome | biome: human gut; feature: human-associated habitat; material: faeces...
CGGATTCTTGATTTCTTCAATGCCATCTTCACCTTTTTTAACAAGGTTTGGACCACCATTCGTAGAAGATTCCTGGGAGCTGCAGGAGAATGCACCACCTTGGATTCCCATATTTCCTGTCATAGCACCAAGTGCCATCTGCGCAAGACAGACATGCTGTGCTTTCTCAACACGGGCAGAGTTCCAACTGAACAGACAGGTCGTTGGTTTGTTGATCAGTTCGTCAGCTAGTTTGTAAATACGATCAACAGACAGACCACAGATTTTGGAAGCCCACTCCGGAGTCTTTGGCTCATGATCGTAAGTTCCGAGAACATAGTCCATATAGTTCTCTTCTTTATTTGCACCTTCCGGCATATGATCAGCATCAAATCCAATGGTACAGTTATTTAAGAAATCCCAGTCAATGATAGTGCCACCGGCTTCTTTATCTCTTTGAATGATAATGTAAAGCCAGGATCAGAGTTGTGTCTGTTGCCGGACGGATTGGATAATAGTCATCGGCGAGAACAGCAGCAGACCTGGAGTACATAGGATCCACAGAAATGATTCTTGCACCGTATTCTTTTGCTCTTCTTAAGTTTAGAAGTGGCATTCCCATGGAAGCCTGAGCCGGATTACAGCCCCACAGAATAATCAGCTTAGCATTCAGAAGATCCATGCGGTCGTTTAGACAGTGACTTTTTTTGCTTGTGCCAAGAATTGGCATCATAGCTTTATTCCAGCAGCCTTTTGAGCGGCTTCCGCTCTTTTCAACATATCCCCCATAGAGAGCCAGTGTACGCTTCATTTCACCACCGTCAATCAGATAAATGGATTCATTTCCATAATTTTCTTTTGCTTTTTTTAACTGATCTTTTACTTCTTTCATTGAAGCTTTTATAGAGGTACATTTTAAGCATTGCTCGGAAAAAGCAGTTAGCATATCGGACAAATTTGCTTTTTTATCCTCTATCCAAGTACCTATATCTGCTGGTAAGCTAGTTTCTATTATTTCATCAGATGACAATTCTTTTTCCTTGCCGCTTAAAGAAGCCTGCAGCAACAGAACAGTCTGTGATACATACTGTTGCTTTTCTTTCAGAGCGTTTAATTCATTTGTTTTATCTTTCAAAGATGCTCCAAGAGCTTCCTCTTTATTAGAGAAAACATAGGATGGATGGATATTGCCACATAAAGGGCATTTTTCTCCATCTTTTATGTAATGACTAAGTTCTTCTAGCAAATATTCTTTTTTTTGCTTAGTGATTCCCTCATTGCATTGATTGATTTCTGATTCCAATTGTTTTCCAATACTTTCTGCTTCTGCACAGATAGTTAAGAGTTCTTTTATCTGCTGCTGGAAGAGAAGGCTCTCCTGTGTGAACTGTTGTTCTTTAGCTGACAGCATTTGTCTGCAAGTCTCAAGTTTCCCTTTCGCTTCAGTATAATAATCTCTCTTGGTACGGTAAGTGTTTTCTGCTAATCGGCCATCTTCAATACATTGACGGTATCTCGAATCAACGACACATTTTTGCTGTTGCATTAAGAGAGAATCTAACTCTTCGTTTTTCGCTATGAGTTCTTTTTCATAATATAAAGAATCTTCATTTAAAGAATCCGATTCCTTTTGTTTTTTTGATAATCTCTCCTGTACAGCAAGAATTGCTTTTTGGATATCATCTAACTTTTCTTTTAAGATAGTTGACTGTTTTAAGATATCTTCTTTTTCTGCAAGCTCTTTAATTGCTTTAGGATACTGGTTATCCTCCATCTCTTGCTCTAAACAACTCTGCTGCTGTTTCAGCTTTTTCTCATCAGATAATAAAGAATCAATATCTTTTTGACTCTGATTACTTTCTTTTAACCTTACTTTGTAATCTTTATATAAAGGATAAATACTTTCTGCCTGTTTTACAGCTAAAAGAGCTGTTTCAATATCTTCTATCTGTTTTTTGGAAGAGAGCATGTCTGTCTCTCTATATAGAAGACTATCATATTCTGCTTTTAATTCTTTTAATTCATTTAAAAGCTGGTATTTTTCAGACAATTCTTTTTCAGTTAACTCTTCTTTTTCTAAGTTTTCTTTTAACTCCACAAGTTCACTTGATATATTATCTAAAGCTTCCTTAGATATATCATCATAAGCTTGTAATTGTCCTTCAGAAGAGGAAACCTCTATATCCATTCTTTGTCTTGCGGCTGCAACTTTCCTTGTAAGTTCGATACCATATCTCTCCAAATGAAATATCCTTTGTAGCATCCCCCTTCTTTCCTGATTTTTTAATTTCAGGAAATCACTGAACTGTCCTTGCGGTAGGACAACCGTTCGAAGAAAGTCATCACTTGACAGTCCAAGTAAGTCTGTACAAGACCGCGTTACATCGGTGGGTTTATCTGCAAGTATTTCTGTATCAACATCAGATAATAGAGACAATCTTGCTGTTGTATTTCTCGCTGTAGAAGAACGATCTTTTCCAGGATATCGGAAACTTCTTTCTACTAAATATTCCTTTGTCTCCGTGGTCGTAATGGAGAAGCGGAAAGAAACACTGGCAGAAGTCTCATTAATGTTAATAAAATTTTTGCTGCCGCGAGGCAGTTTTGCATATAACGCCAACGTTATTGCATCAAGTATTGTTGATTTGCCACTTCCGGTTGGTCCAAAAATTCCAAAAAATCCCTGAGAAGTAAGTTGGTTAAAATTGATCACCTGTTCTTCCCTATAACTGTTAATTCCCTTTATTTTAAGTTCGATAGGTCTCATTATTTATCCTCCTTATCCTCTCCAAGAATATCCATCAGTACACTTTTTGTTTCTTCGGACATCTCAGCTCCTATTTTCTTTTTGTAATAATTCTCCACCATCATTTCGAGCGGAATATCCTTATTAGGTTCTATTACCTGATTATCATTTTCAACGGATGGATAAATAGGCATGATAGACAAAATGTCGTTTTTTAACGATTTCATTGTCTTGATATCATCCTCTCTTATAAAATCATCCGTATTGACCTCAAGATACACCCAGCATTCTTTTTCAGCATTTTCCGCACATTTTGCGATTGCCTCTTCTACGCTATCACATTTCCATGTTTCTACTGGTTTATATGCTGGTAATGAAACAGATTCTACAGATGTATCTTTCCCAGCAGATACAGAAACAAAGAGAACCTGTTTTGTGATATTCGCTTCTCTTTGATTGTATTGGATCGGAGAGCCACTGTACCTTGCTTTATGAAGTCCTGGTACAACCTGTGGTTTGTGGACATGCCCAAGTGCGATATAATCTGCGTTATTTGGAAAGACTTTTGCACTTACTAAATAACTGCCTCCAAGCTGTACACTTCTTTCAGAACCTTCCTCTACACTACCCATAACAAAAATATGTGAAGCTATTAGATGAACACTGTCTTTTCGAAAGCATTTTGTCCTCTTGGCAAACCAATCTTTGATATAAACTTCAAATTCCTTTGCTCTTGTTGTTTCATCAGCAGATATAGACAAAATAGAATGTCCCATTCGCCTTTCACTTGGAAACGGCAAAAGAATCATATCAAATTTCTCACCATGAATCTTTCCTTGTATATATCCCGATCCACTTCGAAATATAAAGTTATTTCCATATTTCCCAATCGGTAAAACGTCATCTGGCTGACCTGCGATAACCACAGAATGTCTTGCCAACACTGACGTGGCTGCGGTAAGACGTTCTGGATTGTCATGATTGCCTGCGATTACAACTACCATACAATCTCCATTTCTGGACATTTTTTTTACGGTTGAGTAAAAAAGCTGTTCTGCGGCTGCTGGTGGATTGAAAGTATCATAGATATCTCCGGCAATAATGATCATGTCAGGTTGTCTTTCTTCACAAATAGAAACAAGGTCATTTAAAAACAGTTCCTGTTCTGGAAGTCTCGAATGACCTTCTATTGTCTTTCCTAAATGCCAATCTCCTGTGTGTATAATATTCATATGTATTCCTCCTTTTTTTTGAAATATTTGCAATATTAATATGTTTTTATCGTTACCGAACATTTCAAAAAAAGAGCAGGACATAATGTCCCGCTCTCTCTCATTCATTGTTGAAAAGCTTTCGAAAAACTTCTTTTGTCATAGGACAAGTATCGTCAGACACAATTCCATTTATGCGGAAATAAGCATACATTTCTGCAAAATACTCATTAGAGGTTGCTGTATTTATTGTTAATAGATCATACGCATCTGTAGTTTCCATCCATTCACTTTCATGAGCTTTTTTAAACACTTTTGTTTCTGATATACCTTTTGTATTATCAATAAAATGAGCAAATTCGTGCCATACAACCTTGCCATTCACATCTAATATGTACAGGCATTTCGTTGCTGGATTACACTGCCCTACAGTTTTTGTCTTAGCTTTTTTATTTTCTCCAAGCTGTTTGTCTGTCAATACAAAGTGCCAGCCAGTATTCACAAACGTCTTATACATTTCTGGGTCAGTCTCTTTTATCACAGAAACGATGGATTCTAATTTGTGGATTCGATCAGCATCACCTGTTCCATCAATCCACATGTAAAACGGAACATCATATGATTTTGTATTGTGTTTCAAGTAGACTCTTTCTGAAACTGTTACTTCCTGTTGTTCTCTGTTTTCAACTCTGATATCTCTGATCGCAAAACCTTCAGCAACCAGTATCATCAATAATACAGTGATAATGAGATATTCGATTTTTTCTTTTCTTGTTACACTTTTCATTTTCTTTTTCCTCCATATTTTGAAAATTTACATTTCTAATATGGAGAATCTGGCACATAATTTTTTTCACTGATTAATCCCCCGCCGGTACTGACGAAACGTGGACACCGATATAGCTGCGTGGGAAAGAAGCCGGATTTTCCACAAATGAACTCTGCCGTTTTACGAGTGGGAAGGTCTATAACTGTGACCTTTCGGCTTCAAGAATATAGCAGCACGGTATTTTATCCGTATCCTCTTAAAATCAGTCTCTGCGAAGAGACTGTTGCAGGTTCAGGCAAAAGTCCCTGAACTTTGCAGACGGACCAACTGCGTTCTGGCTACACTCATTCACTTCTCTGCGGTCCTTGGCACACTGGAGACAGCGTAAGTTGCCGTGTGACCAAGTGGCTGAGGAAAAGCGGTAAAAAAAACTAATTGGATATTCAATGCTTCAAAAACAACAAACGATATTTTTCCTAATCCAAACTATAAAGGGGCTATCGTACTTATCTCCCCTGATAAAGTTAGGAGTGAAATAATCTAGTATTTGTTATTGTTGATTTTTTCATAAAAAAAAGCCCCTGAATAGGAGCTTTTAAAACTTTTTCAAAAATATCGTTGTTCATACTTTTTATAAATAATCATGCAACCAGTTTGTAATACCCATTTCCAAGAGGAGTAAATGTCTTGGTATACTGTCTCAGCGTTTGTCTTGCTTTTGCTTCGACATTGTTATTTTTCTCGCTTTTTTTATACCCTTTTACAGCTTCAGCAATTTCCTTGTAGTGAGCTTTTCCACCTATATTATAAAGGACGTATCGGAATACATCCCGCCATGTTGCGGACACACTGTTCCTGATATCGATTTGATATTCTCGTGGCAACATATAGCCAATATAAAAAGTCTTTTCAAATGGTTTCTGTAAGATAACTAGATTTTCATGGACAATTGGCACAAAGTTTTTTCGCGCATAAGTTCGACCGTTAGAAACACAGTTATGCTGCATCTTCACAATATTTTGTATCACTTCGCCTGGTAATGCAAGTGAGAGCATCATATCGTGATATTTTCCTTTTTTACGAACATTTCCGCATAAGATTCCCATCTTAGCTCCGGGAGCCATTACATTGTAAAGCTTCATGGTCACCTTATTGTTTGCCATCATCCCCCGCTTAAAGTCCATTTGTCCAATATCCTGTGTTTTTAATTTTTCTTCTGGATCAGCATACTCACTACCGGCATATTTGATTCCTATTTCCGGGTATGGCATATGCTGAAAGATAAAATCTGCTTCCGAAAATTCTTCTGGGATTTCATCGGTAAGAGCGTTACAGACAAAGATATTTGGTCTTACAGGATGTGGATTTAAGTCGCATCCAACATATCTTACACCCATATCTTTACACACATCATACCCTGTGCCACCTCCAGCATACATTTCCGCCATAAAATCGACATTGTATTGATCAATTAAGAATGCGTGAATATAACCACTGCAATTTCCACGATATCGGTTATTTCCCCAAGGTCCTCTGTCAGGGAAACTAAGAACAGTGCCTTCATTTGAGCGAACAACCTTTAATATTTCTTCCTTCTTCATGTTTTTTCCTCCTTAATTTTGAAATATTGTACGTGTTTAATATGGATATACAGCATGGATTAAATTTTAGATGATAAATAGAATTGAATTCCGAAAGAAGCATTTGAACAATAAACCAGATGTGCATTCCCCTTCCTCAACAAAGTAGGTAGGGGTTAACACCGTCTGTTGCCATATTCTAAAGAGTTTAGTATAATGAAAGTACAGATTTTAGACAGGCAAAAGAGGAGAGAATCGAATGGCGAATAGAGCTATCATATATGCGATATATCCGAATAAGATTCAAGAGGAACAATGCCGGAAGACCTTTGGCTGTTGCCGCTTTGTGCATAATCAGATGTTCACTATCCAGCAGGAGCGGTATAAGAATGGGGAGAAACATCTTTCTAAGTTTCAGGCAAATACATACTGTAACCAGCATCTGAAAAAAGAATATCCCTTCCTTAAAGAAGTGGATAAGTTTGCTCTCACACACGCGGTCTATCATCTCGAAGATGGTTATGACCGGTTCTTTAAACATCTTAGCCGGTTTCCAAGATACAAGAGTAAGCATAAAGCGAAGAAGTCGTATACCACCAATTTCACAAATGGGAATATTGCCGTGGGCGATGACTATGTAAAGTTACCAAAACTTGGCGGGGTCAAAGCGAAGATCCACAGGAAACCAGAAGAAGATTGGAAGATCAAGTCAGCGACCATCACACAAAACAGAGATGGTACCTATCAGGTATCGGTTCTTTTTGAGTACATAGCAGATACTGTCTCTGCTCTTGCAGTGACAGAAGATACAGCGGTCGGTCTGGATTATAAGTCTGATGGTCTTTACACCGATAGTAATGGTGAGACCTGTGGTATGCCACATTACTATCGTGATTCTGCAAAACGTCTGGCAAAAGCCCAACGTAAGCTTAAGCATAAGACCGTGGGAAGTAACAACTACAAGAAACAGCAGAAACGCATTGCCAGGCTCCATCGGCATGTGGCAAACCAGAGGAAGGATTTTTTACAGAAAGGATCTACTGCGATAGCCAAACAGTATGCTCATGTCTGTGTAGAAGATCTCAATATGAAAGCGATGTCTAACAAAGGCTTCGGTAATGGAAAAGCGACATTGGATAACGGGTATGGGATGTTTTTAAAGATGCTGGATTATAAACTTGAGGAGAAAGGCGGCAGCCTTGTTAAAGTAAGCAAATGGTTTCCGTCCAGCCAGACTTGCAGCTGCTGTGGTGCGCTGCATCCAGAGATGAAAGATCTGTCTACCCGTACCATGCGGTGTAGCTGTGGCTGTAAGATAGACCGGGACTATAACGCAGCTATCAACATTAAGAAAGAAGGACTTCGGCTGTTATCAGCCTAAGTAAAAAATATATACAGTAGGTGAGGGACTCGCCAAACGGATACGCTTGCTGACATTGTGGGAAAACTGCCAAACAGGTGTGATAATAACCGCGGTGGGTGACGCAAGAAGTCCCTTCCTCTATAGGAAGGGGTAGTTCACCAAGTAGTCGATAGTACTAACAATATTGCAGCAAAGCGGTGGTCTTCTCCTATGATTTCTGTAAAAAAGAAGGAGCTATTCACGCTCCTCTACTTTTTTTGGTTCTCTCTTATGGTGGAGACTTGCCAATTTTTATATGTTTTATAATATGAAAAGAATCCGATTCTTTTCTTTGCTCCACAGACTGACTGTTCCCACACGCAAGCATGTGGGTTTTTCGCCACAAATTTATAACTTAATCCAATTCTTTTTTCTTATAAAAATTCAGTGCATTTCTCTTATAGTAAAATATATTTACCATATTAATATAAATAATTAAAAAAGGAGAGATAGTTATGCAGAATTTTGAATTAACTAAACACCAGGTAACAGAAGCAAACTTTAGGGATAATGGCAGACAGAAAGAAGGAGAATCCAGTTTTGACATTTCCGGATCTGTCCTGCTCCCGAAAGACGGGAAAGGTATTATTTTTGAACAGGAGGTTCATCTTGGAAAACCAGAAGAAAATGTGTATCTGTATTTAAAGACACTCACATTTTTTACCCAGATTGACGAGTCCAAGCCTTTCGTATTAGATGAAGCAAACAAAGAATGTTATCCTATGGCAGAAAAACTACTGAAAGAGACAATCAGAAATGTAACAGAATCTTTTGGTATGCCGGTCATTGATCTGATGGTCGAAGCAAAGCCAGAAGCATAATTTTCCACACAACAAAAAGGACCAGTTTTCTGGTCCTTTTTTCTTATAAAAATCTTTATCCATCTTCATCAGTTAAACGTATCTTGTAAAATAACTTTAGACAGCTTATGGTAGAATAGGATTAGAAAAAGAAAAGAGGGGAAACATATGCATTTATCAGATATCAGAGAGCAGTTTATAAAAAACGGATACCTGCCAAATAATGAAATCGTTATGGCAGCTTATGGAACTCTTCATGGAGTTCCATTGCTGGTCGAGTCTGATCCTGGGCAGGGAAAAACAAGCCTTGCTATGGCTATGGGGAAAGCTTTCCAGTTACCTGTCCTTCGTGTCCAGTTTTATGAAGGATTGACAGATGATAAGATATTATACGATTACAACTACCAAAGACAGCTTCTTTCCATTCAGGCGATCCAGAGTGCCTTACAGGAAAATTTGAGTGGAAAGAATATCCATGATGCAATGGAGGTCGCAAAAACAATTGATTTTTATGGAAAAGATTTTTTGATTCGCCGCCCAATACTAGAATCCATATGGGGAGAACAACGGTATGTTCTTCTTTTGGATGAAGTAGACAAAGCATCTGAAGAACTGGAATATACTTTATTGGAGTTTTTGGATGATTTTTCTTTAAGTATCCCACAATATGGAACAATAAAGGCACAAGAGGGGATGGAACCCGTAGTTATTCTAACATCCAATAATTACAGAGATTTGTCAGATGCCTTAAAGAGACGGTGTAATTACTTATATATCCCCCGGAAAACAAAAGAAGAGATTGTGGAAATCTTGAAGATGAAAGTGCAAGCCTCTACAGCTATCATAGAAGGGGTAGCATCTTGTCTTTATCAGTTGCAGGAACTTCGCTTAAAACAGACACCATCTATCTCAGAAGGCATTACATGGGCTGCATATTTACAGAAACTTATGGATGATGATGACTTTGATATTAAAGATTCTCTGTGTATGCTGTGTAAAAACAAAGAAGACCAATTACGGGTACAGGAAACAGACATTCTTTCTAATATCCTGCGGATAACTTCTGAATCAGAAAAATAATATTGGAATCGGATTCTTTTGTAATAGAATACAAGAGCTGGAGGTGTAATAAATGTTATTGGGATACATGACTGGATTCGCAGGATATCTAAATGATAATGGATACGAAGTGACGCAGGATAAGATCAGCCGCTTCCTATCTTTAAAAAATGAGGAGATTGATTTTACAAAAGAAGAGGATATTCTTCCGTTAATGAAATTATGTTTCTGTCGGAATAAAAAAGAAGCAGGTACATTTTCTGACTATTTCCACCAGTATATTAAAAAGTATCGCGGATCATATGCAAAGGAAAAAAAACGGATACAAAAAGAGCAGACAGAAAGAGTGGAATATAACCACTCCTGCAAGGAAAAAGTCCAAAAAGAGCTTGCATATATCGGGCAGAAACTAACGGAAAAGAGAAATGCTGTATCAAGAGAAAGCGAAATACTAAATATCCCCAAAACACAAAAAAATTATCTGCGAAAACAGGAAGACAAAATAAAAAAATATTTTACTAAAAAAGAAACCTCTTTTCTCTTATCTTTATGCACAGAAAAAGCGGATGTTTCTGATATATCAATGAAAACACTTGAGACTTTAGAAAAGAAGATTCCAGATAAAGCTGAAAAAGCGTTGCTATCTGGAAAGTCAGAGGACTTTGATGTTTATCAGAAAATATTCGAAGTCTTGAAAAAAGTCAAAGCGCAGGTCACTCAGCATGAAAATTATATTGAGAGTAAAATTTTCCGTGAGACAAAAGAATTGAGAGGGCAGCAAAAAGAATTGGAAAATAGGCTTCAAAAATTAGAAGAAGAAGAAAAACGGATTCAAAATGAATTGGATAACAAACTTTATACGCTATCGCATCAGTTCAAAGAGAAAACTGCCCCTGTAACTCACAGAGAGACTTTTAAAGGTGGCGGAGCGGTACAACTTTTAGACGAAGCGATGCCACAATTTATGGATAAACCATTCAAACAATTAACAAAAAAAGAGAAGGAATATATCTATCAGTACATTCGTTATAATATAGTCTCTTTTAAGACAAGGCTTGGAAGATACCTGTATACACAAGAAAAGCGTAAGATTGATATGGAACGGACGATACAGATGACGTGCAAAACGGGAGGCATTCCGCTCAAGCTTTGTTATGAAATGCCTAAACGAAACAGAGCGAATCTGATACTTGTTCTCGATATTTCCGGCTCCTGTAGGGAGGCTTCTGAAATGTTATTAAGTTTTATGTATCTTTTGAAAAATATATTTACCGGAGGCTGCCGGACATATGTATTTGTTAATTCATTGTATGATGTAACAGAACTCATGGAAACAGATGATATTCATACTGCTGTGCAAGGAGTCCTACAGAGTGTCCCGACAAAAGGAGTTTATTCAGATTATAATCGTCCAATGGAAATGCTATGGACTAATAATCGAAAATATTTAAAAAAGGATAGCTTTGTTTTATTCTTAGGGGATTACCGTAATAACAAAAATAAAGAGGGAACAGAGTGGTTGAAGAATATTCATGCCAGAGCAAAGAAAATGTTTTTTCTAAATACAGACAAAAAAGAAAAATGGGGACAGGGAGATTCCATAGCTCCTGTCTATTCCCGATTCGCATCGATGTATGAGGCTAGAACTCCCTCAGACTTGATACATTTTATCGATCAGATAGGATAAGGAGTGATTTGATGTGGTATCTTGATAAAGATGTGGAAGAAAACATCATAAAAAATATGGAAGAATTAGGCTATCCGCCTGACGCAGTAGAATATGCCGGGATTTCAAATGCTGGTAAGCATAAGTTTTATTATGGTACAAATCTGTTGACATTTTCAAAACAAGGAGATTTTATTGCCGAAAACAATCTACCTGTAAAGAAAAACCCTGAACTTAGAAAAAGGAAAAAAGAAAGGAAAGAACAAAGGAAACAAATAAGAGAGTTTTTTAAAGCGGATTACAAATGTGCAAAAGCGCATATCGAGACGCTGTTAAAAGAGGAAAATCCTTTATTTAAGAGGACATCTTTTTCCTACCATAAGCAAAATAGTATAGAAATTAATCTTTTTTTTCAGAGCGAATATAGTATTGATAAAATATACCAGATTCCAGTATCTTTCCTTTTAAGCAATTATCAACAACACAAAGAAGATAAATTCACTTCTTACATACTTGCTCACATACAAAAAAATAGTTCCATAATAGAAGAACAATATAGAAAAGCTGTTATAAAAGACATACCGATAACGAAGGTATATGAAGATAAAAACTGTTCATTTATAATACAGCCAACAAAAAAAGCTTATATATACTTAAAGAAAGCAGATGCTCAGATACCATGTAAAGTAGGAAAAATTATCGGAATGTCCAACAACTATATTTCTG
>ENA-OOXA01001666-OOXA01001666.1-human-gut-metagenome-genome-assembly--contig:-NODE-1666-length-11914-cov-1.809343_pt1 | contig 11914 bp, 9 predicted proteins | sample MGYA00241581_ERZ501331 | MGnify/ENA primary metagenome ERZ501331 (study PRJEB25962, sample SAMEA2042982) | human gut metagenome | biome: human gut; feature: human-associated habitat; material: faeces...
CATACACTTCGCAACCGGAAGCCAATAATTTATCAATCAAGACCAGAGAAGGGGCTTCGCGCATATCGTCGGTTTCCGGCTTGAAGGCCAGGCCCCACATAGCGATCCGTTTGCCTTTCAGATCGCCTTTGAAATAATCGTCCAACTTGCGGAACAAGATGGATTTCTGCTCTTCGTTGACCGCCTCGACCGCTTCTAGGATACGCATCCGGTAACCGTTCGACTTGGCTGTTTTGATCAACGCTTTTATATCTTTTGGGAAACAGGAACCTCCATAGCCGATACCGGCATACAGGAAACGGTTGCCGATACGGGCATCCGAGCCAATCCCCTTACGCACCATATTCACATCGGCACCGACAATCTCACACAGGTTCGCAATATCGTTCATAAAGCTGATACGGGTAGCCAGCATGGCATTGGCCGCATATTTCGTCATCTCGGCGGATGGTACATCCATGAAAATCACACGGAAGTTGTTCAACAGGAACGGACGGTACAAACGAGTCATCAGCTCCTTTGCACGTTCGGATTCGACACCGACGACCACACGATCCGGACTCATAAAATCCTTGATGGCCGCACCTTCTTTCAGAAATTCAGGATTCGAAGCAACATCGAACTCAAGCGGCAAACCCCGTTTATCCAGTTCTTCCTGGATCGTCTCACGGACTTTACGGGCCGTACCTACCGGAACGGTGCTCTTCGTCACGACAAGGAGATGTTTGGTCATGTTGCGACCGACGGTACGGGCTACTTCGAGCACATACTTCAGGTCGGCACTGCCATCTTCGTCGGGCGGAGTACCTACGGCACTGAAGAGGACTTCGACCTCGTTCAGGCATTCTGTCAAATCGGTTGTGAAATGGAGACGGCCGGCTTGCTGGTTGCGGTGAACCATCTCTTCAAGGCCGGGTTCGTAGATAGGGATGATACCTTGTTTCAGGTTTGTGATCTTTTCGGCATTTACGTCAACGCAGAAAACTTCGGTTCCCATTTCTGCAAAACAAGTACCGGTGACAAGCCCCACATAACCTGTCCCGACGATAGCTATTTTCATGATTTTATAATCAAATAAAAGTTACGATTAAGTGTTTCCAAATAAAGTTTCGGATACACAAAGGTCCGTCACTCCCACACAAGGAACAACGAAAACGCCACAAAGATAAGAAATTGGAATCATTACACACCTTAAAATCGAGTTATTTGTACAAAAGGACAATACAGAGATAAAAGCACAATCCCTTTCATTCCATCGACAAACCATTACGATCCGTTTCAATTCCGATGCAAAATAGACGCCAAAGATTTTATGGGCTCAAGGAGAGAAAACATTTTCTTCTTGCTAACCGGCACTAAAAATGAATTAATTGTGTAAATTTGCCGTTCAAACTAAATGACCGATGAGCGTAGTAATTAAAGAAGTTACCAGTAAGAAGGAACTCAAAAAGTTCGTAAAGTTCAATATCGAATTATATAAAGGCAACCCGTATCATGTGCCCGGCCTGATCGAAGAAGAGATGGTGACGTTGGATAAAAAGAAGAATCCGGCGTTCGAAGTGTGTGATGCGATCTACTTTTTAGCATACAAAGACGGAAAGGTTGTGGGACGCATCGCAGGAATGATCAACCGCCGGAGCAACGAGACATGGAACCAGAAATATGCACGTTTCGGGTTCGTAGACTTCATTGACGATGCCGAAGTGGTGGATGCCCTGTTCGGTGCTGTAGAAAAATGGGCGGTAGGACAAGGCATGGAGGCGCTGCAAGGGCCGATGGGATTTACCGATATGGATCACGAAGGAATGCTGATAGAGGGATTCGACCAGATCGGGACGATGGCGACCATCTATAATTATCCTTACTATCCGAAACAAATGGAACGTATGGGATATACAAAAGACCAGGACTGGCATGAGTTCAAAATCTATATACCGGACGGAGTACCGGAAAAACATCTGCGTATCGGCGAGATCGTAAAGAAGAAATACGGACTGAAGGTTATGAAGTTTAAGAACGCGAAATCGATCATGCCGTACGCGCAGAAGGTGTTCCGGACATTGAACGAGTCGTACGCGCCGTTATACGGCTTCGCACGTCTGACTCAAAAGCAGATCGACTACTACATCAATATGTACATTCCGATGCTTCGCTACGACCTGGTGACGCTTATCGTCCGTGAGGAAGACGACGAAGTGGTCGGTTTCGGAATCTCGCTTCCCAACCTGTCCAAGGCTATGCAGAAAGCGAAAGGGCATCTTTTCCCGTTCGGTTGGATTTATCTGCTGAAGGCTTTGAAGAGCAAGCCGAAAGTGATCGACCTCTACCTGACGGGTGTCTTGCCGGAATATCAGAGCAAAGGCGTGAACGCATTGCTGTTCAACGACCTGATACCTGTTTACAAGAGTGTCGGAGCTATTTATGCGGAAAGCAATCCGGAACTGGAAACGAACAATGCCGTACAGGCACAGTGGGATTACTTCAAACGCGAGCATCACAAGACAAGAAGAGCATACATTAAACAGTTGAAAGGGAAGAGTTGAAAGGGGAAAGTGATTCTTTATTCTTTTATTCCCAGTCTTTCAATTTTCAACTTTCAATTTTCAATTTTCAAAATGGACGAACTAAATTCAACAATGCAACAGCCGACAGCGTACAACGATGACGATATCAAGACGCTTGACTGGATGGAACATATCCGTCGCCGTCCCGGTATGTATATCGGGAAATTAGGAGACGGTAGTTATGCCGATGACGGTATTTATGTATTGCTGAAAGAGGTGCTGGATAACTCCATCGACGAATATATGATGGGTTACGGTAAAACCATAGAAGTGACCGTCGAAGAAGGCACCGTCTCCGTACGCGACTATGGCCGCGGCGTTCCGCTGGGCAAGGTAGTCGATGTCTCCAGCAAGATGAATACCGGAGCAAAGTACGATAGCAAGGCTTTCAAAAAGTCAGTCGGATTGAACGGAGTCGGAATCAAAGCCGTAAATGCGTTGAGCAGCTATTTCCTGATCACCAGTTACCGGGACGGCGAATGCAAGCGGGTAGAATACAACAAGGCAGTCATCACGGAGGAAGCCCCGATCTGCCCGACGGAGGAGGCAAACGGGACGCTCACCTATTTCATCCCGGACAAAGAGATATTCAAGGATTATCAGTATAAAGACGAATATATCGAGAGTCTGCTGAAGAATTACGTGTTCCTCAACTCCGGACTGACGATTGTCTTCAACGGCAAGAAGTTCCATTCACGCAACGGCCTTGTGGACCTGCTGAACGAGAACATGACGACAGAGCCTTTATATCCGATCGTCCACCTGAAGGGAGAAGACATAGAAGTGGTCATTACCCACAGTAACCAGTACGGAGAAGAATATTACTCGTTCGTCAACGGCCAACATACAACACAGGGAGGTACGCACCTTTCCGCCTTCCGCGAAGCGTTGGGACGTGTCATAAAGGAATATTACAACAAGAACTTCGAATACTCGGACATTCGCGCCGGCGTAGTAGCAGCCATCAGCATCAAGGTGGAAGAACCGGTGTTCGAAAGCCAGACAAAGACCAAGTTAGGTTCGAAAGACATGGGACCGGACGGACCTTCGGTCGGCAAGTTTGTCGGGGACTTCATCAAGAAGGAATTGGACAACTACCTGCACAAGAACGCAGAGACATCGGACGCCCTGCTGCGTAAGATCCAGGAATCGGAAAAAGAACGCAAGGCGATCGCCGGTGTGACCAAGCTGGCCCGCGAACGGGCAAAGAAGGCGAACCTGCACAACAAGAAACTGCGCGACTGCCGTATTCACCTAAACGACACGAAAGGCGACAATCTGGAAGACAGCTGCATCTTCATTACCGAGGGAGACTCGGCAAGCGGTTCTATTACGAAAAGCCGCGATCCGAACCTGCAAGCGGTATTCAGCCTTCGCGGCAAACCGTTAAACAGTTTCGGACTGACGAAGAAGATCGTATACGAAAACGAAGAATTCAATTTGCTACAGGCTGCATTGAACATAGAGGATGGATTGGAAGGCTTACGTTACAATAAGGTGATCATTGCGACCGATGCCGATGTGGACGGTATGCATATCCGCCTACTGCTGATCACCTTCTTCCTCCAGTTTTTCCCGGACCTGATCAAGCGGAACCATCCTGCAAACACCACTGTTCCGTGTACGCAACAAGCAGAAGACCTGGTATTGCTACAGCGAAGAAGAGCGTGTGAACGCAATCGCTGCCGCCGGAAAAAACGCCGAGATCACCCGGTTCAAAGGTTTGGGAGAGATCTCACCGGATGAGTTCAAGCATTTTATCGGAAAGGATATCCGCCTGGACCCGGTAACCATGAAGAAAGAGGACCTTGTGAAAGATATGCTGGAGTTCTATATGGGCAAGAATACGATGGAACGACAGAACTTTATCATAGATAACTTAGTTGTAGAAGAAGACGTTATCAATTGATAATTGACAATAAATTGAGAATATGGATAATACGATAAAAACAGGGGAGGGACAGGAATCGACCGATAATTATCAATTGTCAATTGCCAGTTGTCCATTAAAAAGGATCGCTCTTTTCCCCGGAACGTTCGATCCTTTCACGATCGGGCACGAATCGTTGGTAAGCCGAGGACTCGAACTGGTGGACGAGATCATCATTTCGATCGGTATCAACGACACGAAGCGAACCTATTTCTCACTGGAGAAACGGCTGGAGGCGATCCAAGAGCTCTACAAGGACGAACCGCGCGTACGGGTCATGTCGTATGACTCCCTGACAGTCGATTTCGCCCAACAGATGAATGCCGGGTTTATCCTGCGCGGTATTCGTACGGTGAACGATTTCGAATATGAAAAGAGCATAGCCGATGTGAACCGCAAGTTGAGCGGGATCGAGACATTTATTCTTTTTACGGAACCGGAACATACGCATATCAGCTCCAGCATCGTGCGGGAGTTGCTGCGTTACGGCAAAGATATTTCCCAGTTTGTGCCGAAAGGGACAAATCTTTATTAAAAAATAAAAACAATGAAACGAATTTTACTTCCACTCCTTATATTGAGTGTATTTGCCGCCTCGATGTCGGCACAGCGCGGTAACAACATAGATGCCCGCAAGCTCCAGTTGGCCCTGTATGCCATCTCCAACCTATATGTAGACTCTACAAGCGAAACGAAGTTGGTGGAGGACGCCATCGTCGGCATGCTGGAAAAGCTGGACCCTCACTCTACCTATACGGACCCGGAAGAGACGAAAGAGATGACGGAACCGTTGCAAGGTAACTTCGACGGGATCGGCATCCAGTTCAATATGCTGACGGATACTTTATACGTGATCCAGGTAATTCCCGGCGGGCCTTCGGAAAAGGTCGGCCTGATGGCTGGCGACCGCATCATCATGGTGGACGACACGCTGATTGCCGGCGTCAAGATGAAGAATACGGATGTGATGAAACGCCTGCGCGGTCCGAAGAATACGGAAGTGCGGGTAAAGGTCCTGCGCGGCGGAGTGCCCGACCTGATCGAGTTCAAGATCACACGTGGAAAGATTCCGGTATACAGCCTGGATGCCGCTTACATGGCGGATAAGGCTACCGGATACATCAAGCTGAACCGCTTTGCCGCTTCGTCGGCCGACGAATTCCGGGAAGCACTGGAGAAACTGAAGAAACAGGGAATGAAGAACCTGATCCTCGACTTGCAGGGGAACGGCGGGGGATATCTGAATATCGCGATCGACCTGGCCGACGAGTTCTTAGGCAAGGACAAGCTGATCGTTTATACCGAAGGAAACAAACAACCGCGCGAGGAAGCCAAGTCTTCGGCCCGCGGAGGGTTTGAAGAAGGACGTTTGGTTGTGCTGGTAGACGAAACATCCGCATCCGCCAGTGAAATCCTTTCCGGTGCGGTGCAGGATTGGGACCGTGGCGTGGTCGTAGGCCGCCGTACGTTCGGAAAAGGGCTGGTACAGAAACCGATCCCGATGCCTGACGGCTCAATGATCCGCCTGACGGTTGCCCGCTATTATACGCCTACAGGCCGTTCTATCCAGAAACCGTATGTCAACGGCAACCAGGAGCAATACAACCATGACTTGATCGACCGCTACAACCGGGGCGAACTGATGAGTGCGGATAGCATCCATTTCCCCGATTCGATGAAGTACAATACGCTGGAGACGAAACGCATCGTCTATGGCGGCGGCGGTATCATGCCGGATGTCTTTATCCCGGTCGACACCTCGCGCTACACGGATTATCACCGCAGCGTCGTGGCTGCCGGCCTGGTGAACCGCATCGCCATGAATTATTTGGACCGTCATCGTGCCGAACTGAACAAGAAATATCCGAAGTTCGCCCAATACAAGCAGAACTTCAACGTGACAGACGACATAATGCAAGAACTGGTCACACTGGCTAAAGACGACAAGATCGAGTTCAACGAAGAGCAATACAACCGTTCCAAGCCGCTCATCATGCTCCAAATCAAGGCGCTTATCGCACGCGACCTGTATGATATGGCCGAATACTTCCAGGTCATCAACGACGACAACGAAAGCTTCCAGGAAGCCTTGCGCCTCATCAACGACGAACAGCGGTACAAAAAAGAATTGGGACGGTAAACCTATTATCGATAATACTTCCTATATTTGTATTCATCAACGAAAAGAAAGGAACACAAAAGATGGACACAACGATGAAAACGATAGAACTTACTTTGCCGGATTCGGAATTGCCTTTCATTAAGACAATAGCGAAGAAATTCGGATGGACTCTGACAACCAAACACACAAAAACTCAGAAAAGTCTTGATGAAGGCATTGCCGATATCAAAGCCGGGCGTGTTCGCGAAGTTTCTACGGATGAATTAAAACAAATGATGGGATTATGAGTTCATACACGATCCTAATCACTAAACGATTTGAAAAGGACTTGGAAATATGTAAGAAGAGGGGACTAAAACTTAGCCTCCTCTATACTGTAATAGAGCAACTCAAATTGAACGGGACATTACCAAAACAATATCGTGCCCACAAACTAAGTGGTAATTATGCTAACTATTGGGAATGCCATATTAAAGGCGATTGGTTATTAATATGGGAGCAAAACGATGATGAACTCATTTTGATATTAACCTCAACCGGAACACATTCAGATTTATTCTAAAGGATTATGTACTGGACACTTTTTCTGACATTCGTCAAAATAGGGACTTTCACTATCGGGGGAGGATATGCGATGCTGCCCCTGATACAGCGGGAAGTGGTAGATAAAGGATGGCTTTCGAAGGAAGATTTCATCGACCTCTTCTCCGTAGCCCAGTCCTTGCCCGGCATTTTCGCCGTGAACATCTCTATTTTTGTAGGATATAAACTGAAAAAAGTGCCAGGTGGTATTGTTTGCGCTTTGGGAAGCATCCTTCCCTCCTTCTTCATCATTCTGGCTATCGCGCTGTTCTTTACACACGTGCAGGACAACGTATGGGTAGAGAAGGCGTTTAAAGGATTGCGTCCGGCGGTCGTCGCCCTGATTGCCGTGCCTTGCCTGACAACGGCACGTTCGATCAAGATGAGTTACAAAGAGCTGATTATCCCTATCGCTGCCGCACTGCTGATCTGGCAGGGAGGGTTGTCTCCTGTGTGGATTATTCTGGCAGCTATCATAGGAGGACTTGTTTACGGACTGAAAATAAAGAAAGACTGATATGATCTGGTTGCAATTATTCTATGTATATCTGAAAATCGGGATATTCGGTTTCGGTGGCGGCTATGCGATGCTCTCCCTGATACAGGCAGACGTGGTGGACCGCTACGGATGGATTTCGTCACAGGAATTTACGGATATCGTCGCCATCTCGCAGATGACCCCCGGGCCGATCGGGATCAACAGCGCCACCTATATCGGATATACAGCCATCCACAATGCCGGCTATTCGCCCGCGATGGCCGTATTAGGCTCCTGCCTAACGACATTTGCCGTCTGCCTGCCCTCTTTCCTGCTAGTGCTGGCCATCTCATACGCCTTTGCAAAATTCAGGAACAACAAATATGTAGCAGCCGCGTTCTACGGCCTCCGTCCGGCTACGGTCGGCCTGATTGCGGCAGCGGCTTTGCTATTGATGAATAGCGAGAACTTCATCGACTATAAAAGTTTCCTGATCTTCGGGGCTGCGTTCATCCTCACCTGGAAGTTCAAGATCAACCCGATCCTGATGATTATCCTGGCAGGAATCGCCGGGATAGTTCTCTATTGGTAAATTTTACCGCAAAAGTCAAGACTTTCGTAACAAGAAGTCAGGACCTTCAGAGTAAAAAACCTGGACTTCCACAATCAATATTCAGGGCTTTCTCTCAAAAAACACCCTTATTTCAAGTCAGGCTTTCATCGATAGAAAGTCCTTCTTTGTCGAGGAAACGCTCCTCTTTTTCTAATCTGATTGTGTAGGCTTTCATCCTGTTGTAGTTTTGCTTTCGAAAAAAGGTAAAAAGATTGTCAGGTTACAAAACGAAAGCATCATGAAACAGATTTCTTCCCTACTCCTCTCCTGCCTGCTTCTCCTGCCCACCGGGATGAATGCGGAGGAAGACGCACCCAAACAATGGACGCTTCGCGATTGCATCGATTATGCACTGGAGAATAACATCACCATCCAGCGGAATCGCATCAGCGCCGAGAGTGCCCAAGAAGACGTAAAGACAGCCAAGGCGGATTTCCTGCCTTCCTTGAGCGGGAACATCAGCCAGCGCGTCGTCAACCGCCCGAACAGTGCAAGAGGCACCATCATCAGCGGCGATAACATCACGACAAGCGAAAGCAAAACCTCGTACAACGGCAGCTACGGCATCGACGCCAACTGGACCGTGTATAACGGCAGCAAACGGGTGAACACCGTCAAACAACAGAAGCTGAACAACCGCATCGCCGAACTGAATGTGGACGAAAGCGAAAACTCGATCGAGGAAAGTATCACCCAACTGTATGTACAGATCCTCTACTCGGCCGAAGCTGTCAAAGTAAACGAATCGACACTTGAAGTAAGCCGGAAAGAGTTTGAACGGGGACAGGAATTGTTCAACGTCGGCAGTATCGCCTCAAGCGATCTCGCCCAACTGGAAGCGCAGGTCAGCAGCGACAACTACCAGCTGGTGACCTCCCAGGCTACCCTGCAGGATTATAAGTTGCAATTGAAACAGCTTCTCGAACTGGACGGGGACATCGAAATGGACCTCTACCTGCCGCAACTGAGCGACAGCAACGTCCTGATCCCGCTTCCCGAAAAAGACGATGTCTACAACACCGCCCTCAGCCTGCGTCCCGAAATAGAAGCAGGAAAGCTGAACGTGGAGAGCTCGGACCTGAGCATCAAGATGGCACGTGCAGGATATCTCCCGACCTTAAACCTCAGCGCAGGCATCGGAAGCACGAATGCCAACGGCAGCGACTTCAGCTTCAGCGAACAGGTCAAGCAGAACTGGAACAACTCGCTGGGACTGACCCTCAGCATCCCCATCTTCGACAAGCGGCAGACGAAAAGTTCCATCAACAAGGCCAAGCTGCAAAAGCAGACTAGCCAGCTGGACCTGCTGGACAACAAGAAGACACTCTACAAGACCATCGAAAACCTCTGGCTGGCCGCCAACAGCGCACAACAGCAATACGTGGCAGCTTCACAGAAGTTGAAGAGCACGGAAACCAGCTACTCTCTCGTCAGCGAACAATTCAACGTCGGCATGAAAAATACAGTAGAATTGCTCACGGAAAAAAATAACCTGTTAAGCGCACAACAGGAAACGCTCCAGGCCAAATACACGGCCATACTGAACGCAGGCTTGTTGCGCTTCTACCAAGGAGAAGAAATCAATTTATTCTGAAACACGGCATTAGGGGTGAACCGCTAATGAATATATTCACTCTCTTTTTGTTTCGGAGGATGTGTCAAAATCCCCTTATCTCCGCGCTTGACGCAGGAACAAGGCACTTTTGGCACACCTCCCTTGCAAAAGGGATCGACATCCAGAAAGAAATAAAAACAGATAAAGATATGAACAAGAAGAAACTAATTATCGGTATAGTAGGCGTATTGGTCGTGGCCGGAGGCATCTGGTTCTTCACAGGCAAAACGTCGAAAGGCGGTATCCGGCTCGAAACCGCCAAAGTGGGCCGCAGTTCCATTTCGAACACGGTAACGGCAACCGGAACAGTCGAGCCGGTAACGGAAGTCGAAGTCGGCACGCAGGTGTCCGGTATCATCGACAAGTTGTATGCAGACTATAACGACGTGGTCAAAGCAGGGCAGTTGATCGCCGAAATGGACAAGGTCAACCTGAAAGCCGAACTCGCATCCGCCGAGGCACAGTTGGCTAGCAGCAAGAGCGAATTCGAGTACCAACAGAAGAATTACGCCCGCAACAAGATCCTCTTCGAAAAAAAGCTGATCAGCGACTCGGACTATGAAACGTCCACATACAACTATGAGAAAGCAAAAGCCGCCTACGAACAAAACCAAGCGGCAATGGTCAAAGTGAACCGCAACCTCGAATATGCGACGATCACCAGCCCGATCGACGGTGTCGTGATCAACCGCGCAGTTGAAGAAGGACAGACCGTGGCCGCCGGCTTCGAGACTCCGACCCTGTTCACCATCGCGGCAGACCTGACCAAGATGCAGGTGATAGCCGATGTGGACGAAGCCGACATAGGTAACGTAGAAAATGGACAACGTGTCTCCTTCACCGTCGACGCCTATCCGAACGACGTATTCGAAGGCACGGTCATGCAAATCCGCCTCGGCGACAGCGAAAGCACCAGCAGCTCTTCTTCCACCTCGACCTCGACGGTCGTTACCTACGAAGTGGTGATATCGGCCGATAATCCCGACCTTAAATTGAAGCCGCGCCTGACAGCCAACGTGACGATCTTCACGCTGGAACGCGATAACGTGCTGACAGTCCCGACCAAGTCGCTCCGCTTCGTACCGGATGCCGGGATGTTGACGCAACTGGGCTACATCGTCTCCGAAGCCGGCAAGGAAACCCCTGCCGGGAAACGTCTCGTATGGATCAAGAACGGGCAGGAGCTGAAGCCGAAAGCCGTTACCGTCGGTTCCACCAGCGGAAACATGATCGAGATAACCGACGGCCTGAACGAAGGTGAAGAATTGGCTGTCGATCTCGAAGCCTCCTCCATTACTCCGGCAGCCGAAGCCGAAACGGAAAGAAGCCCGGTCATGCCAGGTCCTCCGGGAAGCAATAAGAACAAAAAGAGTGCCAAGTAGGGGCAGGCTTTATATATCTGCCCTCCAAACAAGGAGTACAACAATATGAAAGAGATAATCAAATTAGAAAACATCAAGCGTGACTTCAAGGTCGGAGACGAAACGGTCCATGCCTTGCGTGGTGTCTCCTTCACGATCTACGAAGGCGAATTTGTCACCATCATGGGGACATCCGGCTCAGGAAAGAGTACCCTGCTGAACACGTTAGGTTGCCTGGATACACCGACCAGCGGAGAATATTACCTCGACGGCACATCGGTCCGCACGATGGGTAAGAACGCCCGCGCCACCTTGCGCAACCGCAAAATCGGGTTCGTCTTCCAGAACTACAACCTGCTGCCTAAGACGACAGCGGTCGAGAACGTGGAGCTGCCCTTGATGTACAATTCGTCCTACAGCGCAGCCGAACGACACAAGAAAGCAGTCGAATCGCTGGTTGCCGTAGGTCTGGGCGACCGCCTGATGCATAAGAGCAACCAGATGTCCGGCGGGCAGATGCAGCGCGTGGCCATTGCCCGCGCCCTGATCAATGACCCTGAGATCGTCCTTGCCGACGAGCCGACCGGCGCCCTGGACTCAACGACATCCGTGCAGGTCATGGATCTGCTCAAGGACGTGGCGCGCGACC
>ENA-OOXA01001671-OOXA01001671.1-human-gut-metagenome-genome-assembly--contig:-NODE-1671-length-11902-cov-1.661771_pt1 | contig 11902 bp, 12 predicted proteins | sample MGYA00241581_ERZ501331 | MGnify/ENA primary metagenome ERZ501331 (study PRJEB25962, sample SAMEA2042982) | human gut metagenome | biome: human gut; feature: human-associated habitat; material: faeces...
AGCCGAGCGCACCCATCGTACGCGGCACAATCGTGATTTTCTGTACCGGCTCGGAATCCTTCTGCAGTGCAGTAACAAGTGCGTGGCCTACCTCGTGGTAGGAAACGATCTTTCGCTCTTCCTGGCTTAAGATGCGGTCCTTCTTCTCTTTTCCGACGAGGACAACCTCGACTGCCTCGAGAAGATCCTTCTGGGAAACGGCTTTTCTTCCGTTCTTTACAGCAAGAATGGCTGCCTCATTGATCATATTGGCGAGATCGGAACCAACTGCTCCTGAAGTTGCCAGTGCAATCTCTTCCAGAACTTCTGCTGTCGCCGGGCACTGATCCAGCACACGTCCTCCATGATTCGATACTACAATTGCAGATGCTCCCGCCTCTTTTGCTTTCAATGCTCCTTTGACGGTCATAACACCTTTCACAATAAATGGTGTGCCTGCCATCTTCGCAATCTGACGGAGTTCTTCTACCGTCTTACTTCCTGCCGGTGGCTCCATATTCTTAAGAAACGGAAGCCCTGCTGCATCAATATCCATCGCCACTGCGAGGGCTTTCGATTCATGTACCATCTCCATCTTCCCGGCAATCACATCCAGATTCCATGGTTTCACAGTCGGGATTCCGATTCCATCTGTTTTCTTAATCGCTTTTGTTGCTGCAACCATCACATTACTGTCCACGCCATCTCCTGTAAATGCAGCAATTCCGTATTTTGCACAGGAAGATACCAGAATATCATTATATGCCACATCATCCAGGCAGTCTCCATAATGTAATCCTACTGCACCAACCGGACCTGCAAAAAACGGATATTTGAATTTCTTCCCGAAGAGCTCCAGTGATGTATCCACCGGTTTATTCTCGGCAATTGTATCCATCTGTACACGGATTTCCTTCCATTTGTCATAATTGCGGATAGCTGTATCCCCTACTCCCTTTGCGCCCGGTCCCGGCATCTGGTTCTTACAGGCACGTCCGTTACACTCCGGACAGGCTTTACAATAATTTCCAATACGTGTTCTTGCATTTTCTATACATTCTGAATAATTCATATTTTCCCCTCTTTTCTTTCGTTTCCTAACATCTTCCACAGTTTCTGCAGGGATTACATCTTAATTTTTTCAGTTTTAGATTCCAGTCTTGAATTTCCGGTAACTTTTCCCCGGTTATCCACCTTTTCATCCCATAATGATCTGAAACCGTAACTTTATCCCCATTCCACTCAATCTCCAGTGGATATAGTGTAATATTTTCAGGATTCATACAGTTCTGATGAAGTCTTGGTGAATACACTTCTTCTCCCCAGGATACGGCCTGATCTATTGTCCGAATCCGTATATGCGTCTCACTGATACGTAAAATCTCCGGTTCCGCTGCACAATGATATCTTTCAGGTATTTCATTCTTGAAAACAGAAATGATTCCTAACGGCGTCCTGATCTTTTCATTCTTTTTCATCTTAATATCCGATCTCCTCCAGAATCTTCTCAACAAGTCTCGCATTTTTCAGCGAAAATTCTTCCGTAACCGCCGGCTTCTCATTTTCATCGATACATCTGCCAAATTGTTCTACCTCCAAGCGATAATTCTGTGGAACTTCTACCGTCTTTACTTCTTCCTGCCCCTCAGCCGTACGAATCGTATAGCTTAATTCTCCCTCACCATTGAATGCAAATTTGGTTCCGGTAATGCTTCCCTTCGTTCCATCTATCTCCAGACGGTCCAGTCTCCTGTCCTGATCCGTTGCAAGTGTCATGCCACAGGTAAATGCTGCTTTCTTTCCATCTGCGAATTCCATGACCACAGAAGTCAGCTTATCGATCTTTTCTTCCGAAAAGATTGCGGAAGCCTCGACTTTCGCTGGTTCTTCATTCAGAAGTCCTAACGTCAGGCTTGTGCTGTATACTCCAAGATCGTATGTACACCCTCCGAGAGTCTCCCGTCTCATCCGGATATTTTCCTTATTATAATCTGATGTGATAAATGCGGAATCTATATAACGAACTTCTCCTATCGTTCCATCTTCTATCTCTTTCTTAATTGCAGTGATATATGGACTGTGCTGATACGCAAAAGCTTCCATAAGATATACATGATTCTCTTTTGCCTTGTCAAATAATTCTTTTACCTGCTTTTCACACGGTGCAAGCGGCTTCTCACACAATACATGTTTGCCGCTTTTCATAGCTTTCACGGCCCACTCATAATGTAAAGTATTTGGCAGCGCAATATATACCGCTTCCACTTCCGGATCATCCAACAATTCTTTATAACTTCCATAGGCTTTTTCAAATCCGAATTTTTCTTTAAATTGTTCAGCTTTGTCTATGCTTCTTCCGGCAATTGCATATAATTCGCAGTTGTATGCCTGTATCATTCCCGGAATGGTACAACTTCTGGCAATTCCGGCAGTTCCTATAACGCCCCACTTGATTTTTTTCATTGTTTTACGCCTCGCTTTATGTATGATAATTTTATTTTAGCACTTTTGGAAACATTATCCTACTAAAAAAATGTACCTTTTATCCTTATTACTCGGGCACTGAAATTTACTTTTTCAAATCAGCCGTTTTCATACTTTGGGGATACTTTGTGCTGTACATAAGGCCCCATACCCCACTTCCTCATTCGGATACTCGTCAAATCCCGGTACTTTTTTCGCTCCACGTCTCAGATACGCCTTCACTTTTTCCCCATATAGATATGGATCGTTTCCTCTCACAATCCCCCATTCCATCAAAAGCGCTGCACTTCCTGTCACAAATGGCGTGGCAAGGGATGTTCCTGTAAATGCCGCATATCCTCCGCCCACTGTTGTTGTCATAACTTCCACTCCCGGTGCCACAAGATCCGGTTTCACCATATTTGTAAGTCTGGTAAATCCTCTTCCCGAAAAATCCGCATATGCAAATGTCCTTGCGTCATATGCTCCTACGGATATTGCACGGCTGGCAGAAGATGGAATTGTGAGCGTCGTAGCATCTGTTGGAAACAAGAATCCTGTTCCACGGTTCAATACATTGTCGCTTGGAAGCCACATTTCATATTGTCCTGTCATAATCTTCCCGGCACTTAGAACAATTCTCCATATTCCTTCTGTCAGATAACTTTCTACCGGAAGCAGATCTATATAGATTTCCTGGGAAATGCTGTAAGGACTTGGTTCCCCATAATAAAGCAGTATTTCTGTCTGACCAATTCGGAAGCGATGTGGTCCCAATATCTCCGGTACCGGTCCGACCCGCACTCCCGATGGATTGATGATCGAAATCTCTATTTGATCCGTATATTCTTTCCATATCTGGATACTGATCGATGACTGTCTGCTCTGAATTGCAAGCTGGATTGTCTCTTCTCCTTCTGAAATAATTCTACCGGAAGTATGCCCGGCACTTGCCGCTTCATTTCCGGTTCCGATGCAAAATACACTCTTCCATATATTGGACACATCATCGATATACCGCTCCAGAAGTGTCGTCCCGTCATGTCCGCCGTATGTATTCCCAAAACTGATATTCACAGCTACAGGCATCCGAAGTTCCAGTGCCTTTCTTATTATATAATCGATCCCCATCATTAGCTCTGTCGTTCTTGGGAATCCTTCCTGTATGGGATTACCAAGTTTTACAACGATCAATTCACTCTGCATGGCAACTCCGGCATAACGTCCTCCACTGTTGCTTCCATTTCCTGCTGCTACTCCCGCCACTGCCGTACCGTGTCCGGAAATGTCCTGGCTTCTCACAAGCCTTCTCTGTTCTGATACAGTTTGTGCATTTAATGCTTCATCTATTTGTCCTTTCGTATACTCCACACCGATGCTGTATCCAACCGGTGCTGTTTCCCCATCTGCCGGATTCAGAGACTGATCCCACAGATACCGAATCCTCGTGCTTCCGTCCGCATTTCGAAAATCTATATTCGCATAATCGATTCCCGAATCTATGATTGCAACCAATATTCCCTGTCCATACAGAGAAAGGCGTGTATCCTGTACCGCATTGATACAAGACACACGCCTTCCTTCTGCTGCCTGAAAGAACAGCCGTTTTGGTTTTTCTACATATTCAACTTCCGGAATTTCCGATAAGATGTCGATTCTGGATTCTGCAATTCGGATGACTGCATATTCATTTTGAAGTTCTGTTACTTCGGATGCTATCTTCCTGACTCGGTCCAGATTTACGGAATATTTGATGATCAGATCCCATTCCCGTTCAAGCGGATCATATCCAACATTTAAATTCAAGGATTTTTCCCGCTCATCTTCCGCGGAATTCAGTGCAAGATTTAAAAGATTTTCTAGTTTCTGACTGGTCATACATTAACTCCAGATGCTTTTGTTATTAATATATGTGCTTTGTAAGCCATAGGGGACACTGAAAAAGCCACTTTTTTACGTCCCCTATGGCGTCATCACTTCTCCCAGCACTCGCCCCACTGCCCCGGCAAAATCATTAATATTCTGAATCTGCACCAGTTCTCGGTCGAATATCTCTCTTGCTGCCTCTCTGGATTTTGCACTTCCCATGAAGATTCCTATGACCTGGATTCCTTTTTGCTTTAACCTCTGAACTTCCCTTGCTGTATCCTCTATTGCCGGCTGGTCAGTATATTCCTTGTTCGTATAAAAAGCTCCCTCACCGATATTCTGGTCGTCCATAGGGTTTGCATCCGTCAGTACAAGTAAAATTCTTTTTGCTTTCTTACTTGCTTCCATCAAATATCCTGCTGCACGCAGAGCCAGTCCGTCCCGGTTGTTTCCTGCCGCAACATATCCGAATAATTCATTTCCAACCTGTTCTTCTTCATAATCTTTAAAGATCCGCATCACCGTAAAGCCCCGGATACTGCAATAGGAATATATCTGTGCCGGTATTCCACACTCTTCCAGACTTTCTGCCAGGACATATGCCTGCGCCGCAATCTGTTCCTGCATCTGCTTTCTGGAAGACGATGCATCGATCAGCATATCGACTGAAAATCCCGGAATCTCCACTTCTTCTTTCCGTTCGAATACTCTTGGATTATCCAGATAAACTGCTTTCCATACTTCTCTCGGATTGATTTTCCCGTGCGTTGCCATTTCTGGAAATGTCTCGTCCTGTGTCTCCAGACAGATGCGTAATTTCTCTGTAAGTTTTCTTATACTGTTTCTGTATATCGCACGATTCTTCTCATAATACTGTTTATTTTTCTCATATTGCTGGGCAGATTCTTTTTGAAATTCCAGGATTTCCTGCCTTTCTCGTTTTCTTTCTATTTCCGAAAGTTCTTTTAATTTTGTTTCGCTCTTCTGCTTTTCTTTCCATCCTGATCTTCCTCTTGTAAAGAGTACATGACAATTCTTATGTTTATCCACACATATCTCCCGCTCTATTCTTTCCTGCTCAGTCTGCGGGTACATATTCTTGCCAAAGCAGGCTTCTACATATATTCTTGCCTCCCCCGGATCATTTTTTAATGAGAACTGCACCAGATAATGCTTTGACCGCTCTATAACTCCTGTTTTTTCCTCACTGCCGACGTCTTTATCTTCATAATGCTTCGCCCGTACATATGTGGCACTCACTTTTCCAACAGAATGGAATGCTCCGGCAACTTTCTGAAGAAAGTAAACACCTTTTTTTTTCGCAGCTTTTGATGGACGATAAGAAAAATATTTCCACAGATTCTCTCGTGTCTGTTCCAGAATCTCATCCGTTGTCATCTCTTCCGTATAGTAAAATGCATGCAAAAGTTCTTCCTCTTCTGTAGTTAGTTCGGATGGCTGTCCCAAAATTTCTCTGCAATGTGCATTCCGGATTTGTTCTATCCTTGCATATTCTTTATAATTCCTGTAACGGTTCAGATTATCCAGCGCATACTCCCTTCGCAGTTCTTCCATTACTGATCTTATTTTTCTTTCTTTTTGGTACAATGCATTCTCAAGTCCGATCCAAAGAAGACCTTCATACAGTTCCCGGTCTTTTCCTCCCAGCTGATTAAAAAAATCATCTATTTTCTCCTGATCGTACCATTTGTAAGTCAGACCGATAATTAGATTCAGATACATATCTGCCGTTCCGTTCGATGCAAATGCAAGGAAAAGTGGTTCAAGTTCATAATTTTCTGCCGCCGCCCATATAAAATTGCATGCTCTTTTTGCTTCTCTTAATTCTTGTTCTTCTATTTCCGCCATGCTATAACACACTACTTTCCTGCTACTTCACAAACAAATCTTTCTTCACCGTTTTCTTCGAGATTCTTGTACGGATCGTATCACGAATCAGGGTCTGTTCATAGGTATCAAATGTTTTATTGGTAATTCCCATATCCAGTGCCGTAAATATATCAAGTCCTTTTTCCATCAGACCGACTGCTCCTAAGAGACCACGCAGATCCAGAGCCTTGGAAGATATCTCTCCATTTTCACATTTCTTATGTAATTCCAGAAACATAAATGTCAGTTCTCCTGCTCCTTCTTCCCTGATGTCCGGATAATGCTTTCTTATTAATTTAATCAGACTTTCCTTTGAAATCATCGGCATCTGGATTACGACAAATCTGGATACCAGTGCTTCATTCAGTTCTTTTGTACCCGCATATCCGTAGTTCATCGTTGCAATGAATCTTGTCGCCGGATGTAATTCCATACGTTCGTATCCTGGAACATCAATCGTCCGCCGGAAGTCCAGTGTCGCATGAAGTACTGCCATTGCTTCACTTTTTGCCATGTTGATCTCATCTAATATAGCAAATCCACCGGCTTTTGCCGCTGTATACACCGGCCCCGGTCTGAAAGATACCTCTCCCCCACGGAATGTATCCATACCAATCAATGAAGCTGCATCCATATTCACATGAAACGACACATCCCACCGTGGTCTTGCAAATACTCCCGCCAGATTCTCTGCAAACAGACTCTTTCCAGTTGCTTTCGGACCTGCCAACAGAATATTCTCTCCACACAAAATTGCGGTAATTGCCTGCTCCCAGACTTCTTTTCCATAGTAAAATTGTTCCAGTTTCGGAATTCTTGAACCATATTCTTGTTCTACCGGGTATGTTTCCCTATATTCTGTTATCTCACGGATCAGATCATCTCTGATTCCAAGTTCTCTTAATTTTTCCAGCAATTTCTAAGGCTCCCTTTCTGAAATGTTGTTATTTATAGATATACACTATCCACTTCTCCATATTTTATTACTTAAAAATACACGAATCAAAGATTTTCCCTTTTTCTTACAAACTACAGGAATTTCTTCACCGCTACCGAAGCATTTTACTTATATTCTATTCTACTATATAATAAAAAACAAGAAAACTATTACATAGGAGGAATCGCCGATTATGTCGACAAAAAAAGCCAATCTGATTCTTACAACCTGCTCTATGGCATGGGGAACTTCTTATATATTTATGAAACTTGGAATTGAGGGACTTTCCCCTCTGATGCTGATGGCTCTGCGTACAGGAATCGCATTTCTGATTCTGGTACTTATATTTTTCAAAAGGTTACTGAAAGTTAATAAAAGACTTTTACTCTACAGTGCCATCACCGGCTTTCTGCTTTTTACAAACCTTACGCCAATCCTTTACGGATTAAATACGATTACTGCTTCTCAGAGTGGATTCATCCTCAGCACCACCGTTGTGCTTGTTCCGGTCATTCATGCAGTTATTTCCCGGAGACTTCCGGCGCATCATGTCAGGCTTGGAATCATTATCGTATTGATCGGAATGGTACTGATCAACGGCGGTGATATATTTGCTGTCAAGCCCGGAACGTTGCTTTGTATGCTTTCGGCTTTCAGTTATTCAATCAATATTGTATTAAACAGCTATTTTACCAGACAGGTAGATCCACTTGCACTCGGAGTCTACCAGCAGGGCTTTACCTGTCTTTATTCCATAATCGGTCTGCTGGTGTTCGGATCCCCGATATTTCCGAACACCGCGTTGGACTGGATCTCCGTTCTTGGACTTGCTCTTTTGTCCTCAGCTTACGGATTCGTTGTACAAACTGTTGTGCAGCAATATACAACACCGGAGAATACCGGATTCCTGTTCTCCCTGGAACCGATCTTTGCAGCGATTTTTTCCTTCATCTTCCTGCATGAGAAGCTCACGGAGATGGGATATCTCGGGGCCATTTTCATTCTTGCAGGAGTGTTTACCGCTATCGATGCCAAAAGTACGGTAATGGAATTAATCACCGGAAAATCCGTTGCAGAAGTTACATCCAAAAGATAGCAGAAAATCCGTTGTCTTGTCCTGATATGCTCCCTTTACTGAAAATCCAGTAAAACAGGAGATGCCATTGACTGACAACGGATTTTTATCTTTTCTACAAAATCTCTGCTTCTAATTTTCTATAAATCGCATCTGCAAGAATCTTATGACTCTGTCCATCCATATGCTCCTGATCTGCTTCCGACGGACTCGCATAATCTGCTGCCCGCATGAATCGTTTGCCATACTTTCCGGCCACTTTTTCATATACCGGTTCTAATTTCTTTGATACTTCTACAGATTCTGGCGAAAATTCCTGATCATATCCATCCTGCCATACCTTTTCTCCCAGATAGATCGGAGATATCACAAGAACCTTCATCTTATCTGCATACTGATTAATCTGTTCAAGTAGCCTTGCAATTCCTTTTCCGATGATTTCTGCTGACGCTCCGAATATGGTTTTGCAGTCATTCGTTCCAAGCATCAACACGACTGCATCCGGCGTGTGCGTCTCCAATAATGTCGGAAGCAATTCTGTTCCCCGTCTTCCCAGGCGAAGCGGATCTTCAAATATGGTCGTTCTTCCACACAGACCTTCCTCAACAATTCTAATATCCCGGTCCGCCAGTTTTTCCTGTAAGATTCCGGTCCATCGTTCTTCCCATGGAAAGCGCTTTCCGGTCTCTCCGTCTAACCCCCACGTATTCGAATCCCCAAAGCATAATATCTGTTTCATTACTTCCTGCACCTGCCTTCTGAGCTTTTCTCTCTTTTATCTTTTAATAACTGGAGTTTAACACCGTTTTCCTATTAAGTCAATATGTTTTATATGTTTTCTATGTTTTTGCTTTTCATTATGCTTTCTTTTATGTTATACTATCTTATAGTTTATTCGTACTGAACGCACAAGGAGGAATTATCATGGAGGAAAGATTAAAACAACAACTTGATTTCATTCTCGAAATTGATAAAGAAAAGAATATATTACGACAGACCCACCTCTCCGGACACGGAAGGCGCGAAAATGATGCAGAGCATGCCTGGCATATGGCAATCATGGCATACCTGTTAAAAGATTATGCCAATGAACCCGTCGATATCGCAAAAGTTATGATCATGTGCCTGATCCATGACATTGTGGAAATTGACGCCGGAGATACTTATGCCTACGATACAGAAAGATTAAAGACGCAGAAAGCACGTGAAGATGCTGCCAAAGAACGGATCTTCTCACTATTACCAGAAGATCAGAAAAAAGAACTGACTGCACTCTTTGATGAATTCGAAAATTACCGGACACCGGAATCCAAATTTGCACATTCCCTGGATAACCTGCAGCCATTGCTTCTCAATAACAGTAACGGCGGTGGCGACTGGCGTGAGCATCAGGTTACTTCCGAGCAGGTATACGGAAGACAACGGAAAACGCAGCTGGGATCTGAGACTTTATATAAAGTAACAGACCAGATACTCAAAGAAAATATAGAAAGGGGAAATATTAAAGAATCATAAGCAATGTTTTTCTTTCTGCAGGACCTGCCACCGGCAGTCCCTGTAGAATGCATAATAAACAAAACATCATATTATTTTTCTATTAATACCTTTTATTCTCTCCTATAATATTAATTTCTTCCTGCTCTCTATTAATTTAAAATAGAAAACGCCATAACCACAATCCCAAGAACCACTAATATCACACCCGTCGCCCGGTTCAATGTCTTCGGTGTTGCCTTATTCGCAAATACTGCCGCAATCCTTGCCCACAATAGTGTGAACACAATACATAAGATCCACACCGCTATATTCGGCATTCCCCCGATTGCGAAATGCGAAACTGCACCGGTAAAGGCAGTAAATGTCATGATGAACACACTCGTTCCTACCGCCGTCTTAAGCTCATATCCCAGGACAGAGGTCAGGATCAAAAGCATCATCATACCGCCTCCGGCACCGATAAATCCACAGATAAATCCGATCATGGCACCACAGATTAACGACTGCACCGCACGTTTCTTCGGCGATACTTTTTCCATGGCTTCTTTTGTTGTCATGACAGGTTTTACGATGAACTTAATGCCGAGCAAGAATGTCATAAATACCGAGAAATTTCCCATCGTTGTAGATGGTACCAGACTGGACACATAACTTCCCACAACGGTAAAGGTAAGTACGCTGACCATCATGATCAGACCATTCTTCACATCCAGATTCTTATTCTTTCCATATGTATAGGCAGATACTGCGCTTGCAAGTACATCTGATGAAAGTGCAATTCCGACTGCCATATATGGATCCATTCCAAGAAATGTGATCAGCATCGGACTGATCACCGCTGCTGCGCTCATCCCGGCAAAGCCGGTTCCAAGTCCTGCTCCCAGCCCTGCCAGAATGCAAACTATAAATTCTAATATTGTATTCATCTAGTTCTTTTCCTCCAACATCTTCTCTATATTCGCTTCCATATGCGCCATTCCTTTTTGAAGTGCTTTTCTTGTATCTTCATCCATTCCTTCAAATAGTTTTTCAACGAACGACTGCTGAAGTTTCTGTCCTTCTTGGATAATCTCTTTTGACTTTTCTGTACAGATCAGATTGACTTTTCTTCGGTCACCTTCTACACTTTTCCGCTCCAGATAGCCTTCATTCACAAGTTTATCCACATTTACCGATACAAGATTGGCTTTAATTTTTCGTATTTCTACGATGTCTCTGGCAGTTTTGTATTCTGGGTTGTTCGCCAGGAAAAGTAAGATGTCAAATGCGGTCTGTGGAATATTCAGCTCATGGCATAACGGTTTGCAGGTCTCACTGTATGCCTTTGACAGCTTTTCTGCAAATTCGATTCCTGTGTTCATATATGTAGCTCTCCTTTTTATTTCATTCTTGAACTATTCATTTTTGTATTAATATAACATTTAGAAATAATTTTGTAAAGTACTATCTGATATGCACTAATATGCCAGTGTAAAGCAAAAGCCTTCCGAGTACCGACTCAGAAGGCTTTCCTGCTCTTTTAAAAATGAGCTGTTTTATTTTGATTACTATATTTCCATCATTCCGGACATAACACATCCACCAACTGCTCCACATTTTTTCATATCATTCCACTGTTCTTCATCGAACTTTATTCCGCCTATTCCATACACCGGAATGCTGACTTCCCGGCAAACTTCTTTTAAAAATCCCAATCCTCTTGGCGGTAATCCCCTCTTACAATCTGTCGCATAGATATGCCCTGCCGTAAGATAGGAAGCTCCCAATTGCTCTGCTTCTTTCGCTTCTTCTACAGAATGTATAGAAATTCCAATCTTTGTAAATTTTTTCTTTTCTTCATCAGTTATTTTTTGCAAAATTGGAAGTGGCAGATGTACAGATGTACATTCCAATTCCAATGCTGTTTTCCAGAACTTATGTAAAATACACGGAATCTCATACTTCTTGCAAACAGACAGAACTTCTTCTGACAGAATCCGATATTCCTCTTCTGACAGATCTTTTTCACGCAAAATAATTGCCTGCGGTTTCATCTGACAAACCCGTTCAATCTGCTCCAAAAATGGTCTTTCGCACAGTTTTCTATTACTGACAGCTATAATTTTCAAATCTATCTCCGATAAATCGCATTTCATCTTACACATAAATATAATCACTCATAACCGGCTGGAGATTATTTTTCAATAATGCAT
>ENA-OOXA01001681-OOXA01001681.1-human-gut-metagenome-genome-assembly--contig:-NODE-1681-length-11846-cov-1.740734_pt1 | contig 11846 bp, 8 predicted proteins | sample MGYA00241581_ERZ501331 | MGnify/ENA primary metagenome ERZ501331 (study PRJEB25962, sample SAMEA2042982) | human gut metagenome | biome: human gut; feature: human-associated habitat; material: faeces...
AAGTTAAGTTTCCTTAAAAGAACTTTTTTGATTACTATACTGAAATCAACGAACAAATGCATTTCTTTGAGATTTATTTATCTAGATATTTTTCTTTCAGCACTTGCATCGCTTTTTTATTCACATTGTTTACCTGTAACTCCAATTCCCTGGAAGATACTCGTTTAGCCCCTTGAGCAAAGATAGCATTTTGAATCAAACCATCACTTGAAGCCACACTCAAAACATATTTTCCTTTTAAATCATGTACGGCTTTTTCAATATAAGCATCGGCTGTCTGCGATGTTTTTGTGTATACGATATCTACATTAGCTCTATGTTCTGTATGCGTTGCATTGTCTTTGATCCTATAGGCATCAAAGACAAGGATCAAACGAATTCCACGATATCCCTGATAGTTAACTAAAAGATCAATAAGTCTTTCTCGAGCCATTCCGATATTCTCTTTGGCAAGTTGTTTTAATTCCTCCCAGGCAAAGATCATATTGTAACCATCTACGATCAAACAAGATTCTTTATTAGATTGAATCGTTGTTTTTTTCATATCCAGATCTTTCTTTGGCTTTCGCATTTGCTTCTTTTCTTTTTTATTTCTTCCTCCAGCTGTCTCAAAGACTCTTTTGATTTCTTCTTCATTCACTTTATATCTCGTACTTTGATATGTTGAAGATCCGGATTCTTTTGGCTGAATATGCATCATTTCATCCGCTTCATCCCAAGGTACATAGTATCCTGCTCCATGTGCACAGAAAACCGAGCCACTAGGATTCGCTAGATCTTTTTGATCATCATAGCCAATTTTTGCCACGATAGCTTCTTGATCCTGACATGGATAATACCCATCCAGTTCACAAGAAAATCTTCCCATGCCTTTTGTATAAGCTGCTACATCCATCTGATAGTTTCTTAAATTTGCCACAGGCCCAATTCCTTTGATCGTCATCGTCTGATCAAGATTATCTTTGATTTCTACCTGAGCTTTTCTTGTTTCTAAATCATATAAAGCCCTTGATAACACTTCACCTGGCACGATCAGTTCAAAGCGATAATATGGCTCCAACAAAATATTTTCTGCTTTTTTTAACGCCTGCCTTACTGCTCTTTTAGAGGCTTGGTAAAAATCCTGTCCTTCTGTATGTTTTAAATGTCCTTTGCCTGCCGTTAATATGATTTTTACTCCCGTTAACATAGATCCAGTCAAGACGCCTTTATGATGAATCTTATGTAAAGAACTTAAGATTTGTTTTTGCCAGGCAGCACTTAATTCATCCTGTGAAACTTCACTTGCGATTTCGATGCGCTCTTTATCTTTAAGCGGTTCTAAGCGAACATGAACTTCTGCATAATGTCGTAGCGGTTCAAAATGTCCAGCACCATTGACCGTTTCTTTGATCGTTTCTTTATAGACAATACTTCCATTAGAAAATCCTACACTTACTCCTGTTCTATCTTTGATTAGTTTCTGTAAAACTTCAATTTGTACAGCGCCCATTACGTTCAAAGATATTTTCTTTCTATCCTCATCATAATAGATTTCAAGACTAGGATCCTGGCTGGAAAGTATATTTAAATAACGCATCATCTGTAATGCATCGACTCCCTCTGGAAGCAATAGTTCATAATTCATATATGCATTCAAAAGTGGTTTTGACATATCCTTTTCAAATCCCAGACCTTGACCCGCTTCAAATCCATTTAACCCTTTTAAAGCACAGACCATACCGGCTTCTGCCGTATCGACCATGGTAAATTGTCTACCACTGTATATACGTATTTGATCTATCTTTTCTTCTTCACTTAATTTTTGTTTAGCGCTAAGCGTACCTCCTGTGATTTTTACATGAACTAATCGATTATTTTTTTCATCACTGCTGATCTTAAAAATTCGTGCTCCAAATTCATCTGGATATACTTTAGGCAGACTTAATTCACAAAGCGCATCCATCAATTCAATGATTCCTTCATTCTTTAAAGCCGAGCCAAAAAAACAAGGAAAACACTCTCTTTTGTAAATAGATGACTGAATGGATTCTAGTGATATTTTTCCTTCTTCCAAGTATTCGTTCAACATATTTTCATTCACCAAAGCTAGTTTTTCATCTTTTTGTGAATCTAAATAATCAATACAGTTTGGATGAATCTTTGTTATCAAATCTTCCATAAGTTCTTCTCTAGCTTGATAACTAATATCCATTTTATTGATAAATATCAAAGTTGGAACTTTATAATGTTCTAAACACTTCCAAATCGTTTGTGTATGGCTTTGTACACCATCCTGTCCGTTGATCAATACAATTGCCAAATCCAGAACACTTAAAACTCGTTCCATTTCACTTGAAAAATCTACATGTCCCGGTGTATCCAAAATATATATTTCGCTATCATTCCATTTATAATTAGCCTCTTTGGAGTAAATCGTTATGCCTCGATCTCGTTCCTGTTGATCATAATCCAAGAACGTATCCTGATGATCGACCCTACCCATTTTTCTTATATTTCCTGCATTATATAACATGCTTTCGACACAGGTCGTCTTCCCTGCATCTACATGGGCTAATATACCAACACATATTCTCTTCATCGAAAGTCCCCTTTTTATTTCGAATATAGTATAACAGAAGTTGTTCCCTCATTCTAAAAAAGCTCAGTTGGTTGGTGCATGTATCATAAAATCTGTTATAATATATGCACTATGAATTACAGTGTTTGCATACTCGCTGCCGGTAAAGGCAGCCGAACTCAATTAGACTTTAATAAAGTTTTTTTTAAATTCAGTGATGGCACCAGTGTCTTAGATCGTAGTATCAATTTATTTAACGAAGATCCAGACTGTAAAGAAATCATTCTTGTCGTGGCCAAACATGAACAAGAATATGTCGAAAAACTTTATCAAAATCTAGATAAAGTAAAAATCACGATAGGAGGAAAAACTCGTCAGGAAAGTGTTTCTCATGGGTTAAGATTGGTTTGCAGCGAACATGTATTTATTCATGATGGTGCCAGGCCCTATCTAAACATGGAAGAAGTCAACAAACTAAAACAAACACTTTCAGACTACGATGCCTGTTTATTAATGGTTCCAAGTGTAGATACTGTAAAAACTGTAGAAAATGGATTTGTCAAAGAAAGCCTGGATCGTTCTTTGTTATATAACGCCCAGACTCCACAGTGTTTTAAGACATCCTTGTTAAAAGAATGCCATCAAAAAGCTTTGGAGGATCAAAGAGAAGCCACTGATGATGCACAACTTGTCGAATGGTATTCAAACACTTTGATCAAAGTTGTTACAGGAAACGCATCTAATATCAAGATTACCAATCCTGGTGATTTACCGAAATAGAAAGAGGAATTTGTATGGAATACACAGCACTTATTTTTGATGACTGTCAAGATGAAACAGATTCATATGAGAATCTCGTTGATACGATCAACGTCTATAAAAACGATCCAATGTGCAAACAAATCGTTGTCAGCTGTACAGCAGAATGGCTTTTAAGACTAGCTCATTCTCCAATTTCAAAAGTTCTTTTAGTACAGATGGCAAACACACCTTACGTTGCCTTATTAAATGGATTAAAAGCTGTATCTATGGAAAACGTCCTGGTTAATGGACTTTCTAATGTTCCAACAAATGAAGATATCCAAAAAATCTTGAGCAGTCTTTCTCAATACCCTGCAATCTATATGAACAAAGATTTACAGGCATTTGATACCCGCTTACTTATGTTTTCTTTACAGGTGGCTATCGAACAAAATCTTGCGATCGACACATATGCACAAGCTGTAGAAGCTTTAGGAGAGACGCCCCTGCAACACATTAAAGGATGATGTCTAATGAAAGTGGAAGTTAAAAGCTATACAGATAAAGAAACAGGTCTAACTTCTAATCAAGCTTTATCTCATAAAAAGAACACCTTGGAAGCTTCTGTTTCCAAAACATATACAAAAATATTAAAAGAGCATGTTTTTACCTTTTTCAATATGATCAATGTCGTTTTAGCTGTCTTAGTCATCTTTACGGGTTCCTATCGAAACATGCTTTTTATGCTTGTCGTTATCTTCAACATGATCATTGGTTTGATCCAGGAAATTCGTTCAAAGCGTAAATTAGATAAGCTCGCCTTGGTTCACCAACAAAAAATACATGTTCTAAGAGATGGACACATATCTCGTATTTCTATTGATCAAATTGTTGAAGACGATATCTTGATCATCAAATCTGGTGACCAGGTTCCTTGCGATGGCGTATTGAGAGAAGGCAGCATTGAATGCGATGAATCTATGCTAACAGGAGAGAGCGATGCTATTGAAAAATTTGAAAATGACAGCATCTTCTCTGGAAGTGTCATTGTATCTGGACAAGCTAAGATGCAGGTTGTTACAGTTGGAGAAGATACATATGCTCATTCTATATTAAAACATGCCAAACGTGAAAAACGCTATCCAAGCCAGTTACGTGACAGTATTCAATCGATCATTCGTTTCAGCACAATCGTTTTGCTCCCTGCAGGAGTGTTGCTGTTTTTAAAACAATTCTTATCAGATCCTACTGATTTAAACGACGCTATTCTTTCAACAGTCGCTGCTGTTGTTGGTATGATCCCAGAAGGCCTTGTGCTTTTAACTAGTATTGCTTTAAGTGTCGGGGTTATGAAGCTGACACAAAAAAACGTTCTTGTCCAAGAACTATACTGCATTGAAACACTTGCCAGAGTAGATACATTGTGTCTGGATAAAACAGGTACGATTACACAAGGAGAAATGAAAGTAATTCATATTGACACAGATCATGATTTATTTATGATCAAGCAAACTCTTGCCAATATGTTTTCTTCTTTACAAGATGATAATACAACAGCTAAAGCTATACGTGAGTATGTATCAAACATTGAGCCAACTCAGATAACAAAAGATATAATTCCTTTTTCGAGCTCAAGAAAAGCATGTGGAGCGGTTTTTCAAGATGCAAAATATATTCTTGGGGCCTATTCATTTATCATTCAAAAACAAGATCCTGAAATTATAAAAAAACTAAATGAATATGGAAATAAAGGGTATCGAACTTTGATCCTGGCACGTTCAAACTCAAAAGATCATCAACTATACGGTGACTTTGAAATTCTTGCCTTTATTTTAATTCAAGATGCTTTAAGAAAGGATGCATCTACGATTCTTTCCTACTTTAAAAAACAAAACGTCGATTTAAAGATTATTTCCGGCGATGATGAAAAAACTGTATCTGCTTTGGCAAAAGAAGCAGGAGTAACCGGAAAATCAATTGATATGACAGGCATTCAAGATGTACGACAAGTAATCGAAGATCATGCCATTTTTGGAAGAGTTACGCCTGAACAGAAAAAAGAAATGATCATTGCCTTAAAAGAAAAAGGTCACACAGTTGCTATGACCGGAGATGGCGTCAATGATGTCATGGCATTAAAAGAAGCGGATTGCTCAATTGCTATGGGCTCTGGCAGTGAAGCAGCCAAGAAAATCGCATCTATTGTTTTATTAAATGATCAATTTAAATCACTTCCTTCCATATTACATGAAGGACGATGCATCATAAACAACATCCAAAGAACTGCCTCACTGTTTTTAGTTAAAACATTATTTTCTTTTGGTTTAAGCTTATTAACACTAGTATGGCTTACCGAATACCCTTTCCAGCCAATTCAATTAACACTTATTTCAACACTGGCAACAGGATTACCTAGCTTTATTTTAACATTAGAACCAAACGCCACAAGAGTAGAAGGAAACTTTCTTGTCAATGTCTTCTCACGTGCTTTACCCGGAGCTATTTGTGTTGTCGTATCCGTTATCTTAGCTTCTATATTAACACCAGTTTTAAGTACCAACAGCGAACAGTTCTCAACCATTTGTACTTTAATTGCCGGTTTTAATGCCTTATGTGTTCTTACGGGAGCATGTATCCCATTTACCCGTTTAAGACAGCTTCTTGTTATTTGTATGATTGCATTCTTTGCGATATCCATCATATTCTTCCATAATTTCTTTTATATTGTTCCTTTGAATATTACACAAATTATCTTTGTGTTGATCATTTGTTTAACAATTCCATTTATACAAAGATTCTTAAATCTTTGGTTTAAAAAACAACTTCGACTTCATTATAAAAAGGGCTAACAGCCCTTTTTTTCTTTTAACACGGAGTTTCCTTTGCTTGTTTCAATAATTGCTTCGTAACATTTTTAAAGCTTAAGATCATCTCATCCGTATATCCTTTTTCTAACATTTCCTGGATAAATTGAAGAATTTGTTTTCGTTCTCCTCGTTTTTCACCACGCCTTTCTCCACGTCTTTCACCTTCCAGTCTACCTTCATTCCTTGCCTGTTTGCTGATTTCTTCTTCCCATTCTTCAATGGCCTTACACATATCTATTTCATCTCCTTCTTCTTTGCTTATGATCAATTCCAGTCGTCTGGATCCTGTCAGGGCACATATCATCATCACAACTTCCTTGTCGATCTTTTGTCTGTATCTTTTCTTGATCGTTTCCAGATCCTTTTGAAACATCAGCTGAGCAATGTCGATGCACATCTGGATATCCCTGTTTCTATATCGTCTTGGATCATCTTTGCAGATCTGGACCAAGTTCATTCTGCTTTCCAGCATATTCGCATCGTTTATTTGTTTGTATCCGAACATATCCTTCAGGCTTTTATGATGCTTCCATTCTTTCTGCCCGTAATAGATCACAAATGTGATGCAGGGGATCAGTCTATCTTCTTTCTTGATCCTGGATATGGTTTCAAGAGGATCTTCAAGATCCCTGGTTTCCCTGTGGTTTCTTTTTAGTCTCCTTATCTGGGATTCATAGCTTTTCATATCATACATGGCATTGCGATACGGCATGGTCAGATCCTCGACCAGCTGGTTTTCAATGGCAAGATACATTTCCTGTTTGTCTGTTGTCCATTTCATGATGACATCACGGGTATAGTGATCATATCTGCGATCAACAGGAACAAGATCATCAGGCTGTATGATATCTTTGCCTGCATATAGATTGGCGTTCATAAAAGAGGCAAAGCGAGCAGGATCATACCAGAAGCGGTTGGAAACGGTATCGAATCGATTCATAGGCAGGATCCATCCTTATCCTCAAGTGTACGATAGCACAGAATGAAACGGTTGTCATTGAACTGCTTATTTAAGAATACTGTATTCATCTTATATGTCCTCCTAATTATCTATCACACCTCAAATAGGAAAAAGGACAAAAAAATTTTAAAAATTTATTCTTTTTAATGAAGAATAATCGACATGAACAATTTCCTTATTTGTTGCAAATGACATTTTCCAACACATACTTGATATAAACGCAATCGTTTTATCAGAATGAACAGCTATGTAATATGATAAACGATGATGTTTTTCCAGCTTTTCTCCACTCATCCATGTTGCACCTAATTCCATTAATTCTTTTTTAAAGTTTTCTTCAGTTTTATCATCTTTTAAATAAAACCAAATTGTATCCTTTCCATACTTTTCTAAGATCATTTTTACATTATTCATTTTTAGTTCCTCCTTTTCACCTATAAAGAGGATAAAAAAAACGATCCCATCGTCATGACAGGATCATATATTTTCTAATTTGATCCTATCATTCAAGCTTTAGCACCTTGCCATTGGTAGGTTGCTGTGTGGTCAATGAGCTTGTCTCTCGCACACTCTTTATAGGTATCTAGATTATATTCTATTCAATAGATTATTGTAAACACGTTTATCACTTTTTAAACCATTTAACCAGTATAAACAAAAGTTTTATCGTTCATTAAGGAAAGAATCAAATCTCTAGATGAACGATTTCTTTTCTTTTGATACGCTCATACAGAATAACACCTATTACAGTTGTTAAAAATTCAGCCACTGGATAAGTCATCCATACCCCTGTCATTGACCATAATGCAGACAACAAGAAGGCAAAAGGTATGATCAAGATAAAACCACGTAATAAAGATAAGACGTAAGCCGGAATCGCTCTTTCAACAGAGGTAAAGAAAGTTGATAAAATGATGTTATAGCCAATAAATGGACTGGCGATAAAATAAATTTTTAAACCTGTTACTGCAATTTCCTGCAAAGCCATATTATTTTCACTGTTAAATACAGATGTAATTGGATCAGCAAACAAGTAGATGCATGTATAAATAACAAACGATAATATCAGCATAGTAATCATGGCGTAATTTAACATTTTTCTAGCCATGTATTTTTCACCCTTACCATAAAATGTGCTGACCAAAGGTTGGATCCCTTGCCCAATACCTGTGTATATCGCAATGATCACAAGCGATATATTAGCTACCACACCATAAGCTGCAACGCCGGTATTTCCAGCCAATCCAAGGATGATCATATTAAAAACGATCATGACTATACCCCCAGATACTTGAGATACTAAAGAAGGAAACCCCAATGCAACATCTTGTTTAAAGATATAGAATCTTAAGCTGGTCCAAATAAAATGGAATGTATTTTTCTTTTTGATCCAATGAGGAAGCATGATCAAAATACTGATGATTGGCGAAAGGCCAGTCGCAAAAATAGCCCCAAAGATACCCATGTTCATTGGAAAGATAAACACATAATCTAATATGATATTTGAAAAACTACCTATTAACATAGCTGCCATTGCAAGATGTGGGCTTCCATCATTTCGTACAAAACATAAAAATACATTATTCAAAATAAAGGCTGGTGCAAATAACATCAACCAATATAGATATGTATTCGTCAGTTCCAAAACACTGGTATCAGCACCTAGTAAAGATGCAATATCTTTCGAAAAGAAAACGCCCAGCAACATATATATAACTGAAAAAATCAAAGAAATAAAAATCGTATTTGAGTACAGACGATTGATTTCATCTTGTCTTCCCTGGCTTTTACAAACCGAAAATCTTGTGGCAGCCCCCATGCCTAACATTAAGCCTGTTCCATAGATAAAGTTATATACAGGAATTGCCAAATTCAATGCCGTTAATCCATTGGCACCAAGGCCTTTGGAAATAAAAAATGTATCCGCCAATATGTAACAAGAAACACCTAAAGTACCTAAGACACTTAAAAAAGTATAGTTCGTAAATTCTTTTAAGTATGACCGTTTTTCCATATCCTCACTCCTAACATAAAAAAATAGCGTCCAAGCTTTCCATCTCCAACGGCCTACGGATAGAAAGTTTGAGCGCTAAACTTCTTACCCGGCGGCAAGAAGTGCCCATTTCATTTTCGCATCTATTATATTGAAAACATTTTTATTAGGCAATACCTTTAACTTATCTTTAACACCTATTGAACCAGCATCTTTCTTTCAGTATAGTTATAAAAAAGGAGAACTTCTATGCGACGTTTTAAACAAGAATTACCATATGATGAATGTCTACACATCCTACAAAAAAATCATTCTGGAACACTGGCTTTATGTGATAAGGAATTGTATCCATATGCCTTGCCACTAAGCTATGTCTATGATGAAAACTGCATTTATTTTCACAGTGCAAAAGAAGGACATAAGATCGATATCTTACAAAAGAATCCAAAAGTATCTTTCTGCATCATTGATCAAGATGTAATCCAACCTTTAGAATATACTACATATTTTAAAAGCGTTATTGTCTTTGGCAACATTGAGATCCTTGAAGACAATGAATCTAAAATTGAACCTTTAAAAAAATTAGGATCAAAATATGCTCCAAACAACACTAAAGAAGCTTTAGATAAAGAAATACAAGTTGGCATAAACAACCTTGTGATCTTAAAGTTAAACATCGATAAGATCAGTGGAAAACAAGCAATCGAATTAATGAAAGAATAAAAAGCAGCGTTTGCTGCTTTTATCGTCTAAGTCGAAATGTCTGGCTGGCTTTTTTATAAACCAAACGATAGGAAATCATAAAATAAACCAAAGAAAATAAAGTCATGATTGTTCCAAAAACATATGTACTCATATGAAGATAAATGAAGGCAAAACAAATTCCATATGTTAATGACATAACTAAACTATATGTTGCGCTCTTGGTTTCCGTAAACTCATTATATGGCTGCAGTAAATAGTAACAAGTCAAATAATGAATCGAAAAGAAAATGCTGGTAGAAATAATACATATAAAGACAATTAGATATACTAACAAACCTTCCTTGCTTCCACTTAATGCTAATAAAACATCAAGCCCAATTGCCAAGGCAACAGCTGGAAATAAATTGATCAAGATCAAAGAGCGCAATCGTAAGCGAAATAAAGAAAGGATCACTTCTGGTCTTCGATAGAAAGAATACGTCAACATACTATGATCACAGTTACGAAACATTGCCTGTACAACTGATTTTGAAGAATTAAATGAATACAAAATAAAGATAAAATATGGTAAATAATCAAGTACAAATTTTTGTACGATCATACCCACTTCATCAAAAAAGAGCTCTCCAATTCCAATCACAAGTGCAACGCCTATGATGATCAAACTCAATTTCTTGGAATAACGCCACAAGATTTTTTTATGACGTTTAACAAATAAATCATTAAAATACGCATAGCCTGTTTTATCACTAGTGATCGTTTCATCCATTTTGATTGCATCAGTTATATTTTTAGCTTGTGCATCTTTCATGATCGCCTGCATATCTAAAGGCGTATTCTGCAGTAAGATTCGATACATCTCTTTATATTTTCCATAGTTCCAAACATATCTGGATAAAATCAATCCCACTATACATACAATAAGCATGGCTCCTATATATACATAGAAAGGTAAAAAAGTTTGAAAAAATAAAACTGCATAAGCCAAGATCCAACAAATGATAATTCCGGTCCATACTGTAAACACAGGACTGTTTTCATTACGAATCTGCCCTTTTTTATCAAACCGGTATAACGAAAAAGCCGCACTGATCATTTTAGAAAAAACAATATAAACAGGTATCAAAATACATATATAAAGAGGAATATTAAAGAAAAAACGTAAACAAATCAAGGAAATTCCCATTCCCAACAATATCTTAAACATATTGTATAAATAGTTAGTCAAAGTATATTTGCGAGCATCCATACGCATCAAAATCATGGCGTAATATTTATCTTTCGTGGGATCAAACATCGTATTGTTTGAAATGGCACCAGCAATCGTCAAGAAAAACAGAATATTCAAGGCCATCAAAACTCCTGTTTCCTTAGATACAAAAATAGAAGGAACAAAGACACATACCAAAACATATAAGCCTTTGTTGATAAAGATCCCTAATAATTCCCATAACAATGCAATACAAGTGATGATATTTTTTAAGATTTTATTTCCATATAAAGTTACAGGTATCACTTTTTTAACAAGAGGAATTTGTCGAAGTGCATATAAAATGGAATTGATACGATATGCCATTCTTAAACGAAAGGATATCCAAAAACATTTAAGCATGGTCTTCCTCCTGCAAGATGCGTAAGATATCTGTTTTTAATTCTTCTTCATCTAAAGTTGAAGATACAGCTCTTAACTCTCCCTGACTCAACAAAACAATCTCATCGCAAAGATCAAATGCCAGCTCCATGATATGTGTTGATAAGATCAAGATACGATCATGTTTAAGATCTCTTAATATATTTTTCATCTCTTCAGCGACAACAACATCTAAAGAAGTCAATGGTTCATCCAATAATAAAACTTTGGGTGAAGCTATGATATTGATCAACATCTGCATTTTATTTTTCATACCATGCGAAAAATCCTTTAATAAACGATCACGATCTTCTCTTTCCAAATTAACGATATCAAAGTATTCATCAATTTCTTTTTCTTCCTGCAGGCTCTCTTTATTAATTTCAATA
>ENA-OOXA01001701-OOXA01001701.1-human-gut-metagenome-genome-assembly--contig:-NODE-1701-length-11710-cov-2.902960_pt1 | contig 11710 bp, 9 predicted proteins | sample MGYA00241581_ERZ501331 | MGnify/ENA primary metagenome ERZ501331 (study PRJEB25962, sample SAMEA2042982) | human gut metagenome | biome: human gut; feature: human-associated habitat; material: faeces...
GCTGTCCCTGCACCCTGCAAGGGACATTGTCCCTTGACCCTTTTTGGCTGCCCGGCTTGAGTGCGCTTCCGTGACGGTCTTTTCAGTTACTTCAAACGTGCAAAGTACGCCTTCAAATTCCCGCCGCAGATTCTCTCGATTGATTCGTCGTTATAGCCGTAATTGCGCAGCGCCGTCAGCAGATTCGGCAGCTCCGCCGGATTCCGCACGTCGTCGGGCGACACCTCGATGCCGTCGAAATCGCTGCCGAATCCAACAATATCCGAGCCGCCAAGCTGGCAGATATGGTCGATGTGCTGGGCAATTGTCACACTGTCCGCTTTGCAGTCCGCAGACAGAAAACGCGGGTAGAAATTCACGCCGATGTAGCCGCCGTACTGAATCATGGCGCGAATTTGGTCGTCGGTCAGGTTGCGCACATGGTCGCAGAGGGCGCGGCAGCAGCTGTGGCTCGCCATCGGCGGACGCTCACCCTTGGCGAACAAGTCCCAGAATCCGGCTTCGTTCAGGTGCGACACGTCCACGCTGATGCCCTGACGCTGCATCACGCGGGCAATGCGGATGCCTTCGGGGGTCATGTGCGTTTCCGCGTCCACGGCGGCAGGGGTGGCGAAAGCGTTCGGGTGATTCCACACCAGCGCGCCGATGCGGATGCCGCGCTGTCGCCAGAAAGCCACCATCTCGTCGCTCTTCTGGAATACCTCGCAGCCCTCGAAGGAGAGCATGAATGTACTTTCGCCGGGCTTGACATCCTCTGGGTCATCGACCTGCCGGATGCCCGCGTCGGTGAAGTGGCGGATAGCGGCGTATTCGGCGTCGGCGACGGCTTCATAGTCACCGTTCGGACCTTTCGGACCGCTCCACAGGGCGAGGGTTTGGAGGCTGACGCCGCCCTGTCTCAGGCGGTCGGGGGTAATATCGGTCTGGGCGAAGGTGCGTTTGCCAACGCCAAGGCTGAAGAGGGTATCGGAGTGAGTATCGGCAAGAAACATCGGCAGATTCCTCGTTTCATGAGAAAATTGGCAGAATGCTGGGAAATAGCATTCTGCCGAAAAAAGCTGCTTAAGGTCAGCGTATAAACACGCGGGCGTAGCATGAAAGTGCGCTCAACTCAATCGCGCGAAAGGGTCAAGGGACGAAGTCCCTTGCGGAGTCCAGAGGCAGAGCCTCTGGTGGGGTCTAAGGGGCAAAGCCCCTTGGTTCCCTCACAGCTCCCTTCGGCCCTCCATCGCCTTTGAGAGCGTCACTTCGTCGGCGTATTCAAGGTCGCTGCCGACGGGGACGCCGTGGGCAATGCGGGTGCACTTGATGCCCATGGGCTTAATGAGCCGCGCAATGTAGGTTGCGGTCGCTTCGCCCTCGATGTCGGGGTTCGTCGCCAGAATCACTTCGCTGACCGGCTCGGTCTGCAGGCGCGTCATCAGTTCCTTGATGTGAATGTCATCCGGCCCGATGCCGTCCATCGGCGACAGCGTGCCGTGCAGGACGTGGTACAGCCCGTGGTAATCGTGCATCCGCTCCATCGCGGCCACGTCGCGTGGGTCGCGCACGACGCAGATTTGCCCGTTATGGCGGCTTTCATCCGCACACACGGCGCACTTTTCAGCGGAGGAAAAATTGCCGCACACGTCGCAGTAGCGAATCGCCTTGCGCCCCTGCCACAGCGCCGCCGCCAGCGCGTGAACATCCTCCAGCGGCATCCCGACGATATGGTACGCCAGCCGCGCCGCTGTCTTGTGACCGATGCCGGGCAGCCGAGACAGCTCCGACACCATCCGCTCAATCGGTTCGATTTGTCCGGGCATTAGAACAGACCGCCCATACCGCCCATGCCGGGCGCCATCTTGTTCATCGTCTCTTCGCGGTTTGCTTCGCCCTTGCGCAGCGCTTCGTTCACCGCCGCCATCACAAGGTCCTGCAGCATTTCCACGTCATCGGGGTCAACGACCTTGGGGTCAATCGTCAGGGACAGCAGCTCGCGCTTGCCGTTCACCTTCACGCTTACCACGCCGCCGCCGGACTGCGCTTCGTACTCCTGCGCATCCAGCTTTTCCTGCGCGTCCGTCATCGCCTGCTGCATCTTCTGCGCCTGACGCATGAGCTGCTGCATGTTCGCGCCACCGCCGAAGCCAAAGTTCTGTCGTGCCATAAAAATCGTCCTCCTAATTATTCGTTTTCTGTCAGTTTCTCCGGGGAAATCCGCCGGATGGTCAGGTTGCCCGAAGCCGTCGTCACGCGGACAGACGGTGCGCCATTGACGATGGATACGCCGTCCGTCAGCAACCGCCCGGACACCGAGCGAAGAATGGCGTCACACTGCGCGCCGGGAATCTCCAGACTGATGCCGCCTGCGACCGAGCCGCCCTTGAAGGTGGAGAACATCTCCGCAAAAGAGAGCATTGCGCCCCGGCTGACCGAGGACAGCGAGATGTTCAGAAACGCAAGGCGCTCCAGACAGAGCATCCCCGTCGTTGTGAACAGGCTGCAATCCTGACCGGAGAGGTCGCTGCCGGCAATGTCGCCGCTGCCGTTCTTGACCTTCAGGCTCAGGCTGCTCAAGTCGGAGAGCATCACGAAGCCGGAGAGCGACTCCACGGACAGGTCACTGACCTGCAAACCGCGGACATGAACGCTGCCGGACGTCGTGCGAATCTCGACCCGCCCCTTCCACGTGCGCGGAATGCGGACGGTCACTTGCAGCCAGCGGGCGCTGAGCGGCAAGGGCGAGAGTGCGGCGGCGGACTGCTCCAGCGTCAGCGTATCGCCGTTCTGGGCGAGCGAAACCGCCTTCATATCGTGGTCGTCGCCGGATGCCATGACTTGGATTTCCTGCGTGTCATCGGCATAGAGTTCCAGCAGGGCGCCGGTGAGGTGAATCACCAGCTGCGTAATGGTCAGCGAGGAAAAAGAGTTGCGCGAATTCATACGCGTTCACCTCCGTCATTCGTCCTCATCATATCACGTTTTGGCGCTTGTTGCAAGGGGAAAAGCCAACTATGAAGCAGTTGGATGCTTATGCGGATAGGCATAGTTGACTTCATTTCCATCGTGGTAACTTCCGCGAGTTCCAGAGGGGATAAAAACAGACGAAGTCTGCGATCGCCCTCTGGACTCCTTCGGCGTTCGCCTCCGGATGCCACTTGATTTTTATTGGAAGTTTTTTAGTTTGTGCGCAGGGACGCTTCGCTGCCTGCGGCGAAGTTGCCGGACTTGTTTTTCCTCTTTGAGTAGGTTTAACGGAGCAACAGTTGGGGCGTTGCCCCAAGCCCCATAAGGGGCGCCGCCCCTTAACCCCGCAAGGGGCATTGCCCCTTGACCCTTTTTTCGGCGCCATGCGGGTGCTGTTATTCCAACAGCTCCGCCCCCGTCACCACGTCGTCCATCACCGCGATAACCAGCGGCATTCCGCGGTCTTGCTTGCCTTGCAGACGCACGTTGTCCCTTTCCACCAGCGTCGCGGGGGATTTCGCCTGCTGCACGCGAATCAGGTGGTCGCCCTTCTCCAACCGCACCACGCCCGCAAGCTGTTTGCCGTTGCTGCCATTCTTGTTGAAATAGAACGACTTCACGCCCTTGCCGTTGCGGTTCTGCTTCTCAAAATCAACGGAGAGCAGGCGTTTGGCGTAGCCGCGGTCGGTCAGCAGCACGATTTGGTCGCTGTCTTGCAGCTGCCCGCACCAGATGACCTCGTCGCCGTCCTCCACCTGCATACAGCGCACCCCGGCGGCGACGCGCCCCTGCACCGGCACGCTGTCGAGCGAGAAGCGGATGCACAGGCCGCTTCGGGTGAACAACAGCAGGTCGTCGCGACTGGCGGCGGGGAGAATTGTCAGCAGACGGTCGCCGTCCTTCACGTTCACGGCGGCAAACTTCTTGCTGCGCACGTCGTAATCCGCGGCGGCGGTGCGTTTTACCATGCCCTGCCGGGTGATGAAGAGAATGTCCGGCAGATGCCCGATGTCCGCCATGCGGATGCACGTCATCCACAGCGCCTTCTCGTCGTCCTCCAGCCCGGCCAGAACGCCCGAAAGCAGCTGCCCGCGATCCTTGGGCTTGACTTCGTTCAGCGACGCAACAGGCAGAGGATAGCAGTTGCCGTGGTCGGTGAAGATGAGCAGCGTCTCGTCTGTTTTGGCCATGAACAGGAAGTCGGCGAACTCCTTGTCGTCCTCCGCGCGGGTCGGGAGCGGCGTTTTCTTGTAGAGCGCGGGATTCATGCGCTTCAACTGCCCCGCACCCGTGAACGCCACGATGACCTCTTCCGGCGCGGCGGCTTCTTCCTCGACTTCCAGCGGGGATTCGTCCGCTTTTTCGATGGTTGTGCGGCGCTCGTCGGCGAATTCCTCGGCAATCTCCTGCAATTCCTTGCGGATGACCGCCAAGAGCTTTTTCTCGCTGTGCAGGATGCCCTCCAAGCGGTCGATGAGCTTCAGAATGTCCTCGTACTCCTTGCGCAGGGCGATGATTTCCAGATTCGTCAAGCGCTGCAGGCGCATGTCCAAGATTGCCTGTGCCTGTGCGTCGGACAGCTCGAAGCGCTCCATCAGGCGGGCTTTCGCTTCTTTCGGGTTCTTCGAGGCGCGAATCAGCGCGATGACCTCATCGAGGTTGTCCACCGCAATCATCAGCCCCTGCAAAATGTGCGCGCGGGCTTTCGCCTGCTTCAGGTCGTACTCCGTGCGGCGGGTGATGACGTTTTTCTGATGGCGGATGAAGTGCCCCAGCATCGTCTTCAGCCCCATCTGCACGGGCTTGCCCTCGGCGATGGCGACCATGTTCACGCCGAAGGTGACCTGCAAGTCTGAATACTTGTAGAGCACTTTCAGCACCTTGTCCGGGTCGGCGTCTTTTTTCAGCTCAATGACGGCGCGCATTCCCTCGCGGTCGGATTCGTCGCGGATGTCGTAGATGTTTTGCAGCTGCCCCTTCTTTTCTTCCGACAGCTTCAAAATCTTCTCCAGCATCGCGGCTTTGTTGACCATGTAGGGGATTTCCGTGATGACGAGCAGCTTGCGCCCGTTCACGCCGTCCTCCACATGCACACGCGCGCGCAGGGACAGCTTCGAGCGTCCGGTCTCATAGCCTCTGCGGATTTCCTCGTTTTTCACCAGCACGCCGCCGGTGGGGAAGTCCGGGCCGGGGATGATTTTCATCAGCTCATCCAGCGGAATGTCCGGATTCTCCATCACAGCAATCGCCGCGCGGATGCTTTCGCCCAGATTGTGCGGGGGGATGTTCGTCGCAAGCCCTACCGCGATGCCGCTCGCGCCGTTGACGAGCAGATTCGGAAAGCGCGCGGGCAGCATGTCCGGCTCTTTGAGCGTGTCGTCGAAATTCAGGCGGAACGGCACAGTGTCCTTCTCAATGTCACGCAGCATTTCCAGCGCGAGGGGCGTCATGCGCGCCTCGGTGTAACGCATGGCGGCAGCGCTGTCGCCGTCAATGGAGCCGAAATTGCCGTGCCCATCGACCATCGGCCCGCGCATGGAGAAGTCCTGCGCCATGCGCACGAGCGCGTCGTACACGGAGGAATCGCCGTGCGGGTGATATTTGCCCAAGCAGTCGCCGACGATGCGGGCGCACTTGCGGTGCGGCTTGTCCGGCGTCGTGCCCAGTTCCATCATGGTATAGAGAATGCGGCGCTGCACGGGCTTTAAGCCATCCTCGACGCGCGGCAGGGCGCGTTCCAGAATGACATGCTCCGCGTAGGGGATCATGGACTGGTGCATTACGTCCTCGACGGTCGTTTGCAGGATGCGCGACGGGTCGTCCTTGGGAATCGGGCGGTTATCGCTTGTTTTCTTTGCCATAACTTACTTTCCTTCCCCTCGCTGACCTTCCGGCAGCTCGAAATTATCCGGCTTGTTGAAGTCGGCGTTCTCGATAATGTAGTCGCGGCGCGGCTCGACCCTGTCGCCCATCAGGATGGTAATGCGGCGGTCAGCCAGCGCTGCGTCCTCAATCGTCACCTGCATCAGTTTGCGCTGGGAAGGATCCATCGTCGTCGCCCAGAGCTGTTCGGGATTCATTTCGCCCAAGCCTTTGTAGCGCTGGAGCGTGTAGCCTTTGCCCGCTTCCTTGATGCACTTCGTCAGCTCCTTGTCGTCGTAGGCATAGAGGACTTTGCTGCCCTTTTGAACCTTGTACAGCGGCGGCATCCCAATATACACATGCCCCCCAGTGACGAGCTCCTTCATGTAACGGAAGAAGAAAGTGAGCAGAATGGCGCGGATGTGCGCGCCGTCCTGATCGGCATCGGAGAGGATGATGACTTTGTTGTATTTGAGGTTTGCGAGGTTGAAATTCTCGTCGATGGACGTGCCGAGCGCGGTAATCAGCGAGCGGAACTCCTCGTTGCTCAGCACCTGATCCAGCCGCTTCTTTTCGGCATTGAGGGGCTTGCCGCGCAGGGGGAGAATCGCCTGATAGCGGCTGTCGCGCCCCTGCTTGGCGCTGCCGCCTGCGGAATCGCCCTCGACGATGAACAGCTCATTGTCCTCCGCCTTTTTGCCGCGGCAGGCGCTGAGTTTGCCGACCAGTGGCGCGGCGTCAAGCTGATTTGCTTTGCGGGCGTTGTCGCGGGTCTTGCGCGCGGCTTCACGCACCTGCGCGGCGCGAATCGCCTTCTGCACAATCTGCTGGGCAATCTCCTGATTCTTGAGGTTCTCCAGCCAGTCCGTCAGCTGCTGGGTGATGATGCCCTCCACCGCGGGGCGAACTTCGCTGTTGCCCAGACGCCCCTTCGTCTGCCCCTCGAACTGAGGATTCTTGACCATCGTCGTCAGCACGCAGCTCAAGCCTTCGCGGAAGTCCTCGCCCGTCAGGTTACTGTCCTTTTCCTTCAGGAAGCCGTTGCGGCGGGCATAGTCGTTGAACATCTTCGTGAACGCCGCCTTGAAGCCCGTTTCGTGCGTTCCGCCTTCGCCCGTGGGGATGTTGTTGACATAGGAAAAAAGGCTTTCGGTGTAGCCGTCGGTGTACTGAATGGCGACGCGGCAGATGACGGAATCCTTCTGTCCTTCGAGGTAAATCGGCTGATCGTGCAGGACGGTTTTGCCGTCGTTCAAATACCGCACATAGTCGATGATGCCGCCCTCGTAGTGGAAGGTCGTTTCGCGGCGGGCAGGGTCGCTCACACGCTCGTCGAGAAAGACGATTTTCAAGCCCCGATTCAGGTATGCCAACTCCTGCAGGCGGCGGAAGACTGTGTCGTAATTGAAGCTCACGTCCTCGAAAATCGCGTCATCGGGAAGAAAACGCACGAGTGTGCCCTTCTTGCGTGTGTTGCCGACTTTTGCCAAGGGTGCGTCCGGCTTGCCCGCGATGACCTTGCCTTTCTTCTCATCGAACTGACTTGTGAAGCGCATGGCATAATGGCTGAAATCGCGGTAGATGTCCACGGTCAGCCACTTGCTCAATGCGTTGACGACCGACGCGCCCACGCCGTGCAGACCGCCGGAATAGCTGTAATTCTCGTTGTTGAACTTGCCGCCCGCGTGCAGCACAGTGAAAATGACCTCCGCGCCGCTGACGTGCATGGTCGGGTGCTCATCCACAGGCATACCGCGCCCGTTGTCGTACACCGACGCGGAGCCGTCCGTGTGCAGCGTTACGCGCACCTCATCCGCAAAGCCGTTCGACGCCTCGTCAATCGCGTTATCCACAATCTCCCAGAGCAGGTGATGCAGACCGCGCGTCGAGGTGGTGCCGATATACATGCCCGGACGCATCCGAACCGCTTCCAGCCCTTCCAGCACCTGAATATTGCCCGCATCATAGTGATTTGCTTGATTTGCCATGAAAAAACTCCTCTTATAATGAAGGAAGTATATCAAAATCGCAACGGTGACAAAGCACCAATTTTCATTATATCACAATTCCGCCGATTCATCAAGGCGAACAGCAAAATGACGCTCGGACAGCAAAGCGGCGCGAAAAATTTTCACCCGCTCAACAAAAACGTAACATTTTATCAAATATCGGAAACATGTTCATGGGAAAACAAAAATAGATATTGAAAACGGGCAGATAATTGCCGAATCAAACAGGGGAAAATCCGCGAAAACGCCGCAGAATTTACAATTCACAGGGAAAAAGCCTCTTGACAATGAAACAATTTTGTAATAAAATCAGGCTGTACGGAAAGGAGTGATTTCCCCATGATGAATTCCGGTCTGCGGCGGCTTCTGTCCGGCGCGGTGGCGCTGATGCTGCTGGGCTGTTCCTCCGCCTTGGCGGATACGGCGACGGTCACTGCGCGCAAACTCATTCTGCGCGAAAAAGCATCCTCGACCAGCGATGCCCTGCAAACCCTGCCCAAAGGAACGAAGCTGGAGGTTCTCGGCAAAAGCGGCAGCTGGTATAAAGTGACTTACGGGAAATACACCGGCTATGTCTATAAAACGTATGTCAGCGTGACCAAGACGGCCAGCAGTTCCAGTTCTTCCAACAGCGCGACGCGGCTGGAAAAGGGGAGCACTGGCAGCGACGTCAAGGATTTGCAGACAAAGCTGAAAAAACTCGGCTATTATGATGCTTATGTCGATGGCGATTATGGCGACACGACCGTCGCGGCGGTTCGTGCGTTCCAGAAGAAGTATAACTTGACGGCGGATGGCATTGCAGGCAAAGAGACGCTCAAAAAGCTGGACAGCGCGTACAAGAACGCGAACAGCGCCAAGGACGATGATTCGCTCCGCATGGGCGACAGCGGCAGCGCCGTCAAGGACTTGCAGACGAAGCTGAAGAAGCTGGGCTATTACAGCGGCACGGTGGACAGCACGTTTGGTTCGGGCACATACGCGGCGGTCAAGGCGTTTCAGAAGAAGTATAACCTAACGGCGGATGGCGTAGCGGGCAGCGAAACGCTCAAAAAGCTCGACAGCGCGTACAAGAACGCGGACAGCGACAAGGACGACGACTCGCTCCGCAAGGGCGCAACCGGCACGGCAGTCAAGACGCTGCAGACCAACCTGAAGAAGCTGGGCTTCTACACAGCGTATGTCGACGGTTCGTTCGGCGCGACGACCGAGAGCGCCGTCAAGGCATTCCAGAGGAAGTACGGACTGACGGCGGACGGCGTGGCAGGCAGCGCGACGCTCAAAAAGATTGAATCCGCCGTGGCGAGCGCCAGCAGCGGCAAGATTACCACTGAGCGACTGGACTGGTTCAATGGTGGCAAGAACGTCATCCCGAACGGCGCTGTATTCCAGATTAAGGACGTCAGCACGGGGCTGATTTTCTCCGCGCGCCGGCAGAGCGGCGGCAACCATATGGACGCCGAGCCGCTGACGGCGGAAGATACCGCGATTCTCAAGAAAATCAATGGTGGCACGTTCAGCTGGCGCCGCCGCGCAGTGCTGGTGAAGTACAACGGGCATGTGTATGCCGCGTCGATTTACTCCGAACCCCACGGCACAAACACAATTCTGGACAACAACTTCGATGGGCAGTTCTGCCTGCACTTCTACGGCAGCAAGACCCACGGTACAGACCGCGTGGATGCAGATCACCAGAAGTGCGTGGAACAGGCCATGAAGGCGACTTGGTAAAAATCCCAGCCAAAGAGCAAAGCAATGGGCACTGCTGCAGCGCGGCAGTGCCTTTTTGCGCACATCCGAAATCATCCGCCGATGCCCTATTGACAAATCGCCCAAAATCCATACAATAAATTGCGGCTGAAATCATTCATTTTTCATTCATTCCGATGGACAGCCGAGGACAAGAGAGAGAGGAAAGTACCATGTTCGGATTTCGACCCGACGGACGGCGCGTGTCGTCCATTGACCCCATCGTCGGCATTACGCCGTACCTGATGCCCATGCGCTGCGACGCGCAGGTTTTCCTGCAGCACCGCGTGGACTATGAGCTGCTGACGCGCTACATTGCGGCGCAGGCGGCGAAGGGCGAAAAAATCACGTTCATGCAGATTATTACCGCTGCGTTCGTCCGCACTGTGTCCCAGCACCCGGAAATCAACCGCTTCATCCTCAATAAGCAGTTCTTCGCGCGGAACATGTGCGCCGTGTCCTTCACGATGCTCAAGAACCCGCAGAACGCCGAAATGGGCGAAACGGCGGTGAAGGTGAAGTACGACCTGACCGACACCATCTACGATGTGCGCGACCGCATGGAAAAGGTCATCAACGCTAACCGCGGCGAGGACAAGAAGAACTTTGCGGATAAGCTGGCGAAAGCGGTGCTGGTCGTGCCGGGTCTGGCAACGGGCATCGTCGCGCTGGTTCGCCTGCTTGATCGCTATGGGCTCTGCCCCGGCGCACTGCTGGACGAGCTGCCCTTCCATACCAGCATGTATATCACCAACAACGCCTCCATCGGCCTGCATCACGTCAACCACCACATCTACAACTTCGGTTCGGTTACGCTGTTCTTCGGCATGGGTACCGTGGAGAAGGTTGCCGTGGTGGAGAAGGGCGAGGCGCGCATGAAGCGCTTCCTGCCCATCGGCATCACGGCGGATGAGCGCGTCTGCTCCGGCGCGCACTACGCGGCGTTCTTCGGCACGATGTCGTATCTGCTCAATCATCCGGAAGAACTGGAGAAGCCGCCGGAATCCGTCCGCTTTGACGAAAAGTGCGAATACCACGTCCCGAAAGTTGGCGAGCAGCCGGCGAAGAAGCAGAAAAAGCAGCAGAAAGCCACGGTTCAGGCGTAAATCAGCAGGAAAAAACGCATGATACGTCGAAATCCTCCGTTGCAGCGCATTCCTTGAAACGGGAGTGCAGAAGAACGGAGGATTTTTTTCATGCAGAATGTAGGTATTGTCGGCTTGGGACTGATTGGCGGGTCACTCGCGAAAACCATCAAGCTCCACACGCCGTACACGGTTTATGGCACGGACAAGAATGCGGACACGATGCGCCGCGCGTTCCTGATGGAGGCGATTGACGGCGAACTGACGGCGGAGACGCTGCCGCAGTGCGATGTTGTGCTGATCTGCCTGTACCCGCAGGGGATTATCGACTATGTGACTGCCCACGCGGCGGACTTTAAGCCCGACAGCCTTGTGATTGACTGCGGCGGCGTGAAGCAGGTGATTTGCGACGCACTGTTTCCCGTATCACAGCGGTATGCGTGGCATTTCATCGGCGGACACCCGATGGCGGGGCGCGAGTACAGCGGCTTCAAGTACGCCCGCGATGATCTGTTCGACCATGCGTCGATGATTCTGTGCGGTCACGGCGACGACGACCCGGCGGTTTTGCAGCGCGCCCGTGACTTTTTCATGAAACTGGGCTTCCTGCGTGTGCAGTTCACGACGCCGAAGACGCATGACGAGATGATTGCGTATACGTCGCAGCTGGCGCATGTCGTGTCGAGCGCGTATGTGAAGTGCCCGCTGGCGGATAAGCACCGCGGGTTCTCGGCAGGGAGCTTCGCGGATATGACCCGCGTGGCAAGGCTGAATGAGGATATGTGGACGGAGCTGTTTTTTGATAATCGGGAGGCACTCCTGCCGGTGGTGGAGGACTTGGTGCAGAGGGTGACGGAATATCGGGACGCGCTGCGGGATGAGGATAGGGAAGGGATGCGGAAACTTTTGCGCGAAGGACGCGAGACAAAGGAGCGCCTGACGGATTAACACGCGGAAAGGGTAGGAAAGAGAAAACAACTCAATCGCGCGAAAGGGGTCAAGGGGAAAATTTCCCCTTGCGGAGTCCAGAGGCGGCGCCTCTGGTGGGGGTTGGGG
>ENA-OOXA01001702-OOXA01001702.1-human-gut-metagenome-genome-assembly--contig:-NODE-1702-length-11699-cov-2.047235_pt1 | contig 11699 bp, 8 predicted proteins | sample MGYA00241581_ERZ501331 | MGnify/ENA primary metagenome ERZ501331 (study PRJEB25962, sample SAMEA2042982) | human gut metagenome | biome: human gut; feature: human-associated habitat; material: faeces...
ACAGTCACCGTCCGCAACCGGCGCATACTCGCCATCCATGGCTCGAATGCGCCTTTTTCTCACATCGTGTGCGAAAATTGCTACACATTTTATAAAATCCTACAGCCTCTAAACTCCACTTGAACCTTCAAGAAAGTCCTTTATCCAACCCAGTCACACCTTGCTGGACATAAAAGAAGGAGGACATTATGAAGGTTATATCTATTGTTGATGATGATTATGGAATTATGTTTAATAACAGACGTGTTTCTAAGGACAGTGTGCTTAATGAGCATATTATTAAGATGCTTGATGGCAGGAAGTTATGGCTTTCTTTATATAGCAAGCAGCTTTTTGGTGATTATGAGAATCTTGAGGTTAATCAGGAGTTTGGTTTTGCCGGAAAGGATGATTTCTGTTTTGTTGAGGACTCTGAGATTGTTTCTTATGAGGATATGGTGGATGAGGTTTACCTGTATAAATGGAATAGGAAGTATCCTTCTGATGTGAAGTTTCCTAAGGACATGCTTAAGGATTTTGATATGGATGGAGCTGCTGACTTCGAGGGTAATTCTCATGAGAAGATTACTGAAGAGAGATATGTAAGAAAGAAGTAAGGAGTTTGATACATGCGTAATAGCAGGTTAGAAGTATTGAGAAGAGTAACCGCATTTTTACTGGTAGGCTTCATTGTGTGGAGCGGGCTTTGGGTAAACGGATGCTCTTCTAAGAATACTGCCAATGCAGGTGAGGCGTTGTCAGCATCATGGCAGGCAGATATGGTAACTCTTTCATATGATGGGAAGCCATATGTTGTAATTAATGACAATAATCCTGATTTTACTGAAGCAGATATGACGACTGCTTCATTTGAAAGCTATGGTGAGCTTGACGGTCTGGGAAGATGTACAACAGCATTTGCGAATATTGGTAAAGATCTTATGCCTGCGGAAAAGCGCGGCTCTATCGGTGAGGTGAAGCCGACAGGCTGGCAGACGGCTAAGTATGATAATGTTGATGGCAAATATCTGTATAACAGATGTCATCTTATTGGATATCAGCTTACCGGCGAGAATGCCAATGCAAAGAATCTGATTACAGGAACAAGATATCTTAATGTTGATGGTATGCTGCCTTTTGAAAATATGGTCGCAGATTACATAAAGGAAACTGGTAATCATGTTCTGTACCGTGTAACACCTGTATTTTCTGGCGATAATCTTGTTGCCAGCGGTGTGCACATGGAGGCTGAGTCAGTTGAGGATAATGGCGAAGGAGTTCTTTTCAATGTGTATTGTTTTAATGCACAGCCGGGAATTGCTATTGATTATGCAACAGGCAGCAGCCATGCCGATGATTCGGTAGCGGAGAGTGGTTCACAGACGGTCTCAGACTCTGCAAATGTACAGACTTATGTGCTTAACACGAATACCAAGAAGTTTCATAAGGAGTCGTGCAGCAGCGCAAAGAGTATGGAGGCTTCCAACAGAAAGACTTATACGGGAAGCAGGCATGAGCTTATTGATATGGGATATGAGGCTTGTGGAGTGTGCAAGCCGTAAAATAGTTATTTGAATTGAATTAAATTTAATAATATGGTAAGATTCTGACAGAGAAACCGGACAATATAATAGTTAGCTTGTTTATACATGGAAAGGAATTTTTATGAGAAAAATCAAACAAATACTGTTATTTTGCGCTGTTTTTCTGTCAATTTTGTTATTAACAGGTGATAAAGACAGGATACAGGCAGATGATGATGACAGTAATTTTACTAATTTAGTGGTATTTGCCAGATTTGCAGGTGAAACCGAATTTATAAATGATGTATATGAAGGCAGTTCTGTCAGAAAAATAACAGATAATTCATATAATGCAGGTTCATATAGTGTAGGCGATTATTACAGATGTGTATCAGATAATAAATTAAGAATGAGAAGTGTATATCTATATGATAATGGCGGCTCAATTGTACTTTCACATCCTCGTGGGTATTATGCAGAGTACAGCGATATTAATACTATTGGTTATAAAGATGCTTCGGAGCGTGCAAGCAGAATGTATGAGCTTAGGCAGGAGTGGTCAGAAGCTGTTAATAATGCCATATCATCTGGTAATAAAATTTCTGATTATAATAATACTGTATACTATGACTATGGTGTGCTTGATAAAGATAACAATGGTACTATTGATTCAATTACAATTATATATAAGAATAATGGGTCAGGTAATATATCAGTAAGCTGGTCATCACCATTGTGGAATTATACAGATTATGTTAATAATATTTCTGTTAATACCGGCAAAAAAACTATTAATAGTTACAAATATGTCCAGATAACCAATTCGTATTGTAAGCCTGATGGTGATACTAACGGATATTTATTTAAGGATGAGGATGACCGGATATTTGTATCAATCGCAACAGCAGTACATGAAATGGGACATATTATGGGGCTGAAGGATTTATATAACTCAATGAATGCGTCACCGGTGTATTTCATGTCAGTTATGGCAAAGCATATATCTCCAGTACCACAGTTTATGTCTCTTAAGGAAAAAGAAGTATTAGGCTGGGCTGATGAGAATGATATTAAGACGATTTTGTCTGAAGGAGAATATAGTCTTAAAGCATTAGGAACTTCAGGTACGGATAATATTACAGGATATAAGATGGATATTCCGGAAAAGGGTAAGACATTGTATCTTGAGTACAGAAACTTTGAGGATAATGGTAACAAATATGATTCTCAATATAAGCAGATGTTCAAGATTAATGGAAACAGAGTGGATAAAATTACATTAAAATCCGGGCTGGTATGTTATCTTATAGACAGTGACACTAAGTTTCCAAGTAATATGTATTTTTCATCACCTAAATGGAATTATGAAGTTCTTGGTGGACAGTATAACACAAAGGCAGATGCAGCATTAGGAATAGGTGAAGATATATGGATTTACGGAGATATTTATATCAGTGTCAATTCAATCGAGAATAATATACTCACATTTGAAATAAAGGGTGGCATTCCAGAGCATATTCATAGTGGTGGAGTGGCAACATGCATCAGCCGTGCAGTGTGTGAAGTATGCCATGAGGAATATGGTGAATTAAATAAGGATAATCATAAGTTACAGCATGTAGAAGCTAAAGCAGCTACAGTGACACAGGAAGGCAATATTGAATACTATTACTGCTCTTTATGTTTAAAATACTTTGCAGATTCAAATGCATCAAAGCAGATAGACAAAGATAGTGTTGTTACATCAAAACTGACGCCAGAAATAATTGAAGGTGATAAATGTATAATTGATAAGAATTCCGACAAGGCAATTACAATTAAGTCTAATGCAGCATTTTCAGATTTTGTAAAAGTAGAACTTGATGGCAGAGAGCTTGTAAAAGACAAGGATTATACGGTAAAAGCAGGAAGTATTATTGTAACACTTAATCCAGATTTAATAAAAAAATTATCGACGGGTGAGCATGTTATAGGTATTGTTTCATCGAGTGGAACAGCTAGTGCACATTTTACTGTTAAAGAACCGGAGACAGAGAGCATTAAAGAGACAGAAACAGAGACAGAGAGTATTAAAGAGACAGAAGCTGAGACAGAGAGTATTAAAGAATCTGAAACAGAGACCATCAGTCAGATAGAATCAGAAACAACAAGCTGGTATACATTTGATGAAAATGAAACAAATGCATCATCAATTAACACTGGGGACAGAAATCATGGGAAATTATGGCTTGTAATAGCAATTATTGCGTTAGCTGGATGTATTGCAGCAGCGGTTATGTATGTTGTTTCAAAGCGAAAGTAATAAAAACTGAATAGCAACTGATAATACAAAACAGGAGTAGGTCAATAGCTTAACTCCTGTTTTGTGTTATAAAATATAGTTATTATTCAGTAAATGTTCTAACCAATTTAACAAGCATAGCAACGGTCATATCCATGCCTTCAACAGTAATATGTTCATAAGGACCGTGGTATGCGTGTCCTCCAGTTCCAAGGTTAGGGCATGGAAGTCCTTTGAAGCTTAACTGACAGCCGTCTGTTCCCCCTCGGATAGGAAGAATAAGCGGTGTTATATCAGCCAGTTCACAGGCTTTCTTTGCATTATCAATAAGATTCATGCAGCCCGCAATGATTTCGGACATATTCTTATACTGGTCTTTAATGGTGAGCGTAACAGTTCCCTTGCCCCATTTTTCATTCATATTCTTTTCGATTAATCGCAGAGTCTTTTTCTTTGCTTCAAATAAATTCTTATCATGGTCTCTTACTATATAATTAAGCGAAGCCTCACTGACATCGCCAGACATGCTGACAAGATGGTAGAAGCCCTCGTAATCTTCTGTGCCGCGAGGGGTTTCCATAGCAGGAAGTGCATTGTTAATCTCCATTGCAACAAGACTGGCATTAATCATGGTGTCTTTGGCAGAACCTGGGTGTACATTGAAGCCTTTAATATGAAAATCCGCTTTGCATGCGTTGAAGTTTTCGTACTGAATCTCGCCTTCTGTGTCGCCGTCAATTGTGTAGGCGTATTTGGCACCGAACTGTTCTATGTTAAAATGTTCAGCTCCCATGCCGATTTCTTCATCAGGTGTGAATGCAATACATATTGTTCCATGAGGTATATTGCCTTTCTGCAAATGTTCTATCATAGTAAGGATTTCAGCAATACCTGCTTTGTCATCAGCACCAAGTATAGTGCTTCCGTCTGATGTGATAAGTGTACGACCCTTAAGAGTGCCAAGATGAGGAAACTCATGCACAGACAGGGTTATTCCCGCAGGAAGTTTGAGTGATACACCATTAAAGTTTTCTGTTATTACTGGTGTAATATCGTGATTGCAATAATCGGACACGGTATCCATATGTGCAATAAATCCGATAGCAGGTGCATTTTCATAACCTTTGGTTGCCGGAAGCTTACCATACAGGTAACACATATCGTCAAGTACAATGTCCGATAAGTTCAATCCTTCCATCTCATTTTTAAGAAATCTGGCTAACTCAAACTGGCATGCAGATGAGGGAGTGTTCTCGCTGGTTTCGTCACTTGGTGTACGGAAAGTGACATATTTTAATAATCTTTCATATGCTTTCATGGTGATTCTCCAATCTGTGGATTGATATTCATATATTAACATATTCTGGTGGAAATATACGGATTATGCGCAAAAAAATAAAAGATTATCAATATATAAAATAAACTCCATTGAATGGGACGGAGATGCATATCTTCCTGCCAATAATCTGGCTTATAAATATGTTGCTTAATTAATAATCATCCAGCAGCGGTTACATTTGGAGCATTAACAGTTCTGATAGTAATTTCCTGCGTGGTAGTATTTCTTGTATTCTTAAAAAGAAGACAGATGAATAAATACGAAAAGTATTAACATACAGACACCAGCACGTTAAGGTTAAATGTGCTGGTGTTTTCTATATCATATGTATTTATCATTCTTTGATGAGATGTTTACCAGTCCAAAAGACAGTGCAAAAAGTATAATAACGAAGGCCACGAAATATAGACCTCCCATTGTATTTTCCATGGAAGCTATAAAATCATATGAGCCATGTAATAGAACTGGTAACACAATGCTGAATATTCTGAATATCTTGGAGCTAAACATTTTTCCCCGATTATGCTGTTTTCTTGCGAGACCATAGAATACACCCATAAACACACCAAAACAGGCATGTCCTGGAATTGCTGTTATTGCTCTTACAATAGCAGTTGAAAAACCATATGATAAAACATAGTTGATATTTTCCCAAAGGGCAAATCCGAGAGAAACAAATACTGCATATACAACACCGTCATACTGGCAGTTAAATTCTGGATTATTCCATGTCCGTTTTTTTAAGAAGAAATACTTTGAGCTTTCTTCGGCTATGGCAACAATAACAAAATAAAGAATTATCTGATACAGCAATGTATTTTCGGGAACAAAGCATGATAAAATCCATTCCCCTATTTTTTCCTCAATTAAGGCAATAATGGTGGATAGAATTCCCGCAATAACTAGCTGTCTTAAAAGGTAGACGCTTTCCTTTTCCATTCTGTCTGCTCTGTATACTTTAATCATAAGGAATACCGCAGGAATAACTGCCGCTAATATTAATATCCAGTTATACATCATTATAGGTTCCAATATAAAATAAAACATATAGCTGCTTGCTCCTTATTGTGCTTTTTATTTCTATTTTATAATTATATATCTCATATATTCTGATAACAAGCTTCTTTATAATATATTAATAAATGGAAGTGCGAAATCATGGCAGTCGGTTAGATGCTATGAAAAACAGAAATATATTTCTTGCTGATGGCAAAAGTATGATTAAAATGTAAAGAAAGAATAAGGCAGGTACAAGGAGGAGCTGCATGAATGATGATTATCATGTAATAAAAAGACTATTGATTGAAACAATGCATGCTTAAACTAAAAAGATATACATCGTGCAGCATAAATAACATTAGATAAAATACAGGTATTGATTTAAGTTCTTACTTTGTGCATGATATCGAAACTTATAGAAATTAAGAAAAAACGGTATGAAATAATTCCAGAATATAAGCGAATCTATTCGCTAGATATAGCAATAGATTTAAAGACATTAGATTTTCATGATAGGAGTTATTTATTAACAGATGAGCAGATATTTTAGTATGACATGATATTTAAAAACGATAATATCCTTTTGTGAAGAAAGTTTCATAGAAGCTGAGCAAATTTTCAATAAAGTTGTGAAATTTGATTTTCATAATAGTTCATCTCCTTTCTTACAACGACATTGTATAACACGAAAAAGCATAATACATGCCAAAACAAAAAAATAAATAGACAAAAATTGCAAGATGGAGAGTGTATATTTGGATATGATGAGCCAATAGTCTATAAAAGGATATAAAGTTATTATTAAAAATTAAAACTATTTGGTAGACTATGCATATTACATCGGATAAAAACGATGAGTAAAGAAGATTGCATAAAAGCTAAGTAACTTATTAATAAAATTATGTAATTTGGTTTTCATAGAAGTTCATCTCCTTTCTGATTATGTTTTTGTTATAGAATATAAAAAGGAAAAATACTTGCCAAAATAAAGAAATAAGTAGTCAAAAGTTGCTTAAAGATTTTTTATATAAAAACTAAGAAAATAAATATTTTAACAGAAATACATTAGATTATTTAGGAAAATAATCAGCAGCAAATATGAGAATAGTTATGTTGTGATAAAAGTAGAAAAAAGCTCTGTGTGCAATGCACATGAGATTTTTTCTACTTTTTTAATTGAAATGTAAAAATTTCAGATTACTTGTATATGTGAATTATTACAGTCGTATCATTTAGTGCATATTTTATTCAATATATTTTATTTAAGCAGCAAGTCAGGAGATGAGCAGTGAGGCAGAAAATTTGAATGAAATGATTCAAAAATTTAAGGTTGCTGAGTTTAATGAATAAAATTATCTTAATATGAATGGGATTCTTATTGCTGGAAACGGTTATGATATGCTTAAAGCATACTATGCTATATTGAGAGCATTGTATAAGTATTCATGATATATAGATAAATATAACAGACTAAAAAGAGAGGCGTTATTTTGATAACGTCTCTTTTTGTGATTTATTAAAACAGTATAAATTAATAAAAATGGGAACTGAAAATCTTTCAAAAACGCTGTGGGATTGATATTTTTTATGGGGAATTATCTCTTGGTTACCTGAAATAATAGATGTATATGTGTTTGATTTCATGCCAAAAGAGAATAAAAACTAGACAATAATTGCATATATGGCATGTTATAAATGTCAGAATTTTATATAAAGTAAGCAGTATCATTTTGTGCATACTTTGTACAATTTATGAAATTGTTTTTTACATATATTTGTTATATCTTTGATATAACAAAATTGTGGGAATAAAATAATTGGTATTTTGAAAGGAGAAGTTTCACATGGAAGCAAAGAGGTACCTGAAATGGTATAACAAGGTAGGCTATGGATCAGGAGATTTTGCAGGAAATGTTGTGTATGCATTTCTCTCATCATTTGTAATGCTGTATCTGACAAATACGGTAGGTTTAAATCCGGGTATTATCGGAACGCTGATTATGGTATCAAAGTTGTTTGATGGAATCAGCGATATGTTTTTTGGAACCATGATTGATAAAACAAAAAGTAGACTTGGAAAAGCTAGACCATGGATGTTATATGCGTATATAGGTTGTGCCGTAACACTTGTTGCAAATTTCGCGATTCCAGACAGTCTTGGGACAACTGCACAGTATGTATGGTTCTTTATAGCATATACATTGTTAAATGCAGTATTTTTTACTGCAAACAATATAGCATATGCATCATTAGTTACTTTTTGTACAAAAAACAGCAGGGAACGTGTAGAGATGGGATCATGGCGATTTATCTTTGCATTTTCGACAAGCTTACTTATTCAGTCTGTTACAGTACAGTTTGTAAGAGCAGCAGGCGGTGGGGCAGCAGCATGGAGAATGGTTGCCGTTGTATATGCCATTATTGGATTGATTGTAAATACAATTTCAGTTTTTTCAATTAAGGAGCTTCCAGAAGAAGAATTAAAAGCGGGGAAGAATCACACAGAAGAAAAGTATGGACTAATAGAGGCTGCAAAACTTTTATTTTCTAATAAATATTATCTTATGATTTGTGCAACTTATATTTGTCAGCAGATTTATTCAGCTATGTTAAATATGGGCATTTATTATATGATTTATATTTTGAAAAATGAAAATCTGTATTCCGTATTTTCATGGGCAATTAATATCCCTGTTATTGTCGCAATGTGCATCACTCCTATGCTGGTGGAAAAAATGAAAGGTTTATATCGAATGAACTTTGCAGGCTATGTTCTTGGAACAGTGGGACGTGTCGGAGTCATCTTTGCAGGTTATATGGGAAGCGTTCCACTTATGCTTGCATTTACAGCGATTGCAGCACTTGGAATGGCACCGTGGCAGGGTGATATGGGAGCAGTTATTGCAAGCTGTTCAGAATATACTTATCTTACAAAGCATAAACACATTGATGGAACTATGTATTCATGCACATCTTTTGGTACGAAAATCGGAGGAGGAATCGGAGTTGCATTATGTGGATGGTTGCTTGATGCAAGCGGATTTGTTAAGGAAGCAGCGGTGCAGCCGGCCTCTTGCTTAAATATGCTTCATATTATGTATTTATGGATTCCTATGGTATTGTCATTAATAATTACATTCATCATGTCAAGAATGAATGTTGAAGATGCAAACGAAAAACTAAAAAAACAGTTGGAGGAATGTTGATATGGAATATAATGGAATGAAAGGATTGATACTTACCTGTAAGCATCACGACGGCTTTTGCCTCTGGCCAAGCAAGTATACAGAGCACAGCATTAAAAACTCACCTTATAAGAATGGGAAAGGTGATATTGTGCGTGAAACAGCAGAGGCGTGTAAGGAATATGGTATGAAGTTTGGTGTCTATCTTTCACCATGGTACAGAAATTATGGGCTATATGGAAAGTGAGGAAAAATATGAATGCTGATATGAAATGGCTGGACAATCCAGAAGTGTTTAAAGTAAATCAATTGGAACCACATAGTGATCATTGTTATTATCTGGATTATTCAGACATGAAAAAAGAAAAAAATCCATTATTACAGTCATTAAATGGTCAATGGGAGTTTGCTTACAGCAAAAATGTGATGGAAAGACCTGTTGATTTTTATAAGGAAACATTTGATGCATCAGGATTTGATAAAATTATGGTTCCAGGACATATCGAATTGGCTGGATATGATAAAATCCGTTACATCAACACGATGTATCCGTGGGAAGGAAAAGAGTACCATAGAGGAGCCTACAGCATGGAGAGCACTGGGAAAGAAGCGGGGATGTTTTCAGAGGCAGAATATAATCCTGTAGGTTCTTATATTAAACGTTTTGACTTAAATGAAACGATGTGTGGAAAAAGAATTCACATCTGTTTTGAAGGTGTAGAAGAGGCGATGTATCTGTGGCTGAATGGTCAGTTTGTAGGGTATGCAGAGGACAGCTTCACACCATCTGAATTTGATCTGACACCATTTATCAGGGAAAAAGAAAATGTGTTGGCAGTTCAGGTTCACAAGATGAGCACGGCAGCATTTTTAGAGGATCAGGATTTTTTCCGTTTCTTTGGAATTTTCAGAAATGTCACTTTGAAAGCACTGCCTGATGCCCATATGGAGGATGTATGGTTTCAGCCGGTATTAAATCAGGATAATTCAAGTGGAAAAGTATCTGTGATTATGAAGGTAACTGCACCAGAAAAACAGAATGTGGATGCAAGGTTTGTCTTGACCGACAGAGAAGGAACAGTGATAACGGAGAAATGCTTGCAATTACAGGGAAGAGATGGAATATTTACAGGTACAATCCATACAGATGTGCAAAATATCAAACTGTGGGATAATCATAGTCCGTATCTTTATCATGCCTGTGTGGAATTAATAGAGGAAAATGGAGTGATGCTAGAAGTAGTTCCTTATGATATTGGCTTTAGAAGGTTAGAAGTAATTGATAAGGTGATTTATCTGAACGGAAAACGTCTGGTTATCACGGGAGTAAACCGTCATGAGTGGAATCCGAAAACCGGAAGATGCATTGGAATGCAAGAGATGACAGCAGACATTGATTGTATGCTTAGAAACAATATCAATGCAGTAAGCACCTGCCACTATCCGGATCAGATTCCATGGTATTACTTGTGTGATAAAGCAGGTATTTATGTGATGGCAGAAACGAATCTGGAAAGCCATGGGACATTCCAGAAACTTGGTGCGATTGAACCGTCATGCAATGTACCGGGTTCCATTCCACAGTGGAGAGAGGTGGTACTTGACCGGGCAATAAGTAATTTTGAAACCTTTAAAAATCATACATCCGTTTTATTCTGGTCTCTTGGAAATGAATCCTATGCAGGTGATGATCTTGGAGCGATGAATACCTACTTCAAGGAAAAGAGGGATGGCAGATTGGTTCATTATGAAAGTTCCTTCTATAACAGAGCATATGAGGATACTATTTCGGATGTGGAAAGCAGAATGTACGCAAAGCCGAAAGAAGTGGAAGAATATTTAAACAATAATCCAAAGAAACCATATCTTTTGTGTGAGTTTATGCATGATATGGGAAATTCTATGGGTGGACTTGGTTCTTATATGAAACTGATCGATCAGTACGAAATGTATCACGGAGGATTTATATGGGACTTTATTGATCAGGCAATTTTGATAAGAGATCCAGTAACCGGAAAAGAAGTTTTACGTTATGGTGGCGATTTTGATGATAGACCGGCAGATTATGAATTTTCCGCAAATGGAATCGTATTTGCAGACCGTAAAGAAAAACCGGCAATGCAGGAAGTGAGGTATTACTATGGCTTATACAGATAAGAATAAACTAAGAGTTGTATATGGTGATTATGTGCTTGGCGTGCACGGAGAAGGGTTCGATTATATATTTTCCTATGCGCAGGGTGGTCTGGAATCTGTAGTAAAAAATGGATATGAATGGTTGTATCGCTGTCCGAAACCTACCTTTTGGAGAGCTTTGACAGATAATGACAGAGGAAGTAAGTTTCATATTAAAAGTGGAAGCTGGCTTGCAGCAGATATGTTTATTGACTGTC
>ENA-OOXA01001708-OOXA01001708.1-human-gut-metagenome-genome-assembly--contig:-NODE-1708-length-11681-cov-1.572596_pt1 | contig 11681 bp, 7 predicted proteins | sample MGYA00241581_ERZ501331 | MGnify/ENA primary metagenome ERZ501331 (study PRJEB25962, sample SAMEA2042982) | human gut metagenome | biome: human gut; feature: human-associated habitat; material: faeces...
TTAGCTAATTTAAAATGCTGCATACCAAAAGGAATACCGATAATGGTGCAACATAAAATCAAACCAAAAACAACGTGTACTACCGCCAGCTCTAAACCGCCCAAAAGCCACCAGAGTACGTTCATCAGTAAAGAACCTACGCCACCGCCGTATTCGATATCCTTACCGAAAGGAAACAGGCTCAGTACAGCAAATTTAAAGCATTGCATACCTAAAGGAATGCCGATAATAGTAATGCACCAGAAAATACCTACTAAACACCAGCATAATCCAGCAAATAACCCGCCAAATAAAAACCAAATAATATTACCCAATAAATTCATAACAACACAACCTTTCATAAATCAAATAATAAAGTAAGTAAAGTAAATGAAGTGTTTATCTACATTATAGCAAAGCCATTATTTTCTGCAATAAAAAAAGGATTCTTTTCACAAAGAATCCTTTTTATTAGTAGCTATTTACTTATTCTTCAGAAATACCTGCTTCTTTGACAAAAGCGGTATCCTTAGCCGCTGCTTTTTCTTCAGCCAAATGTTTTTGGTAAGCTTTAGTTTCAGCAACGATAACACCGGTCAAGGCCAACAGAGCAACCAAGTTAGGAATAGCCATCAAACCATTAACGATATCAGCTAAAATCCAGATTTCTTCTAATTTCATGAACGGACCTACAGCAATCAGACCGATGAAGATTAAACGATAAGGCATAATTGCTTTAACGCCGAAAAGATATTCAACGCAACGTTCACCATAATAGTTCCAACCTAAGATAGTAGTGAAAGCAAACAGCACCAGACCTACCATCAAAATTAAGGATCCCCATTCAGGGAAAGCCATGGTGAAAGCAGATTCAGTCATTGCCGCACCATTTAAAGGACCACACCAAACACCGCTAACGGTTAAGGTCAAGCCGGTTAAAGTACAAATAACAATAGTATCAATGAAAGTACCGGTCATAGAAATCAAACCTTGTTCAGCAGGCCATTTAGTTTTAGCAGCTGCAGCAACAATCGGAGCAGAGCCTAAACCGGATTCATTGGAGAATACACCGCGAGCAACACCATTACGCATAGCCATCATAACAGTTGCACCCAAAAAGCCGCCTTGAGCAGCAGAAGGAGTGAAGGCATCACGCAATACAGTAGCGATAGCAGCGGGAACTTGGTCAGCAAAGGTAAACAGAACACCAAGAGTAGTAACGACGTACAACAGAGCCATAGCAGGAACAACTTTGCCTGCAACAGTAGCGATAGATTTTAAACCGCCGATGGTAACAGCAGTTACCATGATAGTCAGAACAATACCGGTGTAGATTACCGGGATACCTGCGGAAATGCGGGTAATTTCAACAATGGAGTTTACTTGAGCAAAGGTACCGATGCCGAAGTAAGCACACAAGATACCGAAGATAGCAAAGATTACTGCCAACGGTTTGTAAGCTTTACCCAGACCATTTTCGATGTAGTACATCGGACCGCCGGAAATATTGCCGTTAGCATCTACGGTACGATATTTTACAGCCAAAACGCCTTCAGCATATTTAGTTGCCATACCGAAGAAAGCAGCCAGCCACATCCAGAACAAGGCACCGGGACCACCTGCTTTAATAGCAGTAGCAACACCGACAATGTTACCTGTACCTACAGTTGCAGCTAAAGCAGTGCATAATGCTTTAAAGCTGTTAACATCACCATCACCGTCATTTTTTGCTTTAAAAATCAGTTTTAAAGCCGTGCCTAAATTGAACACCTGCAAGAAGCGTAAACGGAAAGTCAGCCATAAACCAGTACCGACTAATAATAACAATAAAGGTGGACCCCAAACAAAACCATCAACTGCGTTCAAAATTTCCAACATACTTAATACATCTCCTTTAAAATTTAACGAACAAATTTAAGTAAATAAAAAAACCAGAGTATCACAAAACTACTCTGGTTTAAAAAGTCAATGGTATATGAGGGATTATTAAAAATACCCACACATAAGCTAGCTCCGTCCTTTGGCCTGAGAGATAAGGATATGTAATATATCCGTGCACCTTCGGCGCCCATTCAAGGGACTCTCCAGAGTTGTGTCAGCATACGGTTCCGCTTTTCAAATTAAAAGCACCTGAGAGTTTTGCTCCTTCGGTAGGCAGTGCCTTCTCCCATATACGTCATCCACTCAATATTTACTTATGTGCGTTATTATAGCACAGTTATTAAATTTTGCAAGTCTTTTTTATAAATTTTTCTAAATTAAATCAAAAATGCTTCAAAGTATACAAATTTAACACTTTTTCAGCTTTTCTACGCTATTTATGTTTATACAGTTATCTTGTAAGAATTATCCATCTGCCATCATTTTCCGAAACCTTAAAACGAATCTTCTCCTGACGTAAAAAGCCCTCCAGTTTGTCATCACGCACTACTACACAATGATAAGGATTTTTTTCTAAAGTAGTATAAGGCATAACATTTTTACTGCTCCAGGAATAACTTTTGGGAATATACTTAGCTACATCTTTCTTATGAACTAAGTAGACAATCTTCGCTTTACTATAGAAAACGGCCGATGTAGGATATTTACCATAGAGGGCAATTTCAGCCACCTGTTTTTTATACAGCAATTCACCTAAATCCTTGGCAGAACGTTTTTCTGTCAGCGGTAAGGCTATACTCTGAATCAAAGCCAAATAGAAAACCAAGCAGAAAACACTTATGCCATAGACATATTTTTCTGTATATAAATACAAACCATAATAGAGCATAATATCGACAATAACGCTCAAGGGCAATAAAAATAAAGTATCAGTTACCAGCTTGCCTTTGCCTACTAAAACCCAGGCTACGATTAATAAAAGAGCAATAAAGCCACCGACAAAAAACTTGTATTTATTATTAAAGCATTTATTACCATATTTATCAGCAATATGAGCAAAGATAAGCACCGCCGGAAAAAGCAAAGGATAGGTATAAGTAATATACTTCGTTGCCATGCATTGGAAAAAGAAGAATACTACTGCCGCCCATAACAGTAAAAAGCGTTCTCTTTCAGCCAGCTTAAAATTACGCTCCTTATAACGCTTGTAAACAATCCAAGGTACTAAGCCTACCCACGGGAACAGAGCCAAAGCATTTACCATAGTATAATAATAAATGACATTATCACGGGGATGCTCGGATACTGTAGCACGCAAAAAGTTATGAGTACCAAAAAAAGTACCTATAAAATCGCTGCCATGAATCTGATACATACCTATATACCAAGGCAGAGCCACCAGTGCATACAATAACAGGCCACTAATTAGCCTGCAACGCTTCAAAACATGCCAATCACGCTGCCAAAGCAAAAACAAGGTAATAATCAAGCCCGGTAGCAGTGTACCGATTGGACCTTTTGTTAAAACAGCCATAGCTGCACTGATATACATCAGATACCAATCCACAGCTTTATTTTCCCGATAGCCTAAATAGAAAAACAACAACGTCGCGCTGAAAAAGAAAAATAAAACGGAATCAGTAATAATCGACTTACTGATGAGAAAAAATTCTACACTGGTAAGCAGCATCACTCCACTGATAAAACCTGTACGCTCGTTATATAATCTTTTTCCTGCATAGCAAATCAGACCTAAGGCCAGTAAACCGAAAACACTGGGAAAAAACCTGGCACCGAATTCCGTAAAGCCAAAAAGCTTAAAACCCAAAGCTGTCAGCCAATAAAACATAATTGGTTTATCGTACCAATAACGGCCGTAAATCTGTGGTGACATCCAATCACCGCTCAAGACCATTTCTTTCGCTGTTAACGCATAATTAGATTCTACGCTATCGGTAATTAATAAATTCCCATTATTGAAAAACAGTAATAATATGGCTAGCACCCAAAAAACCAACCAATACTTTTTCTGCATAGAAAAACCCCTCTCTATTATTTTAAGCATAGTATATAACTTCTATCTTAATGAATAATGAAGAGGGGATTAAGTTTAAATTAAGTTTATTGTTTTTTCCAAGGTAGATGTACCTTAAAAATAGTGCCACAGGGCTTATTATCTTTTACCTCAATCACACCATGATACTTTTTCACTAGCAGCATAGCCAAGGACAGCCCTAAGCCAAAACCGCCTTGACTGCGGCTTCTAGCCTTATCTACTCGATAAAAACGTTCAAAGATTTTCTTCTTATCCTCATCAGCAATACCGATACCTTCATCATGTACTTCTAGCAATACATCATGCTGCGTAGCTTTTACCAATAAGGTAATATGTGTTTTTTCTGGAGAATATTTTATTGCATTATCTAAAAGAATAATAATTAAACTTTGTAGATGACTTTCAGCTGCTTGCAAATGTATGCCCTCTGCAATAGCCTGAGTCAACACAATATGTTTCGATTTTGCTAGCAAAGCCATTTCCTGACCTATTTTCTTGGCCAGGGAGCTGACATCTATATCAGTATTATTATTCGGTTCAAACTCCTGCACTTCATTACGTGCCAGTTGCATCAGCATTTCTACCAACTTGCTCATTCGTTTGATTTCACTTTGCAACATCTCGATAGATTCTTTTACAAAACTGCTGTAATGGCTGTCAGTATCTATTTTCATAGCATCCACAGCTAGACGCATTACTGACAACGGCGTACGCATTTCGTGGGAAGCATCCGCAGTAAAACACTTCTGCTGCTCGTACATCTGACTTATAGGACGCATATTGACACCTGCCAGCCAATAAGAAAACATACAGGCACCTATAAATAAAATCAAAGCAATACAGAACAGCATGAACAACGTCTTATAGGCAGCTGTATAGTAGAATTGGATATTCTTAAACATATAGAGCTTACCTATTTCACCATGATTATCATTAACATTAATCACCGCTGCCAAATAACGGTAGCGTGTATTAGAAGGCTCCGTTTCATCGCCATGCATACGTAATAAACGTGTAGAATCAGGTTGCTCAGGCCAATCCTGCTGATGACGACGCAACGCACGTCCCGGTCCGGCACTGCCCAGCTGATCTAAAATAACTGTTTTTCCGTCCTGAGCGACAAAATAAGCCAGCATACTGCCATCACGCAGAGAAGTAGTTGAGCAAGGTTTTTCGCCGCTTGCTAGCCATTCCTCCGCCTCATGATAAACCTGGGCTACTAATTCCTTTTTTTCGTGGCTGATAATTTCAAACCAGATAAAGCTGTACGCAGTCGCTACAATTAAAAGAATAATAACACCAAAAATCATCATATACACGAATGTCAGTCGACGGCGTAAATGTTCAAATGGCTCATTCCACATAATAACCTACTCCGCGCATAGTTTTAATCAATTCCTCATCGTTGAGCTTTGCAATCTTTTTACGCAGCATACGGATATGCACATCCAGATTATTTTCCGTAACATCACTGTCGATACCCCAAATACGTTCCTGTAATACCTCTCGCGGCATAATCTGTCCCTTATTACGTAACAGCAGCTCTAATAATTTATATTCTCGCGGGCGTAGCTCCACACGTTTTTCGCCATAAGCCAAGCAATAAGTACCCTCCTCTAAGATGTACTTGCCATAACACAAATTATCAGCACTATATTGTCCTTGACGACGGCATAAGGCCTGCAAGCGTGCTACCAGCTCCGGCATTTCAAAAGGCTTTACAAGGTAGTCATCGGCACCGGCATTAAGACCCTGCACCTTATCAGCAGTAGAATCCTTAGCTGTCAACATCAATATTTTCCCCTGATATTCCTCATCACGTAATCTTTTACATAAATCAATACCGCTGAGCCTAGGCATCATCCAATCTAAAATCAAGACATCGTAGCCATCACTATAAACACTATCATAAGCAGCTTCACCATCCTGCACCCAAGTAGTATTGATGTTCTGCTTTTTCAGCAGCATGCTCAATAATTTACCTAAGTTTAAATCATCCTCAGCCAATAAAACCTTCATGGAGTTCACCTCATCTCTATTGCCAATACTCTTACTATGTATATGATACCATATTACAGTTTATTTTCCTTATATGAAATTTACATGAAAAAACAGCCGCCATACTAAGTATAGCAGCTGTGTAAATTATTTATAGCTATTTAATTCTACGAGCAATTCGCCATAGATACCCTTAGCATTCGCCAGCATAATGTTAATAGCCCAAACATTATTGCCTACATCATCCTGAGTACGATTAGCCTGCAACGGATGCTTTGCTGCAGTATAACGCAGAATCCCCTCTGCTTCCAATACTAGATACATGTCGGCACGTTTAAAGGCTTCTAAACCTTTATCAGAAAACATTACTGTAAGCATCAGCATGTCATCCATACGCCAGCATTCCAGACGATATTTGCGTCCGTCACTTAAAACACCGTTTTTATAGCCTACATCCATCACACCATCTTCATCAGGCTCGTACGGAGAAGGAGTATAATCAACGCGGCAGGGAACAGGAAATTTTTTGCTTAACATCTTGTTGCTCCTTAAAAAGAAGGCACCCCAGGAATAATCTGAGGTGCCTCATAATGCTTAATTATTGTTCGGATTTATCCGGATCTGCGTCAGTGGAGGTAACTTCCGCCTGAGGCACATTGTATTTTACTTTGATATCACGATAACGGCTCATGCCAGTGCCGGCAGGAATCAGCTTACCAATGATAACGTTTTCTTTAAGACCGAGCAGCGGGTCAACTTTACCTTTAATTGCAGCATCTGTAAGAACACGAGTGGTTTCTTGGAAGGAAGCTGCAGACAGGAAGGAGTCGGTAGCCAAAGAAGCTTTGGTAATACCCAGCAGGATAGGACGACCTTCAGCAGGCTCTTTGCCAGCTTCGATCATTTCTGCATTCTGCTCTTCGAATTCTGCTACATCAACATATTCACCAGGCAGCATTGTAGTATCACCGGATTCTTCAATGCGAACCTTACGCATCATTTGACGTACCATTACTTCGATATGTTTACTGTTGATATCTACACCCTGAGATTTGTAAACGCCAACTACTTGGGATACCAGGTAACGTTGGGTTGCTTTTACGCCGCTGATGCGCAATACATCATGAGGATTCAGAGAACCTTCAGTCAGACGGTCGCCTTTTTCCAGAACTTCGCCTTCGGTTACAGCCAGTTTAGCGCCGTAAGGAATGCTATATTCTTGACCAAGACCGTCATCACCGGTTACGATAACGCGACGGCTGCCGTTTTCATCAATGATATGAACGGAACCTGCATTTTCGGTCAGGATGCCAGGATGTTTAGGTTTACGTGCTTCGAACAATTCTTCGACACGCGGCAGACCTTGAGTGATATCGTCACCGCCTGCAACACCGCCGGTATGGAAGGTACGCATGGTCAGCTGAGTACCAGGTTCACCGATGGATTGTGCAGCGATAGTGCCGACTGCTTCACCAACATCAACATTTTTGCCGGTTGCCAGGTTGCGGCCATAGCATTTACGGCAAACACCGTATTTAGATTTACAGGTCAGGACACTGCGGATTCTAACTTTTTCACGCAGCTGGCAGATACGTTCTGCCATCGGTTCGGTAACATATTCGTTGATATGATAGAGAACTTCGCCGTTTTCGTCCAGAATATCTTCAGCCAGGTTACGGCCGATGATACGGTCATGCAGGGATTCGATAATGGTTTGTTTCTTTTTACCTTCGGTAATAGCTTCAACTTCACTGCCACCGATTTCATTATTGCGGATACGCATTTCTTTAACAGTACCGTCTGCCAGAATTGCGTCAATAATTGCTTCAGTCATCTTGTCGCCGGCTTTAACAAATATATGTCCTTCGCCGTTAACAATATCAGCAGCAACCTCTTTATCATTGAAGTTGTGCATCATAGCTTCTTTCAAAGCATCATGAGCAAATTTTTCGCTGATGTTGATACGTACAGTTTCAACTTCTTCACCGTTCAGGTCTTCGTTGGAATAGAGTTTGATTTCTTCGATATGAGCGTCATTGAGTTTGTTCAGCAGTTCTTCAGTAATAGCAGTATCTGCTTCAGCAACTAAGTTGCCTTCTGCATCCATTACGCCGGAAGCCAGAACGCGTCCCAGAACTCTCTCTTTGATTTTGTTTTGGCTTGCACCAAGAACATTTTTGCTCAAACGGTTACGTTCTTTAACCAGATTCATGCCGATGATATCGCAGTCATCTTCACGAACGATTACATCTTGAGCAACGTCTACCAGACGACGGGTCAGGTAACCGGAGTCAGCGGTACGCAGAGCGGTATCGGCCAAACCTTTACGAGCACCATGAGAAGAAATGAAGTATTCCAAAATGGTTAAGCCTTCACGGAAGTTTGCTTTGATAGGACGGTCAATGATACGACCGGAAGGATCGGCCATCAAACCACGCATACCAGCCAACTGACGAATCTGCTGGGTGTTACCACGCGCACCGGAGTCAGCCATCATATATACGGAGTTGAATTTATCCATGGTGGTTGCCATCAGTTTTTCAGTAACTTTATCAGTTGCTTCATTCCACAGCTCGATAACTTTACGATAACGTTCATCAGGACTCATTAAACCACGACGGAATAAACGTTCAACCTTATCGACTTCTTTTTCTGTTGCGTCCAGGATTTGTTGTTTTTCAGCAGGAATCTTGATATCGGAAGTTGCAATGGAAATACCTGCTTTACAAGCATTGTCATAACCCATTTTCTTAACAATATCCAGAATTTCAGCAGTACGCAGGTTGCCGTACAATTTGTGTGCTTTAGCAACCAGTTTACCTAATTCTTTCTTGTTAATCAATTTGCCCAGATGCCATTCTTCTTTGCCGTTTGCGTCTTTTTCTTTATGGAAATAACGCATTTCCAAAGGCAGCTCGCCATTGAAAATAGTATTGCCGACAGTAGTAGTTACCAAAGACAAACCTTCATTGCTTTCTTCTTCGAAGATTTCGCTGTTCGGAATATATACTTTAATTAAAGCCTGCAGGTCAACTGCATGGTGGAAATAAGCCAATTGAGCTTCGTTTACGCTGCTGAAGCGTTTGCCTTCACCTTTAGCGCCTTCTTTAACAATGGTCAGATAGTAGGAGCCTAATACCATATCCTGTGTAGGAACAGCAACAGGTTTACCATCTTTCGGTGCCAGGATATTGTTTACAGACATCATCAGCATACGTGCTTCTGCTTGAGCTTCAACAGACAGAGGCAGATGGACAGCCATCTGGTCACCGTCGAAGTCGGCGTTGTATGCAGTACATACCAACGGATGCAGTTTAATAGCACGGCCTTCGGACAGGATAGGTTCGAAAGCTTGGATACCAAGTCTATGCAGAGTCGGTGCACGGTTCAACAATACAGGATGTTCTTTGATAACCTCTTCCAAAACGTCCCAAACAACGTTAGTAGCACGTTCTACCATGCGTTTAGCACTCTTAATATTGCTAGCAGCACCGCTGTTTACTAAACGTTTCATAACGAAAGGTTTGAACAGTTCCAAAGCCATTTCTTTCGGCAGGCCGCATTGATGCATTTTCAATTCAGGACCTACAACGATTACGGAACGGCCGGAGTAGTCAACACGTTTACCTAACAAGTTCTGACGGAAACGACCTTGTTTACCTTTGAGCATATCGGACAAGGATTTCAGAGGACGGTTGCCGGGGCCGGTAACAGGACGACCACGACGACCATTATCAATCAATGCGTCAACAGCTTCTTGCAGCATACGTTTTTCATTGCGGACAATGATATCAGGAGCATGCAGTTCTAAAAGGCGTTTCAGACGATTATTACGGTTGATTACACGACGATATAAATCGTTCAAATCGGAGGTTGCGAAACGACCGCCATCCAATTGAACCATAGGACGCAGTTCAGGAGGAATAACCGGAACTACATCCAGAATCATCCATTCAGGACGGTTGCCGGATTTTAAGAAAGCTTCGCAAACTTCCAGACGACGTACGGCACGGATTCTACGTTGGCCGCTTACTTCCTTCATTTCAGCACGCAGCTCATTAGTTAAAGCTTGCAGATCGATTTCTTGCAGCAATTCTTTAACAGCTTGAGCACCCATGCCTACGCGGAAGCCATCGCCATATTTATCACATGCTTCAACATATTCTGCTTCAGTCAGCAGTTGTTTTTTAGCCAGCGGGGTATCGCCCGGGTCCAATACGATGTAATTAGCAAAGTACAGGACTTTTTCCAGGCTGCGCGGAGAAATATCCAGAATCAAGCCCATACGGCTCGGGATACCTTTGAAGTACCAAATATGGGAAACCGGTGCAGCCAGTTCGATGTGACCCATACGGTCACGACGAACTTTACTACGAGTTACTTCAACGCCGCATTTATCGCAGACAATGCCTTTATAGCGGATACGTTTATATTTACCGCAATGACATTCCCAATCTTTAGTAGGGCCAAAGATTCTTTCACAGAACAAGCCATCACGTTCTGGTTTAAGAGTTCTATAGTTAATGGTTTCAGGTTTCTTGACCTCGCCATAAGACCATTCTCTGATCTTTTCAGGAGAAGCAAGACCGATACGCATAGATACAAAATTATTTACATCGATCAAGAATCATTCGCTCCCTTCTCTTACATGTTATCGGAATCATCCAAATCGCCGTCAGGGGTATCTTTAATGGAGAAATTGCCCAAATCAGCGATTACATCAGGCTCATCCTCGGTAGCGTCATTTTCAGCACAGTCATCTACAGGCTGTTCAGGAGTATTTTCTACAACTTGACCTTCAATGTTCAGATCTACTTCGCGAGCTTTAGCATCGATATCGAGATCTTCATCATCCAGCAGAGATACTTCTTCTTCGTCCTCGTTGAGAACTTTAATATCTAAGCCGATAGATTGCAATTCTTTAACCAATACTTTAAAGGATTCGGGGATACCTGGATCTGGAACATTTTCGCCTTTAACGATTGCTTCGTAAGTTTTAACACGACCAACAACGTCGTCGGACTTAACGGTAAGAATTTCTTGCAGAGTATAAGCTGCGCCGTATGCTTCCAGCGCCCAAACTTCCATTTCACCGAATCTCTGGCCGCCGAACTGAGCTTTACCACCCAGAGGCTGTTGGGTAACCAAAGAGTACGGGCCGGTGCTGCGGGCATGGATTTTATCATCAACCAAATGGTGAAGTTTGAGGTAGTAGGTCAGACCAACGGTTACCTTATTATCGAAAGGTTCACCGGTACGACCATCATACAGTGTAGTCTTAGCAGTTTTATCAATGCCTGCTAATTCCAGTGCATCAGCAATATCTTGTTCATGAGCACCATCAAATACAGGTACAGAAATTTGTACTGCTTTAATGCTCTTGTCGCCGAATTTATCGATTTCTACGGTTTTCGGCATACCATATTTATCTACATCATAACCATAATGGGTTAAGCGATCTACTAAGCCTTTAGCATCATTTTCAATTTGCATACCTAAAGCACGAGCAGCCCAGCCTAAATGGTTTTCCAGAATCTGTCCGATGTTCATACGAGAAGGTACGCCCAAAGGATTCAGTACGATATGTACCGGTTCACCGCTAGGCAGGAACGGCATATCTTCACGAGCCATGATACGGGAAACGACACCTTTGTTACCATGGCGACCTGCCATCTTATCGCCTACGGAGATTTTTCTCTTCTGTGCGATATAAATGCGGACTGCCTGATTTACTCCGGGTGCCAGCTCATCGCTGTTCTCACGGGTA
>ENA-OOXA01001711-OOXA01001711.1-human-gut-metagenome-genome-assembly--contig:-NODE-1711-length-11664-cov-1.713757_pt1 | contig 11664 bp, 13 predicted proteins | sample MGYA00241581_ERZ501331 | MGnify/ENA primary metagenome ERZ501331 (study PRJEB25962, sample SAMEA2042982) | human gut metagenome | biome: human gut; feature: human-associated habitat; material: faeces...
AGAGGTTGAAATATATCAAAATTCTGGTAGTACTCAAAATGTGGCACAAATATTAGCAACTCTTGTATATGTTGCAGCAAGCTAGAAAGGAGGAGAATATGTCAACAGAAACAGAAAAATTAAAATTGTTTAAATGGGATACATCAAATGAAATAGATTTAGAAAGTGATTTTGATATTGAAAAAACACTTAATGACGGTAATTATAAAAACTCTAAGGCAAAAGTTAACGTTAAAATCAAAGATGATGAGCTTTATATCAAATCAGTTGAAATATATATATTAAATGAATATGACAAATCAGAGGTTAAAAAATATATTTTTGATAAGCTCGGAATAAATGCGCAGGTGTATTATATTGGTGAATAAAATAAAAGATGCAATAAATTTTATGCTTAAATCCGATGGTAAAAGAGCAAAAATAATAGTTGCTATGGGGCTTGTTGCAATTGTTTTAATTGCTTTTTCTTCGTTTTTTCAGTCAAATGACAATAAAGCGACCGAAAAAGAAGAGTCGTTTGATTATTCGCAATACAGCGATGAAACCAAAAAACAGCTGACAAATATCGTATCCTCTATTGACGGAGTGGGTGACTGTGAGGTGATGATTACATTTGAGTACAGTAGCGAAAATGTGTATGCGACAGACAGCGAAAACAAAAACGATGAAAGTTCTCAAAGCAATAAAGACGAATATGTTTTATATGACTCGCAAAGCGGAGAAAAGGCTTTGCTTATCAAGGAAAAATATCCGACCGTTCAAGGCGTAAGCGTTGTTTGTTCGGGTGGTGATAACGTGGAGGTTCGTGAGGCGGTAATTAATACCGTTACCTCTCTTTTTAATATATCGGCAAACAGAGTTTCTGTTTCTAAAATAAAATCAAAAGGGTGATTATTTTGAAAAAAGAAAATATGAAAAACGATAAACCAAAAAAGAAGAAAAAAGAAAAAACCATACTTACCGAAGAACAAATCAAAAAGAGAAAAACAAGAAATTCACGCATTGTTGCGTGCTGCTTCTTGCTTTTGCTCGGCGTAGGCGTTGCCGGCAATTGGTATTGGGAAAACAGCGATATATCAGCAAAGGTAAGTTCGATTTCATCCGGCAGAGATAAGGTTTTGGGCGAGGCAACATATGTAGATGCCACTACAACACAGCCTGTTAAAGAAAATGCATATTTTTCCTCTGCACGAGTTGACAGGCAAACCGCAAGAGACGAAAGCCTCGAAAAACTTCAAAAAATTATTGACTCAACAAAGGACACGGATAAGGCGCATATCGCCGCAGCTGATAAAATAGCTTCAATTTCGGATATAATATCAACAGAGAATAAAATAGAAACCCTTGTTAAAGCAAAAGGCGTTAATAATTGTATTGCAGTTATTAACGAAGATGCAACAAAAGTTAATGTTATTGTTGATACTAAAGATTTAACAGACCAAATAGTTTTACAAATTAAGGAAATAACCGTTTCTCAGCTTGGTTGCAGCTATGAGGATGTCACTATTATTCAGTCAAACTAAATTCATAAATATTTTATATTAATATCTTGTATATTTATTCAGTTTGTGTTATAATGGTTCAAAATCAAGGAGGCTTAATTATGGAAATAATTTCAAAAAGCTCTATGGGTGAGCTTATTATATCCGATGAGGTTCTTTCATCAATCGCAGTTAATGCGGCTAAGGATGTTGATGGTGTTTCTTCGTTTTGCAACAAACCCGTTGATGTTGTAAATACAATTAAGCAGGGCAGTCTTAAGGTTATGAGTCCTGTAAGAATTAAGCAGGAAAATGACAGCTTTACTATCAGCATTTATATCAACATAGCTCCCGGTAAAAAATTCCAAACTGTTGCTACTCAAGTGCAAAGTGCAGTTAAGGAATCAGTGCAAAATATGACGGGTAAGCTTGTAACTAAAGTAAATGTTATTGTAGCCGGTATTGATTTTGAAGAGCCTGTAAGCTCTGTTGAACCTTGTGAAACTGAAGAGTAGCAAAATCTGCCGACAATAGATTTTTGTCGGCATTTTATTTTGCATAAAATATTTAGGAGATACATAGATGAAAAGAAGTGAAATGAGAGAGCAAGCGTTTCTTTTAACGTTTGAGGGGCTTTTTTCAAGCGGTCAAGATATTGATGAGGTAATCGAACTTTACAGCGAAAATGTTGAAGCGGTGAGCAAATATGCAAAGGATGTGTTTGTCGGCGTAAAAGGTTCAAAAAATGAGCTTGATGAGATAATTAATAAGTATTCAAAAAGTTGGAAAGCCGCAAGGCTTCCTAAGGTTACGCTTTCTATTCTTTACGTTGCGCTTTATGAGATGAAAAACGTTGAGGACGTTGCCGACAGTATTGCAATTAATGAAGCTGTTGAGCTTGCAAAAAAATACGCTTCAAGTAATGACGCATCATATATCAACGGCGTTCTCGGCGCTGTTTCAAGGGGTTAATTATGTATCTTGGATTTGATACAAGCAATTATACAACCTCTGTGGCTTTGTATGACGGCAACGATATAATTCAGGCAAAGAAACTTTTGCATGTCAAAACAGGTGAGCGTGGGCTAAGGCAAAGCGACGCTGTTTTTCAGCATACAGTCAATATGCCTGAAATTTTGGCTGAACTTGAATATGACAAGTCAAGTATTGATGCCGTTGCAGTAAGTACAAGACCGAGAAATATTGAAAAAAGTTATATGCCGTGCTTTATGGTGGGAAAGGGTATTGCTGATGCTGTTTCTAAATTCACATCATCAAGGCTTTATTATACATCTCATCAAGTTGGCCATATTTTAGCGGCGCTTTATTCCGTCGGAAGGCTTGATTTGGTTGAACGTCAATTTATTGCCTTTCATGTTAGCGGAGGAACAACTGAGGCACTTCTTGTCACACCGGATAAAGATGAAATTATCAAAGCGCAAATTATTGCTCAAAGCCTTGATTTAAAGGCAGGACAAGCTATTGACAGAACAGGTGTGCTTCTCGGTTTAAATTTTCCTTGCGGAAAGGAACTTGACAAATTTTCTCTGCTAAGCGATAAGAACTTTAGAATTAAACCTTCTATGAAGGGGCTTGACTGCTCACTTTCCGGTATAGAAAATAAGGCTAAGGCGATGATAGAAAACGGCGAAAGCAAGCAAGATATTTCCAAGTTCGTTCTTACGTATATTTCGACTTCGCTTGAAAAAATGACAGAGCTATTGCTTGAAAAATATGGGGATTTACCTCTTGTATTTGCAGGCGGCGTAATGTCTAACACGCTTATTAAAACAAATTTAGTAAATAAATTTTCGGCATATTTTGCAAAGCCTGAGTTTAGCTGTGACAATGCCGCAGGAATTGCAATATATGGTTATTTGAAAGATATTATATGAATATTAACGCATTAACGGTTACACAAGTTAATACTTATATTAAAGCTATTCTCGATGAAAATGTGCATTTAAAAAATATTTATATTGTTGGTGAAATCAGTAATTTTCTCCATTATTTTCGTTCCGGTCATATGTATTTCACACTTAAGGACGATAACTCACAACTTAAAGCGGTTATGTTTTCATCAAATGCAGAAAGGCTTAAATTCAAGCCGTCTGACGGAATGAAGGTGCTTTGCAGAGGCAGAATTTCTGTATATGACAAGGACGGAGCATATCAGTTTTATGTTGACGATATGCAACCTGACGGTATAGGGACACTTGCTATTGCTTTTGAACAGCTTAAGGATAAACTTTCAAAAGAAGGCTTGTTTGATGAAATCTACAAAAAGCCAATACCTAAATTTCCGAGGAAAATAGGTGTTGCTACCTCGGATATGGGTGCGGCAATTGAGGATATAAAAAATATTACAAAAAGAAGATATCCTATTGCTGAACTTGTTGTTGTACCGACTGTAGTTCAAGGTGACAGCGCACCGGCGGATATATGCAAATCAATTAAAATTCTTGATTTAAGAGACGATATTGATGTAATCATTGTCGGCAGAGGCGGCGGCTCACTTGAGGATTTGTGGGCTTTTAATACAGAACAGGTTGCCAGGGCGGTTTTTGAATGTGAAACTCCGATAATTTCTGCCGTAGGTCATGAAACGGATTACACAATTTGCGATTTTGTGTCGGATTTAAGAGCGCCTACTCCGAGTGCTGCGGCAGAACTTGCTGTACCGGATTCGGCAACATTAATTAATTATTTTGACGCCATAAAAAACAGATTATTATCTTATTTGCATAACAAAATTGATAAGGAATATCAACTTCTTGACAATTTGCTTATTAATACGCCTTTGGAAAATATGAACGATTTCATTAATCTGAAATATGATGATTTGGCTGTTTTGCAAACAAGACTTGTTGATGCCTACTCATATTTTATTGAGCAAAAAAATAATGAGTTTAAAAATAAAGTATCTCGTCTTGACGCTTTAAGTCCTTTGAAAATTCTTTTACGTGGATACACACTTGCATCTATTAATAATAATGCAATAAACGATATTAACAGCGTTAAAGTAAACGATGAGATTGATATAACTTTTTATAACGGAAAATCTAAATGTATAGTTAAAGAGGTAACACCCAATGAGTGATGAAATAAAATACGAAGATGCTGTTAAAGAACTTGATGAAATAGTATCTAAGCTTGAAAATGGTACTGTTTCTCTTGACGAGAGCATTAAACTTTTTGAAAAAGGAACTAAGCTTGCAGGTATTTGCAGTGATAAGCTGAAAAAGGCAGAGCAAAAGATTACTATGCTTACTAAGGAGAATAATAATGACTGAAACGGAATTTAAAAATATTCTGACAAATGATATAAAAAAAGTTGAACACACACTTTTGTCTTTTCTTCCTGATTGCAAGGACGGTCAAGAAAGTGTTGTTCAGGCTATGGAATACAGTCTTGTAAACGGAGGCAAAAGACTCAGACCTGTTTTTACGCTTGAGTTTGCACAAGCATGCGGTGGAAACAGAGAAGATGCGTTGCCCTTTGCGTGTGCTATGGAATATGTTCATACATATAGTCTTATTCACGATGATTTGCCTTGTATGGACAATGATGATTTAAGGAGAGGTAAGCCGAGTTGTCATAAAGCATTTGGCGAGGATACCGCTCTTTTAGCGGGAGATGCGCTTTTGACTCACGCATTTGAAATTATTGCATCAAGCGATCTTTCTGATGATAAAAAGGTTTCCGCATCTCTTCTTCTTGCTCAAAATGCAGGCGTAGGCGGAATGATTGGCGGTCAGGTTATTGACCTTATTTACGAAAAGGAAAATCCTACAGTTAAGCAGCTTTTAAATGTATACAGAATGAAAACAGGCGCACTTATTTCCGCTGCATGCCTTATGGGTTGTATCAGCGCCGGAGCTGATGAAGAGAAAATGTCAGCAGCTTCTAAATTTGCTTATTCACTCGGTATTGCGTTCCAAATCCAAGATGACATTTTAGATATTGTTGGTGATGAAAAGGAACTTGGCAAACCTGTTGGCTCTGATGTTGAAAATGAAAAAATCACCTATGCTGCACTTGTCGGTATTGAAAAAGCAAAATCAGACGTTAAAAAGCTTACAAATGCGGCTGTAAATCAACTTGATATATTTGAAAACAGTGATTTTTTGAAAGCGCTTGCTTTATCACTTGTCAATCGTAAAAAATAGCTTTAATCATTGAAAAGGGAAATATTATGTCTGTTCTTGATAGGGTTAATTCTCCTAAAGATTTAAAAAAACTGAATGATAAAGAGCTTGAAGTGTTATGCGACGATATACGTGAATTGTTGATTAATACTGTTTCCAAAACAGGCGGTCACCTTGCTTCTAATTTAGGCGTTGTTGAACTTACAGTTGCCATGCACAAGGTTTTTAACAGCCCTGTTGACCAAATTGTGTTTGATGTCGGCCATCAGTGCTATACTCATAAAATTCTTACCGGCAGGAAGGACAAGTTTGAAACCTTACGTACCGAAGGCGGAATCAGCGGATTTACCCGTCCTGTTGAAAGTGAACATGATATTTTTTCTTCAGGTCACAGTTCAACATCAATCTCTGCCGCTGTCGGACTTGCAAGGGCTAAGCAGATTAAAGGCGAAAAGGGCAAGGTTGTTGCAGTTATCGGTGACGGCGCCTTGACCGGCGGTCTTGCATACGAGGCACTTAATAATTCAGGAAACGATAACAGTAATCTTATAGTAGTTTTGAATGATAATAATATGTCTATCAGCAAAAATGTCGGCTCAATGGCTAAAAATCTGACTACTATACGCACATCTAAAAGATACGTAACCTTTAAATCTAATTTTCAGCACCGACTTGCAAGAATCCCTAAGGTTGGCACTCAGATTAACAGATTTTTTACATATATTAATACTAAAATCAGAAAAATGATTTACAAATCCACATTCTTTGAGGATTTAGGTTTTAGATATTACGGTCCGATTGACGGTCACGATATTGATGCACTTGTTGACGTTTTTAATGCGGCTAAAGCCCATAACCATTCAGTTTTAATTCATGTGAATACCGTTAAGGGTAAAGGTTATTATCCTGCCGAGAAAAATCCGACTCAGTTTCACGGTATAGGTAAATTTGATATAAATACTGGTGAACCGAAAAGTTCAGGAAAGAATTTTTCAGCCTGCTTTGGCGAAACTATGTGTAATTTCGCTAAAAAAGACGCTCGAATTTGCTGTGTTACTGCCGCTATGGCTGAGGGTACGGGCCTTTGTAATTTTGCAGAGGAATTTCCTAAAAGATTTTTTGATGTCGGCATTGCCGAACAGCATGCAGTAACATTTTCAAGCGGTCTTGCAAAAAACGGTTTAATTCCTGTTTTTGCTGTTTATTCAACATTTCTTCAACGTTCGTATGACCAACTTATTCACGATGTTGCAATGCAAAAATTAAAGGTTATTTTTGCAATTGACCGTGCCGGCTTTGTCGGTGAGGACGGCGAAAGCCATCAGGGCGTGTTTGATACTTCTTTTCTTAACTCGGTGATTGGATTAACTGTTTTCGCACCGTCATCATTTGATGAACTTGAAGCTATGTTTTATCAGGCAATTTATAAAATTGACGGCGCAGTCGCAGTCAGATACCCACGTGGCTGCCAATGCGAAATTCCTGTCGAATATAAATATAATCACGATGATTACAACGTTATAGGTGATACAAGTAAGAAAAAATGTGTTGTGTCTTACGGCAGAGAATTTTGCGAATGTGCAAAGGCTTATAAAAATCTTGACGACGCTTTTTTGATTAAACTTAATAAAATTAAGCCGATTGATGAAAGCGTAGTTGAATATCTCAAAAATTGTGATAGCGTATATTTTTATGAGGAAAGTGTAAAAAGCGGTTCTGTCGGTGAAATATTTGCATCACTATTATTTGAAAATAATATTAATGTTCATTTTAAGCATATTGCAATTAACGACGAATTTGTTAAGCAGGCAAGTGTTTGTCGTCAGCTTGAGCATTATAATTTAGATACAAATTCTATTATTAAAGAGGTCAATAATGGCTAAGAATAAGACAAGGCTTGACGTTGCTTTGGTAGAAAAAGGACTTGCTGAAAGCAGAGAAAAGGCAAAAGCAATCATTATGTCGGGCATAGTATATGTTAACAATCAAAAATCTGATAAAGCAGGCAAGGACGTTAATGAGGATGATATAATCGAAGTTCGTGGTAAAACTTTAAAATATGTCAGCCGTGGCGGTTTGAAGCTTGAAAAAGCTATGGAATGTTTTCCTATTTCTCTTGACGGCAAAATTTGTATGGATGTCGGTGCTTCAACGGGAGGCTTTACCGATTGTATGATTATGAACGGAGCGGTTAAGGTGTATTCAGTCGATGTCGGTTACGGTCAGCTTGCTTGGAAGCTTCGTACCGACGAACGAGTAGTTAATTTGGAAAGAACTAATTTTCGATATGTAACAGATGAACAAATTAAGGATAAAATTGATTTTTCATCTGTTGACGTTTCATTTATCTCTCTTAAGCATATTTTGCCCAATCTTAATAAATTCTTAAAGGATGACGGCAGTGCGGTTTGCCTTATTAAGCCTCAGTTTGAAGCCGGAAGGGAAAAGGTCGGCAAAAAAGGCGTTGTAAGCGACCCTGCAACTCACCTTGAGGTTTGCGAAAAAGTTATCGGATTGGCAGTTGAAAACGGCTTTAGCGTTGCAGGTCTTGATTTTTCACCTATTAAAGGTCCTGAGGGTAATATCGAATATTTGATTTATCTGTTAAAATCAAATGAACCTGTTGTTTATGAAAATGTTGACGCAAAACAATTAGTATATAAATCACATGAGGAATTATAATGATTATTTCAGTTTTTCCAAATCTTAATAATAAAGGCGTGAGCGTTCTTGCTGTAAATGTAGTTAATAGACTTATCAGCGGCGGCGCAGAGGTGTATTTATCCGAGGAACACGAAGCTGTATTTGCAAAAACAAAAGCGAAATTTGATACATTTGACAAGGCTATGTCAATTTGTGATTGCGCAATTGCTATAGGCGGCGACGGCACAACGCTTAATATCGCTAAAAAAGCGGCTTTTTTGGGCAAACCGGCACTCGGTATCAATGCCGGCAGGCTGGGCTTTATGAGCGGTATCGAGAGAGATGAACTTGGTTTGCTTGCAAGGCTTATTAATAATGATTATATTATTGACGAACGTCTTATGCTCAAAGCGACGATAGAACGAAAGGGTCAGGTGATTTCTTCACATCATTGTTTGAATGATATTGTTGTTTCACGTGGCGATTTTGCAAGACTTATTGATGTATCAATCACTTGTGACGGCAGAAATGTTTCTAATATGAGAAGTGACGGAGTTATTATTTCTACACCTACTGGCTCTACTGCCTATTCAATGGCTGCAGGAGGTCCTGTTGTAAGCCCTGAGGCTGATTGTATTATCGAAACACCGATTTGTCCACATTCACTTATGGACAGAAGCATTATTTTTTCAGCGGATAAAGAATTGATTATTAAAGCAAATAACGATCAAAATAATTCTCCGATTATGACTGTTGACGGTCAGGAGGCTGTTAATTTAGCCACTGATTGTGAAATACATATCAAGACTTCGGACATTAAAACTAAGCTAATTAAACTAAAACCTGAAAACTTTTACGAAATTCTTAATAAGAAAATTATTGAGAGGAGAGTATAAATGAAAAAGAGAAGACACGCTAAAATATTAGAACTTATCAACTCCCATGATATTGAAACTCAGGAAGAACTTCAGGCTTTTCTTTTGAAAAACGGCTATGAGGTTACACAAGCAACAATATCCCGTGATATTAAGGAATTGCGCCTTGTTAAGGATTTGTCAGATAAAGGCAGATACATTTATTCAACAGGTAAGAAAAATAATGAAAATGCAAGAAGAACAGGCGGTATTTTCGGGGAATCAATTATTAATGTTGAATACGCTCAAAATATTGTTTGCATTAAATGTTTTTCAGGTATGGCTGTTGCCGTATGCACTGCAATTGACTCAATGGAATGGACAGGCGTCGTAGGTACAATCAGCGGCGATGATACTATTTTTGTACTTTGTAAAACTGAGGACTTTGCGAAAATATTTACAATGAATATGGAGAAGATTTTAAATGCTAAGAACTCTTGACATTGAAAATATAGCTGTTATTGAAAAGGCAAGTGTTAATTTCAGTGACGGTCTTAATGTTCTGACAGGTGAAACCGGTGCAGGTAAATCTATTGTTGTTGACTCCATTAACGCAATAATGGGTGAGCGTACTTCAAAAGAACTTGTAAGACATAATACCGATTATGGGTTTGTAAGTGCTTATTTTGATGATATCAGCAAATCAATTTGTGATAAGTTAAGTGAACTTGGCATTGAGATTGACGAAGAAAATTCACTGCTTTTAAGCCGCAAAATTTCGTCAAACGGTAAATCGCTTTGCAAGGTAAACGGCAAAACTGTTACCGTTTCTATGCTTAAGGAAATAAGTTCCCTTCTTGTTAATGTTCACGGCCAGCATGACAGTCAGGCACTTTTAAATCCTGATTTGCAATATACATATATAGATATGCTTTTAAATGACAAGTCGGTATTATACGATTATAAAAATTCGTTTAAAAAGCTTATTGCCGTTCGCAGAAAACTAAAATCACTTGCTAATGATGAGAGCGACAAGGAAAAGCAGCTTGAAATTCTTAATTTCCAAATAGATGAACTTGAGGCAGCTGATATAAAAATAGGCGAGAGGGAAGAACTTACTAAAAAACGTGAACTTATTCAAAAGAGTGAGGATATAATAAAGGCACTTAATCTTGCTGTTTCAACTATTAACGGTGATGATGAAAATACAGGCGTTGAACAGGCTTGCAACGATGTTTCAAGAATGCTTTTTAAATATGATGAAACTAAGGAAATTTTTGACGTATTTAATGATATAAACGATAAGCTGGAACTTGGCAAGGATAAGGCGGAAGCACTTTTAATGTCAATTGATTTCTCACCCGAAGAAATCGAAATGATTGACGAAAGGCTTGACCTTTATTATAAATTTTCTAATAAATACGGAAAAAATGAAGAAGAAATGCTTGCTTTTCTTGAAAATGCCAAGCAAAAGAGAAATTCAATTCTTTTTGCTGACGAGGAACTTGACAGGCTTAATAAAGAATATGACGGTTTGTTAAATGAAACAGTTAGTCTTGCCGAAAAACTTTCATGTGAAAGAAAAAAGGTTGCATCTGATTTTGAAAAAAACGTAAAAAATGAACTTTCATTTCTCGATATGCCTAAAATGCAGTTTTTTGTTAATTTCGATAAAGGTAATTTATCGTCAACGGGTTTTGACAAAATCGAATTTATGATTTCCGCAAATCCCGGTGAGCCGCCTAAATCATTGTCAAAGGTTGCTTCAGGCGGTGAGCTTTCGAGAATAATGCTTGCAATTAAAAGCATAATATCGTACAATGATACAATCGGAACTTTGATTTTTGACGAAATCGACACGGGTGTAAGCGGTAGAGCAAGTCAAAAAATCGGCTTGAAGCTTAAATCTGTTTCTAAAAATACGCAGGTTATTTGTGTTACTCATTCTGCTCAAATTGCTTCAAATGCCAATGAGCATTTTCTAATTCAAAAGAAATTTGATGATAATAAAACTTTTACTTCGGTTACACCGCTTGATTTTGAAGGCAGAAAGAGTGAACTCGCACGTATTATGGGCGGTCTTGAAATAACCGATACTCTTCTTCAAAGCGCAGAAGAATTATTAAATCAAAATTTGTACGGTAATTAACTATGGGAATTAATATTGAACAAAAGGTGAAAAACGGCACTTGTGCCACTTTGTCATTGTAAATTTGTTTTTATTTTAGGAGGATATATAAATGGGAGTTTATGAAGAATTACAAGAAAGAGGACTTATAGCTCAAATTACTAATGAGGACGAAGTAAGAGAGCTTATTAATAACGGTAAGGCTGTATTTTATATCGGCTTCGACCCGACTGCGGACAGCTTGCACGTTGGTCACTTTATGGCACTTTGCCTTATGAAAAGGCTTCAAATGGCTGGCAATAAGCCGATTGCTTTGATCGGGGGCGGTACTGCTATGATCGGGGATCCGTCCGGTAGAACAGATATGCGTCAGATGATGACACCGGAGACAATCCAGCACAACTGTGAC
>ENA-OOXA01001722-OOXA01001722.1-human-gut-metagenome-genome-assembly--contig:-NODE-1722-length-11601-cov-2.157544_pt1 | contig 11601 bp, 10 predicted proteins | sample MGYA00241581_ERZ501331 | MGnify/ENA primary metagenome ERZ501331 (study PRJEB25962, sample SAMEA2042982) | human gut metagenome | biome: human gut; feature: human-associated habitat; material: faeces...
TGTTATATGTTAATTCTTATTGCATTGACAAAGATGAAAAAGAAATAGCTAAAGGTGGAGCCATATTATTTTCAAAAGGGAAAATAATAAGCGAAATACCAGCAGGAAAAGAAGATATATTAATTGTTAAAATTGATTAATTTTTTGGTAGTTAATAGTTAACAAGTGTTGTCATTTAAAAAGTAGGAGGATGATTTAACATTGGAAAACATCATTTATTATCATGCATCTCAAGTGGATGGAATTTTTATTTTAGAGCCTAGAATTTCTAACCATGATGTGCCATTAATTTATTTTTCTAAGAAAAGGGAAAATGTTTTAGTGTACCTTTCTAACGCAGTTGAAAAATATTGTAAAGAAAATGGATTCAAACATGAAGGAAATTATTTAAAATGGGGACCTTATGGTTTTACTAAAGATGGTAAGTTATATATAGAAGAATATTATCCAAATGCTTTGATAAATACATATAAAAATGTTTCTGGATATATTTATAAAGCAAAAAAGGTTATTGATTCTGGTTTTGAAATTAATATACCAGATGCTATTACTTCTAAAAAAACTGTTGAAGTATATGATGTGGAATTCGTAGATGATGCTTATGAAGAAATATTGAAGGCTGAAAAAAATGGATTAATTAAAATTATACGATATGATGAAATGACAGATAAAAAGAAAGAATGGTTAAAAAATATAATTAAAGAGGAATATAAAAATGCCATTGATCATCCAGAATATCGATTTTTCCTAGAAGGAATTTTTTCATCAATCATACTATGATATTAAAATTAGATTAAAAACTGATAAAATATTTCATATCAAATAATTGTAATGATTTTATTCTTAAAAGAACATTTGATTGAGATTAGTTGAAAATTCATAATGAAGGTTGTCATTTTGTGGAAAAATTTTACGCGAATATTTAGCAAAATAAATTAAATTTTATTTTTAATAATATTCTTTCAGTTGAAACCATAATATTTTTTCAGTTTGTAATAAAATAAGAAACAAATAAAAAGTTAAATGTTCATAGAAAATAAATGATGCACTGAGTGACGAGACTCCACTATTTATAGTTTTTTTATTGATTTATACTAAAATCTGATATGTTTATAAATGAAAATAAAATGTATACCTTTTTGGTTGACAAAAAAACTTATACTCTGCTATAATAATTAATGAAAAGAAAAAAGATTTGTCGGCGGCAACCAACAAACCTTAAGTGATAGATAACTATCTCCATATAGTATCTTATCATTTTCTTTTTGAAATTTCAAGAAAGGAGGATAAGATACTATGGGAATTTTAAAAAAAATTGCTAGAAGCTTTGTCTATCATTTTACTGAAAAGCCTTTACAGTATGTTCATGTTGATAAGCCTAAAACATTACAGGAATGTCGACAAGTTCAATATAATAATTGGTGTAAGGCTAAAGGTGTATATAATGGTTCATATTTGCCTAAAGATCCTAATACTTTAAATCGTAAAGGATGGATTGATATTACTTCTAGTAAGAATAAAAGTGGTATAAAACATTTTAGAAGAAAATCATCTGGCCAAGTAGTAAGATTTGACCCGGAAAATGAAATACAAATTGATCATTATCATTGGTCTAATCATGCACCAACAAAAGCATGTCATAAGTTAACCACAGAATATCTTGATAGATATGGTCGACCTTGTACAAAAAGAGATGATCAACATCATTTAGCACCACTTGATAGAGATTGTCCTAAGGGAGCATATAAGAGGTAATGAAAATGAAAAAAGAAATGTTAAAACGACAAAATTTGTTATTTGAATTACATGAATCAGAATTTATCCGTTTTACTATTAAGGATAGTGATTTAATTTTTAGAGTTGCTATTAATTGCGGAGTAGAAGAAAAATTAGGTGTTAAATCAGAATTTGCAGAGAAATTTTATATATATGATGTGATTTGTCATAAATATGAGATGATTGAAAGTAATTATACTGAAAAGTCAGATTTATTATTAAAAGATATTTTATGTTTTAAAATTGTCGAAGATAAATACCTTTTATCAATTAATATTAATTTCAGTGAGAGTGTAGATTTTATCTTTTATTGTGATAGTGTTGAATGGTTACCTATTAAATTGGTGACAGCTGATGAATTAGATACAATAAAATAAACAAATATACACAAAAACTGGAACACACAGAACATTTCAGAGAAAATCTAGTGGACAAGTTGTTGATTATCATTGTAAAGCCTCAACCAAAAGAGGCACAATAGCTGATGAACATTATCATTGGTGGAAAGCTTTTACTATTAAGGAAAATAGAAAAACTCCTGAAAGTGAAAAGTATAGAAATCGTTATGGTAAGATTTGCGCTGATGGTTCAAGAGAATCACATTTAGCACCATTAGATAAAAAATATGATTTCAAGTAGGAGTGCAACATGAGTAAATACGAAAAGGCTGAATTAAAATTGAATGAGTATCCAGATCCAACAAATTTCCATGATATGTCAGTAGTTAATATGAAATTTTTAAATGATAGTATTCACATAAGATTTAATTTAGTGAAATATATGGATGATTTTGGAATATTGGAAGATGATGAACATTTAGCTATATTAGATGTTATCTATAATGGAATAAAAATCAATAAAATAAATTTAGAAGGATTAATAGATTTCAGAGCTTCTAAGGTCTATTTATTGAAAGAAGAAAATGGCATTGTTAGTTTAAATTTACATAATGAAACTTTTGATTTTTATTTCTACTTAGAATTTAGTTATAGTTGTTACAAATGGTCTGTTAAAGATGTTATTTTAGTAGATGAGTATTATAAATATTCAGATTCTTTAAATGAGTGTGTAGATGAGATAATAAAAATCCAAGAAATTGATACACCAGATTGGTCTAAAATTTAAAAATAATAGTTTCAAAATTGAATCATTTATGTATAATAAAATTGAGATGTTTGATAGTTTAGTGTTTAAAAGTTAAAAGAAATGAGAAAAAAATGTTATGATTAGTAAGTTTGGAAAATGTATTAGAAATATTAGAGAGCAAGAAAACGATTCATTAAGACAGATGGCCATTAAATTAGGTATTTCATCTGCTTTTTTATCAGCGATGGAAGTTGGAAGAAAACAAATTCCTTTAGAATATGTTGAAAAGATTAAAGGTATTTATAATTTAACAGAAGAACAAGAAGTCGAACTGGAAAACAGTATTTATGAGGCTAATGAAAGGGTCCCTATCGAACTTGCTGCAATGAATGAAGCCCAAAAAGATGTTTCATTAATGTTTGCAAGGAAGATAAAAACAGCTGATGAAGATTTATTAAGAAAGTTAAAGGAAGCATTATTAGATGAAAAAAACTAATCCGTTAAAAATTGTTGAAATTGAGAATTATGCTAATAACTTAAGAAAAGAATTGGGTATTCCATCTAATTCTTTTTTTCCAGTTTTAGAGGTAATGGAAAAATTTCATGTTGATGGATTACTTACAATTCAATATTTAGAGGATGATGATTCATTATTTGAAGATGATACTCCTGCTAAATATAATCCTGCTGATAATTTTATTTATGTAAAAGAATCAGTTTTAGAGGAGTTGGAAAAACATGAATATAGAGCCAATTTTACATTAGCACATGAACTATTTCATTATTTTCAATGCCAGGTATTAGGATTTGAATTTGAAGAGGTTGAAAATTGTCCTAGTTTTGAAGACCCAGAATGGCAAGCTGATGAATTTGCAGCTCAATTATTAGTCTCAACAAAATATGTGGTTGGTGATTGTGATACTAAATTGGTTGCTGAAATGTTTAACGTATCAGAGTCATGCGTGGTTACTAGGAAATTATATTATGAAAGAAGATTAAAAAGAAAGAATGAGAAATTATCAAATTAAAATTTGAAATTAAATACTCTTGCAATAAAATCTTGTAAAATAAGTTTTTAGCATTTTGAAATTTTCGGCAAAACAATCATTTTAAAAATGAAATATTTGGTGAATGATGTTAATAATTAAAAGTATATCATGATATAAAATGGTATACTTTTTGTTACTATAAATTTTAAACATACTAGTTATTTATAAGAGCATAAAAAAATATATCTCATGAAAATTGATTTTTTTCTCAAAAATAATAAAATTTTCATCATAAAAAAACTAAAAAATATAAATTTTCTATATAAAAAATTAAAATTAATAAAATGCATATTTTTGCTATTAATATAAAAATATTTGATGTATAATGAGGCTGAAAATTGACATTTTATTACAATTTATAGGAAAGAAGGATTATGATGGAATTAGAATATATTGATAATAATAGGCAATATGAAAATTATAAAAAAGATATTGTTACAAAGATTGCATACTTAATAGGAGTTAAAGATTCTATAATTAAAACTAATAGATTTGAACAAAATATTATTTCAAGTTTAGAAGAAAATGATAATGCTAAAATAATAAGAGCATTATCTAGATTAAGAAGTGAATTTATAAGAAATTTTAAAGAAATAAGCAGCCGAAATATGAACTTAGAACCACTTGAAACTTTAACAGATTTAATTTCAGTAGATTTAATAAAATATTTAAGAAATAAAGGTATTGAGATTGTTCACGTTAATGCAAATTTAACCTCTCATATTGCTTATGCTAATCAAATAATTTTAGAAAAAATAGATTTAATTAAGGATTTGATTCCGTCTTGGATTAAATGGGAATATGTTAAATCAATTTTTTTAATGCCTGGATGTTATGCTGGCTTTAATGGATCTAATATTTCAAGCACTAAACAAAATCAAAAAATTACTTTAGCAATTAATCGTACTAGAATTAAACTTGCTACATATAGTTCATTTTATCCTTATAGAACGTATTTAAATTGGCCTGAAAATAAAATAAAGCCATATTATGGTAATATTTTATTAAATGATGAAAAGTTTTTAAAAATATTATATGCTTCCTTTGATGAAACGTTCTATGCCAAAGAATATGTAATTGATGCGACAAGTGAGGATAAAAATTCAATTTATGATTTTGTTGAAAAATCAATAAATATTGCAATTTTAGTAGATTGTGAAAATGTTGATCCATATAGATTTGCAAGTGTATTTAAAAATTTAAATGAGGAAAATCTTGAAAAGATTAAAAAAGTTATTTTATATGATGATGTAAACACATCTAACGCTTGGGACTATATTAATGAATATATTAAACTTCCTATTGAACATAAGGAAATACAGAGAGTTTTAAATAATAAATCTTTGGTAGATATTGTGATGACATCAGGGGCTTGTAAGGAATATTATCAAGAAAATACGGAAAGTTTAATTTTGGCATCATCTGATTCGGATTTTTATGGTCTTATTAGTAGTCTTGCAGGTGCTAGGTTTTATGTTTTAAATGAGTCAGATAAAACCTCAGATTTAATATTAGATAAGCTTGATGAGGCTAATATTAATTATTGCTTTATGGATTCTTTTGCACAAGGAGAGGTTCAGGATTTTAAGAATAATGTATTACTTCGCAATTTACAATCAAAACTCAATGATTTTAATCAAACAAAGAACTTTGTAACTTTAAATCCTAAAGAATTAGTTGATATTATATTTCAAGAATGTCATATTCAAGGCTCACCCTATCAATTAGAAGCTGAAAAGAAAGTATTCTTTGATAAATATATCAAAAAAGGCTTTAAAATATCCATTGTAGGTGAAGGTGATGAGCAAAGATTTATGATGGAACTTGCTTCAGTTAAATAAACACTAGAAATGTTTTTAAAAAAATGAAATTGATTTCGAATTTTTACTAAAACTGATATATTTTCGAAGTATAATTCGAATTTTCTGGTATGCTTGTCTCTTATGGTGAAATAAGAATATGATGTATATATCGGTCAAAACGAAGAAAATGAAATAGATTTTGTTGCTTCAACTTATGAGATACTATATTTATACAAGTTTCATTATCTCTTAGGAATTCAAATACTTATGAAAGAGAAATAGCACCACTTAAAGCACTTAATAATAGCTATTCTAAAATAATTTTAACAATGGATGAAGCACCAGTTAAAGATGATAATGGAATTAAAATTATTTATGCACTTGATTGGCTTTTAAATTGATGAAAATAACAATAGAATCTATGAAGAAGTATTCTATTCAAAAATAATAGCACTACATCTAAAATGCTTTATGTAACAACTTACTCACATTGTAGAAATACATTGTGAGTATTTTTAATTATCAATTAGTTATAGACTTTGAAATAAGGATAGAGGCAAGTGTCGAAGATATGTTTGAATCCGAAAGCTCGGTCATCTGGTTGCGGATGAATTTCTATAAGTAAAAAAAGATTTTATTCGTAATCGTTATATTTTTGTTAATTTTAATAAAGTGTATGTTTAAAATAAATAAATTTTTGGTCATTTTAAAGTTATTGTAATTTGTCGTATAATGGACTTTCTTTAAATTTTATGTTAGTATTATACATATACATTTGTGTAAATGGTATTATTGAGTGTGGCATATTAGATATGAATAAATGAATTTATAATACTTTATTTACGTTGCATTAAAAAAATTTAATTGGAGAGTTTTTGCTTAAAGGAGAATTACGAATGAAGAAAGATGTGTATTTCTTTTATGATGAATCAGGGCATAGTCGAAAAATTACTGCTGATACAATGAATGATGAAGATTTTAAATGTAATTTTATTTCTGCAATTGTTGGTATAGAAAAAGAATTCTTTTCTACATTTAATAATGATTATATTGCATTTGAAAATAAATGGAGAACTTTTTTTAATACTGATGAAATAAAAAGTAATTTAATAAAGGCTAAAAAATATAAGTTTGGTTTATCATCATTTAAAAAAGACGATGTTGCTTTTTACTCTGATTTGTTTGATCTCATATTAAAAAATAATGTATATTTACACTTTGGAATTATTAATAAAATAGAGTTCTTAGTTAATCAAATGTTATCCAAAAGTAGTTTGTTAAAAAAAATTGATTTTAATAGTGTTAGTTATTCAATGGCAAAGTCATTATGTGTTTATCATCCAAAAGAAGTTTTAAGTTCTATTGAAGGTAATATTAATGAATTTTTACCTAAATATAAAGTTTTTTTAGAAAAGAGAAGAAAATTAAATACAAGAGATAATGGTGAAAGTGAAGAAATTGCATTTAAATATTTGATTACTGTTATTGACTCAATTAATACCAATTTGGATTTAGAATGGAATTATGTATTTTCATTTGATGGCTTTAAAAAATATATATTAGAATTAAACTTAAATAATGCTCAATTACTTATTGATAAAGAAGGAATAGGGAATACAAAAAATGCTGCAATAAATGATGGATTAGTCAATGTTATGGAAGAGGATTCAAAAAAATCAGCTGGAATAAGATGTGCAGATCTTTTGGCTGGATTTTTAGGTAATATGATTAATATTTGTGAAATAGAAACATCCTATATGGAAAATGATGCCACTAGAAACGAAAGTCTATTACCAGTTGAATGGTTTAAAAATTTGTCAAAAGAGGCTTTTATATTATATAAAAAAGCATATAAAATATTTATTGATTTAAATGATTCATGGTACAAGTATTATGTTTCGTTATACGCTGATGGATTTTTAGTTTTTCTGTCTTTATTAATTCATCTTGAAAGATATGCATCGTATGATGAATATAAAAAAGATTCAGATGAGAATCATCAGCGAAAAGTAAATACTATTTTATATTGGAAATTGAAGCAAAATCATGAAAAAATAAATGGAAATTATAAAATTGAATCAATAACACCTAACGATGAAGTTTATTTCTATAATGCAAAAGGTGCTAAATGTTATTATGATTATAAAAAACATACTTTTTTAAAATTACCTAATGATGGTGAAGAACTTAAATATTTTGTATTGTCAGTTGGATTTTTTCATATAAATAGTAATTCATCTGGACAGCCATGTATAACTATTAGTGATTGTGGAAAGCCAATATGCTATCTGTTGCCGTTTGAATTAAGTGATTGGGTTAACGAGTGTCAAATTAATGCAGCAGTATTTCATAATAATGTGTTCCCATGTTTTACTACATTTAAAAATAGTAAGAAGAAATTAAAAATTCTATTATCTGAAGAGTGATTATAAGATTTGTAAATATATTAAAAAATAGTTTTGGAGGGATAAAATGTCAGATAAAGTTGAAATTAAAAGCTTTTGTAGTCGAGCTTTGAAATGTATTGAAAATGATAAATTTATTTTTAAATCTATTGGAACTGATAGCTGGAAAAGGAATAGTAACATTATAGAAAAATTGTTTAATTGTAAATTATTTGAGCATCCAGATGGTTATTTTTGGGATAAAGAAAATAGTATATTATATATATTTGAGCATTTTGAATTTGATTGTTCTCCTAATACTAAAGATGGCTCAAAATTGAGGAAAAGTGAAGCTGCAGTTTCTTTAAAAGAAAAAAATGAAATAGAAAAAAATAAACCTACAGCAATTACAAGTATTATTGAGCAGGGATATTGTAATAATAATACTTATAGAATCGGAGCAAATGGGGTTGAATATAGAAATAACTATATTAAAAACTTTGAAAAATCATTCTTTAAACATTTAAATCAAATAGAAAAATACAAAAAAGATTGTATAAATGATATTGGATGTATTCCAAATAAAGTTGTAATATCTTTTGTGTGTGAAGATAAAACTCTAGGAGGCACATATTATAAAAAAAATAATAAAATGGCTGATTTTGTTAATCCTCTTCATACTAAACAAATTATTAATTTATTGAAAAATTCTTCAATTGATTATTTAATTTTTAATTCAGTCCATGATTCAACTCAATTAACAATATTAGCTAAAAATAGTATAGACGATATAATGATTAAATCAGCAATTGATTTAGAAAAAAGTGAATTTTTTATAATTCCAGCTTTCCCAAAATTCTCATATATTAAACATTATAATTAGTTTTTTATTATATGGATAATGAAATTTCAAGGTTAATTTCAATTTTATAAAAGTGAATATTGTTGTGAAACATAACGGGTTCTAAATAGACAGAGTGCTAAAAAAGTGTTATAATTGTAGCATAAATTGAAAAGGAGAAAAATTCCTTATGATGTATTCTGAAGCAATAAAAAACTTAAGAAAAAAAATGATTTTAACACAAACAGAGTTTGCAAAAATGTTAGGTGTATCATTTGGTACAGTTAACAGATGGGAAAGTGGAAAATATGAACCAACCACAAAACTAAAAAGGAAACTTCAACCTTATTTTGAAAAATATAAAATTAAATTGGAGGATTAATAATGGTAAGCATAGATATTGATGAAAAAACATATTATGAAAAAAATCCTCGATTAGTTGAGTTATTACTTTTTGACAATACTACTAAGAAAAATATTATTTGGGCTACTGATTTATATTTAAAAAAGGGCTATAAGTTTAATGATTGTATTTCAGAATATAATCTATTGAATAAAAAATTAATAACTCCACGTTCCAAAAAAGCGAAAACTGCTCAAATAAAACGTTCAAAAGATAATGGAGAAGTATTTACTCCTTCATGGATATGCAATATTCAAAATAATAATATTGATGAAGTTTGGTTTGGGAAAAAAGAAGTATTTAATAAAGAAATTATTGAAGGATGGCAGACTATTGATGAAAAAATCCTATTTCCAGAAAATAAGTCTTGGATTGACTATGTAAAGGATACAAGGCTAGAGATTTCTTGTGGTGAGGCACCATATATAGTAAGTAGGTATGATACGGTTTCTGGAAAAATAATAGATGTAAAAAATAGAATTGGAATTTTAGATAGAAAATTAAGAGTAGTTTGTGAAAATACATCTACAAAAGAAGACTGGATTAAATATTCGCTTGAGGCTTTGAAAGCAACATATGGTTATGAATGGCAAGGCGATAATTTATTATTAGCTAGAGAAAATGTTTTATTTTCTTTTGTAGATTATTACCAAGGTTTATTTAATGAAATACCTTCTGATGAATTGCTTATAGAAGTAGCAACGATAATATCTTGGAATTTTTGGCAAATGGATGGAATTAAGTGTGTCATACCGAATTCATGCAGCGTAAAAAAAATTGTTCAATACAATTTATTTGATGAAAAAATAGTTGAAGAAGAAGGATGTTTGGGTTGTCAAAAAGGTAATGTTCATAAGCATAATGGTATTTATCCTAAAATTATGGATTGGGAAAAAAATAAAAAGATTAAATTTGTTGATTTAATTAGAGGAGGTTTATAGTCTATGAGTTTAAGTAAGTTTAATTCTACTTTTGAATATAAATTGATTTATATTTTTAGAATTAATGATAAAAAACATAATGGATGTTTGAAAATTGGAGATGCTACAATTCATACTGATAAAAATTATTCATCATTTTCTCCTAATTGTCATGAATTGAATCATGCGGCAAGAGAAAGAATTGATTCTTATACCTCTACTGCAGGTATTGTTTATGAATTACTATATACTGAAATTGCATTATTTGCGAAAGATGGGAAAATAAAAGCATTTAGGGATTATAATGTACATGAAATTTTGAAACGAAGCGGTATAAAATCAAAGTATTTTGATACAACTAAGAAACAAAATGAATGGTTTATCACTGACTTAAATACTGCAAAACTTGCAATTGATGCGGTAAAAAATGGAAAAACCGCCTTAAATTCAAGCCAAATTACAAATAATCAAAATCCTATTATATTTAGACCAGAGCAATTAGACGCAATTAAAAAGACTATTGCTAGATATAAAAAAGATACTAAAATGCTTTGGAATGCAAAAATGCGTTTTGGTAAAACATTGACGGCTTTACAAGTTGCTAAGGAAATGGGATTTAAAAGAACTATTATTATCACACATAGACCTGTTGTTTCTGATGGATGGTTTGAGGATTTTGGTAAGATTTTTTATGATAAAAAGGATTATTTTTTGGGATCTAAGACAAAAGGAAAAACAATTTATGATTTGATTAATAATGATGATAACTTTGTTTATTTTGCTTCCATGCAAGATTTGCGAGGTTCTGATTTAGTTGGTGGAAATTTTGACAAGAATAATGAAATTTTTAAAACTAATTGGGATTTTGTTGTAGTAGATGAAGCACATGAAGGAACTAAAACTAAATTAGGCAAAAATGTTTTAGAATCAGTTATAAAAGATTATAGTACATATAAGACATATGTTCTTGAATTATCTGGAACACCATTTAACTTATTAACTGATTTTGAAAATGAAAGTATTTATACTTGGGATTATATTATGGAACAAGAAGCTAAGAAAAATTGGACCATAAATCATTATTGTGATTCTAATCCTTATGAAGAATTACCACGTATTAATATATATACTTATCACTTGGAAAAAAGTTTACCAGCATATATTGATGTAATGGATAAAGCATTTAACTTTAAAGAGTTTTTTAGATTATGGACCGGTGATGTAAAAAAAGATGGAAAACAGCTACTAGATAATGCAAAGATAGGAACATTTATTCACGAGGAACATATTAAACAATTTTTGGACTTGATTTGTAAGAAGGATGATAAAACTAATTATCC
>ENA-OOXA01001724-OOXA01001724.1-human-gut-metagenome-genome-assembly--contig:-NODE-1724-length-11592-cov-1.714137_pt1 | contig 11592 bp, 14 predicted proteins | sample MGYA00241581_ERZ501331 | MGnify/ENA primary metagenome ERZ501331 (study PRJEB25962, sample SAMEA2042982) | human gut metagenome | biome: human gut; feature: human-associated habitat; material: faeces...
AAAAATAGCAGCGACACAATCCGCTGCTATTCATTATCTTAGATAACTCTTTAAATCTCTGTAAAAATTTTCATGAATGCCTAACATGATTAATTTCATTGTAATTGGATCAAATGTATAAGCAATCATATACATTCTATCTGCTACAGAAAATTTATGTACATAAATTCCTTGCAAATCCTGCTTTTTAACTGTTCCTATTTCTGGTGTCACCATAAGACGTTTAATTTGCTCATCTACAATTTTTCTCTGAATAGGATAAAGTTTTTTATACGCTCTCTTAAAAAGTGGTGATTGTACTAAATTCATTCGTCATCACCAAAATTAAAAGGCTCTGTAGGCATTTCCTTTGCGATTAAAATATCCTTGATGAAATCAACAGGCAAATCAGGATTAGCCAATGCGTTCTTACCGATTTTTGCCCAAAAGTTAATTTGTTGAGCAGCAGAACGATATTCGGCTTTACCTTCACAACTTGCATCATTAAATAAGTCCTTATCTATTCTTACGCTTACAGTAGTCATATTATCGCCTCCTAAGTTTTTCTAGTTATATTATACCACTCGTGGTAAATTACCACAAGTGGAGTTTATATATTTTTTCACTGTCGCACTCCGTTTTGAGTGCGTGGATATAAACGTGGATAGAAACGTCGATAGAAATAATACTAACAATGAAAGGAACTACCTCTAATGCAAATCAAAAAATATTATATTGTTGCTGTCTTCATCGGTTCCATTTTCGGTGCCGGCACAATGCAGACACAAGCAGCCATACCAGTCATCGACTCCCAGAACATTGCTCAGCAGCTCAAAACCTACACAGAAACAGCTAAAGTTGTTAGCCAGACAGCCCAACAGATTGCTATGCAAGCCAAAGAGCTTGCTGGCTATCCGACTCAGATACTTAATGCCTATACTAATGGCATTAACAATAGTATCAATACCGTTAATCATGCGCTTTCTAATGCCACCATAGCTTTTGCTACAACAGCTACAGAGGAGCAGATTACCCAATACTGGAACAATCGCTTTCCCAAGCTTAATACAGAAGACGGCTGGCTCATCAGTGAGCAAAACCATCAAGCTATTAAAACCAATATGCGTGAGCAACAGTCTGAGGATAACCGTAAAACACTGGATGCCTACAAAACCCTTATGTCAGAATTAGATAAAAGCCAACAAATGCTTAATGATCTTCTGGATGCCAACAAGAATATTCAAGGTAATAAACAAGGCCAGCAACTTGCTAACCAGATTGCCGGAGTTCAAAGCAATATTAAAAAGATTGAGCTTGCAATGGCTGCTCTTGACAATAAACGTAAGTTGGAAAACGACCAGGCTAAAATTATAGAAAAGCAGAATGAGCAAATTCTAGCTGACCAAAGGTCTGAATCAGAACATAGGACTATATCTGCAATGGATACTACATCTACCACCAAAGCGGTAGATGATCCATTTACTCGTTATGGCGCTACTAGTATTAATTGGTGAGGTAGAATATATGGACTTTGCAAGTGATGATATATTAAACAGAATCCTAGAGTTTTTTCAACTTCATAGCGTAGAAGGCTTCCTAGCTCTTGTGCCTTATGCTAGAGAGCTACTGATTTCATTAGCTATTATTGACTTATGTACTACTTGGGTACTCTATGAAGGCCAATTACGCATGTCTGCAATGATTAATAAAATAATCAAGGTAGGTTTTTTTACATTTCTTTTAGCCTATTATGCTGATATTAATGCAGCTATAATGCGCTCCTTTCAGTATGCTGGCTTAACAGCAGCTGGCCAACCCATAAATGGCGATATGTTAACTCCAAGTTCTGTATTAGGGCTAGGTTTCAAAGCAGCAGATGAATTAATTCAAACGTTTCATAGTATCAGTATTTTTGATAAAGGTGGCCTTGGCACATTGATAATGCTAGTAATCTGTATGATTTTCATTCTGGCGGCATTTTTCTTTATGGCAATACAGATATTACTTACCAAGATTGAATTTAACATTTTTGCAACTCTCGGTGTTATTCTCCTTCCATTTGGTGCATTACGTTTTACCTCTTTCTTATTTCAAAGAGTAGTCTCAGCTACTTTTTCATTTGGTATCAAACTTATGGTAATGTATTTTATTGCCGGCCTTTCATTATCCATGGTAGCCAATATTCAAGCAGTTCATGTTAGCGATTTTAGCACTATGTTGAAGCAATCTCTAAGCATCTTAACCCTCGGCTTGCTCGTATGGCGTGTTCCAGCTCTTGCCGCAAACGTTATGAGCGGTAACCCTACATTTGAAGCAGGTAACGTTGTAGGTGGTTTCACTGGAGCCATTGCAGGAACAGCTATGGCTGGAGCGAAAACACTTGGGGCTACGCAAGGCATTAGGGCTACATATAATGCAGCCAAATCAAATGGTGCTTCTAGTTGGGGAGCAGTAGGTTCAACAGCAAAATATGGTCTTTTGCAAGCTTTGAAATATAATACCAGCGCTGGTTCCGCTTGGAAAAGGCAACGTGATATTTTTGATAAATCCAGAGAAAACAATAAAACCAATTCATATCAAGCACCATTATGGTTTAGAGATTAAATTATGTTTAGAATTTTACTAACATTTATCTTAATATTGATGCCGTTTACCACTTTTGCTGCTCCTCTTATTCCTGGCGGCATTGTAACTTCTCCATTTGGTGAAACAAATCACTTCGGCCACGTTCACGCCGGCATTGACATTGCTTTAGGCTCTGGCACACCTATACTTGCTCCTGCTAATGGTGTTGTTTCTCATGGCACAGGTAGCGGTTATATCTATTGGGTACAGATAGATACAGACGACGGTTTAACCTACTTTGTGGGCGATTGCCGTGAAGAAACGTTATCATTTCCAACAGGTTACGTCAACGAAGGAACTATTATAGGCTTAACTGGCGGCGACGCTTACAACGGTCCCTTGGGCATTTCAACAGGCCCCCACGCCCACATCGAAGTATTTAATCAGACTGGATACGTAGTTGGTTCTCAAGTAAATCCTTATCTGTATCTTACTTCCCTTGGCGTAGACTTATCCGGTAATCTTTTCCCGCCCGGTGATGGCCAGACAGGTATTCCTAACGGTTCTGCTATGGGTAGCGATAATGTTGAGCTTCCTTGGGGCGTTGAATCCATGTATGAACTTGGCAACAATATCAATAACGACATTGAAAAATTCAGCGCAGCTGCTGGCGATGCATTAGATGGGCTTGATAATTTTGTGCTATATCTATTATGGGTACTTGCTATCATCGACCTTACATTGCCGATTCTACTTAGCGGCATGACTATAAGTAAAGAAATGCTAATTTCTAAGCTATTCAAGTACGGCCTTTTGATGGTTATTATCGTAAACTGGCAACTGTTGATTAATGATTTCTTTTTATCCATGGTCAGTTCCATAGCCGGCACTTATACTAATGACCCATTAACAGTTTCAGCTAATGTTACCCAACCGCAGCTTATTATTAAAAAGTGCGTCTATATGCTAACACCAGCTCTTAATAAAATCAGCAGCTATAAGAGTTATGATTTCTTGCTCAATTTACATTACATTGTACCTATTTTTATCTTTACATGGTTCACTATCATAGTATATTTCCTATTAGCCTTTAAGATTGCTCTGACGTACATTGAATTTTATGTTACTGCACTATTCAACATCGTTACTCTCCCTTTTGCTCAATGGAAATATATGAAATTCATGCCAGAAGGTACTATAGGACACCTTTTAAACGTTACTCTAGAGTTAATCGCCACATCAGTTATGGTATTTTTGACAGTGAGTGTCATCGAAGATGCTACTCCTGGCAAAATTTTTTCCATGGTTGACCAGTACGGGCATGTTTCCTATATCGACGGATGGTCATTAGCTCAATACATCCGCTTATGTTTAACGTTAATTGCATTAGCCGTACTTACTGGTACCATTCCTACCAGAATTGCAAAAATATTAGGTGGTCAATTTGAAATGTCTTAAAATACTTATGGCAAGTTGCATAATTATAATCTTTGCCTTAGCAGGCTTGCGCTATATTCTTGGTCCGTTACTTTACCAGAATATTACTAAGTCAGCTCCACGTGGTCTATATGTCTATAATCTTAACCAACATTTAAGGCAAGGAGACTACGCCATAGTTTCCTTGCCCAAAGATGTTCATGTATTAAATAAAAAACAAGGCTTCCTGTTACTAAAAAAAGCCGTAGCTTTTGAGGGTACAAAATATAGTATAAAGCAAGAAAGTTTGCAGCTAAACACCACAATATACCCTATTTGCGACCAAGAAGGTTTACCTCATCAGGCAATTGGTAATTATACCGTTCCTATTGACCACATTCTCTTTCTCAATGATGCTGTTGATTCATTTGATTCTCGTTATCTAGGTCCAATAAGCCGCCAAAACGTTGTCTGCAAGGTTAATCTACTAATAGATTACGATGAACTTGCTACTAAATGGAAGGAACTAACGCAATGACCAACATTAAAAAGATTATGTTTTTAACTGTAGCCGGCAGTTTTCTTGTTACGCTTCCAATAGCAACTGCCTGGCATAGACCGATTCACCCTTATGACCATGTATTTGACGCCAAACGTTTTGCTGACAGCGTAAAGGAAACAGCAGAAATGGTCAATACCGTTCAAAACACCTACGAAAAATTACGCCAGCAAGGTCTTATCAATGCTGGAGTAAATCTGGAAGATTTTATCAATAGTTATAATTCCGTAGCAGACTCTATTAACGGAATGACTACTGGTAATACTATTATTAACGTTAATACTGACCATACCAAGCAAAAGTCCTATAAAACACTCCCTTATCTTGATGCCATAAAGGATAAGGGTCACTACCAATCAGAACTTTTAACCGAAGCAACAGACCGCAAAAGAACTGCTTTGAAGGCTGTAGTAGATGTGCAACAACGTACAACCGAACGCCAACAAGTTATAAGCAACATTAACGCATCTTCCACAAACGGAGCCTTGGCAGATTTACAAAAAGCCAATGCCATTGATGCCATCGAAGCAACCAATAACATTGATGCTATTCGTCAAAAAGCCATCATGATGGTAGATGAGATTCAGAGTCAAGAGGAACAACTTGCGCATGAGCGTTTAGAGCAACAGAAAGCTACCCTCGGTACATTTTATACATACGACCCCTATAACCCAACCGAGCAGGATAAAGAGCAGGCACCAGAAAGCACTAAAAATCTGGGATTTCTAAAATTTGGTAAATAAAAACGGCACCCTTACGGATGCCATTTCTTTGCAGATTTAATCACTGAAAGCAAAGCCTTTTATATTCTTTTTCTTATAAAAGCTCATCTTATCTTGATCTTTTAAGTCAGTAAGTCGCTTTTGTTCTGTCTCTTTAAATTTTTTCATGCTATCAGCTTGTTCTTTTGCGTATACTAATCCGTCTGAACACATCAATGTGCCATCTTTTTCAACATACGCATAAACCAGCATACCAGCTGTTCCATCTACAATAAGTTTATTGTCCTTTAGTGTAGCAGTTTGTTGTTCCAATTTTCCAGGAGTCCATTTAAATGTAAGGTCATATAAAGCTGTTCCGAGAAAGAAACTACCACTAAGCAGTTTATCCTTTTTCTTATAAGAGCTAGAAACCTTCTTTATAATGTAAGAGTTATCACTATTCTCTTCGATTGTAATCTGTTCATAGTAATCACCACTAAATTTAGATACCATATTAGGCCTAACAGAAAACCATGTTCCAGCAAACTTATCACCACCACATCCAGCAGTAGCTAAAGCAAACATCAATAGCATTACTGCAACAATTACTTTAAACATCTTGTTCATTAATACACATCTCCTCTTCTTAATTCATTACTAGATTATACAAAAATAATAGAACACCTCCAGTAATCAGTATCACTATTCCTGCGATAACACCATACCACAAAATCATAAAGCCAATAAGATAGATCAACATAAAGGACGAGATAATACCAGCTGTAGCTAAAGCAGTTACAAGTCCATCAACGCTAAATGTCATGCCAGTAAATCCGCATATAGCTATATAAACTAACACAAATAACGGCCCTAGAAATTCAAAAAGTGAAACAGCATCCTTTGCAAATGAACTTACAGATACTTCTGTTTGTTTCTCACCATTCATTTCTTTGAGCTTATCATATATTAATAAATCCATTCCATCATCACGATTAGACATTTATTTCACCTCTTATCCACACTCTCTAAACTCTGTAAATAAAGTTTAATCATATCATGAATAAATAAAATCTGGTTATCAGTCAATTTCGTGCTCTGAAGCATTGTGCTAATCTGTAATACAGCTAAATCAGTCTTTAAGGATGTATCGTTTTTTTCACGTTTACCGTTCATAAACCAATCCATATCAACACCCTTGGAAGCCAGATAGCTTAACACAGTAATAGCCACTTTACGTGTACCCTTCTCCATATCGCTAATTCTCGCAGGATATAGGCCCACTGCTTGGGCAAATTCCTTCTGATTCATCTTCATAAAGGTTCTTACTATCTTTAGCCTATCCCCCATAGTATCGCCGAATTTACTAGAATTGGGCATTATATCATTATCTACAACAACATTTTCATTATCATTCATTTTCTTGTTTCCTATCTACAAAATACCAAAACATTAATTTTAAGACTATTTTTCTACTCAATTATAGCATATTTCGAGTAACTTGTACACCAAAAATAGCTATATACTGTAAATTTTAAAATGAAAGGTGCGTATTTTATGAAGCTTTTTATCGCGGAAAAACCAGACATTGCAAAGTCAATTGCGGCATATATCTGGCCACAAAACGACTTTAAAAAAGAATCCGGCTACTTTTATAAAGGAGATACTTATGTATCATGGGCCTTGGGACATATTGTTAATCTCCCCGCTCCTGAAGCATACGGAGTGCAATACAAATCTTGGTCTACTTATCCTGTTTATCCAGAAAAGTGGAAGCTAGTTCCCATCAAAGGGAAAGAATCTCAACTAAAAGTTTTAACCAAGCTTATTCCTCAAGCAGACGAAATTATCCATGCCGGCGACCCTGACCGTGAAGGACAACTGCTTATTGAAGAACTTTTATATTACTGCGGTGCCAAAGGTAAAATAAAGCGTCTTCTGCTCAACGCAAAGGATGATGAAAGTCTTAAACGTGCTTTTAACAGTATTACCGATAACGCTCGTTACAAAGGGCTTTACGCTGCTGGCCTTGGAAGGGAACAGGCCGATTGGCTAATCGGCTATAATCTTACACGAGCCTACAGCGTAGCAGCCCGCAAATACTTTCATGACGAAACGCTTGCTATAGGCCGTGTAAAAACACCTACTCTTGCTCTTGTTGTACGCAGAGAAAAAGATATTAAAAATTTTCAAGAAGTAAACTATTTCGAACTGAAAGCTTATTTTACTAAAGACGGCGTTACATTCGCTACCAAGCTTGTTCCAAAAGATAAATATTTTGATTCCGAAGGTCACATAAAAGATAAAGCTATTTTGCATGCCATTGGCGCTAAGCTAAAGCTTGCCGAAGGCATTGTAGACCACGTTAAACTGGAAAGCGGAACTCAGGCGCCTCCATTACCCTATTCATTGGATACATTACAAATTGAAGCTGGCAAAAAATATAAGCTATCTCCTAAAGAAGTTTTGAATTCAGCGCAACGCTTGTATGAAGGCAAATACACCTCCTACCCTCGTAGTGATTGTAACTATATCCCTAATAGCCAAAAAGATGATGCCCAGCGTATTATGAATCAGATTGCTAATTACGGTATTAAACATGTCAATATGGCAGATTTAAGCCTTACCAGCAAATGTTGGAACGACAAAAAGGTTACTGCCCATCATGCTATCATTCCTACTGGTGTTATACCCGAAAAATCCAAGCTAAGCGATACAGATCAAAAAATTTACGAATTAATTTGTATCCGTTATATGCTACAGTTCTTTGCACCCTGTGAGTTCCAGACAATTAAATATGATATTCAAGTTGCTGATGAAATTTTCCACGGTAGCGGGAAAGTAATCAAAAATTACGGTTACCGTGTTGTTACTGGCATGGATGAGAAAGAAGGCAAGGATGGTTCAGAAGCTGTTATTCCTACTTTACCTAATCTCCATAAGTCCGACAATGTAGGCAAAGCTAGCAATTGTGAAATTGAGTCCAAGAAAACCAAGCCGCCAAAACGTTTCACTGATTCTAGCTTGCTGGCAGCAATGACCAACATCTACTTATACATGGATCCTAATAATCCCAATAGAGATAAGCTGAAGGAAATCAAAGGCATAGGTACTCCAGCGACTAGAGCTGATATTATTAATGATTTATTGGCTATTACGCCAATGCTTATAAAATCCAAAGGCTACCTTATTCCCACAGATTTTGGCACTATGATAGTTGAAAACGTTGCCCCTTCATTAACCATCCCCGACACAACAGCAGAGATGGAATACAAACTCAATTCTATTATTAATGGCGAATATACTCTTGGTGATTACATTGATAGCGTAATCAACATGGTCAACGAAAATATTGACTATGCAGAAAAGCATGAGTTTCCTCGTGCCGCTGGCCATGACCCAATAGATTGCCCTCGTTGTCACAAAGGAGAGCTGATTCGCAAATATTCCCCTCTCACAAAAAGTCATTTCTGGGTTTGCAACAATGATAATTGCGTTAAAAATCCATTTAATGGCAAACCTTTCTACTATAATGAAGTAGCTGAAAAACCTGTAATCGGTATATGCCCAGACGATAATACCATATTGAACCGTATCAATGGCAAAAACGGTGCTTTCTGGTCATGCTTAAAATGTAAGCGCACCTTTAACGATATTAACGGTAAACCTGATTATGCCCAGAAACCAAAGAAAGACTAAGGAGATGATTAAGAATGTTCAATCCGTTTGACTGTGATAAAGAGCCAATGTCCGAAACCAGTAGCGAAGAGCAAGATTGCACTAGTGAAAACGATTCCGACAATGTAAAACATGATGATAACAAAGGAAATGAGCAAAAGCAATCAGAACCAAATGATTATGACAACCATGACTATACTATTCAAAGTAAACCTAAATCACTCACAGAACCTTCTAGCACGCCCGTCGAGCAAGCTAATAACGAGCCTAAGCAGATACCTACCATTGATAAATTTGCTGTCATAGACGCCAAGCAAGTTGATATTATTATCGAAAAGCTAGCAGCCATCAACAATAACCTTTCACAGCTTACAATTGCTGTCGGTGGTCTTAGACAGTCCCAAAGCACAGTCAACGATAATATTGTTTCTATCAAAAAAACTGTTGATGCTTTAATGGATGGGCAAGGCGACCTAAGTAAAAAAAGTGATTCGCTCAAAGAAATATATACTCTTCAGGTCAAAAAGCTAGATGGTTATGTACAATCCATTTCTGACACTACCAATAACTTGCAACAGGCCACTAATTACCTTAATGAAGTAGCTGGATATATGGGTGAAGGTCTAATGACTGCACTAGAATCCGTCCAGGCCCAGTTTATACAGAACTGTAACAACGAATATAAGGGCATTTTAAATAACGCTGCTACAAACTATCAAGATTTACAGAAAGCTATTAACAAATGGCAAAAGAAAGTCGGTAATCAAACCGAATACGGTTCCACTATATTGATTTGTTCAGCCATTATTACCCCTGTTTTACTAATTTTGCTCATTTTTCATATCATTTCTATAATATAATTCCTAACCATCTTGCTATTATTTTGGTGTTATACTATTATTAAATTGCGGATATTATTCTCTAAATGGTACATTATTTTTAACATTATTGTTTTTAAGTGTTTTTTAAGGAGGAAATAAAAATGAAAGAATCATGGAGTTAATGACATTAATCCTTATAACTATATTCGTTGCAGCTAGCATTGCCGAAATCAGACACTGCTGTTTTTCCTGCTGGTTTGATGAAGGATATAAACTGGTTAAGTTCATACGTACAACCTTATCAATAACCTTTTATGTAGTCTTGCTGCTTATCCTATTGTCAGGAGATTACGGCCTTATTTTCCATAGCATCCACTATTACTCAGCATATATCATTTTGTTACTGTTTTTCTCGGCGGGAATATATATCAACACCAGAATAGCTGAGCTGCTGCTGGAAACAGCTTATCTTAAATATATCAAAGAGTGTGTGGACAAAAAGGCTACAGGTCAGCCTTTACCACCACAGCCTTGGAAGAAATTCGAAGACTCTCCGATTTATATGCCGTATCTTATACAATATAACTTTGATGACTACCTAAAGCTGCTGAAAATCGACCCTGAATCCATGAAATAGGAGATCTTCAAACTGAGCAGACTGATAATAATTTTAGCATTTCTATTTACATTAGTTTTTAATACAGCAAATGCTGCTGTCATCACTTCTCCGTTCGGATGGCGACACCATCCGATAACCGGGGAATGGAAATTTCATACAGGTGTAGACATAGGTTATGGCTACGGCGACAACATAACAGCAATGATGCCCGGACAGGTAGTATATGCAGCATGGTATGACGGATACGGCAACTGCGTAATACTGGAACACGCAGGTGGCGACCATACATTATATGCACATGCCAGCCGTATATATTGCTCGTACGGACAATACGTCAATAAAGGCGATGTAATAGCCGCAGTCGGCTCTACTGGAAACAGTACCGGCCCTCATCTGCATCTAGAGTACTGGCACAACGGCCAGTATACCGACCCTCTTGTCTTATGGAACTAAAGGATGGTGAATATTTTGCCGATTACAATCAACATAGGAAACGACATAGATATCGTAAAGACTTATAAAAAACTACCGCCCAAGTCCTCCAGTATTTCTGGCGGAAACATACAAGATTTCAATGACGTCTTATCTAATATGGTTGCCGTTTTTCCCGAACTCACAAAAGAGAAAGTATATATAACGCTCTCCGCCGGATGCGGACTCAGCTATAAGACATTCCCTACTCCTCTTGACAGCCTGCTTGTCAACGGCAGTAAGACAAGCAGGAGCGAACAACGTAACGCTCTTAAAGACATCTGCCTAGAACACATAGCCAGAGATAAAGCTTCTGATTATGCTGTTTCCATATTCGGATCATACATGACCGACAGTGACTATATACTGTCATATGCCTTCATAGAATCCGCAATCATCGACAGTATTAAGAAGGCCGCAGAAGAAAACGGTATATCCCTCATGGATATACAGCCTAGGATATATGCTGTCAGAAATGCTCTCAATCTCGATTCCTTTAATCAGATAGTCATCAATATGCCAGATGAAATCGCTCTGATAAACAATATCAGCATCATAGGATGGGAAAAGAACATGGCAGCTAGTTTCAGTGATGATAAAAGCCTTGATGCAATCGCATCGTCATGGCTCACACGTCAATCGCAGGAATTTTACGGAATCGATGCAGAGTTAAGTGACACTAAATACATAGATATAGATGAAATATACCCTTATTTATCTGAATCTCTACAAAATATAGACATCAACTTTAAGAACGGACTGTCAGCATCAGTAGTAGCTGCCTAC
>ENA-OOXA01001746-OOXA01001746.1-human-gut-metagenome-genome-assembly--contig:-NODE-1746-length-11490-cov-1.759773_pt1 | contig 11490 bp, 6 predicted proteins | sample MGYA00241581_ERZ501331 | MGnify/ENA primary metagenome ERZ501331 (study PRJEB25962, sample SAMEA2042982) | human gut metagenome | biome: human gut; feature: human-associated habitat; material: faeces...
GTGGGAAAGATAAGGGAAAGGAGCGCCTTCACGCCCTTCTGTCGCATAATAACGTATCCAATCGCAGTCGGGGAACAATGCAAGCCAATCGCGGTAGTTGGCAAGTTCTGCCTGATAATCGCCCAACTTGGCATCACTGAAACAAGGGTTGGTGTAGTCGGGAAAACAAATGTTGGCATAGAAAGCAATCATATTCTTGACCGTATCCAGGTATTCCGACGGAAACTCATTGCGGAAACCGTTACAATCCGCCATGCGCAAGGCCTTGCAGAATATGTTGATTGCCGCAAGGTGATAATGGGGATCCAGCTCGTACTGTCCGCCGTCATTGTATACCTGCTTCTTGATTTCACGATTCAGGATATTGATTCCACTTTCTCTCCAAATGGCGGCATCTTTCAGTTCCGGAAAGAAAACACCGGCATAAACCATACGTTGGGCTTCAAACAGCAGGTGGTTACCTTCTGCTGAATAATTTTTCAGGAGATGTGCGCCATGGCGGTGATAATTGACGATAAACTCGGTCAGGAACTCCGGAGTAAACGCCGATGCGGAGCAAAACAAAAGAAACTGGCAGGTCTGGTCCTGCAAACGGTTGCTGACTTCCAGTTGCCGCCATGCAAAATATACATTGTCGGCATCTTCCTTTACCTCACCGGCACTGACAAGCTCGAACTCTTCCTGCTTCATGTTCACCAGCGGGTTTTTCTGAACCCAATCCATATATTGATGTACCCACTCCTTTGCGTATTTCTCATCTCCGGAGATACGGTATGCCTTACCCATAGGCGTAAACCACTTATGACGATGAAGCTGCCAACGCAACTCATTGTCTTTTACCGGCCAGTACTCCCAGTTGATATCTTTGCCGTAGTTGTAGGAAGGCTGATAGCCTTTATGTACAAAGAAGGTATGCTCCAAAGCATCATCCGCCCATTTCTGTTCTTCCCTGGATATGGTGAGGTTTTTCAAGTCTATATCCGGATGTGTAATACCGGTACGGCTACGGTAATAATTCAACAGTTCCTGTGCCGCCGCCTCCCACTTCTGCCGGGAGCATGCCGCTTTTACTTTCTCCAAACCAGGATAATCCAAATTTATCAGTTCAAAAGCCTCCTGCCTTAGTTGCTGTGCGTCTGCAACAACAGCAAGCATAAGCAAGCAAATGCTAAAAATGTATCTTATTGTCTTCATGATATGGTAATAATGAATTTAAATATGCTTATAATCAATCTCTTTTACCTGCATATAACGGAGCAATGCCTCCAGATAATAATAATCGGCATAGTTAAGCGGCGTATCTATTTCGGAACCGTTCGGCAATGAGCCCGTTGAATGCATCAGTACAAAGCCCCGGTTGGTTCCCGGTTTTGCCAAATACCCGTCGGACGAAAGGCTTTTGAGCAACTTCCCGGCATACTCCATATATGCTTGTCCGTCTTCTACAAGCGTGCTCAGTTCTATCAGGGCGGAAGCGGTAATAGCGGCAGCAGATGCGTCACGAGGCGTCTGAGGCGTGTCGGGCGCATCATAATCCCACAAGGGAACTGCATCTTCCGTCTTTACGCGCCGCATGATTAACGAGGCTATATTCTCGGCCTGCCGCAAAAATTGCACATCCTTAGACTCGCGATAACAGGATGTGTAGCCATATAATCCCCATGCTTGTCCGCGCGCCCACGACGATGTGTCACTCTTTCCCTGATGCGTGCACTTTTTTTCCACCGTCCCATCGTTATTGTAACTGACTACATGGTAGGATGAATAATCATCTCTAAAATGATTTTTCATCGTAGTCCTTGCGTGTGTCAAGGCAAGCTCCTTATATTTATCATCACCGGTCAGGCGAGTGGCATAAAACAGCAGGTCCAGGTTCATCATATTGTCTATGATAACGGGGAAATTCCACTTCCCGAAGTTCCAGGAACGGATACAGCCTATCTCCGGATTGAAACGGCCGCACAGGTTATCCGCTGTTTGTATCAATGCACTGCGGACGCTGTCGGCAGGAGATAAACGATTGGCGTTACCGTAGCTGCAATTCATCATAAAACCTATATCATGCGTACCTTTATACTCACGCAGCGGATAAAGATAATTAGTGAACTTCACAGCGCTTTCCCTCAAGCTTTCATCGCCGGTAAGTTGATAAGCGAGCCAAAGATTGCCGGGGAAAAAACCGCTTGTCCAATCGTAAATGGAAAAGCAATAACGGCGGGAACCCAAATTATCATGTATGGGTTTCAGCCGGGCAGAGTCTTTGCCTGTCAACTGTTTCTTATCCAGCTGACGACATAAAAAGTCCGTGTCATAGCCCGTCCAGATGGAACGGGGCAACCGGATTGAATCTCCGATTTCAGCCACGGTAAATTTCAATTGTAACGCAGCCGTTTCTATTCCCTGTTTCAGCCAGGTATAATCTTTTTCCGGTTGTTTGGGAGAGCAGCCGGAAAAACCATATAAAATTGCAATATAGCAAAGTAATAATGTTTTTTTCATATAATATAACAACAGATATATCACCCTCTGAAAAACTGAAAGATGTTTGGCATAAGAAAACACTCTTATGAAACATCTTTCAGAATTTTAAAAAGTAGATGAAATAGACTCTATTTCAATAGTTATAACGAATATAATACCTATTTATTCATACCCCGGATTATTTTCTCCATTCAACTGTGCATTAGATTGTATTTCGGCCAAAGGAATAGGGAGTAATTCATGCTTACCATCCACAAAATTATGACCTGCGACATAATTTTGTGTTGCCCAAACAACCGGATCCCATACAGCGGGAGATTCTCCTTCTTCTAATTTTGTCGGTTTTCCGTTTTTATCTACATCTTTAAATAGATTAGCACCTTCTTCCCAACCTTCTATATATGTCTGAGCAGCACGCAACGCATCACCTAAAACTCCCCAACGAATTAAATCAAATTTACGCTGACCTTCATAAGCTGTTTCAAAAGCCCGTTCCCAATAAAGAGCTGTACGGAACTTGCCTGCCTCATCTCCATCGCTAATGAAAGGCAAATCATACACTTTAGGCGCTTTCATCAAACTTGCATAATTAGAGGAATTGATTTCCGTTGCATGAGCGCGAGCACGTACATCATTCAATAACTCCCACGCTTTCGGAGTATCATTTATTTCATTATAAGCCTCAGCAGCCATCAGCACTACATCTGCGTAACGTAACGGGCAGTAGTTAACACCTGTATGGTTAGGATCGACAAATCCATTCTCTACGCCACTTACCCGGATAACGATACATGTTCTTGGATATTTCTTGGCATACAGACATCTTCACCTGAGCTTTATCTTTTTTTACCCATCTGTATACATAATCAACAAAATTCACATCACGACGAACATCATTGTCATCATAAAAATCTCCCCAATAAGGCAATACGATGAAGAAAGCATTAGCACGTCCGAAAAAGTTTTGATTTGCAGCTCCACTACCTGCGTCCGGAGCATCTACCAACGGTCCGTTATATGTAGCCCAATATCCGGCATTGTCTTTTTGGCCATTGTTCGGTTCAAAAGCTATTTCCCACAAACTTTCCTGATTATTCAACACCAGCTTGGAATAGTTTTTAAAGAGTTCTTCGTATCCGGCACCATAGAAATTATGATAACCTTCTGTACCAAAAGCTTTCCACTCCTCTATCACAGCATCAAAATAATTCTTACGCGTTGCATCATCCGGACGAGTCAATGTACGGGTAGTACGATCCAAACTATAACCGGCACGCTGCAAATAGACACGCATCAATAAAGCACGAGCAGCTCCACGGCAAGGTACTTCAGAAGAAGCAACTTCATTTCCCGGTTTCAAATGTATTTTAGCAAAATCCAAATCAATAATAATCTGGTCATAGATTTTCTCTCGTTCTGTACGGGGTTGAGCTGTATCCCCAAAGCTACCGGTACTTGTAGTTTTAAAAGGTACATCACCCCAATAACGTACCAAATCAAATGCCAAAAAAGCACGAAGGAAACGGGCCTGAGCGACCAATTCTTTCAACTCATCACTATTTTCGTAGCCCGGCATCTTCTCAATACCTGCAATTGCAGTATTTGCGCGGTCTATTCCCTCATAGATATAATTCCAGACGGAAGCAACCCAAGTATTGGAAGAAGTAAGAGCATAATGGGAAATATCACGACGAGTACCATCACCGGTGGCTGTTCCTCTAACCATATACATATCATCCGACGAAGCAAACGGCATGACATACTGTCCATAAGATCCTTCAGCAGCAAGACAGTCGTAAATACCTATTACCGCCATTTTGGCTTTATCCGCAGTTGTAAAATAGGTATCCATTTCATAGAATGAAGTAGGTTTTTCCGTTAAATCACAAGAAACCACACCCATACTCAATAGTGCACCAAGCACATATACCAATTTATTTTTTTTCATTGTATTTCGATTTTTATAGTTCATTAAAATGCGACATTAACACCAAACACAAAAGAGCGGCTTCTCGGATAGGCACCAAAATCCACACCCGGTGTCATGGCATTACTCATAGTAGATACTTCCGGATCATAACCTGTGTACTTGGTCCAAGTCAGCAAATTATTACCTGTAGCATACAAACGCAATTTAGACAAACCAATTTTATTAACAATCTTTTTAGGGAATGTGTACCCCAGTGTTATATTACTCAGCTTCAGGTAAGAACCATCTTCTACAGCCCATGAGTGTATAACTGCATTATCAGATGAGCCGTTATCATCAAAGCAAGCAATTGTTTTTCCTTGATTGGCAGCAGCAAGTTCTTCCGGATCTGTTATCAGAGCGCCAGTTTCTTTATTAATCGTTACCCAACGGTGATTCCAATCAGCGGCAGCCAATACATTTTTGTTAGTTAAAGCTGTTCTTGTATTAGTCAGCTTGGTTGCATTCAATACATCATTTCCAAAACTGTAAGTCAAGAATATACTCAAATCAAAGTCCTTATAAGTAAAAGTATTATTGATACCACCATAGAACTTCGGGAATGCATTTCCTATGACGGTTTTATCATCCTCTGTAATTTTATTATCTTCACTTCCGTCTATATTCTTAAATTTCAACATACCCGGTTGTACCTTATCTTTCTCACCACGATAAGGAATACCATCTTTTAATGTATATTTACCCGATGCTTTATCATAGTTAAAATCAGACACTTGATACAAACCGTCAGAAATATATCCATAGAATTGTCCTAAAGGCTCACCAACTCCGATTTTATGTGAAGAGCCAGCACCCTTAACACCCATATCCGCTAAATAAAGCTGCACCTTCTCACCCGTCAACTGGTTTACCGAATTCTTATTGTGCGATAAAGTAACCGTTGTATTCCATGTGAAATCTTTATTTGTAATATTCACTGAATTAATAGTCAAATCAATACCTTTATTCTCTGTCTCACCGGCATTAATAGTCATAGAAGAATAACCGGAAGAGTTCGGAAGGCGGGCATCAAATAACAAATTACTACTACGATTAATATAGAACTCCGGAGATATAGTCAAACGTTGATTAAAGAAACCGAGGTCCAAACCAATATTGAACGTTTTATTAGCTTCCCACTTCAAATCAGGATTAGGAACTTGTTTAGAAGCATAACCGGACTGTGCACTGTTAGCATTAGGATAAGTCACTGATGACATAATAGCCAAACTGGAATAACTGCCAATACGGTTGTTACCAGCCAAACCATAACCAATACGGAATTTTAAATCGGAAAAAATATTCAAATCTTTTATAAATTCTTCCTCACCCAAACGCCATGCGGCAGAAAAAGCTGGGAAATATCCCCATTTATTATTTTTACCGAACTTAGAAGAACCGTCTGCACGTACAGAAGCTGTGAACAAATACTTGTCCATAAGATTATAGTTCACACGTGCAAAGAATGAGAGCAACTTATCATCATAGTTTTCACTGGAAGTCGGAGTAATCGGAGTACCTAATGACAAATCACCCAGACCAATTTCGTCATTCGGGAAATTATTAGCTCCAGCCATAAAATTACGTGTCCATTTAGTTACATACTCATGTCCTAACATCGCCGTTACATTGTGGTTATCATTATACCAATTATAAGTCAACACATTAGATGTTTGGAAACTGCTATTTTCAATATTAGTAATATTACCATTAATACTTGAGCGTTTGGCAGTCATGGACTGATCACCGTAAAAAATATCATTACGACGAGTCTGATAGCGCATACCAGTTGTGTTACGGAAAGTCAAGCCTTTCAATAATTTAATAGTAGCACCTGCATTTGCTTGGAAAGTACGCCACTCTCTGTCTTTAGTTTCTTCGGCAGCTGACAAAAGCGGATTTTGCATAACATTACCGCTATCATCTGCAAACAAAGGATCTTCATCACCCAACAAATCCGTATCTACACCATTGATACCAATTGTCGGACGATATTGCAGAATATGTTGCATTTTATTAAAACGGTCGCCACCTTCAGAAGTACCCATACCTTCAACACGCATTTGGTCATAGCTAATACGGGCATTAACGCTTAACCATTTATTTACTTCGTGGTTCATATTGAAAGAAATATTATGTTTCTTTGAACCACTATACATCATCGCACCCTCTTCATCATAATAAGCATATGCCAAGCTATATTGCATTTTTTCCGTATTACCGGACACACCTACACGATAATTTTGTGTTAAAGCTGTACGGCCCAGCGTTTCATCCTGCCAATTGATACCTTTCCGTCCGGCATAATTCGCTTCAAGATCACTATAATCTCCATAGATGCTTTTCCACTTATTCAAATCACCACCATCACCTTTTCCTATTTTATAAAGAGTACGTTCATAATCCAACAAAGCGAATTCATACGGAGAAAGCACATCCAACTTTTTAGCTATTTTCTTGAAGCCAACATAACTATCAAATGTAACAGTTGCTTTACCACCTGATTTACTTCCATTTTTAGTTGTTATCACGACAACACCATTAGCACCACGTGCACCATAAATAGCTGTTGCAGAAGCATCTTTCAACACGTCAATCGTTTCGATCTCGGCCGGGTCAAGAGTTGACATTCCATCCTCACTGGGAAAACCATCGATAACATAAAGAGGCTCATTACTTTGGGTAATAGAGATACCACCACGGATACGAATGGAAACAGAAGATCCCGGAGCTCCTTCCGTTTGCTGAACCTGTACACCGGCCATACGTCCTGACAACGCTTGTGTAACATCACTAACAGGTACTTTAGCAATTTCCTGATTACCTACCGATGCCACAGACCCAGTCAAGTCCTTACGCTTAACCGTGGCATAACCGATTGCTACTACTTCATCCAGTAACACGGCATCAGCCTTCAACGTTACATTGATTACATTCTTACCATTGACCTTTACTTCTTGGGAAGTCATACCCACGTACGAAAAGACGAGTACATCTTTGGATGCGTCATTTACTTTTAAGGAGTAGTTACCGTTTACATCCGTAACGGTTCCAACGCCGGCGGCACCTTTAACAGTAACACTACCACCGATTACTTCATAACCCTCACTATCAATGACCTTACCGGTAACGGTCAGACTTTGCGCATATGCGGATATGCTCACAAAGGCGAGGATAAACATTAAAAACAGTTCTTTTAATTTGTACATAATAAATAAATCTAAGGTTCTACTTTAGAAATAATTTTTCGAGGGCAAACTTACTGCAAATGCTAAAAAAAGTGTAAAAGTATTGTTTTCATTCGTTACACTTTTACACTTTCCAAATATCAATTTTGTATAATACAGAGTAATTTTGTACAATATATAGCCCTACAGCTATGTACAAAGGGGGTTATCCTTTTGGGATAGAGATTTGCAAATCTGTTAATAAAATCAAATACCCATCAATACAAAACTCATTTCAAAAAATCACTTCTCATTGGAGCAAAGCAGTCTATAAGTACCCCCGGTTCCAGACAGACACATCCGTGCAAAATATCAGGTTCGATGTAAATACCGTCACCTGCCTTTACCGTTTTCTTCTCATTCCCCACCGTAAACTCAAACTTTCCACTTGCCACATAAGTGGTTTGGGTATGGTAGTGAGTATGAGGAGTACCTATCGCTCCTTTTTCAAATTTCACTTTTACCAGCATTACCTGTCCGTCATACCCCATAATCTGCCGGGTCACGCCTTCTCCTGCGGGCTCCCACGCCTTTTCTCCACTAATAAAAGTAGTGCTACGCGTTTTTTTAACGGGATTGTCCCCATTTCCGCCTTCAGCCGTTTGCATTGCGCAGACAGCCGGCATCATCATAAGTGAAATACCCATTAAACACATGTACTTTTTCCAGCTTTTCGTTTTCATAACCAATGTTTTAATTAAATAATTTATTCTGTTTCGGATAATGTTTCAAATCTGTAGACCGTGGTTTGCCGGTAAGTCTCTCCCGGCAGCAACACGGTAGTCGGAAAATGCGGATTATGAGGCGAATCCGGAAAATGTTGCATTTCGAGACAAAAGCCGTAATACCGCCCATATGACTGCTTGCCATGCCCTTTCAGATAGTCCAGATTAGCTGCCGGAGTATAGAACTGCATACCCGGTTCGGTGGTATACGCCTTCAGTACCCGACCGGATTCCGGCTCTACAATTTTAGCCGCAAGCGCCAAAGTTCCCGGCTGCTTATTGAGTTTATAATTGGTATCATATCCTTTTTTAAGTTCTCCAATGCGCCCGCCAAGCGCCTGCAAGGTTCTGAAGTCGTATTCCGTACCCGCCACCGCCATAAGTTCTCCGGTAGGAATACCTGCGGCATCAACCGGTGTAATCGAATCTCCGTCAATCATACAATAATGGTTCAGTACAGACTCCTTACACCCCGTTAAATTGAAATAACTGTGATTTGTCAGATTAACCACAGTCGGCTTGTCGGTCGATGCCCTGTAATCCAGAATCACTTCATTGTCATGCGTCAATTTATAAGCCAACGATATATTCAGATTTCCCGGAAATCCCCCTTCCGCATCAGGGCTCAGATAACTAAAGCGAATCACTGCCGTATCCTTCACCACATAGGACGTATCCGTATTAAAAACCCGGGTATGAAATCCCCTGACGCCACCATGAATGGAATGCCCTTTATTGTTTTTATCCAGATAGTAGACCCGGTCATTCAAAACAAGTTCCGCGTTCCTTATTCTATTTGCATAACGCCCTACCGTAGCACCAAGCTTGGGTTGTCTGCCCAGATAATATCGCAAGCTGTCAAGTCCTAAAACTACCGGAGCAAAAACGCCCTCTTTATCAGGAGCGGAAACAAATGTTAAAGAAGCCCCATAATTGGTAACCTTAACCGTCATTCCATTCCTGTTAGTCATTCTGAAAAGTTCAACTGTCTTGCCTTCATACCGCAAACTGTCTTCCCTCGCTATCGTAAAGCCGGGTGTGCCCGTACGGCTGCATGATACCAGCAATGAATGAACAAGTATCAGAAGAAAGGGAGAAAAAAAATACATCTTCATAATAATATTCCATAAATGATACATACGTCACTGTTTTCCATACTCCGTAGGAAGACAACCGATATACTTCTTGAAACGGGCGGAAAAATAAGAAGGAGTATTATATCCCACCATAAAACTGATTTCAGAAACCGTATACTTACCTTCCTTCAATAACTGACAAGCACGGTTAAAACGTATTTTATGAATAAAATCAATAGCCGATTTTCCTGTTATAGCCTTCAACTTCAAATGGAGATTGGAACGGCTCATATTCATCTCGCTGGCAAACTGCTCCGTTGAGAACTCCACATTGCTCATGTTTTTCTCCACGACAGCAATCGCTTTCCTCAACAGTTCCTCATCCATGGCATTGTTTGCTATCTTCTCCGGTTCTATCTCTGCCGCATTGGAATAATGCTCAAAAATACGATAGCGGGTACGCAGCATATTCAAAATCTTTGCTATCAATACATCCATCGAGAACGGTTTGGGTATGTAATCGTCCGCACCTACCTGCAACCCCTGCAACTGATACTTTATATCGACCTTGGCAGACAACAGATACACCGGTATATGACAGGTTCTCAAATTCTGTTTCACCGATTTACAAAGTTTGACTCCATCCATAACCGGCATCATAACATCCGAAAGAATCAGGTCTACGTCATTTTCTTTAAGCACCTCCAACGCCTTTTGCCCGTTCTCCGCCTCTATCAGATTAAACTGAGCGGACAGACCGTTGAACAAATACCGCCGCAGCTCCTCATTGTCTTCCACTATAAGAATTGTTCCATGCCTGCTTCCCGCCTCTTTTTCACCGGCTTCTGCCACTTCCGTTTCTACATCATCGGTATAAACCTCATGCGCATTTGTCGAATAGACACGCTGTTCCTCCATCTCTCCCTTGCTCTCCGCAAGTTCCTCCGCAGTATACACCGACTTGTCCTGAGGAATATAAATGGAAAACGTAGAGCCTTTTCCAACCTCGCTCACCAACGTTATCTGCCCGTGATGCAATTCAACCAGACGCTGAACCAGCGATAATCCAATGCCGCTTCCTTCGTGTACGTTCTCTACCTGATAAAAACGTTCGAAAATCTTCCTCTGCTTATCCTTTGGTATGCCCACTCCCGTATCTGCTACCTGCAAAACAACATTTTTATCTTCTCTGTAGAGTTTTACATAAATCCTCTCCCCTTCTTCCGTATACTTAAAAGCATTGGATAATAGATTGTTGATAATCAAATCCAGATAAGTACCGTCAAACAACACATCCTCATCCTGCAATTCTGAATAGAAATTATAGTCTATGTCCTTTTTCTTTGCCAGACTCTCGTAATTTAAAAAGCTGTTCAATACCCTTTTATATGCATTGGCATAACTCGGCCTCAACTCAAAAATACCCAATTCGGCACGCCGGTAGTCCATCAGTTGATTGACCAAATGCAACAGTCTTCTTGCATTCCGCTGAATATACAACAGCTTTTCGCGCTCCCAATGCCCGGTGACACTACTGAGCAACTCTTGCAAAGGAGAAATAATCAAAGTCAACGGAGTACGTAACTCATGTGAGATATTCACATAAAAACGGATTTTCATCTGGCTGATTTCTTCCTTTTTTTCCCTGTCAAGCCGCTCCATACGGATTTCTGTCTGCATACTCTTACGCAACCAGAAGAAACGGAACACAGCAAAAACCAACAAAATAAAAAACAATGCAAAAATCAAAAAGGCCCACCACGTGCGATACCAGACCGGAAGGACACGGATGTGAAGAGCCTCTCTCTCCGCAATAAATGCTGGAAATCAGCAAGTTACAAAATAAACACCCAGTTTTACACCCAAGAAAGTAAAACTGGGTGTTTTTGTATTATTTAAGATTATACCTTTAATAAGGACACACCCCAATGTTATTGGTGGTATAATTGCAAAAAGTTATTTAAAGCATTATTATTGATTAAGTTTATTCAATCGCATAACAATTGACGTTT
>ENA-OOXA01001752-OOXA01001752.1-human-gut-metagenome-genome-assembly--contig:-NODE-1752-length-11450-cov-2.777622_pt1 | contig 11450 bp, 10 predicted proteins | sample MGYA00241581_ERZ501331 | MGnify/ENA primary metagenome ERZ501331 (study PRJEB25962, sample SAMEA2042982) | human gut metagenome | biome: human gut; feature: human-associated habitat; material: faeces...
GATGCGTGTAGCTTGCGGCAAAGGACGTTTCCAGTCCGACAACGCCCATGGCGCTCTTTTCAAGGCCTTTGCTCTTCTCCTCGCGGCTGTGGGGCGCGTGGTCGGTGATGAGCATGTCGATCGTCCCGTCCAGAAGGCCCTCGATGAGCGCGTCGCGGTCGGCCTGATCGCGCAGGGGAGGATTCATCTTGAAGCGTCCGTCCTCCTGTAAATCGTCCTGCGTGAAGGCGAGATAGTGCGGCGCTGTTTCGCATGTCACGTCCACGCCGCGGCGCTTGGCCGCGCGGATGACCTCGACGCTTTCCTTGGCCGAAACGTGGCAGACGTGGTAGGCGCAGCCCGTTTCCTCGGCAAGCTTCACGTCGCGTGCGATCTGTCCCCACTCGCTCTCCGCGCAGATACCGCGGTGCCCGTGGGCGCGGGCATACGCGCCGTCGTGGATGTAACCACCGCGAAGCAGGGCGTTGTCCTCGCAGTGCGCGGCAAGGATCTTGCCGAGATGTCGGCACTCGGCCATCGCCTGGCGCATCATGCTCTCGGACTGCACGCCGCGCCCGTCGTCGGAAAAGGCGATGACGTCTGGTGCCATGCCCGCAAGGTCTGCAAGCCGCTCGCCCTTTTCGCCGACCGTGATCGCCCCATAGGGATGGACATGAACGAGGGCGTCCTTCTCGATGAGCGCGCGCTGGAGCGCGAGCGATTCGGCGCAGTCGGGCACGGGGTTCAGGTTCGGCATGGCGGCAATGTGAGCGAAGCCGCCGTGCGCGGCGGCCAGTGTGCCGGAACGGATGGTTTCCTTATAAGAAAATCCCGGCTCACGAAGATGAACATGAACATCAACGAAACCGGGAAACAAAACCATATTAGAAATATCAATAACAATAGTATCATTGGAAGGGGAAACACCATCACCAATAGAAACGATCTTTCCGTCCGAAAGAAACACGTCCGCCAAATGAAACACGCCCTGCGAGAAAAACTTTGCATTCTTCAGAAGATAGCGCACTTTCATTTCCTCCTTGTGTTGTTTTCGGTGCATTATACGGGATAATCTGACGAATGTCAAGAGCAAAAGCTTCGGGAAAACGATATCGTCAGCGGCAGAAATAACAGCACAAGCGTAGCCACAATCAAAAAGCTTTGCGATGGATATTGCCACATGCGTTACAAGAATGCTTGGACGTTACACTGGTGGAATGAGATCTGCTCTTTTTGGCATTCGGACCTTTCTGCGATTTTTATATGAGACCGGGATCACTGCGTATAATTTTTGTAAAGCACTTCCGGAATTTGTTTGCCCTCGGAAGAATTTTCACGAAGGATTTTCCTGTGATGAATTGGAACCTCTTCGATAAAAAGTTTCAAATTCTTTAGGAAAGACGAGCAATAAAAAGTATCCGAGAGCGTAGAGCCCACCATAAAGCAGGCCAAATCAGCCGAGAATTGAGTTCAAATCCTTCCTGACACTCTTAAATGCCCTTGTGTATCTATAAAACACGCTTTGAAAAAACAGGGCATAAAAACGCTGAAACCCCTGATTTCTCAGGGGTTTCAGGTGAGTGTATCTATTTTGGTCACTCAAGATGGTCCCCCGACCGATTGTAAATCCGAACTTTCAATATCGGCAAAATCAATCCTCGTCTCGCCCTCTTTGTAGTTGAATGTAATAAGAATATAATCGTCAAAAATGGTAACGGCGTTTACAAAGCTGTCAATCAGCCTCCTGCGGGCGTCCAGCTTGCTTGTGTCCAGAGAACGGAAACGGCAGACGAAATAAACGACATCCTCACGGCTCACGGCAGGGTGCTTCATTTTCTCTTGAATGATTTGAAGCTCAATATCCTTTTTGCGTTCTTCCAGTTCATCAAGCCGCTGCTTGGTAGAGGCATTGATAATCCCCATCTGAATAGCGTTGAGCATATTGGTGATGCCGCTCTCGGCTTCTTCCAGCTGTTTGCGGAGGGCGGGGAGTACGCTGCTTTCCCGGCTCTGAATGTCCATCACGGCATCCGCCACATACTCCACAAAATTATCGTCCATGATTTTCGCCATGACCGCATTGACAACAGCGTTTTCCAGCGGCAGCTTCCGGACGGTCTTATGCTTGGCGTCACAGGCACGGTGTTTCTTGGTATTCACACAGCGGTAATAATGGTACTTCCGGCCCTTGCTGGAGCTTGTTCCGCTTTCGCCTACCATCATAGCCCCGCAAGTGCCGCAAAACAGCTTTGTTGTCAAAAGATAATCGTCCTCTGCCTTGTGCCGTGCCGGGGCTTTCCGGTTTACTGCAAGCCGCTGCTGTACCCGGTCAAACAGGTCTTGCGGGACAATGGCAGGAATCCCGTTGGGCGTGACGATATGGCGGTAGCTGTACTCTCCGATGTACTTCCGGTTTTTCAACAGACGGGCCATGAAATTAAGGTCGATTTTCTTTCCCCGCACAGTGGTAACGCCTCGTTCGCTCATATATGCAACGATTTCTTTCATCGTTGCGCCCTTGTCATACATGGTGAACATTTCCAGCACAGCGGGAGCGGTGCGTGGGTCGATCTGATACTGCATATCCTTGTCGATGACATAGCCGAAAGTCGGCGTACCACCGTTGTATTTGCTTTTCAAGGCGTTCTCCGTATGGCCCCGTATGACCTTTTCGGACAGCTCGGCGGAGTAGTATTCTGCCATGCCCTCTAACATACTTTCGAGGATAATTCCCTCCGGCCCGTCTGAAATATTCTCGGTGGCGGACAGTACCTTGACGCCGTACTTGCGAAGCTGGGCCTTGTAGTGGGCGCTGTCATAGCGGTTACGGGCGAAGCGGTCTAACTTCCAGACGATGATAACATCGAAAAGACCCTTTGCGCTGTCCTTAATCATGCGCTGGAAGTCTGGGCGATGGTCGGTCTTGGCAGACATGGCGCGGTCAATATATGTCCGCAGAACGGTAATATCGTTTTTCTCGCAGTAGGCCGTACATTCCCGAAGCTGGCCCTCTATGCTTTCTTCCCGCTGGTTGTCGCTGGAATAGCGGGCATAAATCACAGCTTTCATGTCTTTTCCTGTCCCTCCTCCATGATGCGGAATAACGCCTCTTTCAGACGCTTATTGACTGGTGCTTGTGGGTCAAAGCACATTTCGATAAAATCCCGCAATTCCTGATTTTGAATGTTCTTGCCTTTCAAACGCTCCGGCTGGTAATCATACAGCTTGCCCCGCGGCTCATCTGTGCGGCAATAGAGATAATCCATCGACACATCGAAGTAATCCGCATATTTCAAAAAGACCTCCGGTGAAGGTGTGGATTGTCCGGTTTCAAATCGGTTGATACGGGATTGCTGGACGCCTAAAATCTGCGCCATTTGTACCTGTGTCAGCCGGATGCCCTCCCGCAAGGCCCGCAGCCGCTTACCGATTTGCTCCATATAAAATCACTCTCCTTGCAGATAAAATATCACAAATAAGCATAGAAGTAAATACTGATTTTGAAATTAATAATTACTGTGTAGCGTCAGCACTTTGTGGCTGACGCTGCTTGATAACTGAAAAGCACGCCCTCCGACTCCTGTCAATGGCGGCTTGCCGTTCATCTCAACCATTGACAGGGGACAGAGGGCGTGCATGGTAAAAATTTTTTCGGCATGAGATAACACGGAATAACACGACATAACTGCATATAACGTCATATAACACAACATGGCCCATTCGTTCATAAACTGTTTACTTTTCGGCGTATTGACAAACTTTTTCGATTAAATTATACTGAATATGCTGCCGAGCATAAATGTTTCATAAAGTATCAAAACAGACGAGAATGAATCAAAAAAAGACCTATGGTGGCCGCTTTATGCGGCAAAACAACAACGGCCGTTTATACGGCAAAATGAGAAAAAAGGGAAAGTGACGCCATGCACTTTCCCGCAGGAATTGAACATCGTTTTATTTGAGTTTGTGGGTTCTGTTGCCGGGGGTAGTATTTTATCGTAAGCAAATACTATCTCTACAATTCCACAAAGGGGGTGATGCGTATGCTGCACATTCAGACCAAGCGTAACCATCAGCATACATTTGTCACGGCGAACATTGCCCCCGGCCATGGGAACCATTAACCACTAACAGGTAACTGATGATGCTGGAAAACGGGAAATCCAGTCCCCGTTTGACAGCACCCAAAGAAAAAGAGCAAACTTCGTCCGCATCATACAATATCCAAGGTATCTTCGGACGGAACTTGAAGCAAAAGCGATTAGAGAAAGGCATGACGCAAGAACAACTTGCGGAAAAGGCCGGCGTATCTACAGACACAGTCAAGCGGTACGAAAGTGGGAAATACGATGGCATTCGGCTGGACATGGCGTGGTATATGGCCAATGCTCTCGACACCCCGCTTCAAGCACTTCTGCCGCCACCGAGCTGTTCACCAGAGCAGCTTCTTTGCGAGGCGGAAACGCTGATTCATACCGTGCGTGAACTCTATACAACAAAATAGAACGAAGTGAAGCGCAGAACTGCCCTATAACGGTGCAGTCCTGCGCTTCATCTATGCTTAGGGGACTGTTATGATAAGCACAACACAAGGCCGCGTGTTATGTACCTGTCAACCGATGGATGGCGCATTGCGCCGTAAGAAAGGATTTAACAATGAAGCTGACTGATTTGATCGTTTCCCCCAAGAGCCTTGGGGACAAGCTGTGGCTGGTGGATGTCTCTCCGGCCTACGAGTACAAGGATGGTAAGCGCACCGATACCGTCCTCGGCTATCGCTACTCTGTTGCCCTGCCCGAAAAGGGCCTGGATAAAGTCGATGTACGCATTGACGGACAGCAGCAGGCAGAGGCCCCGAATGGCTATGCGGAAGTGCGCTTTGATGGGCTGGAAGTGTTTATCTTTTGGTCCAAGGGCGACTACCATGTGGGCGCAAAGGCCACCGGTATCCATCTGGTAAACTCCAAGGCTTAATGCTCTGAGGCGGCGCTGGGGCGCAGACGGGGATAAGACAATTCCCATTAAGGGAAGCGTCCCCCGGCGGCAGCGTCAGCGCCGCCCGCTTGCCATAAGGGTTAGTATTACCCTTATGGCAACCATGTAGCACGTAGCAATCACAAAGGAGCCTGACATGGAAAACAATACACAAGCCCGCAAGTGGGCGCTGGTCATCAATAACCCATTGGAGGCCGGACTTGACCACGCCGCTATCCGGGAAATCCTACATCGCTTCGCTCCGTCCTATTTCTGTATGGCGGACGAGATAGCGACAACCGGAACCTATCACACGCATATCTTCCTGCTTGCTCCCTCGCCTATACGCTTTTCCACCATCAAAAACCGCTTCCCCACGGCGCATATTGAGAAAGCATACGGGAGCACAAATGCAAACCGGGCCTACATTCTCAAAGAGGGGCATTGGGCCGATACCGACAAGGCGGAAACTTCGGTTTCCGGCACCTTTGAGGAATGGGGAGACCTCCCCGCCGAAAAGGAGGAAGAGGCCCCGGAAATGTTCAAGCTCATTCAAGACCTCCGGGCCGGAAAGTCTGTTATGGAGATCATCGAGGACAATCCAAAGCTTGCTTTCCGTATTCGGGAGATCGAAACCCTCCGTCAAGCCATTTTGGAGGAAAAGTACAGCGCTGAAAACCGGGCGCTGGAAGTGACCTACCTCTATGGTGCAAGCGGAACGGGAAAAACACGGGGCATTTTCGAAACGCATGACAGGAAAAGCATTTGCCGTATCACCGACTACGGCGGCAGGAACGGCGTCCGCTTCGACGCCTATCATTGTCAAGATGTGCTGGTGCTGGAGGAATTTCATTCACAAATCCCCATCAGCGCCATGCTCAATTATCTGGACATCTATCCGCTGACACTTCCCGCACGATACACCGACAGAATCGCTTGCTATACCAAAGTCTATATCACCAGCAATATCCCCTTAGAGGAACAGTACCGGGATATTCAGCGGTATCAGATGGAGACCTGGCGGGCGTTCCTCCGTCGGGTGCAGAATGTCATTGAGTATCTGCCGGATGGCTCCACCGTCTGGCACAAGAAAGGGGGGCTTTCCCTGTGACACAAAATGAAAAGTTTCAAATTCAGAGAAGAAATACACTCCGTAACCTGTGGCAGAAATTGAGCGGAACGCCGGAGTTTCCCGTAAAGCTGGTGCTGGCTGCGCTGTACCTCATGGGTGCTGCGTATGTCTGCGTCAAGCAAGCGGCGTGGCGCACGCTGGCGGGCAATATCCCTCTGCTCTCTCCGCTGCTCAAGGCCGCGATGGAACACGCCTTGACCGCCTATCTGCGGGCGGGCGCAGCGGCGCTGCCGGTGCTCCTGCTCTATCCCTTTGGCAGATGGGCGGCGAAGGACCAACTCCAATGCATCGGGTTGGTAAACCATGCGGGAATGCCGCCCGACCTGCTTCGCAAGCGCCGCGACAAGGATAATCCCCGCGTTACGATGTGGGAGTTCCGGAACAACAGTATTCCCTTGCAGGAGTGGGAGAAGCGACAAGCGGCCATCGAAACAGCGCTGGGAATCACCATTGTCAAGCTGACCTACGCCAAGGGCAAGAGCCGTGTGCTGGTGTATGCTGTTCCTGCCGGTGACGATTTACCGGAAGTGCTGAAATGGAAAGACAGCTATCTTTCGCTGGACAGCTTTGTGCTGGTGTTGGGGGAGAGCTACACCGGCCCTGTGACAGTCAACCTCGCGCATATTCCGCATATCCTCTTAGGCGGCTCCACGGGCAGCGGAAAGAGCATCCTGCTCAAGCTGCTGCTTATGCAGGCGCTCCGCAAGGGCGCGGAGGTCTACATTGCCGACTTCAAGGGCGGCGTGGACTTTCCAAAGGTCTGGCATGAGAAATGCCGGATGTGCTTCACGGAGGAGGATTTGTGCAATATCCTCGAACGGCTTGTAGAAGAGCTGGAACGCCGCAAGAGCGTGTTTAAGGCGCTGGGCTGTCCAAACATTGATGCCTACAATGAGACTACGGGGCAGCCGCTCCCACGGCTCATATTTGCCTGTGACGAGGTGGCGGAGATGTTGGACAAGACCGGTGCCGACAGCGAGCGGAAGAAGCTGCTTTCCCAAATCGAAAGTAAGCTCTCCACCATCGCGCGGCAGGGGCGGGCGTTCGGCATCCATCTCATTCTTGCCATGCAGAGGCCGGATGCGACCATCATCCCCGGTCAGATACGCAACAACATGGATTTCCGTGTTTGCGGCAGAGCAGACAGCGTGCTTTCGCAAATTATTCTCGACAACACCAGCGCCGCCGAACAGATACCCAAGGACGCGCGGGGCCGTTTCATCACCGGAGATGGCACAGTATTTCAAGGCTATCTGTTCGATGAGGGGCAGCTTTAACGGGGTGATACCATGCCGCGCAGAAAGAAGCCCAATGACTACGGCACGGGGATTCCCTATCACGAGGTAGAGGCCCTCGCCCGAGTCCTGCTCCCGGAGATACAGGCGTTTTTCGAGAGCGAGGAGGGGCAGAGGGAATACGCCGAGTGGAAAGCAAAACGGGAGGCCGAACAACAGAAAAAGGCATGACAAAGGCGGGAACATCTCAAACGATGCTCCCGCCTCGCTATGCTGTCGTTGAGCAATAGTTTTTTTTAATATTTATGGTAAAATATTTGCAACCAATGAGGAGAAAACCGTAGTTATATAGTGAAAGCGCTTTTAGACCACAATACCACAACGGAGGCCGCCTATGGAAGATGAAAAAATCATTGGACTATATTGGGAGAGGAACGAAGACGCTATTACAGAGACCTCATCAAAATACGGCAAACTGTTCTTTCGCATTGCCAGCAATATTCTCCTAAACCACGAGGATAGCGAGGAGTGCGTGAACGATACATACTTCGGTCTGTGGAATGCCATCCCCAAAGAAAGACCGTCACCATTTTCTGTGTTTGCCAGCAGAATCACCCGCAATCTTGCATTGAAGAAGTATGAATACCTCTCCGCAGAAAAACGAAATCCAGAAGCGATTTGCTCCTTCGAAGAACTTGGCGACTGCGTTTCCGGCAGTGAGTATGTTGAAAACGAGGTAGAGAATCGGCGTATCGAACAGCTCATCGACACTTTCCTCTGGCAACTGGGAGAAGAAAAGCGAAACATTTTCCTGCGTCGCTACTGGTATTTTGATTCTATTGATGCGATCTGCAAACGCACAGGGTACAGCCAGAGTAAAATCAAATCTATGCTGCTTTACACCCGGCAAAGGCTACGAAACTATTTAGAAAGTGAGGGTATTGAACTATGAATGAAAAGCAATTTTCTGACAGAATTGGAAATGTAAACGATAAACTCGTCCAGCAGGCGGAACAGACCCCGAATTATGGACGAGAACATCGGAAAAGAGGCGTCCGGCAGCTTGTAGCTATTGCTGCCACTGTTGCGCTGATGGTTTGCAGCTTCACAGTGGGCGCACTGGCCTTTGCCAAAGAAACCATTGTGGAGGTGCCAGTTGAGCAGGAAACCATTACAATCGAAGAAATTGGATTGACATTGATTCTGCCAGATAGCTGGAAAGGCAAGTATGCATTTGAGCAGGGCAACACCTTCAAGGAATATTATGTATATAATCCTGCCATTCGAGAAGCAATAGGCGGTGACAGTGAAACCCTTTTAAGTGGAGGAATGTTGTTCTATCTTAAGTTATGGGATGAGCAACTTACAAAAGAACAGGTAGATGCTGGTGGAGACTGGGATTATGCCAGATGTCGATATATCATGACCACCAAGGACGGAACATATTTGCTTTACTATGCCAGCGATGTACAGTTTACGCAGGAAACAATGGATGAATATCGGCAAATGGAGTCCGAGATTAGTGACATTCGATTTGTAGTAGACAACGCACTTAACTAACAGCATTAAGCGATCATTTATAGCACAACGGCGGAGCATTTTGCCCCGCCGTTGTTCATCTATAAAATATTATCAAGCGAAATGATAAATCCGAACACACTACCCACTTGGATAATGTAGTTCGGATTATCATTGTTTGGTCCGAGTGGCGAGACTTGAACTCACGGCCTCTTGACCCCCAGTCAAGCGCGCTACCAACTGCGCCACACCCGGATGATGTGTACTGCTCAATGTCAGCTTAGATAGAATAGCACACCAGTCCGGAAAATGCAAGTCCTAATTTAAAATTTTTTCAAAAATTTTGTCGAGACCTCACCACGGGACTTCTTCATCCGCGCGCAGATAGAAGTGTCCGGCCTGCGGCGTGACGCCGGTGTTGGAAAACAGCTCTTCGAGCGTAACGAACTCGTAGCCCTGCTCACTAAGAACGTCGATGGTCTGAAGTGCGGCCTCGACACTCGTGTCATATGGGTCGTGCAGGAGAACGATGTCGCCGCTTTTGGCGTTTTCGATGATGTGGTGCGCGACGAGATCCCTGTTGCGCACGCTCCAATCCATCGTGTCGATCGTCCAGTAGATGAGCGGGACGGAGACGGCGCTTTTGAGCGCGTCGCTCGCAAAGCCCCAGGGCGGGCGCAGCCAGTAGTCACCGTCGCCGAGGATGGCGCGCAGCGTCTCGTCCGTTTTCTGGATTTCGGCGAGTGCAGCGGCGTCAGCGTTGTCAAGACGGATGTGCGTGTAGCTGTGGCCGCCGACCTGATGGCCTTCGTCTTTCATGCGGCGGACGAGATCTTCGTTGCCCGCGATCTGCTCGCCGATGAGGAAGAACGTCACGTGCGCGCCGCGCTCCTTGAGCCCGTCAAGGAGGGTGGCGGTCGTCTGCGGGGAGGGGCCGTCGTCAAAGGTCAGCGCAATGCAGCGCCGCAGTTGGGATGGGGCCGAGACGGCGACAGCTTGGCCGTCTTTGGCGCAGGAAAAGCAGAGTGCAAGAAAAGTCAACAAAAACAGCAGCAAGAGCGCGAAACGTCGTTTCAAGATCATCACCTCAGGCTCTATTTTACGCAGCAGGCGGACAAAAAAGACCAAGCTGTATGACGGATGATGGAAAAAGTTTGTAAAAAGGCACCGAAAACGCGAATTCCGCTTGCATACGGCGCGAGGATATATTATAATCCAAACATGCTGAATACTAATAGGAAAGGAATATCCTATGGAGAGCAAAAAGTTAGAAGCGCTGCTGATGGCGGTAGACCTCGGCAGCTTTACCAAGGCGGCGGAGGTGATGGGCTACACACAGTCCGGCCTGACGCACATGATGAATTCCCTCGAACGCGAGGTCGGCTTCACGCTGCTCGAGCGCGGGCGCGGCGGCGTCCGACTGACGAAGGACGGCGAGCGTGTAGCGCCCGCCATCCGCGAATTCTTGCAGGCCAACGCGCGGCTTGACAGCACGATCGCGCAGGTGGCGTCCTCGCGCAGCGAGGTCATCCGCGTGAGTGCGTTCGCCAGCATGGCCATGCACTGGCTGCCGAGCATCATCCGCCGCTTTCGTGAGGAGCGGCCCGACGTTGACGTCGACATCCGCATGGCGGATCATATCCGCAGCCCCTATGAGCTTTTGGCGCAGGGAAAGATGGACGTCATCTTTGTCAGCCATCAGGAAGAGGAGAGTGGCTACGAGTGGATCCATCTGCAAGACGACACGATGTATGCCGTGCTGCCCAAGGACTATCCCATCGACGGGCGCACGGGGTATCCGCTGAGCGAGTTCGACGGGCGTGACTTCATCATGCCTGCGCAGGGCTTTGACAAGGACATCATGCGCATCTTCAACCGCGTGGGCGTCAAGCCGCACATCCTGCCGACGGCAGTGGACGACCCGACGGTCATCAGCATGGTCGAGCACGGTCTCGGTGTGAGCATGATGACGGAGCTGACGCTGCGCGGCCGCGGAGATGGCGTGCTGCTTGTGCCGGTGGAGCCCAAGTCGGCGCGCGAGCTCGGTATGGCTGTGCGCGCGGGCGAGGGACGGCAGGCGTCGCTCCAGCAGTTCCTTGAGTGCGCGCAGACGGTGCTCGCCGAGCTGGAGCCCAAATGAAAAAAGACTTGTAACGCGGCGCGAAAACGGGTAAAATAATCGATACGACTCGAAAAGGAGAAAAAGGTTTTCCATGCTGACATTCAAACCCGTTGCGCAGCGGGATCTTTCCCGCCTGCGTCGCTACTATAAGAATTGCAACTACCAATTATGCGAGTATTCCGCGCTCGTCAAGCTGATGTGGCGCGGGCACCTGCACCCGCAGTATGCCGAGGCGGCGGGCTGCCTGATCGTGAAAAACTGCATCGACGGCAAGCCCTGCTTCGACTATCCCGTGCCGGGACCGGACGGCGATGAGGAGGCCGCGCTCTGCGCCATTGAGGATTATTGCGTGGAGCAGGGCATCTCGCTCGAGCTGTCCGTCGTGCCGCAGGAGAAGACGGCGAAGCTCTTAGAGCGATATCCGCGCTTCCACCTCAACAATTTTCGTTCCTGGCGCGACTATATTTACGAGGCGAACGATCTGCGCGAG
>ENA-OOXA01001757-OOXA01001757.1-human-gut-metagenome-genome-assembly--contig:-NODE-1757-length-11446-cov-1.316039_pt1 | contig 11446 bp, 7 predicted proteins | sample MGYA00241581_ERZ501331 | MGnify/ENA primary metagenome ERZ501331 (study PRJEB25962, sample SAMEA2042982) | human gut metagenome | biome: human gut; feature: human-associated habitat; material: faeces...
TTAAAGCCCCAATACCAATAATTGGTGCAAAACATACAATACGTAAAAGCATCATTGTCACCATTTGTACTTGAGTAATATCATTTGTTGTACGTGTGATCAGAGTTGAAGTATTAAATTTATTAAAGTTCTCATTGGAAAAATATGTAACTTTTTTAAAGACAGCTTCTCTAAGATTTTTCGATAATCCGGCTGCAATCTTAGAAGCAAAAAAACCAACAAGAATAGCACAGCCTGCACTTCCTAAAGCATATCCAAGCATAATAAGACCAGAATGAATGATATAGTTTTGCTGGATTGCTGCCATATCAAGTCCCATCGCCTCATATTCACTCTTAACCATTTGGCAAGTCAAACTTGAAACTGTCGAAGAACCTAAAGCTTCAATCTGCTTTTTTGCCTGTTCTCGATAAGTCTTGATGCCATTTTGCATCAAAAGAACAGGAATCTCTACATTCTTCTCTTTTGCATCGCTTGATATTTCGGCAAATGTCATATCCATCTCAGCAAAAGAATTTTCTAGTTCTGTAAAAGATTCATCAGAAATATCATTTAAGACATATACATTTTCATCTTTTAAGACTGGAATCTCTTCAAGCTGTAGTTCACTTGCTTCATCTGGTGTAACAAGTGTATATGAATTTTCAATCAATTCTTTTTGATCCTCAGTTGCAACCATCAAGAATGGCTCCAGCGTAGATTCACGTACCTGCTCATAAACACCATGTTCAATACCATTGTTTTGAATACCAATATTAACAATATTCTGCATGTAATCCGGCAACGTTAATTCGCAATAGGCCTGCATAAACAATAGACCAATCACAACGAGTATTGGTACTACGAATGGTTTTAAATAACGCGCTAATTTTGTCATTTGTAATACTCCTCAAAATAATCTAATACTTTATTTAGAATTCTTTCTAAGCTATCTAGATCTTCCGGTGATAATTCATCTAAAAAATCCGATAAGAATTGCTGGTTATCCCGCCATTTGCTCTTAAGATGTTCTTTGATCTTATCTGAAATTTCGACATAAACTGTTCTACGATCTTTTTCACTACGTGTTCGAATGACCCAGCCATTCTTTTCATAACCTGAGATGATCTGGCTGGCAGCAGCTGGAGTAATATTCATATGCGCTGCAAGTTCCGACATCGTTGCCCGATGATCTTTTGAATCAAAGAAGATGAAACCGAGAATATATAAATCTCGCATTCGATACCTTGTGATTGGACCTCTTGATTTACGTGAAAATTCCATCAAAGTATACATACTTTTATTGATGACGTTGATCGTCGATTCTTTTGACATTTTCTCACCACCTTTTTTAATTAAGCGACTTAACTATTTAGTGTCTAAATTATAAATATAACTTAAGTATATGTCAATATAAAAACCGAGATGACTCTCGGTTCAATCATTATATTTTCTTTAAGATCTCATTAAGCTGTGCTTTTGTCATTTCAAGCTTTTCTTGATAAGAAGCAAGTTTTTCTTTTTCTTGTTTGACCTTAGCTTCCGGTGCTTTGGATACAAAGTTTGGATTTGACAGCATTCCACTAGCACGTTTGATTTCTTTTTCAAGATGTTCAATTTCTTTTGTCAGTTTTTCTTTTTCGGCTTCAAGATCTACTAAATCATCCATCTTGATCGTCATGACCGCTTTTTCAATCGTTCTTGATAATACATCATCACTGTTCAGATTCTCTACTACATGTGCATGACACATCTTATCTAGAATAGCCTTGGAATCTTTAGACAATTCTACAAAATTTCCCTGTTCATCATGTAATGAAATTTCAAGATCTTCGCTTGGTTTCATACCATATTCTGTCTTGGTTTCACGTACAGCCTGAATCGCAGAGATCGTCAAAGCCATTTCATCCTTTTCTTCATTTGTATACGTAAAGTTTACTTTTTCTGGCCATGTTTCTAAATTCATGCTTTCTTTATCATGTGGTAAATCCAAATAGATTTCTTCTGTCACAAATGGCATAAATGGAGAAAGCATCTTTAAGATTGCCTCTAAAACAGTATATAGTACAGCTTTTGTATTTTGTACAACTGCCTGATCTTCGCTGTATAACGTTGCCTTGCTTAATTCGATATACCATGAACAGAAATCATTCCAAATGAATGAATATAATTCATTTCCAACCATCGCAAATTCGTATTTTTCCATATTCATACTGACATGATCCAATACTTCATCCATTCTAGATAAGATCCATTTATCAACACTGCTTAAACAATCTACATCTAAAGTTGGTTTTTTATCACCAATCTGCATCTGTACATAACGAGCTGCATTCCAAATCTTATTGATAAAGTTCCAACTTGATTCCATCTTCTTTTCATCAAAACGAAGATCCAAGCCTGGAGTTGAATTTGTTGTTAAAAAGAATCTAAGTGCATCTGCACCATGATCTTCTATAACATCCATTGGATCGATACCATTTCCTAAAGATTTAGACATTTTTCTGCCCTGGCTATCACGAACCAATCCATGAATCAAAACATCTTTAAATGGACGATTTTTCATGCAATAACGTGTTTGGAAAGCCATTCTGGCAACCCAGAAGAAAATAATGTCATATCCGGTAACAAGTACATCATTTGGGAAATATCGTGCAAGATCATCTGTTGATTCTGGCCAACCTAAAGTTGAAAATGGCCATAGAGCACTGGAGAACCAAGTATCCAATACATCCTCATCCTGGATCCAGTTCTCTTTATCTTTTGGATCTTCCATTCCAATGTACATTTCACCAGTTTCTTTATTAGTCCATGCAGGAATTCTATGTCCCCACCATAACTGTCTTGAAATACACCAGTCTTCAATATTTTCCAACCATTGTTCAAATGTTTTTTCAAAACGCGATGGTACAAAATGGATTTTCTGGTCTTCAATCTTTTGATTTCTTAAAACCTCTTCAGCTAACGGTTTCATCTTAACAAACCATTGTTTTGACAAATATGGTTCAACGATAACACCCGTTCTTTCTGAATGTCCAACTTGATGCATATGTTCTTCAATATGGTCCACAACACCGGCCTTTTTAAAGTCCTCTACAAGAGCTTCACGACACTCAAAACGATCCATACCTGCATACTTATGACACATTTCATTCATCGTACCATCCGGATTCATACAGATTGGCATCTTTAATCCGTATTTTTTTGCCAATGCAAAGTCATTTGGATCATGTGCCGGTGTACATTTCATTACAGCTGTACCAAAATCCATATCGATATAATCATCAGCCATGATCGGTAATTCTTCACCATTTGCCGGATTGATCGCATGCATACCTACAATTTCTTTATATCTTTCATCTTCTGGGTGAACAAAGATAGCCTGATCGGCAAACATTGTTTCTGGACGTGTTGTTGCAATTACTAGTTCCTGTCCATTTTCAACTACTTTATATTTGAAGTAATACATATGACCTAAAATTTCTTTATGTTCTACTTCAATGTTAGATAAAGCAGTCTTAGCTTCTGGATCCCAGTTGATGATTCTTTCCCCCTGGTAGATAAGACCATCGTTATAAAGATCCACAAACACTTTACGTACAGCTTTGGATAAGCCTTCATCCAAAGTAAACCGTTCTCTAGTATAATCCAAAGATAAACCTAATTTAGCCCATTGACTGCGGATCGTAGAAGCATATTCCTCTTTCCATTCCCATGCACGGTCAAGAAATTTTTCACGACCAATATCATAACGAGAAATACCTTCATTTTTTAAACGTTCATCTACTTTTGCCTGTGTTGCGATCCCTGCATGATCCATTCCAGATACCCATAAAACATCGTATCCTTTTAATCGTTTATAACGACAAAGAATATCCTGTAGCGTCGTATCCCACGCATGCCCTAAATGCAGTTTCCCTGTTACATTTGGTGGAGGAATAACGATACAGTATGGTTTCTTTGTCAGATCACCAGCTGTAAAATAACCTTTTTCTACCCATTTAGAGTAAATATCTTTTTCTACAGCTAAATGATCATACTTCGTATCCATTGTTTTTGCCATAAATATCTCCCTTCTTAAAAAAAAGCACATCCTATATAGGACGTGCTAAACGTGGTACCACCTAAATTCACATACAAAGTATGCCTTATTTCACATAACGTTGTGTGTACGTACAATCTTACTGTATTTCAGATTGTCTGCTCCTAGACTACCTTCATCATGTCTAAGCTCTTCTTTTCACCTGCCAGAAGATCTCTCTGCCTTAAATCATGATTACTCCTTCTATTCATTGCATTTATGTTGTTAGTTTACCATGTCAAAAATATTTTTCAAGTAAAATCAAACAATTATTCAATAGAGCGTGTCCAGCCAAAGCTGTCTTCGATATTTCCCCATTGAATTCCTGTTAATGTATCGTATAGTTTTTGCGTCAATTCTCCAGTCATAAAATCATGAACCGTTACGACATCGCCCTTGTAATATAATTCACCAATTGGACTGATAACCGCTGCCGTTCCAGTTCCCCAGGCTTCTTCTAGTTTTCCAGAATGACCAGCTTCCATCAACTCATCAATGGATAAATGACGTTCAACGATTTCATAACCCCAGCTTTTTAATAGAGTAATGATTGAATCTCTTGTAACTCCAGGAAGTACAGTACCTTCACATGGAGCTGTTACGATCTTACCATCGATCTTAAACATTACATTCATTGAGCCTACTTCTTCTACGTATTTTCGATGAACTCCATCCAGCCATAAAACCTGTGAATAGCCCAATTTTTCAGCCTTGACTTGCGCTGCAAGGCTTCCTGCATAGTTTCCTCCACATTTGGCAAATCCGGTTCCTCCAAGAGTTGCACGAACAAATTCATCTTCAACATAAATCTTTACCGGATTAACACCTTCTTCATAATAGGCACCAACCGGTGATAAGATGATCATAAACTTATATGAATTAGATGGATGCACCCCCACAGCTGGCTCAGTGGCAAACATAAATGGGCGAATATATAAAGATTCTCCTTCATTTGTTGGGATCCAATCCTGTTCTTTTTTAACGATTGCTTCTACAAATTCAATAAATAAGTCTTCATCAAGTGTAGGCATGCTCATTCGAATATTGCTATTGGCAAAACGTCTTGCATTCATTTCAGGACGGAATAACAATATACGACCATCTTTTGCACGATATGCTTTTAATCCTTCAAATGTTTCCTGTGCATAATGCAATACCATTGATGCCGGATCAAACTGTAATGGCGCATAAGGAACGATTCGCGCATCATGCCAACCAATTCCCTGATCCCAATCACAGACAAACATATAGTCTGTATAATACTTACCAAAACCAAGAGAACCTGTAGGTTTTTCTTTTAATGATTTTGCTTGTTCAAACTTAATTTCCATATCAAAGCCTCCCTAAGATATACTTATGTAGTGAGTTTATCACTATTTTAAATACGCTTCAAGATATTTCTTTCATTCACTTTCATAAATTTTCATAATTTACATATTGGATGATTTAGATAAAAATTGTGCATTATAAAGACGAGCATATACTCCATTCAATTCCAACAATTCCTGATGTGTTCCCTGTTCGACGATATTTCCATGTTCCATGACAAGGATCTTATCTGCATTTACGATTGTGGATAAGCGATGTGCAATTACAAATGAAGTACGATCTTTCATTACTTTATCCATAGCCGACTGCAATCTTCTTTCCAGTCGCGTATCTACTGAACTTGTTGCTTCATCTAAGATCAACACTTGAGGGTCTTTTAAGATAGCTCTGGCAATTGTTAATAACTGTTTTTCTCCTTGTGATACATTGGTTCCTTCTTCATTGACGATCGTATCATAACCATGAGATAAAGTTCGAATCGTATGATGCACATTTGCAGATTTAGCCGCCTCAATAACTTCATATTTTTGAGCATCCGATTTACCATAGGATATATTTTTTTCGATTGTATCTTCAAATAACCAAGTATCCTGCAATACTAAACTAAACAACGATCGCAGGTCTTTATAAGATAATTCTCGAATATCAATACCATTGATCTTAATAGATCCACCTTTTACATCATAAAAACGTAATAGCAAATTCGTAAGTGTTGTTTTTCCTGCGCCTGTAGGTCCTACGATTGCAATCGTTTCTCCCTTGTTTACATGGATATTTACATCTTTCATCAACAATTTATCACCATATCCAAACTGCACATGTTCAAAATCAATTGTTTCGACCTCTTTGATTGGTCGTTTTGTTTCTACATCTTTTAAGCTTTCTATATTCAAGAAGCTAAACAACCTTGACATTGCAGAAAAAGAAGATTGAACCTGTGCTGATAACTGTGATACCTGCGAAATCGGATCGTTGATTTGCCAGATATATCGAATAAACGCTTGTAATTGTCCTAGGGATATTGTTGAAGAAAGTACCAAGAAACACCCATATAAGGCAACTACTCCAATTGTCAAATATGTGATTAAAGAGGATAAAGGAGAAATCAAACTGGATACAAACTGCGCTTTAAAACCAGCTACCCGCATACCTTCGTTGACTTCTTTAAATTTATCCAAAGAAGACCGTTGTTGATTATACATCATGATTTCCTGATACCCATCATATAATTCATTAACGGTACCATTTAAATCAGCTAACTTAGCTTGTTGTTCATCAAATGTGATTTTTTAACGATAAAACGTGATAAGAAATAGATGATCGGTAAAATACATACTATGATCAATGCCATGATCGCATGGATACGAAACATCATGAACAAGACAAACACAAATGTACAAACAGCAGAAATAACTCGTGATAAAGTTTGTTGTAACGCGTTGGATAATGTATCGACATCATTGGTAATACGACTTAACAATTCACCGGTTTTTTCTTTATCAAAATATGAAACCGGAAGATGCTGCATCTTATCTTCGACTGCATTTCGGATATCATACATCGTAAACTGAATCGCATCTGTTAAATAGAAAGCCATCAAATATTGTGAAACTGTTTTTATGATATAAATAATGCCTAATAAAATTGCGATCTGTATGATAATATCCATTTGTATATGGGCACCAGGAATGTTGTTTGCGATATCCATTACATCCTTTGACAGTTGTGTTGTAATCATACCTTCCACACTAGGATTGATCGCAAAAGTGATTTGAGCCACAATGATCATAAAAATTCCAACAAACAATTTAAATCGATATGGTCTTAAGAAAGGCCAAAGATGTTTGATGCAGGATGTAAATGTCATTTTCTTATTCATCTAACATCAACTCCTTTCTTGAAAGCTGGGAAAGGGCAATCTCTTGATAAATCTTACAAGTATTCATCAGTTCTTTATGCGTGCCTTTTCCAACTAACTTGCCATCATTTAACACAAGGATCATATCTGCATCCATGATTGTGGAAATACGCTGGGCAACGACAAAAAAGATTGCATCTTTCACTTTAGGTTTTAAAGCCTCACGCAATGTTGCATCTGTTTTAAAATCTAGAGCACTAAAGGAGTCATCATAGATGTATAAAGATGGATCCATAATAATGGCTCGTGCAATCGATAAACGTTGTTTTTGCCCTCCAGACACATTGGTTCCATCTTCGCTGATTTCATCTTCGTATTGATGATCACGAACTTCAATAAACTCTTTTGCCTGCGCAATTTTTGCAGCCTCTTCGATTTCATCCATTGTTGCATCAGGTTTTCCAAACGAGATGTTTTCTTTAATACTACCTTTAAATAAATGTGCCTTTTGAGCAACATAGCCAATCTGATTGCGTAGAGAATTTAATTGATATTCTTTGATATCTTTTCCATTGATCAACACCTGTCCTTTTGTAGCATCATATAATCGTGTCATCAATTTTACTAAAGAAGATTTTCCTGATCCTGTGCTTCCTATGACAGCAATCTTTTCTCCCTTTTTGCAAGTAAAAGAAATGTCACTTAAAACCGCCTCTTCTCCATCTGGATAAGAAAAACTAACATGATCAAAAGTTAAAGATTCAATTAAATCACATACATAGGCATTTTCTTTTTCTATAATTGAAGAGTTAGTATCTAAAACAGCCTGAATTCGTTTAGCCGACACATTTGCACGTGGATACATCATAAAAACCATACAGAATAACAATACACTCATCATGACATGAAAGATATATTCCACAAACGCAATCAAATCACCAATTGAAATGGTCTGTGCACTTAACATAGAACAAGAAACAAAATATACTGTCATCACAGCAATATTCATCAATAAAAAGAAAGTAGGTTCTGTACAAGACATTAACTTAAACAATTTAGAACTCTCTCTTTGATAGTAACGATTCTCCTTGGCAAAACGTTCTTCTTCATTTTTTTCTTTATTAAAAGAGCGAATGACACGAATACCTGTGATATGTTCACGCAAGATCTTATTGATACGATCAATAGAATTTTGTTGATTTTCACTGATAGGTTCACTCACTTTAGCAACGGCAAATACACCAATCAAAATAAAAGGAATCGTTAATAAAACGATATATGACAGTGGTAGCGATATACGAACGATCAACATGATGGATACGATCATCATAACCGGAGTCATCAACGCCATTCTTAAAATAACATTTAAAAACAACATGATCTGATAAGCATCATTGTTTGTACGTGTAATCATGCTTGATACACCGAATTTATCCATTTCCGCACTGGAAAAAGTCATTGCGTGTTCAAAAACATCATTGCGTATATCTCTTGTAACATTGGTTGATATTCTTGTCGAACAATATCCTAGTATGACGGTTCCACAAACACCAACAATGGAAATAATTGACATTAACGCCCAATTTGACCATAAAAAAGAGGTATCTTTTGTGTTTACACCTTGATCGATCATTCTTGAAATTAATGTAGGAATACCAAGTTCCACCAATGCAAATCCAAATACAGAAATGGCATCGATCAAGAAAAGTAACTTATACTTTTTTAGGTATTTTAATATCAACTTCATAAAAACTCCTTAACATTCAAAAAAAAGGAGGGTCCTATATAGGACCCAGCTTATTAACCTTTATTCACCAACTTTTGAAGTAACGTATTCAAGAACTTCTTCCATTGTTTCTTTATTTAAACATTCTTGAGCAAGTTCCTGCATTTCAGCATAACTTAATGATTTAACAACCTTACGTGCTTTCAAAATCTGTGTAGCGCTCATAGAGAATTCATCAAGACCAAGACCTAATAGAATTGGTACAGCATTTGGTTCTCCGGCCATAGCTCCACACATACCAGCCCATTTACCTTGAGAATGAGCTCCTTTGATCGTGTTGGCAATCAAGCGTAATACACTTGGATTGTATGGCTGATACAAGTAAGATACATGCTCACTCATTCTGTCAGCAGCCATAGAATACTGGATCAAGTCGTTTGTTCCAATTGAGAAGAAGTCTGCGTATTTAGCAAACTGATCAGCTAGTACAGCAGCTGCAGGAATTTCAACCATCATACCTACTTCGATATTATCGGCTACAGCTACACCTTCTGCGATTAATTCAGCTTTAACATCTTCATAGATAGCTTTTGCATCACAGAATTCTTTAACAGTTGCGATCATTGGGAACATGATGCAAAGTTTACCATAAACAGATGCACGGCACAATGCACGTAACTGTGTACGGAAAATATCTGTTTCTTTAAGGCATAGACGGATAGCACGATAACCTAAGAATGGATTCATTTCTTTAGGGAATTCATAGTAATCAAGATGTTTGTCTCCACCGATATCCAATGTTCTTACAACAACTTTCTTACCTTTCATTCCTTCAAGAACTTGTTTGTAAGCTTCAAACTGTTCATCTTCTGTTGGGAAGTGATCAGAATCCATGTATAAGAATTCAGTACGGAATAATCCAACACCTTCTCCATCACGCTCTAAGACACCTTCTGCTTCGTCTGGTCCACCGATGTTAGCAACCAGTTCCACAACGTGTCCGTCTGCTGTCTGGGATTTCTGTCCAACAAACTTCTGAAGGGCAGCTTTCTCTTCTAAGAATTTTGCTTTCTTAGCTTTATATTCTTCTACAACAGATGCTTCAGGATTGATGAATGCTTCTCCTGTTGATCCGTCAAGAACAACTTCATCTCCATCATTAACGATAGAAACGATGTTTTCAATACTAAGAACTGCTGGAATTTCCATAGATCTGCAGATGATCGCAGAGTGAGATGTCTTACCACCGATCTCTGTTAATACACCCTGAACGTTTGCAGGATTGATTCCTGCTGTCATAGATGGTGTTAAATCTTCTGCTACTAAGATTGTTCCTTCTGGAACTGCACTGATATCTACTTCTTCAATTCCAAGTAAGATCTTAATTAAACGAGTTTTGATGTCGCCTAAGTCAGATGCTCTCTGCTGTGTCAGTTCATCGTCTGCCATAGCGAAAATCTGTGCGAAGAAATCGCAAGCTTCTTCTACAGCAGCTTCTGCGTTGATCTTCTCTCCATCAATCTTAGCTTCGATCTGTTCTGAGATTGCTGGATCCTGAATCATCATGATATGACCTTCTAAGATCTCTGCTTCCTGCTCACCAGCAGTTACTTTCATGGATTCAACCATCTTCTGAGTCTTCTCAATGAAAACTTCAATTGCATCGCTTAAACGTTTTTTCTCTGCTTCTGTATCTTCGATAGACTGTTTTGTGTAATTAAGTTCTTCTTCCTTAATCTTAACGATCTTACCGATACCGATACCAGCAGATGCTCCTATACCTTTATACATGTTGCCACCCGTCCTTTATCAAATTATATGTTACACCCATTATGAGCAGTGATTATTCACCTAATCCAGATTCAATCAGTTCTGTTGCATGTGCAAGAGCTGCTTCTTCGTCTGGACCTTCACATACTAATTCGATTTCAGAACCACATTTGATACAAGCTCCGATGATGTTTAATAAGCTTTTAGCGTTGATTTTTTTATCTTCGAATACGATAGTTACGTCAGATTCGAATTTAGTTACAGCTTTCGCTAAAACTCCTGCTGGTCTCATGTGTAATCCCTGTTCGTTTTCAATGACAAATTTCTTTGATACCATAATTGTTTCTCCTTCTCACATATAAAATAATTTTAATTTATCTGGATCTTTAACTGGCTTATCTTTGTACTCATCTAAGTGCAATTCCTTAAAAAAGCATAAAAAAAGACCTACTTTAACAAATGTTCACACTTATTAAATAGGTCTTGCCTGCCTCACCAGTCACAATCCAAAATTCGATAACATTATAATATCAAATTTTGCCTTATAAGTCAACCTGGTTTTATGACTGATGCCCCATTTCTAAGATCAGTCTTTTGACATAAATGATCAGATACATCTTCTCATCTGCTGAAAGTTTGCAGTTGTAATGCTGCTCGATATGTTCCACGATCTTCTGACTGCACACGTAGGCTTCTGGATACT
>ENA-OOXA01001759-OOXA01001759.1-human-gut-metagenome-genome-assembly--contig:-NODE-1759-length-11424-cov-1.390272_pt1 | contig 11424 bp, 20 predicted proteins | sample MGYA00241581_ERZ501331 | MGnify/ENA primary metagenome ERZ501331 (study PRJEB25962, sample SAMEA2042982) | human gut metagenome | biome: human gut; feature: human-associated habitat; material: faeces...
GGTCATCGGGTACGGCGCCAAACACGCTCATGCAGATTACTGGCAGCAGCTTGCTGAATATGGGGCGCAAGTATGTTTCCTGCTTCTCGGCAATCATCTCATAGTAGTTCTGCAGGTCGCTCTCACCAGTGGCGTTAAGACCCGAAGGAGAGCGGCCAAAGAGACGTGTTACCGGTATCTCGGCAGCGCCAGCAATATCCATAATAAACTGCTGATAGCACTCAGCCAAGCCACCGAAGGTGTATTGATGGCTCTCGATACTGTCGGCTGCGTCCATTACCATTAGGCCCATGTTGTTCATCAGAACGTTTTGGGCTTGGATAGTGCGGTAAAGCTCCTGCTGGCTTGTACTGTCGGTTGAAGCTAAAAGCTGGCCAAGGTCATTCATTTTCAATATGCGCATATTGGCCATAAAGGTCAGCTGCGCAATATTCCATGATACGTTGTCGCGTTTTTTTAGCTCGTCGAACACGCTCTCTACTACGCTCGCGCTCCACATAACCTCGGATAGTTCCTCCCAATACGGAAGGTCGTTGCCCACAAAGCGAACACAACGGCTGTGGTGAATGCATATCATAGTGCCGTCCACGGGGTCGGTCACGTTGTAATATTTCGGCAGGCCATACTCGGGGTCAGCAATATCATCTACCAGCTCGCTGCTCGGGCTTACGCCGTTCCAGCGGTCCAGTATCATAAGGCCCGCAAAGTCACCTGGCATAATAAGCTCGAGGTCTAAAGGCTCGGAAAGGTCGTCGCCTTGGCCTTGGATAAGCATCACACCCAGCGCGCCGCCGTATAAGCGGCCCCATTTCAATCCCTTGCGCAGCTTCTCTATGAGCTGGGTGGTTCGCAGCTCGCGGTCAAAGCGCTTTAATAGCTCGGGGCCAAGCTCAGTGGTGATAGTGAAGCCGTTTTTTAACATATCGGACGGAATAGTGTCGATAATTCTACGGATAATCCAGTTCTCGCGATATAGCGCGTTGAGCATATTGAAATCACGGGTTAGGCGTTGCAACGTATACTGTGTGCCCTCCATGATGTTGGGTGTTTCAAAGCCAAGGCGGGCCAGCGGATTGCTAAAGGCGTCCTGTACTTTAACTCTTCGGCTTCTTCTCCTTTTTTTAAGCATTAGCTACCCTCCTCGGTTTAACGATGGTTGATACAAAATACCTCAGCGCGTCGGGTGCATGGTCGGCTACCTTTACAGGCTTCTCGCGGCCGCTTTGCGCTAAGGCTTTATCGTCCCACACGTAGGATTGGTGTTCCTTGATACAGTTGGGACAGTTGGTTTCATGGAAGTGTAGCCTGCGTCTAGTCAATAGCGTATTGACGGCGCGTATGCCTTCCACTACGTTGTTATCTGCATTGATTGTTTCAACTGTTTCTTTTGCCCTGCACCCACGATTGCGCAGTTCTATCTTAAAACTAGCTGCAGAGGGGTCTATTATTACCGCCGTTGGGAATATATGCTCGCCGCCTATAAACTCCATTAGGTCGTCTGCATATTGACTGTTGTCCTTCTCTTTCTCTTCCTTCCGGCTGTCCCAGTAATACTCCCTCACTACATAGATGTCGGTGCCATCATCGTATATGTCTAGATAAACCATAGGATTGACAGTACCATAGTCAATAGCTATATAGCGCCGCATTATGTGTTCGTTTTTGTATATCCACTCTAACCTGTCATCGCCAAATAGAACGTCCTCGTTCCAGGCATCACGGTATATAGCTCCCTGTGCCATTACCCATCGGCCAAGAATAAAGCGCTGATAGAATACACCCGAATACATAGTGCGGTATCTTTCTCTTACGGTTTCGCTAAGGCTCGGGTTGTCGTCCATCAAGAAATGGATATGCAGCAGCCGCTTGCGCTCCTTTTCCTCTATCCACTTTTTTAAAAACCAATGCATAGGACTGTCGGGATTGCAGTTAAACCATATCTTGGCACCGTCCACGGAGCAGCGACCTGTAGCCTGGTTAACAAAACTTTCTGGCATCAGCGCCACCTCATCACAAAAAAGGCCCGCTAGTGTAATACCTTGAATAAGGTCCTGCGAGCTCTCGTCACGGCCACCGAACACATAGAAATAGTTTATGCGTCGGCCTTTGGCCACTACTATTAAATTTTCTGTGCGGCTCTCCTCCACCTTATACCCGCGTACGGGTTTAAGCCACTTCCACACGTTGCGACGAAACGAACCGACGGTCTTACCACACATAGCGAAGTTTTGCGCATCATATCTGTCCATAGCCCAAATAATAAAGGATATTCCCATCGCAACTGTTTTCCCTGCACGTATGGAGCCGTCAGCTATAATACCATCATAATCGCAAAAAGGAGAGCCCTCTGCCCACCACGTGAGTATCTGCATCTGCTTTTTGGAGAAGCTAGTAAACTTTATTACCGGTTTTACAATAGAACGTAATCCGCCCAACATTAGTCCCACACTCCTTTAGCAGAGGATTTTATCGCATCGGTAAAGCCATCGTCCTCGTACTCGGTGTTATTCTCGGCTGCGTCTTTGAGTATCTTTTGTCCAGCGGTGTCACGGATAAAGGCCGCCGCTTTAGTATCTCCCTTAGTTATCGCCTTTACTATTTGCGCCATAAGTATCGCTTGCTCTATCGTTACATTCTTGTTTTTGCCGAAATCCAAGAAGCTCTTTAATTCCTCGGGTGCTACAGTATCATTCAATGGAAGTTCTAGAAGTGTCTCTAAAACTTCCTTCATTGCCTTTTTCTTGCGGCGAGCTTCACCAGAGGCCTTGCCCATTTTTACTGCTAAGGCATGTCTTTCTTCAGGTGTTCTAGCGGAGTTCGGCTTTAGGTTTTTGATGTTTCCGGCCACGTTACTCGGACACTATTTCTGCATACTGGTATGTCAGCCCATCGCGGATAACAGTTACTCCTGTGCTGCTACCTTTTTGTTCGATATAGCGATTGACAATAACGTCACAATACTTAGGGTCTAGTTCAATAGTGCGACAGATGCGATTAGTCTGTTCGCAGGCTAGCAGAGTACTGCCGCTTCCGCCAAACGGGTCGAGGACGATACAGTTGCTCATGCTAGAATTTATAATCGGATACGCGATTAGCGGGATGGGCTTCATAGTAGGATGCTGTTTGCTACGGCTCGGTCTGTCAAACTCCCAAATAGTAGTCTGCTTTCTGTCGGCATACCACAAATGCTTGCCTTTCTTTTTCCACCCATACAGGCATGGCTCGTGCTGCCATTGATAGGGACTGCGGCCCAATACCATGGACGGTTTCTTCCAAATGCAGCAGCCAGACAAATAGAAACCTGCATCGACAAAAGCTTTTCTAAAGTTCAAGCCTTCTGTGTCAGCGTGGAATACATAGATACTAGCGTCGTCTGCCATTGCTCTTTCCATGTTTTGGTATGCTGCTAGGAGGAATTTATAAAAATTATCGTTATCCATTTTGTCATTTTGTATGGTGAGCTTATCTTTGGTTTTCCCAACATACTCTACGTTATAAGGCGGGTCGGTTACCACGAGGTTTGCTTTTTTGTCAGCCATCAAGGTATCCATTACATCAGGAGATGTGCTGTCGCCACAAATTAAGCGATGCTCACCTAAAAACCATAAATCGCCAGTCTTGGTAAATACTGGTTTTTCTAACTCCGCATCTACGTCAAAGCTATCCTCTTTTACGGCCGCCTGCACTACATCTTGGAACAACTTCTCTATCTCTACATCATCAAAACCGGTCAAAGATACATCATAGTTGCTCATCTGTAAATCTTGGAACAGCGCTTGCAGCTTGGTTTCATCCCATTCACCGCTGATTTTATTTAGTGCCACGTTTAATGCTTTTTCGTGTGTAGTGTCAAGGTCTACTACTACACACTCAACCTCGGTGTACCCTAGGTCCTTCATTACGGTCAAGCGTTGGTGGCCTCCTACTACATAGCCAGTGCGTTTATTCCATATCACGGGCTCTACATAGCCAAACTGCTGAATAGAACGCTTTAGCTTCTCATATTCTTTATCGCCAGGCTTCAATGCCTTGCGGGGATTGTACCCCGCTGGCAGCAGCTCGGTGATGTTTTTTATCTCTGTTAGCATAGTAACCTCCTAAAAATGGGCAAAGAAAAACCCGCCGATATTACTCAGCGGGTATACGTTTTATTTTACGTTTTTGTTCACTAATTCCATTAGCTCTTTAGCTTCCTCATCAGAAACAACAACATTCTCGCACTCCACATAGTGCATCGCATGGTCAATCACATCGTAAGGCGTTTTTCTTATCTCAACGCATTTCTTTTTTTGGCCAACCATAGCATATTTTTGATATCCTAGTTTCACAATAGTATAACCTTCTGGGCTTGTCGCTACAATTCCCATAGGTATTTTTTCTCAAACTCGTCCATAAATTCGTTCATAAAATTTCTCCTTAGCTTGTGGTTTTACTCGTTCTCTGTGTAGCCAGGGCATTTTTTTTTATTTGTCCAATATTCCTCTGGCGGTTTGCAAGCCATAAGTAGGCAGCAGCCTTTGTATTTGTTCACACAGAGATTACACTGCGGAATATGTTCTACTACAAAATCACCTTTTTGAAATGACCACCTTGCATCTTTCTTTTCTTCACCCATCGTTATTCCTCCTTAACTATTCTTGCATAAATCTCTATTTTTCCATTATTGAGACAAACGCCGTCTACTGTTATCTTTGTATTTCTTGGCAAAATAACCTCTGATTCTGCATCATTTTTGCGACCAACAGTCGGAGTTACGATACATTTTTGACCTTTTTCGGCCAAAAAATGAAATTGTACTGGCCTAAACTTAAAGACGTTTATACTTTCTGCACAGGACGTTGACGTATACGCCGGTAAAGTAAACGTAGAACCTGATATTAATTTATCAAGCTTAGCAACGTCAATTTTTCCGAAGCACTCATCAAGGTCAAAAGGTGACATATTTTCTGCACCTTTCCCTAAGCCGGGGACATTTATTCCCATCTCTCCACAAATACTTATTAATACACCAACGCCATCGAATCTGTGAAGCATTGTGTTATCTGGCAACCTTGGTACATGTTCAAAAGCTGAATCCAACAACAGAATTCTTTTTTGCAGCTTTTCGCTTAATTCGTCAATACTATCGGTTCTTAATGCAGTATTAATCGCAAACGAATCGCCATTAGCTACATACCCTTTCGTTACGGCTCTCGCTTCTTCCTTGCTTAATACATTTGAAAAAACCGCTCTGTTTTCTTTAAGAAAATCTTTATTCTCAATCAAAGGAGTAATCTCTTTGGCAAAATACCCTGCATCCTTTAATCTATCTTGGATATCCCCTATGTTTTTTTCTATTATGTCCTTGCATTGCTCTTTAGTGCTCTCAAGAAAATCATCCAAGACCAACATTGCTTCTCTAAGATTGCGTTTGGCTTTTAAAGTATTGTACGCCTGTTGGACGCCAAACATTGGTCTTGTTTTATTGTCACTGATACATTTTTCTACAATGCTATATGCCGATTTGCCAGCAGGGCTTTCGTCGGCCTTTAATTTTTGTAAAATTTCATTTACACTTTCAGATATTCTTTCTTGAACGCTTTTAATAGGGTCAAAGGCGTTAGCGACCTCATTTAAGACCCCGCCTTGGTTCGTGCTTATATTAGCATTTTGTTCTTGATATTGCAAGTCTTGCTTTGGATTAAATGCAGCGGCCACACTAGCAAGGGTTTCGCCAGGTGCCTTCGCGGTATTTTCCTTCTTTGGAGATGGCAACTTTTCCACAGTACACTTTGCACCGTTAAACTTGCCACCAGCTCCACCATCAATATTGCCATAGGCATCTAAATGTACCGAAGAACCGTTAATCTTGCGCCAGTTCTTTGGATTCTTATCGTCAGGATATCCTTTAGTATCAAAGGCCTTTGCTAATAGGTTTAATAACTCGCTCATACAAATACCTCGTAAAATAGAAAAAGCGCCAATCCTAAGATTAGCGCTCGTATATAAAAAGCTTTTGCTGTAATTTTCGTCTTTGGCGATAATGGTTTGCCGAAGAGCTGTCCAAGTTTATAAAAGGATGTAAACAGAATCGCAGTAACACAAAAGGCACCAACCTTTTAGGTGGTGCCTTAGCATTACTTACAATTTTTTCATTTTAATTATAACATAGGTAAAGGAAGCTGTAAAGTCCGGACTTGTGAAATTTTATCTACGAGGTGTTATTAACCCTAATCCTGCTGCTGCACCTGTCGCAAAGCAAAATATATCATTCTGCAATACAAAATACAGGCTTTTCCCGATGTTCAGATTGCAGCATATAGTTTTCTGGTCAAGCGAGAGTCTATATTTATCATGTATCAACTGTCCCTGTAGCTTGCCGGAGTAGTACATTTCTGTCATCTTTGTAGCTTTAAGCCACCGTTCAGGGTGCCTAAGAGTAAAAACATCTCGTTGAGCGCCTATTGCAGCACCATAAGGGACTTCAACACATTCTATTTCTCCAACGTCTCTTAATGCTACGTTACAGGTTGGGTCACTACGAAGGGCATTGCCACTACTGCCACCTGTCTTTGAAATGCCAGGGTCTAAACGTTTCTCGGCAATAGCCTGCTCAATATTGATACGATAGCGAAAGCAGAAGTCAATAATCTTGTTTACGTTCATTCCGGCACTCCTCCATTTTAGACAATTTGTGAAAATACAGCAAGATGACAGAGTAAATAGCCATATCCGTCAGGCTTTCGTCTATCTTACAGCCGTGCACGTCATTATTGTAGATATGACTAATGTGTTTAAGCAAGTATTCTTTGGTTACGTCATACATGGTGCCAGCATCAGCTTTTTTGTAGACCAATCTGGCCCCGGTGCTGAAATTAGCAAGCGGGTCATTAGTAGAATACTGTTCATTTTTCTCGGCAAACTTCTCCTCTAACTCTCGAAACTTATTTAAAATAAAGTCTGTAAAATCATTTTTTTGCATTTTCCTTTCCCCCTTCAACAATGCCGGCTGATACTAAGAGAGCATGATTATCAGTTGAATGTGTCTTGCACTGAATACGCAGCTTTTCTTTATAAAGTGCACCAAAAACTTTCATCCGAGTATCTTTTTTTGTCATTTTCCCCCAGTTGTTTTGTACTATATCAACTACCACGCTAAGAGTATCATACAAAACATCATCTATTAAGTATTCTTTAACTTCCTTCACAACAGCATTATATTCTGCTTCAGACAGTGTTCTTGCTACATTATGCTGTTTATTGTTTTTTGCTGCACGGCGCAACTTGCGACTTAAGCTCCCCATTTTTATACCTCCACAAAATCAATTTCAGGATTGTTAAAAAGAAGCATCTTTCGTTTCAACAAATACTCCTTTGTGCGCACCCCTTTAACATCTACTACTTCAATATGTCCATCTGTGTAAAAAACTTTAAAGTCAGCAACATAATTTATTGCTCTTACTGTCTTACCTTTATAATTGTATTTTGGCTATAGCTCGTATTTCGGTTGCAGGACAAAATCTTTTACAACTCCGACCATTTTGAGCATTTTTAATTCGCAGTAATAATCGGCTTCCTTGGCTGAGTCGAATTTAATGCCGTCCACCATAGTTTTCCTATTGTGATATTTAGCCATAATTCACCTTAAAACGGAATATTTTCGTCGAAGGGCGCCGCCGTTCCCATAGCGTTAAAGTCGCCTCTTTGGCCACTCTCACCATTTTTTCCTTTGGGTTCGATGAATTCTACCCTATCGGCAATTACTTCTGTAGCATAGCGCTTTGTGCCGTCTTGTCCTTCATAGCCACGAATATGCAAACTGCCTTCTACCAGTAAACGTTGGCCTTTGTGAACATTGTTTCCTACTACTTCAGCAGTTTTGTTCCAAGTAATAACGTTAACGAAATCAGTTTCTTTTTTCCCAGCAGCATTAAAACGTCGGTCTACCGCCAATGTGAAACTTGTAACTACCTTTTGATTATTTGTATACTTAACTTCTGGGTCTTTAGTCAGTCTCCCTAATAAATAAATTTTGTTCATGTTTTATCACTCCTTATTTTGTCATACCATAAAGCTCGGCGGGCATGGAATTTCCCTGTAAGTTGGTCGCCACAAATGCAAGCAGCGTTTATGCATATTAACATACCGGCTTCTTTTGGGGTGCAACTGCATCACTGCTTCTCCTTCATCAAAGAACATATCTTTGATGCGACACATATCGTTCCAGCTCGGCATGGCATCACCGTTTTCCATGGTGACAGAAACGTGCTCCCAGCCACCACCTGTAGAAGCAATCACGAAAAACCATTTTGCACCAGCCTTTACTTTAAACACGCCGTTCTTGTCATCTCCAAGAGTTTCATAAAGTTTTAATTCTAATTTGGGTTCGCGGTATCGTTCAAGTTCATTAAGATTACGCATTATAAGCCTCCTTTGTCATATCCCAGTGCTTTTTTATGCGACAAAATACATCATCAGCTTTCAACCATCCTACTACATCATCTTCCTCTTTTTCGAGGTCGGTTAGTAATCCCATAATTTCAATCAATCCTTGTTTATAGCCATAGCTTCCCGGCGCAACAACAGCGCTGCAGACAACTTCATCATAAGCAGGATAACATACATGTACGCTCATCCCATCTTTTTGCATTCTGCATACAGATACACAAGGAATACCTGCATCCGTAAGCATATCTGTTAATTTGTTGATTTCACGAAATTGATTTAAATTCATCTTTTGTCTCTCCTTTGTCTTGTGCTTTGAGAATTTTTTTCTGATTGCTATTTAAATAGCAATCAGCCATACCTGTTGCGGCGAACATTCCCCATAACGCTATTAACACAGAGAGGACTATTTCTTCAGTTAGCATTTTTCATCACTCTCCAATCGTTCTATCCATCTATGCATTTTTATCTCTGCAAGTACATTTATTAAATTGTTCTGAGTCAAGCCCAAGACATCCAAGTAGCATCGTACATCTGCAATCTCTTCTAACAGTTGTTTTTCTGCTTTCACAACATCTAAAGGTGTAACATTGTGGTTCATTTTTTCCGCACGAATCGACTTCAACGCCGCTTGAGAAAGCTCCACTGCTTCCTCTGCTAATCCTTCTAATAATGTTCGGCGGTCTAATCGTTCATGCACGATTGCGACTTTATTAAAATAGTTTTCGTTCATTATTTACTACCTCTATTCAACATAAACGTGGGGACGTAAGTCCCCACTTTGTTGTTAATCATTTAATTTTTCTGATTTTCATCTGCTCACCCTTGATGGGCTCATAGCCATTCTTTTTCACTGCTTGTCTATAGTTTTGTCTAGCAAAAATATTCTTAAGACTTCTTTTCATTTGCGTTCCCCCTTTGTGATAGCAATCTGTTTTCTTTATGCGCAGTTCTAGCCATTTTTGCAAGCTCACTTAGGCTAAAAGCTAAGCAACTAGGACAAATTACTAGTTCAATGTTGTTTGCCAGCAAATAGTGATTGCAGCTGCCGTTATTCTTGCCGCATACAGCACACTTACTGTCCATCATTTCCCTCCTTGTCCATAATAAAACAATTCCCCATGTCAATATAAGCTCTCCCAGACAAGCTATATTCAATTTTATTGGCCCCAAAAAACGGAATACCATTGACAACAATGTAAGTCGGATGGTCATAATCGTCGTTTAATGCCATCGGCTTAATATTGCACCATATGATGCCGTTGCCGAACTCGTTGTTGTATTCTTGAGCAGCCTTGGCAGCATCCATCAGCTTTTCTCTCACAGAGTTAAAAAGCATTTCTTGTTTTTCTTCTTTTGTCATTTCGCATCCCCCTTAGTCGATAGGCAGAAATCTCAGTTGTTTGTTTACAGCAGCCAGCCTAAACGCCATTACTGTTTTAGATACCTGCGCATATTTGTAATCATTAAGGTAAATCTTCAAAATACCCATTTGCTTATAAACATCAGAATCGCTCAAGCCTAAACTGCGCCCATAGTCCAGGCATTCGGCGGATGTCGGCAAATATGGAGTTATCTCGCGTCCCTCTGCCAGCTTGGCAAGGGTCCACCGCCACATCAGCTTAGTTTGATAATCGGCGTTCTTAGAAGGCTCTATTTTAATTGGTTCAGCCGACTGTTGTTCGCTGATATATTCTCCTTGGGCTTTCCGCAGTGCTTCGCCCATAAGGGCTGAACTGATTATATTTTGCGGTACTCCTTGAGGGCTCGGCATAGTTAATGCTATTCTTTCCGCAGCTGCCCATCGTTCCGGACTAACCTTCTCCCCATACAGGTTGTACCACAAATCAACGGTCGTTCGAAGTGTATCTTCCACGGTTGGTACTTTACCAGGATTCTCCGGTACAACCACCTGTGGCATTCTTCGTCCAGAGTTGATTAATGCCAGGATGGTTTTAGCTATACGTTGCTTAGTTATCACTACCATCACCTCCTAAGTATTTAGCGAATGCATTGGCGATGTCGCCACAACTGTTTCCTCTTGGAGCGTCGTAATCGACTCCCGAGGCTAATCCCCTAGCCACCGTCTCTACATACCTGTATCGCCGAGCTCCATTTCTGCAAGCACGTTCCACAGCTCGCTGATAACAGCTAAAACCAACTTCACTTAGCAGGTCTTGCATCTGCTCGGCTAATATCGGAGTTATCGGTCCAATATTCCGCTCGTAAACCTTTATGGCTTCACCCATATCGCCTTCTCCGGTGCGAATCGGCATCTCGCTCGGTAAGGAAACTTGGTTAACCTCTTTTTGATTTATGGTTTGCTCGCGCGCGTATGCTGCTGCATTATTATTATTCTTGTTATTCTTGTTATTCTTGTTATTCTTGTTTGTGGCCCTTTGTTGGCCTTTTATTGGCCATTTGTTGGCCCTTTGTTGGCCCCAGTTATCTGCTTCGTCTTGATAAAAGCCGTAATTCACTAGGGTTATGACGGTGTATCTTCTGGTCCTTGTATCAACATTTATCATCGCTAATTTGACCAAGGTCGAAAGAAAGGTTCTGACACGCTTTCTCGTCCACCGCCAACGTTCAGCTAGCTTATCCTGTGAGGTGATAAATTGCCCCCTAGCAACCCAGACTGTTTGGTTTCCGAGCAGTATATCTCGCCCGACATGATTGGCAAGAAGTATCATATCCACCCAAGCTGCGCGCCTACAGAAAGGCTCGTCATCAAGCCAAATGTCGGAGCTTTGGATTTTTCGGTCAATTTTTATCCACCCCATGCTCCCACTCCCTTAGCAGCAAATCTTTGTCAGCATCTGACAAGAACTCTATTCCATAAGCTTTAGCTTCTATAATCACCATGTCTAAGAGATGGCTAAATTCAGCAATATTATAATGACTACTACCACGCCAGCACCTATATATCTCCATCCGGCCTTGCTCCCCATATACGACATCGCCTGTAGGCTCCACTATTCTGTAAATCGCCTTCAGTCT
>ENA-OOXA01001779-OOXA01001779.1-human-gut-metagenome-genome-assembly--contig:-NODE-1779-length-11330-cov-1.372949_pt1 | contig 11330 bp, 12 predicted proteins | sample MGYA00241581_ERZ501331 | MGnify/ENA primary metagenome ERZ501331 (study PRJEB25962, sample SAMEA2042982) | human gut metagenome | biome: human gut; feature: human-associated habitat; material: faeces...
ATCCAAATATAAAACTGGAACGTTTTTTAAAAATGTCGAAATGTTTTCTTTCATTCTATTTTTTCTCCATTTATTGCTGATTTTCCCATATTTCTTTTAATACTGGGCTTATAACAATTATTCTGAATATACTACAAATATATCTTACTCAATCAAATGAGCCAAGTTCCATTGCTCGCATTTAGAAAAATTGCTTTCCAGTACTATGTAATATACCATTTACTACAAAATATAAAGACAACTATTATATAAATCTATATTCGAAATATATATTTATTAACCATATGTTTACTTTTCCTAGCTAATGCATATAGATTCCAAGATATAGGATTTGTCATAATCTTATACCATTTTTTATTATTAGGCATTATATTACTACTTACCGCATTTAGTCCTTTGATCCCCTTTTTTGATGCCACATAATCACATTTACCATCCCACTTATAATCTATTTTCTGCATTTCTGGATGTGATTCAAAATAATCAACTGACTCTTTTAATGCCTTTTCTAATGTATACTCAAAATTGTATCCACCAATTGCATCGAGTACTTTGGTGTTATCAAACAACATATTCTGTCCTTTATCACCTTTTAATATAAATTCAAATTCAGGTAGATATTTATGCACTTCTTCAATTGAAATCGACAGAATATTTTGTTTCTCATTTAATATTTTACATAATACTTGATATACTTTTTTCCACGATTGCCTATTACTACTTGTTATATGAAAAGCTTCTCTAAAAGCATTCTTATTTAACAAAAGTCTATATAATACTGCTGCAAAATCCTTTGTGCACGTCAATGTACATATAGCTTCTCCTCCATCCAACATCAAAACTGGTTTATTCTCTTTAATTCTCTGAATCAAAGAATAATGAAATCCATCAGGAATAATCGGAAAAGGAATTCTAGACACACCAAATGTAACATATGGTCTAATAATAGTATAAACAATATCTTGTTTTGATAGAAATTTCTCGCACAAGGATTTTTGAAAAGCATACTCCCATTCTCTATTCCCTAATTGATTGTTCTCTGTAATAATTTCATTAGGAGTACTCTTAACATAAGCTGTAGCCGATGAAATAAAAACATATTGTTTACATTGTTCTCTAACTATAGCTATCGTTTTTTTTACATGTTCTGGAATATAAGAAAGAAAATCTACAACAACGTCATAGTTTAAGTCTCTAAATTTTTTTTTAAGTGTATCAATGTTTTCATCTCTTAAATCTGCAATAATAAGTTTTGCTCTATTATCAATAAAAGCTTTCCTTTTTCCTCTATTTACTATGTAAACCTCATTGCCAGAATCAAGACAATATTTTGTAAAATCTGAGGATAAAATGCCCGATCCGCCTAAAATTAAGATATTCATTTTCGGAATTCTCCTATATTATTCTATGTAAATTATTGACAAAACTTCACAAATCTCTATAACTATCTATATTAAAATTAAATTTATTCTACACCTTTTTCCACACACCCTTTTTCACTTTCCCATAACCCCAAATCAAAAATCACATTTTTTCTTCAATCTTATTGAAAATAAATGCTTTAATAATAAACCAATTTCATATTGATAATTCTGACCTATTTATGTCAACAACCAATATATTTCTGATTATAAATACTAAATCTTACAAACTTCAACAGGTATACCAACTACACATTCAAGCTCTTCCTTATACTTTTTCATTAATTCATCGCTTACATCTACATATTGAGGCAACGGTAAAGACAATGTTTTATACTTTGAGTTTCCAAGATTATGTTCTTTAATCAGCTCAATTCTAATGATTGAAGTCCTATACCGATTAATCTCTTCTGCCACTAATCTTCTATTCTCCGAATTGTCTGTATAGCCACCGATTACAGGAACTCGAACAGTAAATTTTTTCTTAGAAGATAGAAAGTCAAGATTTTTCTTATACAAGTCAAGATTACCCTTTATCTTATCCCTACATTTTTTTTTATCCATAATCTTCATGTCCACATAGAAGAAGTCTATAAATGGCACAACAAGTTCAATATTTTTAGTCGGAACAAAAAGACAAGTTTCAATTGCTGTGGTTATCCCTTCGTCTTTGAACTTCTGAAGTAACGGTAATATCTTTTCCGCTTGTAATAAAGCCTCCCCTCCTGAAAAAGTAACACCTCCATTGCAATCATAAAAATTCTTATCCTTCATTACTTCATTAAATACTTCAGCGACGGTATAGTCTTTACCGTATATACCTTTTTGCCCATCCTTTATATAATATTCTTGAAACGAATTTAGGTTTTCTGGATTTGAACACCAAGGACAACGTAAAGAACAGCCTTTCATAAAAACAGTAGTTCTAATTCCCGGTCCATCATGGAGCGAAAATCTTTGTATGTTTGTTATTATCACACCATCCTCCATTTTCTAAAATATCTACCACTACATTCATCTTTTCGTTCATTAGAATTTCAAATTTTCCATTCAATGTTTTCTCTAATAACTCTAACTGGCATTCCACAAATAATGCTATTCTTCTTGATTCCTTCAGTTTTTCCTGAAATCACCGAACCAGCAGCCACAATACAACCATTAGGGATTTTCGTTCCCTTTAATAAACTGACACCACTAGAAACCCATACATTATTACCTATCTCCACACTTTTATCTTTATTTACTATCGACTGATTCACAAATATATTATGTGAATCAGTATCCATCAACAACGTATTCCAAGAAATTGTACTATTTTTTCCAATTGTAATTTTTTTTCGGCTCACAATATGACATTCTGCCGATATACTAACACCACTACAAAATTCAATAACAGAAGAAGCTCCACATGCTATTTGAGTCCCCCCCCCCAATATGCACATTATCTCCAAAAACCAGTAATCCATAATTTTCGATCGCTATAGGCATATATAAACTAGTTCCCGAACCAGATAATCCAAATTGAATTGCACCCATTCGAATTGCACCATCTAATTTAATTTTTCCTTTTAATGAAACAAATTTAACAGTCCTTGAGACTAAAATTGGAAAGTGAATTGCTTGCTTAAATGGCAAACACTTTATATTAATATAAGCTGATTTTAATAAACTACAATGAAAAATTTTAGCTATATTCATCCTAGAGTTCCTCACTATCAAACAGAAAATTTTTCATGCCACAAAAGCACTTAGAATATCATTTTCTTCTAACTATACTAAACAACAATCCTCTATATCGAATAAGTGCAATTATCAAAATAATACATCTTACACCATAAGAAAAAACGCCTTGCACATAATATAATGCAAACTGTATAACCAACAATATCAAAAGTTCAATTGAATTCTTTCCTTCCAATCTGATTGACACAAATCTCTTTGTATCATACCACCTATATATCAAAGTAACTATATACCCAATGACTGTTGAAAGTGCAGCTCCCATAATTCCTATAATAGGAATAAATAGAAAATTCAAAACAACATTAGTCAAAGCACCAATAATAGTAGAATACAAAGCCCCCCTCGTGTTCTTAAAAACAGAATATAATGATCCCAAATTACCGTTCAATGCATGAATAACGACACATATTATAAGAATTGGAATATAAATCCATGCTTCTGAAAAATCTTTTTCAAATAAAAATATTATCATTGGTTTTCCAAACACCAACACTCCTAAAACACCAATAACCATCAATGAAAAATAATTATTAAAAACTTTTGAATACATTACATCACGATTTTTATTTTTAAGGTTTTCAATTGCTGTAGTTTGCCAAGCTTGATAAAAAATATTTTCAAAAACACTCAATAATCCTGGAATTTTGTTGGCGACTGCATAAATACCAGTTGCTGATGCCCCTAAAAAAAAGGCCAACATATATCGGTCAGATAAATTCATAATCCACCACATCGTAGCAGTTGGCATTAGGGGCAAACAAAATTTTAAAAATTCTTTTGCATATTTTTTATCATAATATTTTAATCTAAAATAATCTCTACAGTTACTCATAATCAACAAATATACTGTTTCAACTATCTTACTTATAAAATACGAGATAATCCAACCAAGCAAACCAGTATTAAGCCTAACTAAAAAAATATAATTTGCAATAAGAAGTGCAACTGAGGATGTAACTCCCGCCATTGCAAACTTTATCATCTTATTAGTTCCACGTAGAAACTGAGCTAATATGTAATCAACCGCACCTAGCATTACACTAGCACATATCATTATCCAATATTCAAGCGAAAACACTCCTAGTAAATTGTATGCTATAAAAGAAAATAAGAAACAAGCCATCGCACCTGGAACACCAATCACAATTGATGTACTCAATACTTTTCTCTTATCATATCTCTCATCGTTTGAATATCGAAATGTTGCCTCAAAAATATCAACACATACAAAAGGTAAAATCAAACCAATTGATGAATTTATCAAATCCATTGTTCCATATTGAGATGTTGTCATATAATACGAATATAATGGTGCTAATAAAAAAGCTATTATTTTACTTCCCAAGTTGGCAATAGCAATGGTCAATGTATTTCTTCTTAACTCTTTATAACTATTATTCATACTAACGTTCCTTACCTAAAAAACGCATTTTATAGTAACCTAACCAATTTTTAATTGATGGTTTAAAAAAATAATTAATCGCCTCAACCCCACCTTTTTTTGAGTACAGAGCAAAAAAGTCATCTCTACAGCTATGTGGCTTAACGGATTCAAAAGCAGTCCAATTTCCCTCCATCAATGTTTGTGCTGGATACTCCCTATATGTAATCTTTGACTTAATCTTATCAAATATATAGTTTGCTTTCTCATTATGAATTAACAATGCAGATAATCCCTTGTCATCATTTAATTCTTTATTTTGTTCTCCGATTCCCCAACAGTCAGAAATCGTAAATTCTGAATTATGATTTAAACCTTTAAAATGACAGTTATAACACGATGGTCGAATATTACAATATAATAAAAACGAACGCATAAATGAATTCATTCCACCGCGATGCGTATAAATTTTATCAGCATACTCAACACGAAAATACCATTTTTTCCAGCCTTTAACTTTACTCTTAAATATAATATTATTAATAATACCTTTTTTTTTCAACCAGGTAACATAATCTTTCCAAATTCCCCTAGAAGCCACACCATGACAAACAAAATCTATACATATTAAATTATCGTAATCTCTCCCAAGATATAATTTTAAGCCTTGAACTTGACATGGAGTACCACTAAATAATACCGTTCTGCCTTCCAGCAAAAATTTTTTCACTTTTTGATAAGACGTACCCAAACTGCTTTGCGGATATTTCGATCCTCGCAATCCACCTAATTTCTCAATTGTATCAACACATATATGCTGTACATTAAAGTCTGCATCAAAAGCAGCTCCAAATACGACACCACCTAAATCCTCAAGAACATATTCTGCAATCAATGTAAAAATTCCACCTGAAGTACTAGACATCCTAATATCTAAATTGTTATTATAACAAGCATATGCCTTTGGTATATTATTCATTATTCAATTCTCCCTAAATGACCATATGTGGCATTTTCCTTATGGTGAATACTAGCAGGATTTCCAATTACAATAGAATGATCCGGAACATCAAAATTCACAAATGTATTAGGAGCGATGAGCACATCATTACCAATAGTAATATTACCTACAACTGTAGAATTTGTTCGTATACAAATCTTATCTCCAAAAGTGGGCGCGCCTTCTCTTTTTCCTCTAATATCTCTTCCAATGGTGACATTGTGAGTAAGCATTATTTCATTTCCGAACTTTGCATTACCATTAATAATAATCCGCCCCCAATGGCCAATAATCAATCCATCTCCAATATTATTATTACCCAAAAATTCAATTCCTGTTTTTAAAGCTTTTTTTTCAAGGCGCCATCGATAAAAGTATCCCCAAATGTTTCCAACATTTACCTGATATTTTCTATATAATTTAACAGTTTTAAATTCAACTGCATTTTTTTCCCGCCTCGTCAATTGCCTTTCTCCACATCGAAACGTTGCGTTAAACACTTCGTCTTTTTTCATTTTTTTTCTATACTCTTTATAATTAAATAAATAAAAACGAATATGTAACAGTTTTTTCAGCTTATTTACCCTGTGCATTCGCAAGTGCTCCTTTTAAATAACCATAACTATTATTTATTAAAAATTCTAAAACAGCATTTACCTTACTATAATTAATTTTTTCATAATCATTATACAAAGAATTTATATCATAAATAATTCTATCTTCTAAACCAATTCTTTTTAATATATCTGTCTTTCTGAATTCAGATCCAAAATTTTCACACAAAGAATAAACATCCTTATTTAAATTTACTGCTAAAATTGTACCATGATATGAATTTGTGACTACCATCCTTGCGTTATATATTAATTCAAGAAATTCTTCTGGCCCAATCTCAGGATGCATTTCTATTATTTCATCATCCATTTTTATATATGCAAATGGAGTAACAATTTTTATTTTTAAACCTTTAGATTGCGCAATCTTTCGGAGAACAGTCGTATTCTCTTTAAGTGGCTGAATCCCTCCTAGCGAATAATACAAAATGTATTTATCTTTATCTTTTGATTCTTGAATATTCATGTTATCAATCCACTCTTCCTTCCTTAACAAAAACGTAGGATCAACAACAGCTTCAATTTTTCGGTCAAGAATATTTGTCATTTTTTTTGCACTTTCTAGTTCTCGCATAGCAATATAATCAAATTTTTTTATATCAAAAAGTATCATTTCTAATTCCTGATCTGACATATTGGCAATAGACGATGCATATGACACTTTTTTTCCAGAATACCCTTTAAGTAAATAAGGATACATAAATTTAATATCATTATGCTCCATTTCTAATGAATGTTTATTCCATATCTGATCACTTCCACTTATAATGATTGGATAATCATTCCATATTTTTTCTATTTCATCTAAATCTGAACATTCTTTGCTCAAAGATAACTTTGTATTTATAAAAAATTCAAATTTTTCTACACGCTGTTTCCTCTTATCTTGTACTGGAAATTGCATGAGATCTTTTAACAAACTTTTCATTCCACAATTCATTCTATACAAAGCGTAGCTTTTTCTTTGTTCTTTCATACGATAATTAATTATCTCCGAATCATACCCCAATTTTTTCACTGCATATTGTGTAGCATACGCCTGTAATACTGAACCATAATTATACGCAGAATGATATGTAATAATACCTATTTTTTTCATATTGCAGCCCCACCTTAAAGCACTTCTTTTCGAAAATTCTTCTGTAATATAAAATACCAACAAATTGCATTTATAATTGTGCATAAAACTCTACTATGAACAACAGTAACCAACAATAATGCAAATGCCATGATAATAAAAGCCATTTTTATTCTTATTTTTGGTTTTTTAATATAATTTACAATAGCAATAATAAATGGCGTAATATACCAAAATCCCCACAGCACTCCACCATACGCTAAAATGGCACCCAATCCAGTGCTTAGTCCTGCACCCGTTCGCTTAAACAATCTATATGGGGCAATTGCCTCCATGTTTTGATACCCAACACCATTAAAAATATCAGAAAAAAAACATTTAAATGATGCTAAAATATCGTCTGCTCTAGCTGATGCTGAATAAACATTACTTACAAACTTATCTTCAACTACCCAAAACAACGAATATCCAACAATACATATAACAATCGGGATAATTAAATATTTAATGACTTTACTTTTTTTGACGATTTCATAAAATTTTATGTACATAAGAAAAATTGCAATCAAAATACCTGTTGTTGAAAAAGATGTTGCTACGGTAATAATAAAAGTTACAATTACTATCTTTCTAAACCCTAATCTTCTAAAAAAAAGTTCATAGTATAATGCAAAACTAATAACATAAGTAAGCATTGGACCTTCTACAAATAATGCGATATTTCTTACACCACTATATCCCAATGCAAATACCGTTTGTCCTTCACAATATAAATGATAAAAATCTCTATAATTATTTGTGCCCCATCCAATCTCAGTATACGGATAATACCCTGTTGGCTGAATAATATTTAATAAAGAACCTAAAACAAAAAAAACAAGGCTTAAAGCAGAAATCATAAATACAACATTTGTAAATGCTTCCATAAACTTTTCCAAATTATTTGAATTCATAATAAATATCAAAAAAAGAGGAAAGGGAAGATAAATAGACAAAACAAATTCAAAATTTCTATAAAAACCACTTGTAAATAATAAAGTAACCAAACTTAAATACCCTATTATTAACATTTCAATTCTTAAATTTCTCTTTATTTTCAGTTCACAAAATATTAAAAAAATCAACAATAGATTAATGGAAATATAAAAATATCTATTTGGTACTATCATCGATAAAAGCGAGTAACACTGTAAAATAACGAGAATTGCAAGTAAATATATTAATATCTTTTTTACGTATTTCAACTTTAATACCTCATCGTTTAGTTAGACTAAATATCATCTGATTTGTAATTCTTCTTCTTATTAATTGTATACGCTGTCTCAATCCCATTTCTACATTAATAATATTCACATTTTTCACTCTAAGCTTGTTATGTTTCACCCAAACGTTAAGAAGTCTTTCAGACAAAAATCCATATAATCTTTTTTGGTATGCATTCAGCTTTGTTAAATCAACATATTTTTCTAACTCAAACAATACATCAAACAACCATTCACAATATGAATCAAATACCTCCGCTTTACAAAATAACATATTAAATAAAGTACATTTGTTATTCGAAAAGATATCTTTAAAGTCATTACTATATTCTGGATATTTTTCATTTATTATCTTTTCTAAATTATAAAAAATATCCTCAGTACAGCATTCAATTAATATTTCTTCTTTTGCATTTTGTTTGAAATGTTCGACATACGGCAAAACTATATCTACATCATTTAGAAAAAATACCATTTCATCATATGTGTATATATCATTAATGTTACAACTTAAATTACTTTTTCCAAAATATCTGCGATAATGTACTAATCCTTTAAATGGATCATCTACATTTTTCCAAATCCAATACAACCCTGTTAGCTCACAATAATTGGAATTCTTATATGAAATATTATTACCAACGTTATCTTGCAAAAATCCCAATGATTGCTTGTTCTCTGCACCAACCTGCAATGGTACATAATCTTTTATTTTGGGCACCTCAAACATTTTATGTGTTGCAATATAAATCAACTTTTCTCTCCTTTATACAAACTTAAAAAGCTAAAAATTGTGTCTTGGATACTAAATTTTCTTTTTTTCAAGTCTTGATAAGAATCAACTCGCTTTTCTTCTATTGCGAGCATTATCTGCTTAACCCACTCTTCAATATTCTCTTCGTTTATTCCCAAAAATTCTACATTTTGAGTAATTTTAGCCTCTGGCGTTATTTGATTAGAAAACAAAACAGGCAATCCTGACGCTTGTGCTTCCACCCCAACTATTGGTAATCCCTCGAAATGAGATGGAAGAACAAATACATCCATTGCTTGAAATAAATCATTCACACTATTACTTGTCCCATAAAATATAATTGTGTCTTCAAGCCCTTTACTTTTTACTAAATCACGAATTCTTTTTTTTTCTGGTCCCTCTCCAATTAGCAACAGCTTAATATTAGGATCAATTCTATGAAGTCTTTCCATAATTTTGATAAGATACTCATGGTTTTTCTGATAAGCAAATCTACCTACATGACCGATAATTTTATTTTTTTCTAATCCCAATTTTTTTCGTTCTTTATCCCTTATTTCAGGATTAAAACGAAACTTTTCTAAATCAACTCCATTATTTATGATGATAATACGTTCTTTAGCAATATTAGGAAACATCCAAGCAGCGGCTACCCCCGAACACGCAACAAAATCGGTCCCGATATGTATCAATAATCTTCGGCAAATAAAGTGAATATTACGTTTAGCTAATCGATGGTTTCCATCTACGCCAGCTGCATGCGAATGTAAAATAATTTTCTTCACGCCTACACTCTTTGCCGCTAGAGCAGACACTAATAACTTATTAGAAACATCTGCATGAATATGAACACAATCATAATTATTTCTTTTCAATAACTTTCTTAGGTTATTGAAACACACAAATTGCTTTTTCCATTTACAGCCCTCATATCCCACGTAATAAACATCACAATTATAATTATTCAACGTTTTAATATTTTCAATATTGACAAATCTCTCAATTGCACCAATATCTATTTTTATATCAGCATTCTTGTCAACAATCACATTTTTAACTAAAGAATACACTCCCCCAGAATGAAGATCATCAACATTGACTTCTAATACTTTCATAATCTCACTCCTTATGACGATACAAAATTTCAAATATCCTATAGTAGGGTAATTTTATTTTCAGTGTTTTTTTCAAAAACGCAATTTTCCAATTTGAATTTGAGAAATCATATAAATATTTTTTCGGATGTAATATATATCCAATTAACGGACCAGGTTCAGCAGCCTTTACAATACCTACCCCCATATGAAAAGGAAAACTTCCAAACGACTTCAGTTCTTCTTCTTGAGGTTTTGTGCCAAGCTTCTTAATTCCCTCTAATGCCTCGTCAATGGACACCTCTAATAAATTTTTCATCACACTACTGTTAAAATCTCTTACAAACTGCATAGCGCCTTCTTGCAGATCACTAATAAACTGTAGACAAGAAAGATCATTTGCGCATTCATGCTCACCACAAATTGGCGTGCCATCAATATCATAACCTTCAACTGACCCATGTAATGCAGAAAAAAAGATTTCTATTAATGCAGTCATTGAAGCTAAAAACACTTTCTTTTCTTTATTGTCTTCTCCATTCAAGAATAGACCTAAGAAATCATGCTTATCTACAAAAGCATCCTCCCTCACTCCCAAGTAATAACCTTGTATGTTATAATTATTTTTCAATAAATTCTTTAAACAATATTGCATTGTACAACGCCATCCAATATCCACTACCTGCAAATCATGTGTACAATTTAAAGATTCCATATATCTTTTAAAACCACCATATGCTTTCTCAGCATTATTTTTTATATCATTTTGAATTGCATTGTAAAACAAGATAAAATTATTATTCTCTGACAAATGATCTCGTATCAATATATCATCTAAGCTTAAAGAATATTTTTTTACAATCTCACTATAATCTTGTGGATTTAATCCAATTTTCCTTAATAGACCGCGAACAGTAAATTGAGCAGATTCTGATTTTGTTAAACGACATAAATTTTCAACAGAAGAGTCCACATAAAGAGCA
>ENA-OOXA01001787-OOXA01001787.1-human-gut-metagenome-genome-assembly--contig:-NODE-1787-length-11298-cov-1.406119_pt1 | contig 11298 bp, 8 predicted proteins | sample MGYA00241581_ERZ501331 | MGnify/ENA primary metagenome ERZ501331 (study PRJEB25962, sample SAMEA2042982) | human gut metagenome | biome: human gut; feature: human-associated habitat; material: faeces...
CAGGGATAACTAGACCGATAGCCTTAGCAGCACCAGTAGAGTTAGGAACGATGTTAACTGCAGCAGCACGGCTACGACGTAAGTCACCTTTACGCTGAGGTCCATCAAGAGTCATCTGGTCACCAGTGTAAGCATGAACTGTAGTCATGATACCAGACTGGATTGGAGCTAATTTGTTCAATGCATTAGCCATTGGAGCCAAGCAGTTTGTTGTACAACTAGCTGCAGAGATAACAGTATCTTCTGGAGTTAAAGTTTCATGGTTTACATTGTAAACAATAGTTGGAAGGTCGTTTCCTGCTGGAGCAGAGATAACAACTTTACGAGCACCTGCTTTGATGTGTGCTTCAGCTTTAGCTTTAGAAGTATAGAATCCTGTACATTCCAAAACTACATCTACACCAAGGTCACCCCATGGCAATTTAGAAGCATCAGCTTCTGCATAAATTGTGATTTCTTTTCCATCAACTGTGATTGAATTTTCGCCAGCTGTTACTGTGTCAGCTTTAGCATAAGTACCCTGAGTTGAATCGTATTTCAACAAATGAGCTAACATTTTAGGGCTAGTCAAATCGTTGATAGCTACTACTTCATACCCTTCAGCACCAAACATCTGACGGAAAGCCAAACGTCCGATACGTCCAAATCCGTTGATTGCAACTTTTACTGTCATATCAGTAAATCCTCCTTTAATAATCATCAATATTATAGAATTTAGATACCCGTTTGTCAATGAATTAACTAGTCTAAAAGTGTAAATTATGTGTTAAAATATCTAAACCGTAATTCGTTAAATACTCTATATTTATTCCATTAAAAAAAAGTGTTAAAATATAACTTATATAAGGAGGATCATTATGAATCAGTCAAAATTATTAGACTTGTTGGAAAGTGATGCACGACTAACAAGCCAGGATCTTGCCGATATTCTTAACGAGGATAAAGATGAGGTTGCCAAAGAAATCAAAAAATTAGAAGATGAAAAAATAATTTGTGGTTACCATACCGTTATTAATTATAACAAGGCATTACGAGACGAAAAAGTACTTGCCTATATAGAAGTAGACTGTATTCCACAAAGAAATAAAGGATATGATAAGACTGCATCTTTGATTGCAAATTATCCTGAAGTAGATACGATGTATTTATTAAGTGGTGATTGCGACTTTTTATGTTTGGTTCAAGGAAAAACAATGTTTGAAGTTGCACGTTTCGTATCCGATAAGATCGCCTGCGTTGAAGATGTCCGCAGTACAAAAACATTATTCGTCTTAAAGCAGTATAAACAAAGCGGTATCGTGATCGTTGATCGGGAAAAAGAAGAACAGCATAGATTGGTCGTGACACCATGAAAGAATTATCAAGAAAAGTAAAGGACATCAAGCCAAGTGGAATTCGTAAATTCTTTGATCTTGCCAATACGATGGAAGGCGTTATTTCACTTGGTGTAGGTGAACCGGATTTTAACACTCCTTGGCATATTTGTGAAAATGCAATTTATTCCATGAGTCAGGGAAAAACGCATTACACCGCAAATCGAGGATTATTAGAACTTAGACAGGAAATCTGTAAATTTCATAAAACTCGTTACAATCAAAACTACGATCCAGAAACGGAAACTTTGGTTACAGTTGGTGGATCGGAAGCTATCGATATAGCTTTTAGAGCTTTACTTAATCCAGGCGATGAAGTAATCATGCTTGATCCTAACTACGTTGCCTATGCCCCAGCAGTTGAGTTAGCGGATGGCAAATGCGTTATGATCCAGTTAAAAGAAGAAAACGATTTTAAACTTTTACCTGAAGATCTAAAGAACGCTATTACCGATAAAACGAAAGCTTTGATGATCAACTTCCCTAGTAACCCAACCGGTGGTGTCATGACATATGAAGACTATGAAAAACTTGTTCCAATCATAAAAGAATCAGGGATCTATGTTATAAGTGATGAAATCTACGCTGAACTCAGCTTTGATCAAGAATTTGCCAGTTTAGCACAATTTGAAGAAATTCGTGATCAGGTCATTGTCATTAATGGATTCTCTAAAGCTTTTGCTATGACGGGATGGCGTTTAGGATATGTTCTATCCAACAAAGAAATAAGTGCTCAAATGACAAAAATCCATCAATACATCATTATGTCAGCTCCAACTGCTGCACAATATGCTGGTTTAGAAGCACTAAAAAACGGTATAAATGATGTACTTGTAATGAAAAATGATTATTTAAACCGAAGAAATTTGCTGGTTAATCGTTTAAATCGCATGGGACTAAAAACAAACATGCCTCATGGAACATTCTATGTTTTCCCAAACATTCAAATTACTGGGCTCTCCAGTGATGAATTCTGTGAAAAGCTTCTTGAAGAAGAAAAGGTTGCCTGTGTACCAGGAACAGCCTTTGGTGAAAGCGGAGAAGGATTTATACGAATCTCTTATGCTTACAGCTTAGATCACATCAAAGAAGCTTGCGATCGCATTGAACATTTCATTTCGTCTAGAATTAAATAGCAGCTGACTAATCAGCTGCTTTTTTTCTTACTTAAAAAGATCAGGAATTGTAATATTCCTGATCTTATGATTGTGTTAATTCTTTCATTGCCTGTTGGAAATGAACTGTTTTATTATGAGCATCTTCTTTAGAAGCTCCTTTGATACAATAGTAGAATTTACATTTTGGTTCTGTTCCGCTAGGTCTTACTGCAATCCAGCTTCCATCTTCTAGATAGTATTTCAATACATCTGACTTTGTGAAACCAGTCAATTCAGTAACTTTGTCACCTTCTTTGATCACACATTCTTTATAATCTTCGCTCTTAACAACTTTCGTTCCACCAATTTCAGCTGGAGAATCCTTTCTTAGATTTGCGAGAATTTCTTTGATTCGGTTCGCTCCTGCTTCACCAGACAATGTTAATGCAACTTGACTTTCTTCATATGTTCCATGACGATCGTACAAACTGTCTAATACATCAACAAGATCTTTTCCTTCCTGTTTATAGTAAGCACAAGCTTCTGCCAACATCAAACAAGCTTGAGGAGCATCTTTGTCACGAACAAAAGGTTTGATCAATGATCCATAACTTTCTTCATAACCAAATACATAATTCTTTTCGTGTGTTACTTCATATTTGGCAACTTTTTCTCCAATGAATTTAAATCCAGTTAATGTCTTTTCAGTCGTAACACCATAATCAGCTGCGACTTTCTCACCTAAATCGCTTGTTACAACAGTATTGAACATAACAGGGTTTTCAGGCATTTTATTCTGTTTTGTCAATTGAGAACAAATATATTCAATTTCTACTGAACCAGACTGATTACCCGTTAATACAACATATTCACCATTGTGTTTTACACCTACACCCATTCTATCAGCATCTGGATCACATACTAATATCAAATCTGCATCATTTTTCTTTGCATATTCCAAAGCTAATTCATAAGCTCCTGGTTGTTCTGGATTTGGAGTTGGTGTATTTGAAAAATCTGGATCTGGTGTGCATTGTTCTTCAACAGGAATACAAGTATAACCAGCACGTTTATAAACTTCTTGAACTGGAATATTGGCTGTACCATGTTCTGGCGAGAATACGATCTTAATATCTTTGTTTACATCCGGATTTAACTGAATGCTTAAAACATTTTTATAGTATTCTTCATCAACATCTTTACCTATAACAGTAATTAATTTTTTCTGTTCTTCTGTACAATTTGCATCAATAGCCAATTCATCTTCGATTGCATTAACTTGATCGATAACCTGTGCAGCTAAAGAAGGAATCAACTGACATCCTTTATCATCATACAATTTATATCCGTTATATTCTTTTGGATTATGACTTGCGGTAATCATGATACCCCCAAAACATCCTAAATGACGAACCGCAAAACTTAATTCTGGTGTAGGTCGTAATGATTCGAATACATAAGATCGAATATTATTTTTAGCTAAAAGATCAGCACAGTCAAAGGCAAGTTCTCTAGACATATGACGATTATCATATCCAATGGCAATACCTTTTTCACAAGCTTCTTTACCAGCGGCAATAATATAATTTGCATACCCTTGTGTTGCTTTACGAATCGTATGAATATTAATACGATTTGTACCCGGACCTAATAGTCCTCTCATTCCAGCTGTACCAAATTCAATTAATGTATAGAATGCATCGTTTTTTTCTTCTTCGTTCATATTTTCTAATACATCTTTATAACGAGCATCTAGATTTGGGTGATTCACCCATTTTTCATATCTTTCTTGAGTTAAAGACATAATAAATTCCTCCTGTTAAATTTCTAATGGAATTATAGCACAATTTGAGCAATATGTAATCGTTTTCAATCAAATATGATTAAAATCCATTGATCTTTTCAAAAATTCTCATATTGTTTTCCATATGAAAATAAAGAGGTCGACACAATTTAGTCAACCTCTTTCTTATCCTTAACTATTATAATTAAGCGATGATTTTCTGTGCGCGCAATACTTCTTCGATTGCAGCTACAGCAGCTTCTTCGTCTTCACCAGTACAGCTGATAGTAATTTCAGACTGAGTTGGGATTCCTAAAGACATAACACCCATGATTGATTTCATGTTTACTTCACGTCCTTTGAAAGCTACATTGATTTCACTTTTAAATTTACTTGCAGCATTTACAGCTACTGTTGCAGGACGTGCATGCAATCCAACTGGATCGATTACAGTTACAGTTACTTGTTTCATTATTAATTCCTCCTAATAAACCTAAAAATATTTTAGTCCATTTTTATCAATAAAACAATACTAAATAGCATTTTTTGATTACGCTTCCAAAATCAAAACATTTAATTCCTTTAACTCTCTTGCAAAGATACCATCTTTTATCACAAGACGTTTTGTAAATGTTCCATCATATACCAAGGAAGCACCACAACTAGGACTTCTTTTCTTTAGGATTGCTAATGTTATTTTTTCTTTTTTAGCAATTTCCAAAGCTTTTTTTGCTCCTAATTGGTAAGGATACGTATAATCATTTCCATCTTTACCGATTACCTTATCTCCTATAATCTCACAAGGAATTCTAGGTACGGATAATCCACCCATCACTTCAGGACAGACTGGAATGATTTCATGTCCCTTTAATAATTCATTTAAAATAGGATCGTAGTTATTACCACCTGAATATTTACAGTTATGACCTAATAAACAGGCGCTGACCAATACTTTCATTTACTGATTCAACAACTCATCGTATAACAGGCAATATGTTTTAGCACTGTTCTGCCAAGAAACATCAGAATTTAAAGCATTTGTGACTAACATATCCCAATCCTGCTTACGATTATAGTATACATCGATCGCATAATATAATGTGTGGATCAAATCATTTGAATCGTATTTTTCAAAGCTGAATCCGTTCCCTGTTTTATCATATTCATTATATGCATTAACTGTGTCTTTTAATCCACCTGTTTCACGTACAAGAGGTAAAGTACCATAGCGCAATGAACATAACTGAGATAATCCGCATGGTTCAAACAAACTTGGCATCAAAAACAAATCGCTTGCTGCATAGATTCGATGAGCAAGGCTTTCATTATATCCTTGATAGAAACAAATCTTTCCTTTATTGCCGTTTTCAAGCTCTCTGAACTTCTGTTCGATTTGTTTTTCGCCGCTACCTAAGATAACCAATTGAATTGGAGCTGCACATAATGCATCAAGTTGTTCCATCAAAAGATAGAAACCTTTTTGCCAAGTCAAACGACTTACACATCCAACCAACATTACATCTTTATTTTCATCTAAGCCCAATTCTTTTTGCAATGCCAATTTGTTTTTAAGTTTCTCACTTTTAATATTTACTTTATCAAAGTGATATGGAATTTCTGGGTCGGTTTTAGGGTTCCACAATTCAATATCGATTCCATTTACAATGCCCCACAAATCATACTTACGCATATTCAACACTGCTTCTAGATGTTCACCATATTGACTTGTAAGAATCTCCTGTGAGTATGTTGGAGAAACAGTAGTGATCTTATCAGAATAAAGGATACCTGATTTCATGAAGGAAATACCTCCATCAAAACGCACGTTTCCGTTATCTAATAGATAATAAGGTAAACCTAGACATGAATCTAACATTTCAGGGCCAAAGTTTCCTTGGAACGCTAAATTATGGATCGTGTAAACAAAACGAATCGCGTTGTAACGTGAGTCATTGTTATGCGTTTCTTTGATCATACAAGGAATCATACCAGTATGCCAATCATGACAATGGATGATATTAGGCCAGTAGTTCAACTGATTCAACATTTCGATAACAGCTTTCTGGAAATACGCAAAACGTTCTCCATCATCCTGATACCCATATAATGTATCTCTTTCAAAGTAACCTTGATGCTGGATAAAGAAGAAACAAACATCATCTACCATTTTTGAGTATACACGTACAGGAACTTCCTGATAGTTAATAGATACTGTATATTCACAATCGAAATACAATTCATCCATGTATTTTTCAGCAATCTTACGATATAAAGGCATTACTACTTTCACTTCATGACCCTTTTCTGTCAAAGCTAAAGGCAATGAACCAATAACATCGGCAAGACCACCTGTTTTAATGAAAGGAAGGCCTTCACTGGCAACCATTAAAATTGAAGCCATTAAACATTCTCCCTTCTACCGATATACAAAGGATCTTCCGCATTACCGATCAATTCTTTTTTCTTAAGAACCTTAGAATGTTTATCAATGATCACATTTTTCAATACAGCATCTTCTCCAATGACAACATCGGACATAATAACACAGTTTTCAATCTTAGCACCTTTGCCAATTACACTTCCACGACCAATGATCGAATTCTTTACAGATCCGCTGATCTGACATCCATTGGCAATAAATGAACCGCTTGCACTTCCGCCTTTTAAATAAATTGCTGGTGCTGTATCACTTGTACGAGTGTAGATTGGCCAAGAGTCTTTAGAGAACTGTTTCATTTGAGATTCTTCCAATAAAGCTAAATTACTTTCAAAATAAGAACGTAAATCATTGATACAGTAAACATTTCCACGATAGTTGATTGCACGAATATCCATATCAACACAGTGATCATTTACGATATCTTTGAACCAGTACATACTGCTGACTTTACGTGCTTCCTTAACAAGTTGAATAAATAATTCTTTTGATAAGATATAAGTTTGCAAAGAAAGAGCACGGGTCTTGTAATTACCAAGATTCTGTTCAATCTTTAATACACCTTTTTGGCGATTCATCTGTAATACATCACAGTTGATATATTTATCTTTTGCATCATCTACGTTTTGATAAAGAATAGAAATCTCTGCTCCACTTTCAATGTGCTGATCTAACAAATCTTTATAATTTGCTGTATAGATCATATTAACTGGTGCAATGATTACATAATCATTGGTGTTATCTTCAATCTGATTAATATTGTTGTAATAACTTTCTACATCTGGAGCAAACTCTGGATTACCGCGACCCTCTTCATTGTAGTATGGAATCAAATCAAGGCTACCATGTTTTGAATTGATATTGTATTGACGGCCATCTCCAATATGCTCGATCATAGGGCGAGGATTTCCCTTGATGAAAACCTGGATCTCATCAATCCCTGAATTTGTCATATTTGAAATTGGAAAATCGACAAGACGATATCTTCCTAAAAAGTTAAAACCTGCGATAGGACGATATTCTTGCAACCCTTGAACATATACGTTAAGTCCGTTGTATGTAATAATTCCTAATGCGTTACACATATGCTTACTCACCTTTCTTTACTCGTTTTGAGATCAGAGCAATTTCTTTATTATCTAAAGAACCTACAACTGCACCAGCATCGATCTTAACACCTTCAGCAACGATAGCACGATACACTTTAGCTCCTTCTCCAACATGAACACCTGGCATCAATACAGCCTGCTGTACATCTGCACCTTCTTCAATTGTCACATGATTGAACAAAACAGAATCTTTTGCGTTTCCACGGATAATAGCACCCTGGTTAATGTAACAATGTTCAACTGAACCAGTAGAACTTACATAGTGAGGTAAAGCTGGAACGTCTTCTGTATAAATCTTCCAATTTGGATCATCTAGATTTAATTCATTATTCTTTTCTAACAAGTCCATGTTTGCTTCCCACAAGAAATCGATAGTACCAACATCTTTCCAATATTCTTCGAATTTATAAGACATTAAATTCTTACCTTGTTCAAGGAATGAAGGAATGATATTTTTACCAAAATCATGAGCACTGCCTTCAACTTGAGCATCTGCGATCAACTCTTTTCGTAAAGCTTTCCAGTTAAAGATATAAATACCCATACTTGCCAAATTTGATTTTGGCTGTGCTGGTTTTTCTTCAAATTCTATGATACGTCCATTTTCATCACAGTTCATGATACCAAAACGACTAGCTTCTTTCATAGGAACTGGTAAGACTGCAATTGTACAGTCAGCATTATTGGCTTTATGACAAGATAACATATCTGCATAATCCATTTTATAAATGTGGTCTCCAGAAAGGATCAAAACGTATTCTGGATCAAAGCGATCGATAAAGTCGATATTCTGATTGATCGCATCGGCAGTACCTTGATAAACATCAAATTTAGTTCCATCTTTTTCACGTGGAGGTAAAACATAGACACCGCTTCCTCGAGTATCTAAGCCCCATCTTTGTCCAGCACCAGCATAAGCATTCAACTGAACTGACTCATACTGTGTCAAAACACCTACTATATCAATATTAGAGTTTGCACAGTTGCTCAAAGGAAAATCGATGATGCGGTATTTGCCGCCGAAGGGAACGGCAGGTTTCGCATTGTTTTTTGTAAGATCAAACAAACGAGTTCCTCGACCACCCGCTAATATCATTGCGAGCATATTATTTTGTTTCATACTCATCCTCCTATTTAGTATATTTACTATTAAAGTATATCACTTTTTTCTAAAAATAAAATGCTTTTCCGGCCTTTTTGTATGCGTTTACATAATTTTAATGAAAAATAGTTGAAAATTTTACTTCTCAACTATTTTTATAACTATTCACTTCTTAAAGCTTCTACTGGATCTTTTTTACTTGCATACTTTGATGGGATCAAACCAGCAATAATAGTCAATAATAAGCTTATTAATACTAAAATTATTCCACCCTGCCATGGCAAGATTGCAATATTAGCCACACCAGTATAATGCTCAACGATTGTGCTGATTGGGAAATTTAAGATCAATGTAATCACAATACCCAGTACACCAGAGATCAATCCTTCAATGAAAGTTTCGGCATTGAATACTCGGGAAATATCTTTCTTAGAGGCTCCAATAGCACGAAGGATTCCAATTTCTTTTGTTCTTTCTAGTACAGAGATATACGTAATGATACCAATCATAATGCTCGAAACGATCAAAGATACGCTGACAAAACCGATTAATACATAACTTATCATATTAATGACTGTAGAAACACTTTCTAACATCATTCCTATAAAGTCATTATATGTGATCACATCCGCCATTTCACCATTTGATTTTTGTTCTTCATTATAATCATTGATCATATCACTGATCAATTCTTTCTGTTCGAAACTGGATGCATAAATTGAAATTGCCGTTGGAGAATCCGTATCTACAACTCCAATTTTAGAAAGATTGCTTTCATATGTCGCATTGACATTTTCATTGTAACTAGCCATATATTGCATCAATTCAGATTCAGACATAGAAGCCATCATCATTCTTTGTTCGTCTGTTAAATTCGATAAGGATAATTCATCTTGTTCATCAAAAGACTGTCCAGTAAATACATTGGTGTTTTTATTCTCTATTTGTTGTTTAGCTATCTCGCTTTGGGATGACTGTTCGATAATATAATCCTGCATATCATCTGTGTACATCACACCACCCATGGTCATACGTTTTACTGATGAATCTTTTGGTTTTATTATACCTACAACTTTTACTTCCAAGGCATTGTCTACTACATTTTGAACAAATTCTTCGTCATCGCTTTGATCAATCCAAACACCGTTGGATTCTCTATATAAATCAGAAGGTAAAACAAGCTTAAAGCTCATATTCAAAATCTCCTCTGGAGTATACGATACTGTATCAGAAGTTTCGATTTTTTCAATATTTCCATTTAGCAATTGATTGTAATTATTAACCAATTCATCCTGGTCCATCAAACCTAATGAATATAAAGCGTAATCTGTAATCTGATTATTCTCATCTACAGCCAAAACAACTTCATTATAGTCATTAGCCCATTCGCCATTTACCAATTCATATTCTTCATCTCTTAAAACAGAACTTGTCGGTAGTTTTGTCCAGACTTCATTATTAGCCATCGTTGTGCTTGAAGACATAAACTGGTTCTGCAAGCTCATCATGTCTGAGAAACCCAGTCTTTCCAGTAAGCCATTTGGACTTACCTGAATTAGTCCTTTGTCCCCATTGTCATTATAGATAAGCGGTGTAATACTGTAATCATATTCAATTGCCTTGGTATTCTTTACAAATTCTTTCCCCTCTTTTGAATCCAAATATTCTTTAAAAGCTGTCAAGTTATTAGATTCTTCACTAGATAAAGAATTTAAAATATCATTTACATACGGTCTAGAAGTTATATTGTCAGTATCATTGACGCTTTCATCACTGTGCATTTCCATCATAGCCGACATCATAGCTGACATATCCATAGAATTATCTTGTATCTCTATTGGATAAGACGCCATCGTATCATTTTCTACAGTATTAATATATGTTTGCACACCGTTTGATAAAGATAAGATCAATGCGATACCGATGATACCAATACTTCCCGCAAAGCTGGTTAAGAATGTTCTTCCTTTCTTTGTCATCAAGTTGTTTAAACTCAAAGATAAAGCAGTCTTAAATGACATAGATGGTTTTGCCAGATTCTCTTGTGATACATCAATTTTTTCCTGTTCAGATACTGGATCCGAATCACTTTGTATCTCTCCGTCCAGTAATCGAATGATGCGTGTTGAATATTGCTTAGCAAGATCTGGATTATGTGTAACCATAATGACCAATCGATCTTTTGCAATTTCTTGTAAGAGATCCATGATCTGTACACTTGTCACCGAATCCAAAGCACCCGTTGGCTCATCTGCCAGTAAGATATCCGGATTATTCACCAAGGCGCGTGCAATCGCAACTCGCTGCATTTGCCCTCCTGACATTTGAGTTGGCTTTTTATCCAATTGATCTTTTAGACCAACTTTCTCTAAAACCTCAATCGCTCTTTGGCGACGC
>ENA-OOXA01001788-OOXA01001788.1-human-gut-metagenome-genome-assembly--contig:-NODE-1788-length-11296-cov-2.794947_pt1 | contig 11296 bp, 12 predicted proteins | sample MGYA00241581_ERZ501331 | MGnify/ENA primary metagenome ERZ501331 (study PRJEB25962, sample SAMEA2042982) | human gut metagenome | biome: human gut; feature: human-associated habitat; material: faeces...
CCAGCGCTGCCGCTGCGTCGGCATTGGTGTGGTAGAGCACCGCCACGCGGTATCCGGCCTTATAAAAGGCTCGTGCCGCCGCCGCACCGATGCCCCGGTCGCCGCCGGAGATCAGCACACACCGCACCGCCGCCGGTTCCGGCTGCTGCGGCGCTTCCGGCACAGCGGGCGTTTCGGGGACGTCTGCCGCTTCCGGCGGAACCGGTTCCGCCGCGGGCTTCCGGCCCAGCTCCGGCACCACGATGGTCGGTTCCTCATCGGGTGCAGGGGTCGGCGGCTCCGGCTTTTCCGGCTCGGCCTCCTCGGCGGGTGCCTTGGGCACCTCCACCGGGGCGGGGTCCTCGTCCGACAGATTGAATGTCAGCTCAAATTCGTCATCGTACAAGAGTCAGCCCTCCTGTCGCTTATTCTCTGCCGGTGCCAAGGGGCACTCCGGCAGGAGAAACCGCCGGCCCACGCTCCCCAGAACATCGCTCTGCTCATTTCTTCCGGTCAAGTCCGGTCCTGCGGCGTGCCTGTGGACGATCACGTGTGGTTTCGACAAGTTTCCATTAAATAATATAGCACAATTTCCCGAAAAAAGAAAGTGGGAACCGAATGATTTTTCACGCAGTTCCCACTTTTTTTGATTTTTCACTTCGTGACCGGCGGCTTCCAGCGGGGTTTTGCGGCCCGCTTTTCCCGCAATTGGAGGAAAAAGGCCTGCAAAAGCGCCTGTGCCTCCTCAGCGCGGAGGCCCCGCTCCACCGCCGGGTGGTGGTTGAAGGGCATGGCGAACAGGTCGGCCACCGAGCCACAGCAGCCCGCCTTGGTGTCTGCCGCGCCGTACACCACCCGCTTGATCCGGCTGTTGATGATGGCCCCGCTGCACATGGGGCAGGGTTCCAGCGTCACGAACAGCTCACACTGCCACAGCCGCCAGCCGCCCAGCTTTTTGCACGCCGCGTCGATGGCCAGCAGCTCGGCATGGTGGAGGGCGTTTTTCTCGGTCTCCCGTGTGTTGTGGGCCGCGGCGATGATCTCGCCGTCCCGCGCGACGACGGCTCCCACCGGCACTTCACCCAGTGCGGCGGCCTGTTCGGCCTCGGCCAGCGCTGCGCCCATCAGCTCGTAATCGGTCATGGTATTCCCCTTTCTGCCAGACAGTCGGCCAGCACGATCCCATTGTTCAAGATATGCAGCACAAGGCCGGGCAGAAGGCTCCCCGCCCGATCGGCTGCCCAGCCGAAGATAAGGCCCATCCCCAGCGCATACGCTTTGGCGGTCCAGCTTCCGTGCATCGCCGCAAACAGAACGGCTTGTCCCGCGATGGCCGCGTTCTTCCCCAGCGGCTGCAAAAGCCGGAGCGCGGCCCCGCGGAAGATCAGCTCCTCCGCCACGGGCAGCACGAGGCAGTTGCGCAGAACGCCCGCCAGCCCCGCCGGGACCGCAGCCTCTGCCGGGAACAGCACGCTGAACGCCGCCGCCAGCCCGGCCCAGAGCAGGGCCGCGATGCCAAAGGTCTTCCAGCGGGCCGCTTTTTCCTGTTTTTCCTTCACGCACAGCCCTCCCATCGGCGGACATTGTACCATATCCGCTCCCCTTTGCGCAAGCGGCGGGTCGTTTTTGCGAAAATGCGAGGAAATTTTGTTAAATCAATTGACTTTTCAAGGCGGCATCTGGTATAATTTTCACGACTTTTTTGATGATTTGGTCGTTTTGCGACCGTGAGCCCTTGGAGGTACTACGATATGATCCGCATTCTTACCGATTCCGCGTCCGACATCCTGCCCGCCGAAGCCGAGCAGCTGGGCGTGACCGTCATCCCGCTGAACGTCACTTTGGAGGACAGCACCGTCCTGCGCGACGGCGTGGACATGACCCCCACCGAATATTACGGCATCCTCGCCGGGTGTCACAAGCTCCCCACCACCAGCCAGCCCAGCCCGGAGCTGTTCGAGAACTTCTTCACCGAAGCGGCCGCCGCCGGGGACGAGGTGATCGGCATCTTCCTGTCCCACGAGTTGTCCGGCACCTACCAGTGCGCCAAGCTCGCCGCCGACATGGTCAACGCGGACAACATCCTCTTCGTGGACAGCGAGAACGTCTGCCTCAGCGAGGCGCTGCTGGTCCGTCTGGCCGTCCATCTGCGGGATTCCGGCAAGAACGCCGGGCAGATCGCGGCCATTCTGGAGCACGCCAAGGAGCACCTGCACCTCGTGGCCGTCATCGACGACCTGAAGTACCTGCGCAAGGGCGGCCGTCTGCCCGCCGCTGTGGCCGTCGCGGGCGGGATGCTTGGGCATCAAGCCCCTCATCACCATCAAGGAGGGCAAGGTCGCCATGGCGGGCAAGGCCCGCGGTCTGCCCGGTGCCTACGTGGCTCTGTTCAAGAAGATCGAGGAACTGGGCGGCATCAACCCGTCCTTTGCGGCGCTGGCCGGTTACACCCTTTCCACCCGCGAGGTGGCCCCCATCCAGACCTACCTGCGCGACAACCTCCAGCAGGAGGACCCCCTCGTGCGCCAGATCGGCTGCGTCATCGGCACCCACGCCGGCCCCGGCGCCTTCGGTCTCGCCTTTTTTGACAAAGACCTTGTGCTGGACCTGTGATCGCGCCTTTCCAGATGCAAAATAAGGAGCTGTGTTTACCGCACAGCTCCTTATTTTTATGCTCACAACACCGCATCCGACGCGAGTTTGCCCAGCAGGAGCACGAGCACCACGAGCATCATGGGGCGGATGAATTTTGCGCCGTTCTTGAGGGCGAAGTGGGAGCCCAGCAGGTTGCCCACGATGCCGCTGATGGCGCAGGGGATACCCACCGAGAAGACCACCAAGCCGCTGGCCAGATAGGTGGCGAGGCCGGCGTAGTTGCTGGCAAGGTTCAGCACCTTGGCGTTGCCGCCCGCGGTGCGGAGGTCAAAGCCCATCAGGGTGGTGAAGGCGATGATGGCAAACGTCCCGGTGCCGGGGCCGAAGATCCCGTCGTACAGGCCGATGCCAAGGCCGATGGCGAGGGCCAGCGCAGCCTTTTTCGCGTTCATCGTGCCGTCGTCCCGGTTCTCGTCCGGCAGCTTCCGCCGCCAGAGGATGAGCACCGCCGCGATGGGCAGGATGACGAACATCATGGCCTGAAGCGCCTCATCGCTGAGCAGCAGCACGACGTGGGAGCCGAGGGCGCTGCCCGCAAAGCTGCCCACCGCCGCCAAGAGGCCGACCTTGATGTTCATGGCCCCGCTGCGGAAAAAATTCACCGTCGCAAAGGTGGTGCCGCACGCGGCGCTGAACTTGTTGGTGCCGTAGGTGTAGTGGGGCGGCAGCCCCGCAAAAAGGTAAGCGGGCAGACTGATGAGCCCGCCGCCGCCCGCTGCCGAGTCCACAAAGCCCGCAAAGCCGGTCATGCACATCAGGAAGACCAGCATGAGGGGAGAGATCGTGTTTGTCATAGATACAGCTTCCCCTCACATGCAAGGATCTGGTCGAGGATCATCCGGGAGACGCGGGCACCGTAGACCATGGCGGGGTGGTCGTTGTACTCGATGATGTCGTGGAAGTCCTTGTTCATCAGGACGATGACGTACTCGCCATACGGAGTGTGGACGATGCCGCCGTCGTTGCGGCATGCGTTCATGCTGCCGCTCTTGCTGGCCACCCAGATGAGCTCCGGCTCGCCGGTCTCCTCACAGTCCAGATAAAACTGGGGGAAGTCGTGGGTCAGCATGGTGTTGTAATGCTGCTGGCGGAAGATGGCAAGCATCTCCGCGCTGGCCTCCTTGCTGACGAGAGTGCCCTTGGCCACCTGCGCGAACAGTGCGGCGTAATCCCGCGGGGTGGTGGTGCCGAGGTCGTCGTAGCGGTCAAAGTGGAGGGGGTTGTGGAGCACGGTGTCCGCGAACCCCAGTTCCCGGATGCACGCATTGATGGTATCCAGCCCCAGATAATCGATGATCATGTTGGTGGCGATGTTGTCCGAGCAGATGATCATCATGGTAGCGGTATCCTTGACCTTGAGCTTTGCGCCCACGCCCAGCGCCCGCAGCATTCCGGAACCGTCAACGAACTGGCTCTCCTCGTAGGTGATCTCTTCCTCAAGGCTGGCCTTGCCCCGGCTGACTTGGAGGTAGAGCGCCGCCAGAATGAAGGCCTTGATGGTGGAGGCCGTCTCAAATTTTTCGTCCGCACCGATCTCAACGGTGTGCCCCTGTAAGTCGTCCACAAAGACGCTCATCTTCCCCTGATAGGAGTACAGCTCAGCGGCGATCCGCTTTTCCAGTGTCATATTTTTATCCATAACGGAATATTCCCTTCTGTTTTTACAAATTCTCCTCAAAGAAGCGCTGGGCGTTGCGGTAGAAGATCCGCTCCACCTCGTCCTCGGTGAAGCCTTCCTTCCGCAGGGCCTCGGCCAGCAGCGGGAGCTTGGAGCAGTCGTCCATTTCCAGCTTGCCGCCGATGCCGTCAAAATCGCTGCCGAGGCCGATGATCTCGATGCCGCCCACCTGCTTGAAATGGGCCGCATGCTTTGCCATCAGGGCCGTGGTGCTGCGGCAGAGCTGCGGGCGGGGCTGGTCATCGAGGAAGCCGCTGCAATAGTTCAGGCCCACCAGACCACCGCGCTCCGCCATGGCCCGGATCATCTCGTCCGTCAGGTTGCGGCAGTGGGGTGCCAATGCCCGGCAGTTGGAGTGGCTGGCCGCAAAGGGGCGGGTGCTGTGCTCGGCAATGTCCCAGAACCCCTTGTCGGACAGGTGGCTCACGTCCACGATCATATGCAGCTTTTCCATCTCCGCCAAAAACTCGAAGCCGCGCTCCTTCAGGCCGGTCTCGGTGTTGGGCTGACAGGGCCAGATATCCCCGCCCCCGCCGGGCACCACGTTGGGGCTGGCCAGCTCGTTTTCGTGGTTCCACGTCAGAGTCATCATCCGGGCACCCAGCTCGTACATCCGGCGCAGCACGCCGAGGCTGCCCTTGCAGCAGCCGCCCTCTTCGATGGTCAGCATTCCGCTGATCTTGCCCGCCGCCGCATTTTTGCGGATGTCCTCCGGGCGGTAGACCGGCGCGATCTTGTCGGAGTACTTCGCCATGATCCGCTTGAAGACATCCACCTCTTCCAGCGCCGTCACCAGCGGGTCCGCGCCGGGGGTGGGGTCGGCCAGATTCACAAAGGCGGCAAAGCATTGCAGCATGTAGTCGCCCTTCTGCATCTTTTCCAGATCGATGTGCAGGTCATTTTGGGCGAAGCTCTTGTCCTCGCCCCGCCGCTCCGCATAGCGCAGCTCGCTGAGGGTATCACAATGTAGATCGAAAACTTTCATCTCTCGCTACTCCTTCCCGGAAACGCCCGAATCTGTCGTTTCCGAACGATAATTTCTGATTTGTTTTTATTCAGCCTGAACCCGACTGCCAAGGGCTCTCCCTTCGGGAGAGCTGGCGAGCGAAGCGAGACTGAGAGGGCTAAAACAAGCTTCCCACCGCATACAGACTCTTCACCAGATCCTCCCGGTAGAGCGGGTCGGCGGGGTCAAGGCTGTTGAGCACCACACCGCCGCTCCGGGCGGCACCGGTGGAGTGGATGTACCGCCCCTCGCCCAGATAGAGCGCGATGTGGCCGGGGAAATAGAGGGCGTCGCCCCGCTTGGCCTGTTCCAGCGGGATCTTGTGCATCGGCCAGCCCTCCACGAGCTTTGCATCCCGGTAGATGAGGACGCCGCACTGCATATAAGCGCTGCTCACAAGGCCGGAGCAGTCGATGCCGCGGCCCGACTTGCCGCCCCAGCGGTACTCCGTGCCCAGATACTTCTTGGCCTGTTCGGCCAGCGCATTGCGGAACGCCTCCTCGCTGCCGCCGAACCAGCGGTCAATGGCGCGGGGGACCAGCTCTTCCGGCTTGCAGCCCTCGGCCTTGGCAAGGGCCTCGTCAAAGGTCCGCCCCGCTTCCTGCGTGAAGACCGCCGTCATCGAAAAGCGCACCGGTTCCAGCGCCACATCCCGGACATAGCCGCTGCGGCCATCCACCAGCCCCACCTTGGCCCAGCCCGTGTTGGCTTCCGCTTCCGGGTCCGGCAGACGGCGCAGCACCGCGCCGCGTTCCAGCTCTGCCAGCCGGACGCCCTGCACCTTGGGCAGGGTCAGCACGTCGGTGGCCCGGCCCGCCAGCACCAATTCGGCAGAAAGATATCCCCGCAGTTCTTTTTCGTCGCAAAAATACAATTCGGACGTGAATACATACCCGTGGTAGCCGTAAAATGTGACCACTTCGGCCATGGTTTCCGGCAGGGTGATCCCGTCCGCCGTCACGCCGCCGGGCTCGGTGCGCAGCTGACACACCTGCCCATACAGCCCCTCGTCCCCGATGGTGGACACAACGCCCGCATCGCTTTCCTTCGTCGTTTCCGGCAGGTCGTAAATGGTCACGACCGGCCGTGCAAACATTGCAAATTTCATCCTTCCGGCACCTCCAACAGTTCCAGCAGCTCTTCCGGCTTCATGGACAGGATGGCGCCATCCGCGCTGCCTGTCACCGTTTCCGCCAAGGACTGCTTGGCTTGCTGCAATGCAACGATCTTTTCTTCAATGGTATCCTGCGCAATGAGCTTATACACCTGCACCGGGTTCTGCTGGCCGATGCGGTAGGCGCGGTCAGTGGCCTGATTCTGCGCCGCCACGTTCCACCACGGGTCGTAGTGGATGACGATGTCGGCGGCGGTCAGGTTCAGGCCCGTGCCGCCCGCCCGCAGCGAGATGAGGAAGACGCTCACCTCGCCCCCGTTGAACCGCCGCACCAGTTCGGCGCGGACCGGCTTCGGGGTAGAACCCTGCAAGGTGAAGTGGCTGATGCCCTCGGCGTCCAGCCGCTTCGCCAGCAGGTCGAGCATGGAAGTGAACTGGCTGAACAACAGGATGCGGTGGCCGCCCTCGACGGCGGAGCTCACCAGCTCCACACAGGCGTCCAGCTTGGCGCTTCCGCCCTCCCAGTTGTCGGCGATGAGGTGCGGGTCGCAGCAGATCTCCCGCAGCCGCATCAGCACGGCAAAGACGGCCATCTTGTCTTCGGGTTTTGCGGCCCGCAGCTTCTCGCGGGCGTCCACCACCGCCGCCAGATACAGCTTGCGCTGCTCGGTCTCCAGCTCGATGCGGTAGATGTTCTCCGTCTTCGGGGGCAGTTCCTTCAGCACGTCGGCCTTCATCCGGCGGAGGATGAAGGGGCCGGTCAGTTGGTTCAGCCGCCGCACCGCAGTCTGGTCATCCTCCTGCACAATGGGCTTCTCGAACCGGGCGCAGAATGCCTTGTAAGGCGGCAGATACCCCGGCATCAGGAAGGAAAAGATGCTCCACAGCTCCCCCAGCCGGTTTTCCACCGGGGTGCCGGTCAGTGCAAAGCGCACCCGGCTGTTCACCCCGCAGACGGCCTTATATTTCTGGGTTGTGTGGTTCTTGATGGCCTGTGCCTCGTCGAGGATACAGGCGTAGAATTTCTGATTTTCGTAGAGGGCCTCGTCGCGGCGGAGCAGATCATAGCTCGTCACTACGAGGTCGGCAGCCTCCCACTGTTCCGCCAGCGCCGCGCGGTGGGCCGCATCGCCGTCCACCACCACGCAGTGCAGTTCCGGCGTGAACTTTTCGCACTCCTCGGCCCAGTTCAGCACCAGCGACGCCGGGCAGACGATGAGGCTGGGCAGGGGGTTCTCCCCCAGCTCCTTAATGGCCAGCAGGTAGCTCAGCACCTGCACCGTCTTGCCAAGGCCCATATCGTCGGCCAGAATGCCGCCCATGCCGTAGCCATCCAGCGTTCGCAGCCAGCGGTAGCCGTCCCGCTGGTATTTTCGCAATACTTTTTGTAGAGAGGCCGGAGGGGTATACTCGCTGTCCTTCACCGCGTGGAAGCTCCGGCTGATCCGCCGGAAGGCATCGTCCCGGTTGAAGCGGATGCCGCTCTGGCCCGACAGCGCCCAGTCCAGACTGGGGGCGCGGTAAAGCGGCAGCTCAGCGTGGTTCCTGCCCAGCTTCGCGCCCGAAAGCTCCAGCGTCTCGTTCAGTTCGTCCAGCCCTTCAAGGTCATCGTCCAGCTTCAGCAGCCGTCCATCCCGCAAGCGGTGATACCGCTTTTTCTGGTGGAGCGACTTCAGCAGGGCTTTCAGCTCCCCCACCGGGAACTCGCCGGTGTCCACCTCTAAGTCAAGGACACTGCCCTGCACCGACACCCCCACCGAGATCTTCGGCGGCGGGGCCTGCAAGTTCCGGAAGGCGTCAGTCAGGTAGACTTCGCCCTCGTTCATCAGCATCGGGACGCCCTCGTCCAGAAAGCGGTAGACCTCTTCTTCGTCGTAGGTGCTGTACTGCAGCGGCTCACCGGGCTGTAAATACCGCCCCAGCAGCTTGGCCGCCCGGTTTTCGGCGCGGGCATCCCGCAAAAGGCCCTGCGGCGGGGGCGTAAAGGGAGCCACACGGTCCTCGCCGTACAAAAATTCCAGATGTGCGCTCACGGCTCCCATCTGCGGTGCATCCAGATAGAACTGGGTCACCGGTTCCAGCGGGATCTGGTTCAGCAGCAGCCGCTCCGGGTCCTCAATGGTCACATGCCGCCCCAGCTCCGGCAGCACATAGCTGCAAAAGGCCGTGGCGTCCTTGCTGGTGAAAAACAGCCGCTTCCCGCACAGGGTCTTCAACGCCGGGGCCATCCGGGTTGTGGCGGCGGTCCAGCCGCCAAAGCGTGTCCTCGCTGAACAGGTAGTCGAAATCCAAGCCGCTCACCCAGCCCAACGACGGTTCCACGGCGATCTCCACACCGCCCCGCCGCCGTTCCACTTGCAGCGTCAGGGCCGGAACATCTTTTTTTAAGGTATAACCGCCCACTTCGCCCCGGTCCGCGTATAGCGTCACCAGCGCGTCGAACAGCTCCCCCGTCAGCGCCATGCCCCCGGCCGGGCCGGTCTCGGCATAACGGCTGTAGGTGTAGCCCCGCGTTTCCAATTGCTTCCGGCTGATGACCTCCCGCCGGATCAACCCCAATAGCTGCTGGGCATCCGGCGTAAAGGCATCCCACCGGTGCTGGAACGTCAGCGATTTACCATAGCTGACGACCCGGCTCTCCTCCATATCTTCCAGCAGGTGTTCGATGCTTTTGACGACATACTGCCGCCCGCCGCCGGAGATGCGGAGCCGCAGCCACGGCGTGCCGTACTGCAGCAGGGTCAGTTCCGGTTCCAGTTTCACAAAACCGGTGCGCTGGGGCAGGATGTTGTCCTCCAGCTCAGCCAGCGCCCCTTCCTGATAGGTGCGCAGCAGTGCACGGGCTGCGTCGTCGGACTCCGGCTCGTCGCTCCGCCATTTTTTGCCGAACAGCATTTCAAGGCCCGAAACATAGCTGTCTTTCCGGGGAGCTTCCGGCTCCTCTGCGGGCTTTTCGGGCAGGTTGGCCACCCCGCGCACCACGCCGGGGATCTCCGCCGGCTCAGTCTGTGTGCGCCGTTGTACCTTCACCGCTTTTTGTTCTTTCAGGTCATACAGCAGCAGCGCACCGATGTGCTCGCAAAAAAGCCCATTGCCATTATCGTTATACGGACAGGTACAGCTTGCACTGACGAAACTGCCATTTTGCCGCAGCCACGCCTCCGTGGTATACAGATGATCACCGCTGCCTTCGATTTCCGCGCAGAGATGCCGTACTCCATTTTCCTCCGTCTCGCAGTCAAAGGATTCGATATGCTTCATGTAATTTTCAGCCCGCGCAAAGATCGTGCCGCCCAGCAGATAGTGGATGTCTTCCATGTCCATTTCGGGTTCCCTCCCCTGCCTGTGCTCTATTGGTTAAGCATACCGCACCGGTGGGCCAGATGCAAGGCTTTTGCCGAAAAAATCCGCCGCCTCTTTTGCAGGGGCAGCGGAAGGAAGCCTTATTCTTTTTCCAGATAGTAGCACACAAGATCGGTCGGCCCGCGTTCGGCGTGGTGCATCGCCTTGTGCTCGACGCCTTCGTAGACAAAGCCCAGCTTTTTCAGCAGTTCTCCGGAGGCGGTGTTGTAGGCATAGTGTCCACCCGTGAACAGCACGGTCTCGGTTTGGGCAAAATAGGCTTCGACCACTGCCGCCAGCGCCTCCCGCGCAAAGCCGTTCCGGCGGGCGTCCGGCGCGATCTCAATGCCCAGCTCCCAGCCCGGCACCGCCCGCTCGGCATCCATCATTGAGAGCACACCGACGACCCGGCCTGTCTCCTTTTCTACAATGCTGTACCGCATCTGCCCGGCAAATTTCTGCATTAAGCGGCGGTATTCGTCGTCCATAGCGTCAAATGCGTGGTAGCCGCCGCAGTCCAGCGTGGTCTGCTCATCCGAAAAAATCGCAAAGACATCCTCGGCGTCCTCCACCGCAAACTGCCGCAGCAATAAGCGCTCTGTTTCAATCGGTAAAGCTTCCATTTATTCTCTTTCTATATATATCTTATAGACATTTTCGATTTGATATGGGTCACTCAGCAATACCCTGCCATCCGACAGCACCGTAAGTTCATCCCCTACCGCAAGGTCTTCCAGCTTTGCTTGCTTTCCGTTTTTCGTTCGCAGCTTTTCCGAAATCTTGTGGAACGCATATAGCTTCCCGTTTTCTTCTTCTGCCATCAGAAAATCATTTTCCTCGTCAATTGCAGTGACGGTAACTGCCGTATGGGTGCTGACTGACGCTAGAATTTCCTCAATTTCCTGATAAACTGCCTTTCCGTTCGGAAAAATGTAGGCCTTTTTCCCATCGACCAAACAGATTCGGCTGTCCGCATAGAATGCAAGCCAGACCTTCGCCTCGTCATCGCTGCCGAATTGAAGGACCACATCCTGCCCGCCCGCGTCGAAGGTATCCTGATTGATGCAGGGCAGGTAGATTTTCTTGCCCAGATATTCTTCGAGCGCCTGATACAGCTCCGTCGAAGCGTTGGTCTGGAAATCATTCATCTCCACATTGCCCCGGAACGAGTTCAGGTTCATTTCCGCCACGGCAAGCGTATCGCTTTCCCGGATGGGCTTGGCAATCTTCTGCACCCGGTACACCACAAGGGAGCCAAACGCCACGCACAGAAACAGCACCACCCCGGCAGCCGCCAGAACACGCTTATGATTTCTGCTTATCTTCACCGTCAAAAGAACGCCCACAAAGCACACTGCCATTGGCAGCAGACACATGACCCAGTCCATCGTTTCATCTCCCTCGCGGTAGTTTCTTTCATTATACCGGAAGCCGTGCAAAAGTGCAACAAAAAACGCCTCAGGAGAAATCCTGAAGCGTTCTATTCAAGTCGGCGACTACCTATTTTCACGCGCCGTTTCCA
>ENA-OOXA01001801-OOXA01001801.1-human-gut-metagenome-genome-assembly--contig:-NODE-1801-length-11211-cov-2.815615_pt1 | contig 11211 bp, 10 predicted proteins | sample MGYA00241581_ERZ501331 | MGnify/ENA primary metagenome ERZ501331 (study PRJEB25962, sample SAMEA2042982) | human gut metagenome | biome: human gut; feature: human-associated habitat; material: faeces...
CGTTCTGGCCGCCTGCAAGAAGGTCGAGGACGACTGCGAGATCTTTGATATCTGAAAATAAAAACCGGATGGAAACGGCTCCCCTGCGGGGGAGCCGTTTCCATCCCAGAGCATTTCTCTTGTGGAAAGAAAGTGCAGTTTTCAACAGTTTCCACCGGGTTTTCAACACGTTTTGCGGAAAATCTCAAAAATAAACGCGAAAAAGTCAGATTTCTCCGGGAAAACCTCGTGGAAAACACGGGGGAAAACGTGGAAAAGTTCTTTTCTGGGGAAAACCTGTTGAAACCGCTCCCACCCCTACCCGACAAAAGGAGAATCCCTATGACCAAAAAACAGAAAAAGGTGCTGTATCAGATCATCGCATCGGTCGTCCTGATCGTGATCCTGCGGCTCCTGCCCGCTTTCCCCACGCCGGTGGAGCTGGTGCTCTACCTGATCCCCTACCTCGTAGTCGGCTGGGACGTCCTGCGCAAGGCACTTCTCGGCATCAAAAACCGCCAGCCCTTTGACGAATGCTTCCTGATGGCCGTAGCCACCGTGGGCGCCTTCGCGCTGGGCGATTACGTTGAGGGCTGCGCCGTTATCCTCTTTTACCAGATCGGCGAGCTGTTCCAGAGCGTGGCCGTGGGCAAGAGCCGCCAGAGCATTTCCAGCCTGATGGACATCCGCCCCGACTACGCCAACATCGAGGACGAGGACGGCAAGCTGGAGCAGGTGGACCCCGATGATGTGGAAGTCGGCACCGTGATCGTGGTCCAGCCCGGCGAGCGCGTCCCCATCGACGGCGTCATCGTGGAGGGCACTTCGGCCCTGAACACCGCTGCCCTCACCGGCGAGAGCCTTCCCCGCGACGTCCAGAGCGGCGATGAGGTCATCAGCGGCTGCGTCAACATGACCGGTCTGCTGAAGGTCCGCACCACCAAGGAGTTCGGCGAATCCACCGTCTCCAAGATCCTCGACCTCGTGGAAAACTCCAGCATGAAAAAGGCTCGTGCCGAGAACTTCATCACCCGCTTTGCCCGCGTCTACACCCCCGCCGTCTGCTACAGCGCACTGGCGCTGGCCTTCCTCCCGCCGGTGGTCCTGCTGCTGATGGGCCAGCCCGCCCGCTTCGGCGACTGGATCTACCGCGCCCTGACCTTCCTCGTCATCTCCTGCCCCTGCGCGCTGGTCATCTCCATCCCGCTGAGCTTCTTCGGCGGCATCGGCGGCGCTTCCGCCTGCGGCATCCTCGTCAAGGGTTCCACCTATCTGGAAGAGCTGGCCCGCACCGGTGTCGTGGTCTTTGATAAGACCGGCACCCTGACGCAGGGCACCTTCAAAGTAGTGGGCGTCCACCCCGAAAACGGCGTGACCGAAGCCGAGCTGGTGGAAGCCGCCGCACTGGCCGAGAGCTGGTCCAAGCACCCCATCTCCCTGAGCATCAAGAACGCTTACGGCAAGGAGATCGACGCCAACCGCGTCACCGATGTGCAGGAGCTGGGCGGCCACGGCGTGACCGCGAAGGTGGACGGCAAGACCGTCGCCGCCGGCAACGCCCGCCTGATGGCAAAGCTGAACCTCTCCGCCCCCGAAGTCACCGAGCCGGGCACCATCGTCCATGTTGCCATTGAGGGCAAGTACGCCGGTTACCTCCTCATCGCCGACGTGGTCAAGCCCCACAGCGCACAGGCCATCAAGGGCCTGAAGGCGGCGGGCGTCCGCAAGACGGTCATGCTGACCGGCGACGCCGAGCCGGTGGCCAAGGCCGTTGCTTCCGACCTCGGTCTGGACGAGTACCACGCCGGTCTGCTGCCCGGCGACAAGGTGGACCAGATCGAAAAGCTCCTCGCCGCCAAGGGTCCGAAGGAAAACCTCGCCTTCGTGGGCGACGGCATCAACGATGCACCCGTTCTGTCCCGTGCCGACATCGGCATCGCAATGGGTGCCCTCGGCAGCGACGCCGCCATCGAGGCCGCCGACATCGTCCTGATGGACGACGACCCGGCCAAGATCGCCCTCGCCATGAGCATCGCCCGCCGCACCCTCCGCATCGTATACGAGAACATCGTCTTTGCGCTGGCCATCAAGTTCGCGTGCCTCGTTCTCGGCGCACTGGGTCTGGCAAGCATGTGGACCGCCATCTTCGCCGATGTCGGCGTCATGGTGCTGGCCGTCCTCAACGCCACCCGCGCCCTCTACACCAAGGACCTCGCCCGCAAGAACGAGCGATGACCCCGTAACCATTCAAACGCCCTAGGACTTCTCCCGCTTCGGCGGCTGTCCTAGGGCGTTTTTGCGGCAAAAAATCTTTTTTCGGAAAAATCTTGCAATGTCCGCAGATTCTGCTATACTACTACCAAACTAGGGGGTTAGTGTATATGAAAGATTCCGAGATCGCATCGCAGCCCACCGGCACCGTGCTCCGGGCGCTGAAAGCAGCCGCCCCCCAGACGGTGCCGGTGTTTGCCGGGTATCTCGTGCTGGGCATAGGGTACGGCATTTACGTGCAGTCGCTGGGGCTGCCGGTCTGGATGCCCATGCTGATGGGCACCGTCGTCTACGGCGGCTCGCTGGAGTTCGTGCTGGCAAGCCTTTTGCTGGGGGCTTTTTCGCCGCTGTCGGCCTTCCTGATGGCCTTGATGATCCAAGCGCGGCATCTGTTCTACGGCCTTGCCATGCTGGAGCGGTACAAGGGCTACGGGCTGCGCAGCTTTTATATGATCTACGCCATGAGCGACGAGACCTTCTCCATCACCTGCTCCGCCGAACCGCCGGAAGGGGTGGACCGGGGCTGGTTCATGTTCTTCATCACCCTGCTGGACCAGATCTACTGGGTCGCCAGCGCGGGTCTCGGCGCGGTGGTGGGCTCGGTCCTGCCCTTCAGCACCGAGGGTGTGGACTTCGTGATGACAGCCATGTTCGTCGTCATCTTCCTGAACCAGTGGGAGAAGGAAAAGCAGCACATCAGCGCCCTCATCGGCATTCTGGTGCCGCTGGTCTGCCTTGTGGTGTTCGGCTCCGGCAGCTTCCTTCTGCCCGCTATGGCGTGCATTTTGGTGCTTCTGCTGGCGCTGCGCAAGCCCATTGAGAAGGCTGAAGCCGCCCACGGCAAAACGGAGGTGCACTCATGACCACACTGCAAATGGGCATCACCATGGCGATGTGCACGGCGGCGACCATGCTCACCCGCTTTCTGCCCTTTCTGATCTTCTCGTCCAAGGACCAGCAGCCGCCGGAGGTGGTACGGTATCTGGGCCGCGTCCTGCCCGCCGCCATCTTCGGGATGCTCATCGTCTACTGCCTGAAGGGCGTGACCCCCTTCGCGGGGAGCCATGGCATCCCGGAGGCCATCGCCATTGCGGCGACCATCGCGCTCCACAAGTGGAAGCACCAGACCCTCGTCTCCATTGCGGGGGGCACGGTCTGCTATGTGCTGCTGGTGCAGCTGATGTTCTGATACGCAAAGAGAGGCTGTGATTACAGCACGATGAAGGTGCAGGTGGCTGCGGGCAGGGTCAGTTCCCCAGCCTTGGCCGCCACGGGAGCCATCTCCGGCAGAGCGTTGCCCTCGCCCAACACCAGAGCCTTGCCGTTGCAGAGCATGGTCTCGGCACGGAGGGTCTCGGCAGAGAGCTGATACACCTCGGCGTCCTTCGGCAGGGCGACGGTGGTGGCATCGGTCCGGCTGTTGTTGATGATGAGATACGCCTTGCCGGGCTTGCCGTCGGCGCGGGAGTGGGCGTAGACGTGGGCACCCTCCCGGATGGGTTCGGCGGTGTCGTAAGCAGTGTTGCCCATCAGACGGTGCCACAGCAGCACGGCAAAGTAATTGGGGCGGGGGTCGAAGCTGCCGTGGCTCAGGAAACCATAATCGCTGGATGCCAGCGTGTTGTGGAAGATGATGCCCTTGGTCACGGTGCAGAATGCCCCCAGCTCGTTGAGGGTACGGAAAACATCCAGATAGGTGGAAGCCCATGTGGTGCCGCCGCCCCCTGCATCGCCGGATTCCGTAACCCAGATCTCACCGCCGGGGCAGTAGGTGTCCCGCTTCTCGGTGTGGTACTGGATCATGCTTCGGGCAACGTCCAGATAATCCTCGCTGGTGGCCCGGTCCGGCAGCCAGTAGGAGTTGGGCATCATGGCTCTCAGCCGCTCGGCTGCGCCGTTGTAATAATGGTAGCTGTACACATCCAGCTTTTCCTGCATCCCCTTCAGCAGAACTTCCAGCGGCACATTCTTCAAAAAGCTGTTGCTGTCCCCGGCCGACTCGTAAGCGGGGTCGCTGTTGGAGGGGCCCTCCGAAGTGCTGGTACCCACGAAAAGGCAGTCGGGGTAATTTTCCCGCAGCCAACGGGCAAAGATATCCTGATTTTTGGCATACAGCTCCGGGGTGTAGCCCTTGGGGCAGCCGGACATTTCCAGCAGGTTGGGCTCGTTGACGAACTCCACCGCGTCAATGGGCTTGCCGTACTCTTTGCTCAGGGCAAAGATCTGCTGGGCCTGACTGGGGTTCCACGGCTCGTCCGCGTGGTGCAGACCCTCGCAGTCAGCCACGGAGATCAGCAGCTTTGCGCCCATCGCCTTGCAGAAGTCCAGCACTCCCACCCACTGCTGGCGGTTCAGGACAGCGCCGTAGCCCTCCGGCACCTTGCCGCCGGTATGGCCATCGAAATCGTAGTAGGTCTTGGTGGCCCAGCTGCCGGAGACCCGGACCCACGAGGGGCCGATCTCTTTGGCCAGCGTCCGCAGCTTCTCATCGTAGAGGTCGATGGGGTCATAATACTGCATCAGCCCGCCCTCGGCGAAGATATTGGCGTTGAGGCCGCCCTTCATTTCAAAGGGCTCCGTGCCTGCGATCTGGCCGGGGGTGTAGGCCTTCCAGAAGGTGCCGCCGGTGACTTCCGCCATCTCGACGTTGTAAGATACCAGCCGCTCATTGCCAACGTGCAGCTCACGCAGGGCTTCGGGGTCCAACTTCACGAATTGTGCCATACTGATTCTCCTTTTCATTTTTTCTGAATCCAGAATAGCACAGCCCCCGAACCTTCCATGAGGAAGATTTCGTGGAAAAATCGTATTATTTAGTGATAAAATGTATCAAAGTTGATCTGCCGATAGAACCGCTGCTGAAGCTGGTCGAAGCTGTCGCAGTTCTGGGCCAGCAGCCACATCACTTTGGTGACGACAGCTTCAATGGTCATATCGTGGGCTTCGAGGAAGCGGAAGCGGTTCTTGACCCGCTTGCCGACCTCGTAAATGCCCACGTCGCTGCCCTCGTAGGTGACTTGGGTGGTCAAGATCAGAATTTTGCGGGTCTTGTCGTAGTCGCCCAGACCCTCGGCAAAGGCGTCCATCAGCCGCTGGGGGATGCCGCCGACGCCAAAACTTTCCACAATAACGCAGTCGTATTGTTCAAAGATGGCCGGGATGAGTTCCGGGCCGAGGCCGGGCGTCAGCTTGAGCAGGAAGACCTTCGGGTTCAGGGCGCGGCCAAACTCCACCGGGCCGGTGGGCCACGGCGAGGGGACATAGCGCACCAGCCGGTCGCCCTGCACCAGCGCCAGCTCCGGGAAGTTGACCGACGCAAAGGCATCGTAGCTGATGGTCTTGTTCTTCTTGGCGCGGGTGCCCGCGATGACATGGCCGCCGAACACCACCATCACACCCCGGCTGCCTTGGTCGAGGGCGCAGATGACGCTGTCGCGCAGGTTCTTTTTGGCGTCGGTGATCTCGTTGGAGATGGGCTGCTGGGCACCGGTCAGGATGATGGGCTTCTCCGCGTTCTGGATGAGGTAGGACAGCGCCGCCGCCGAGTAGGCCAGCGTATCGGTGCCGTGGCAGATGATGAAGCCATCGTAGAGGGCGTAATTTTCCTGCACGGCCTTCGCCATCATCAGCCAGTGCTCCGGGCCGAGGTCGGTGCTGTCGATGCTGCACAGCGCCAGCGTTTCGGGGCAGCACAGCTCGTTGAGCTCCGGCAGATGGGCCAGCAGTTCCTCGCTGGTCAGGACGGGCTTCAGCCCCTGTGCGGTGCGCACACTGGCGATGGTGCCGCCGGTGGTGATAAAAAGCAGACGCTGCTTGGTCATAAATTTCGATACCTCCACGATCCAATTCAAATCAACTCAGTATAACACACTCCGCCCCGGATGAAAAGTGGGCCGTTTTGGAACTTGGTCACAGATTTTTGCGGGAAAAGGTGTATACTAGAGGAAAAAGGGGGAGCTATCCATGCCGAACATCGTTATCATCGGTTCCGGCCCGGCGGGGGTGTCGGCGGCGCTGTACGCCGCCCGCGCAGGGGTCGAGACGACCGTTCTCACCAAGGGGCCCGGTGCGCTGGATCGTGCCGAGCTCATCCAGAATTACTACGGCTTTGCCGAACCCATCTCCGGGGCCGAACTGGAGCGCCGGGGCATCGAAGGGGCAAAGGCGCTGGGGGTGCAGTTCGTGACCACCGAAGCCGTGGGCCTGACCTACATGGATAAGCTCACCGTAGAGACGCTGGCGGGGGGTTTCCCCGCCGACGCCCGCATCCTCGCCACCGGAGCCTCCCGCGCCGCCCCGCACATCCCCGGCCTTGCGGGGCTGGAAGGCCATGGCATAAGCTACTGCGCCACCTGCGACGCTTTCTTCTACCGTGGCAAAGATGTGGCCGTGCTGGGCAGCGGCGAGTACGCCCTGCACGAGGTGCAGGCTCTGCTGCCCGTGGTAAAGAGCGTCACCCTGCTGACCAACGGCTCCCCGCTGACGGCCTCCTTCCCGCCGGAGGTGACGGTCTGCCCCGAAAAGGTGAACGCCATCCTCGGCGAAGAGCGGGTCAGCGGCGTAGAACTGAGCGGTGGCAAGACCGTGGCGCTTTCCGGCGTTTTCGTGGCGCTGGGCGTTGCGGGCAGCACCGCGCTGGCCCGCAAGCTGGGGGCCGAGGTGGACGGGAACCGCATCCTCGTGGACGAACATATGCAGACCACCCTGCCCGGCCTTTACGCCGCCGGGGACTGCACCGGCGGGCTGCTCCAAGTGGCCAAGGCCGTTTATGAAGGGGCGCTGGCCGGCACGGAAGCCGCCAAGGCCCTGCGGAAAGGATAACATCATGTCGGAAGTGCAACCATCTGCCGTCAACCGGAACTGCCTTGCGTGCGCGTTCCCGTTCTGGGGCCAGCTCACCCCCGCCGAGCAGGAGCAGCTCTGCCGCTTCACCCGGCCCGTGAAATACCGGAAAGGGGAGCGGGTCCACAGCCCGGTTGAAAACTGCGTGGGCATCCTGTTGCTGCGGTCGGGCCAGCTGCGGGCCTACCTGCTCTCCGAGGACGGCCGCGATATCACGCTCTACCGCCTGTTTCAGGGCGAAGTCTGCATTTTGTCAGCCTCCTGCGTCATGGACTCGGTCAACTTTGACCTTTACATCGACGCCGAGGAGGACACCGAGGCCTACTGCATCGGCGCGGGCGTCTTCCGCCAGCTGATGCAGCAGAATGTCTACGTCCGCTGCTACGCCTACCAGATGACCGCCGAACGCTTTTCCGACACCATGTGGACGATGCAGCAGATCCTCTTCATGAGCGCCGACCGGCGGCTGGCCATCTTCCTGACGGACGAGCTGGCCAAGACCGGCGGAGCCGACCTCCACATGACCCACGACCAGATCGCCCGCTATATGGGTTCCGCCCGCGAGGTCGTCAGCCGTCTGCTGAAGTATTTCGCCGGGGAGGGCCTCGTCCGCCTCTACCGCGGCGGGGTGGAGGTGCTGGATAAGGAGCGGCTGAAACAGATCGCCCACGGCGCATAAGAAAAGGAGCGCATCATCAAGCGATGGTGCGCTCCTTTTTCGATCTTTTCTCAGCTCTTGCAGCCGGATTCCTCTTCCACACCGGTGAAATCGGAAGCCTCGGCGATCTTGGTCACGTCGAACTTGCCGTTCTCGTCCTTGGGGGCAACGGCGGGGCCGGCCTCCACAGGGTTCACGGACACTTCGCCGGCTGCGGGCTTCTCTTCGGCCTCTTCCGGCTCTGCGGTGGCCTCAGCCTTCTCGGCCTTGGCTGCTTCCACGGTAGGTGCAGCTTCCGGGGCTTCGGGCTCCGGGGGCTGCCCATCCTCTTTTGCAAAGGCAGGGGGCCATGCGGCACCCGGCTCCGCGGGGGTGTGCTCCGCTTTCGCCTCGCCCTCGGCGTAGGCCTCGGCGGTCTTGGCGGCCTCTTCGGGGTCCTTTTCCGCGTCTTCGGGGAACTCCACCTCTTCCACGTGGAGCGAGCCCTTATCGTTCAGCACCTTGTCCAGTGCCACGATGGCGACGCTGGTGACGGCGACGGCAGCAGCCGCGCCCAGAACACGAAACAACGTTTTCATGGTGAGATCCTCCTTAGATGTGTGGTGGTCAAGAGAATGTTACGACATCGTTCAGCGGCTTTTCGGCGGATTCCACCGAGATGGCGGTCAGCACCGGGCCCTTGCCGCGGTAGATGTTGTGGAACTTGTAATTGACCTTGGCGGTCACGGTGACCCATGCACGCTGCTCCAGCGCCTTGTAGCCGTCGTAGGAGCAGGGGAAACCGACGAACTGGATGTCCTGCACGCAGCAGGTCATGGCGAAGCGGCCGGGCACGAAGCTGTTCTTGCCCGCGCGGTTGGTCTGGCAGACCTGCGCAAGGAACTTGACGGTCTTGCCCGCGTACTTCTGGGGCTCGTCCTGACAATCCATATACCAGATGCCGAAATCGTCATCGCCGATCTCCACCACAGGCTTGTTCAGGTCGAAGGGGAGCGGGTCGGGGATGTCGTCGTAGGCTACGCTGCCGTCGGCGAACTCATAGGCGATATCGCACTTGCGGGATGCCTGACGCACCAGCTTGTGCAGCTCCTGCCGGGCGGCGTCGTTGTTGACGGCCTCGGCGCGGTTGAAGACGATCAGCTCGCTGCGGGCGATCTTGTCCAGCATCAGGCTGCGCATGGAGTTGTCGCGGGCGTAGGTCAGGGCGGTGGTGCCGTCGGCGGTGGCGATGCACTGGTAGACGATCCAGTTTTCGGGCAGGTTGTTCGCCAGATCCTGCAGCAGCCACATACCGTTGTACTCGATGACCACGCGGCCCGCGTCGGCCTCCTTGGCCAGCTTGGCAAGGTTCTGGGGGTTCAGCTCGGCCTTGTCCTCCAAGTTGTAGAGGGTCACGCCGGGGAAGGCGAACTTCTTCTGGTTATACTCTTCTTCGCCCTCTTCACAGACCAGCAGCAGGGTCTTGTCGCCGGAGTCGAAGTTGGGGTCTTCAAACGTTTCCTGAATGAACTTGGTCTTGCCGCTTTCGAGGAAGCCGACAAACAGGTAAACGGGGATCTCATTTGCCATAGTGATCTTTCTCCTCTTTCCGGGATCAGCAGCCGAACAGGCCCGCAATGGCCTTTTCGTCCAGCTTGGAGCCGATGACGACCAGCTTGCCGCCCACATCGGCACCGCGGGAGCGGACCTCCCACTCGCCGGGCACATAGTCGAACTCCAGCCAGCCGTCGGCGCCGCCGTCCACGATGCCCTTGGAACGCAGGATCATGCCGTACTTGCCGGAATCCAGCTCCGTGAGGGCGTGCTCGATATCCGCCTTGGCGATCTTCTTGGCGGTCTCGACGCCCCAGCTGGTGAAGACCTCGTCGGCGTCGTGGCCGTCGTGGTGATGATGGTGGTGATGGCCGCAGCAGCAGTGGCCGTCCTCATCATGATGGTGCTCGTGCTCGTCATCATTGTCGTGGTGGTGATGCTCATGCTCATCATCGTCGTCATCATCATCGTCGTGGTGATGGTGGCCGCAGCTGCACACGCCGTTCTCATCGTAGTGATGGTGATGATGCTCGTGTTCTTCTTCCTCGTCCTCGTGGGCGTGCTCCTCGTTGGCCTTGGCAGCCATGGCGATCAGCTCTGCCTTGAAGTCGTCCTTGGTGGACATGGCGTTCAGGATCTGCTCACCGGTCAGGGCATCCCATGCGGTCGTGACGATGGTCGCAGTGGGGTTCTTCTCGCGCAGCATGGCGACAGCGGCAGCGATCTTCTCCTCGCTGGCGGTCTGGGTGCGGCTGAGCAGGATGCAGCTTGCATGGCTGATCTGGTCGTCGTAGAACTCACCGAAGTTCTTCATATACATCTTGACCTTGTTCACATCGGCCACGGTGACAAAGCTGTTCAGCTGCACATCCAGATGCTCGGCCACGCCTTCCACAGCGCGGGTCACATCGGAGAGCTTGCCCACGCCGGAGGGCTCGATGACGATGCGGTCGGGGTGGTACTGCTCCACCACCTGCTGCAGAGCGGTGCGGAAATCGCCCACCAGAGAGCAGCAGATGCAGCCGGCGTTCAGCTCGTTGATCTGAATGCCGCTTTCCTTCAGGAAACCGCCGTCAATGCCGATCTCGCCGAACTCGTTCTCGATCAGCACCACCTGCTGGCCTGCAAAGGCCTCGGTGATCAGCTTTTTGATCAGAGTGGTTTTGCCGGCGCCAAGGAAGCCGGAGAAGATATCGATTTTAGTCATGTTCCAAATGCCTCTTTCTTTTTATCGCAATATTCGCAATTGTTAGCGCAAAGGGCCGCAGAGTGCTGACCCAAAAATACTACACCTCTATTATAACAAGGCTGTCAATGGAAAACCGGCCTTTTTCAAGAAAAAATTGTAACTTTTTTTGCAAATTGACGGCGTTTTGGGGGGAGTTTTGCCCCCGCATTGCATTCTTCCCCGCAGAATGATACAATAGCAGCAGCAAACCATCGCCGCCGGACGTTTTTCCGGCAAATGACAGAAAGAGGGCTTTTGTTATGAGTATGAACACAGTTCCCGAGCGTCTGGCCGCGCTGCGTGCCGCTATGAAGGCAAACGGCGTGGATGTCTATCTGATCCCGGTGGGCGACCCGCATTCCAGCGAGTATCTGCCCGACCACTACACCTCCCTGACCTACTTCTCCGGCTTCCATGGTGAAAACTCCAACTTTGTGGTCACCATGACCGAGAGTGCTGTCTGGGCCGACGGTCGTTACTTTGTGCAGGCCGAGAAGGAGATCGCAGGCACCGAGATCCAGCTGATGAAGATGGGTGAGCCGGGCGTGCCCACCGTGGAGGAATACTGCGCCAAGGTGGTGCCTGAGGGCGGCAAGCTGGGCCTGTGCGGTCTGACCGCCAGCTGCGCGCTGGTCAATGGGGTCAAAAAGGCTCTGGAGCCCAAGCACGGCACCATCAAGACCCTGTTCCTGGAGGATGA
>ENA-OOXA01001806-OOXA01001806.1-human-gut-metagenome-genome-assembly--contig:-NODE-1806-length-11193-cov-2.211079_pt1 | contig 11193 bp, 10 predicted proteins | sample MGYA00241581_ERZ501331 | MGnify/ENA primary metagenome ERZ501331 (study PRJEB25962, sample SAMEA2042982) | human gut metagenome | biome: human gut; feature: human-associated habitat; material: faeces...
TCCCGTTGGCGTTACCGCCGCTCCCGCCTCCATCTCCATCAACGGCCAGAAGCTGGCGCTGAAGGATGGCGTGGACGTGTATTCCGCCGTGGCCGATACCGCCGTTGAGGTGGCTGTGGACGCGCCGGAGAACACCAACGTCTACATCAACGACGTTTACGGCAAGAGCGCCAAGTTTGACTCCCTGAACCACCGCATGGTGCGCGTTGTGGTGCAGGAGGGCGAAAAGGAGCCTGTGATCTACTACGTGAACCTCAAGACACAGGCTCAGGCCGACGAGGACGCTGTGGCGGATGTGATCGCCAAGATCGACGCCATCGGTGAAGTGACCAAGGACAGCGGCAGCAGCATCAAGGCCGCCCGCAAGGCCTATGACGCGCTGTCCGATGCGCAGAAGGAGCTTGTCACCAACTATCAGACCCTGCTGGATGCCGAGAAGTCCTACAAGAAGCTGACCCGCCCCGCTGGCGGCAGTTCCAGTTCCAGCACCACCGATGACAAGAAGAACGACGGTAAGGACGTGAAGTCCGGTAACACCGGCGACGCGGGTATCACCCTGTATCTGGGCATGGGTCTTGTGGCTGTCATGGCTGGCGCGGTGATCGTCACCCGTAAGCGCAAAGAGAACTAACAAGCCGCCTTTCTTTGATTTTTCTCTATATGGCAAAAGCGGAGGTGCGTCAAGCGCCCCCGCTTTTGCCGTTTTGTGTGGGGGGAAGGAACGCCTGTCGTTTCCGGTCTCAGTATTCTTTGATTACAGCGTGGTCATTTTTGCGCTGCCACACGACACGGCTCAAACGCGGAGTCTTTTCCAAATCCGCCCGAAACCGGCTTGAAAGCCTTCTCTTGGGCTGGGATGCTTCCCTTCCCCGAAGGAGGTCACACAGCGGCTCACGAGGGCAAACACGGGGTACTTCTGTGCGAGGGTCTCGTCAGCTGACACAGCAAAGCCGGAGGAAGCGGATGTATGCGTTTACAGCGTGCGTCCGCTTTCTCCGGCATCGCAGCCCCGCAGGGCTGCGGGAAGCCTATTCTTGAATTGTGGAGGTTTTCACATTTTTATTAGGTTCGTTGTTGTATATGCTCTTACACTATGGTACAATGACCTTAAGCGATAGCATATGCTGTATGGAAAAGTATTTTGACCCATTTTTGACCCAGAATAGAACTGGAACAGGCAGTTACGGGCGGAAACAAAGGAATGCCTGTCCAGCAAATATCGGTAAACAGCTTGAAACGGAGCCGAAACGGCTCCGTTTTTTCTTCGGGACAACCTACGGACCAGAAGGCCGGGGGTTCGAATCCCTCACGGCGTGCCAAAAAGACCCGAAACCGTAAGGCTTCGGGTCTTTTTGTTTGCATAAGTTGTTGTTTTCTCCCGCTGCTTTTTTCTGACCCAAACGCTGACCCCAACGGGAGCGGATAGCGGAAAGGTCTATACCGCACGGGAGAGGATGCTCCCCATCGTTTGCGCCGCCTTGAGCTGTGCGTCGGTGGTGACGTGGGCATAGGTGTCCAGCGTGAAGCCCGCGGAGTAGTGACCGAGCATCGAGGACACGGTTTTTACATCCACGCCGTTTTGCAGCGCCATCGTTGCGAAGGTGTGCCGTTACGGTATAATAACGACAAACGGAAAAAGCCTTTATTTTCAAGGGGTTCACGCGTTTGCCGTCATTTATTCAATTCCTTTTCCAAGTTGAAATCTGACGAGAAAAATATCAAAAAAAGGAGGCTGTTTCATTAACGACAAAATTTCATAGTGCCAGCGGCCCGGTGTATTGCCTGGCCGCTGATTGCCGTGGGCGTTTCACTTTAACAGGTGGACGCCCTTTTTTCATACCCATTTTTAAGAGGAAGGAGATTCACATGATATTAAATGCAATGGAAAAACGGCTGCTGTTCCAGGTCGAAGGTGACTGTCTTGCCAAAGTCCTGAACGAGCTTCACATGGTTGCCCGGTATACAAAGAGCCCCGAACAGGGGGATGCGGCAGAAAGCCTGATGGCGAAGCTGCGTCCCCTGACCGATGCCGAAGGCATGGATATGGTGCGGGACATTCAGAAGAATTACCGTCTGCCCTATCCGGCCCGGACGATTGGGGAAAAGATTGCGGAGGCCAGGCAGCAGTCCGGCGCGGAGAAATTAAAGGGGCATGACATCATGGCCCTGGAACGTTTTGACCCGGAGGTAAAGCACATGATCGTCTTTGACGTGCTTTCGGGTGATGCCCCTGTCGGGGATAAGGGCGATAAGATGCGCCTGTTCCTTACGGACGCCGGCTATCAGAAATTCTTAGACAGCCAGGACCGGGGCGAAGTGAAACTGAAAAACCATGCGAAGGTCTCCTGCGGCCATCTGCACTATGACCGCAGGGACCGCGCCTTGTAACGGAATGAGTAAAGAAAGGGGGCTTTGAAATGGCTGTATTCCGTGTAGAAAAAACAAAAGACTTTACCGTTATGAGCAACCACCACCTGCGCAATACGGAGCTGTCCTTAAAGGCAAAGGGGCTTCTTTCGCTCATGCTGTCCCTGCCGGAGGATTGGGATTATACCACCAAGGGGCTTGCCCATATCTGCAAGGACGGCGTGGATTCCATCACTACCGCCCTGAAAGAGCTGGAACGGCACGGGTACCTCACCAGACAGCGCCTCCGCTATGAAAACGGCCAGCTCGGAGACATTGAATATACGATCCACGAAAAGCCGGTAACTGCCGAAAAACCAGGCGTTCCACCTAAACGGGAAAATCCAAGACAGGTAAATCCAGGACAGGCAAAACCTGAACAGGGGGAACCTGGACAGGAAAATCCCGCACAATTAAATACTGATCCATTAAAAACGAAAAAATCAAAAACGGATATATCAAGGACGTATCAATCAATCTATCCGGCAGAACCGGAGGCGGCAGGCTGCCCCGATGGGTTGGATGGGATGGATCGGATAGGATTGGCAGAGGCATACCGTGAAATCATCAAAGAAAATATCGAGTATAACTTCCTGGTCCAGCAGTATGGCAGGGAGCGTATGGATGAAGCGGTTGAGCTTATGCTTGAAGTGATCCTGTCAAAACGCCCCTATATCCGTATCGCAGGGGATGATTTCCCCAGGGAGGTGGTAAAGGGACGTTTCCTGAAAATCAATTCCAGCCACTTAGAGTATGTCTTTGACTGTATCGACAGGAACACCACAAAGGTCGGGAACATCAAGGCTTACCTGCTGGCGGCGCTGTATAATGCCCCGGCGACAATGGACAGCTATTACCGTGCCGAGGTCAACCATGACCTGTACGGCTGTTAGGCGCTTTCGGGCGTCTTTTTTCATTTCATCACAGGAAGGAGGCGGAGCACGATGAAACGAAAATCTGTGCCGGCGCTATGCCCGGCGTAACCAAAGAGCAGATCCAGGAGGCACGGGAGGCGGACCTGTTCGCATACCTGCAGTTCCATGAACCGGGCGTGCTGAAGCGCGACGGGCCAAATTACCGGCATAAGGAACATGACAGCCTGGTCTATGTGACCGGGAAACGGTACTGGTACTGGAACAGCCGCGGGCGGAGCATTAACGCCCTGGATTACCTGATCCAGATCCGGGGCTACGGTCTGGTGGATGCGGTCCATGCGCTGGTGGGCGGGGAAATCCAGCAGGCGCCGGCTTACCGGAGTGCGGAGGCAAAACAGGAAAAGAAAGAACCGGAAAAGAAAACATTTTCCCTCCCCTGGGCCAGGCGGTGCGCCACCGCCGCCGTTTCCTATCTGCAAAAACGTGGGATCAGCAGCGAGGTTATCAGCCGGTGCTTCCGGGCAGGGCTGTTCTATGAGGCCCGGTATCATGGCGAGCCGGTCTGTGTGTTTGTTGGGAAAGACGATACAGGAAAAGCGAAGTTTGCCTGTATGCGCAGTATCACCGGAAGCCTTAGAAAAGATGTGTATGGCAGCGATAAGGAATACAGCTTCTGTTTCCCGCCGGAGAATCCGGGCAGCCGCAATGTGGCGGTCTTTGAGGCTCCCATCGACGCCCTCTCCCACGCCACGCTGCAGGAATTAGAAGGCTGGAAATGGGACGGCTACCGCCTTTCCCTGGGCGGAACTTCCCATGTTGCGCTGACGGCATTTCTAAAACGCCACCCGGAAATCCGGCGCGTCAACCTCTACATGGACAATGATTTAGGAGGACTTAAAAATGCCAGAAGAATCAAAGCCATGCTCCGTGAGGATCCGTGTTTTAAGCATATCCGGGTCGGCATTAACCCGCCCCGGACAGGAAAGGATTACAACGAAAAATTGCAGCGGACCAGACAACAGATGCAGGACCGCCAGCAGCCATGCCGCCCAAAAGAGGCGGCTGTTTCAATTTAAGGAGGATTTCAAACATGATGAACAAAGAAAATACCGCTTTACAGATGATTGCCGAAGCTGCCCGGTGCCCGGACTACGGCCCCGACATGGTTAAGGCGCTGATGGAAAAACTGGACATGAACGAAAAGGGCTTTGCGCTCCTGATGAACGTTTCCCCTTCCACGGTCCGGCTCTGGACCAGCGGCGCGGCGCAGCCATGCGGAACGGCCAAACGGCTCATGCAGATTTATGAGACCGGCCCGGAGATTGTAGGCAAGATTGCCGGCGGGCAGCCCCCGGCAGGCGGGAGGGATTAAATGCCGGAGAACATGATACAGCAGACAGAACTTCCGCAGATCCATTTGATCCGTGATACGGATTTAGGCGTATTCGCCTATGAGCTCCATATCCTTGCCGGTGATTTCCTGCGGGAAAGTGAATTTAATTTACGCACGCTGGCGACAAACACCGGGGTGGATTCTATTGCCATCATGGGGAAACGCCACATGTGGCTCTCCGACGCCGTATTTGCCTACTGTTCCACGGGGGATTTACGCCAGATGGCCCTCACGACAGAATATATCGGGGCAAGGGCCTTTCTGTTCCATGCAGACCGGAAAGAGGACGGCCATTTATACGGCGACGTCCTGATGATGGATCTGGACACGCTGCGGCAGGACATGAAAGAAAATACCCTCTATCCCGGCGGCGTCAGCATGGAACGCAAAGACGGTTCAAGAGTTACCGTCAGCCTGGAAGAATGGAACGCAATGGAACTTTACGAAAAAGACGCCCTGAAAAGCTGGGGATTTGCCTATGAACCGGAACAGGTGGCGGAATGGCAGAACCATTATTCCATCATGTTCAGCCAGTGGAAAGACCAGGCTTTTTCCTATATGCCCCAGGATCTGGAGGAACGGCTGAACATGGGATATATGGAGGATGCCCAGAACCCGGACATGGATAAGTACCGCATACCGCTGGGCACCGCCCGGCAGATGCTTCTTGACGGAGAGGCCCCGGTCTACCGCCTCCTGCCTTCCGGGCCGGAAAAGCTGGCTCCCATTGCGGCGGTCACTACGGGCCTCTGGTATGAAAATTACCGGGAATTTGCCATTGCACCGGAGGACCTGGGCGCTTTGGATAAGCTGGTCCGCAGGGAGACAGACCGGCTCATGGGAAACCGGCCGCAGCTTCACAAAAACGAAGAACGGCGCCCTGCCCCGGAGCGGTAAAGATATTACATTGACTGGAGGTGATGATGATTGGCAGGAGTACATGAAGATTTTGGCGAAAAGATCGGCGGTGCAAAAAAAGATTTATGGAAGGACCGGGGCCTGTATGTGGACGATCTTGACGCCATGAACGACCGCGAGGCCGAGAAATTTGTAAAAAAGGATAACATTTGGAAAAAGCCGGATTACCAAGCCATGCTTGATGAAGGGGTTCCCCTTGGGGTGGTGTATTTCATCAAAAAGGCAAGGGACAGCCTGAACGCTTCCCCGCAGTATTACCGCACGGACGACACGCCGGAAAAACGGCTTGCCAGACAGAAAGAATATATCCAGACCGTCCGGGAGTTACAGGAGGTGGTTTCAGGGATCCGCACCATGGAGGACGCCATGAGGGCCTATGACCGCTTCTTTGTAGAAAACGGGTATCTGGAACAGGTGCAGGGCTGGGGCGGCGGCGCCCACTACCGGGCAACGAAGAAAGGACAGGACAACCCGGTGATCACCAATAAGCTGTCCAAAAACCTGATGGCCTACTCCGCTTCCTATTTTGAACGGAACTTCACACAGAAAGCGCAGAAGGAACAGTTTGGCGTTTCCAAAGGCCAGAAGGTGCCGAAAGGATATGCAATCCATTTCAACGACGGAAAGAATACCTATTCCAAAAATAATGACTGGAAACCGGGTACTTACTATGTGACAAAGGGCTATGCCATTTTGCAGGCCAACTTTGAAACAAGGGAGGCTGCCCTGAAATGGGTGCAGGAGCTGGCAAAGGGCCAAACCAAAAGCGGAAAGACCCGGTTTGTGCCGCCCCAGCTTGCGCATGTAAAGCGCACCGGGCCGGATTACCGCAGCGGCGCAGAGATTACCGGGCAGCATTATCTTGATACCTTCGGGTTCCGGGGTGGCGAGTTCGGCAACTGGATGAACCAGAACGACCGGCAGACGTCCCTTAACATGGGATTTGAGGCACTCAAAGATTTGGCATCTGTCCTAAAGGTCAGCGATCAGGATATTGCTTATCAGGGAACACTTGCTATCGCTTTCGGCGCCAGGGGCAGCGGCAACGCGGCGGCCCATTATGAACCTCTCCGTAAAGTAATCAATCTTACCAAAATGCACGGGGCAGGTTCCCTGGCACATGAATGGTGGCACGGGCTTGACGACTACCTGGGCACAAAGATGGGCGCGAAAGGGATGCTATCGGAGCAGCCCCGCCTCTATGCCCCATTCCAAAAGCTGATTGATACCATGAAGTATAAGCCGGAGACGCCGGAGCAGGCGGCAAAGCGGACCGAAGCGCAGACAGAACGCACCCGGAAGAATGCGGCCGGCTGGCTGGATTCCGCAGTGCTCGGCTCCCTGAAACGGTATGGGAATGAGCAGCAGATGGAGGCCTATGCATCCCTGAAAGAAGCGTTCCTTTCCGGTGAGGACGGATCCGTGGAAAAGATCAGCTCCTTCAAGAAATCCGTCACCGGCCGGGTGATCCCCAAAAGCGAGCGGGAACGCCTGGAAATATTCGAGCACATGCTGTCCGGGATGCAGTCGCAGGAGGCACCCCAGATTGGGCGGGTGGAAACGGACTTTTACCGGAACTCCCTACGCATGGGAAAGGAATGTGAGAAAGACGGCGGCTATTGGGAAAGCAATACGGAAATGACGGCCAGGGCATTTGCCTGTTATGTGAAGGACCGGCTGCCCTATGCTTCGGATTACCTTGCGGGCCATGCCGACTGCGCCCTTACGCTGGCTGCTGGGAAAAACGGGGAAATGGAGGTCATAAAAGCCTTCCCGGAGGGCGAGGAACGAAAAGCCATCAATGCAGTGTTTGACGAGATCGTGGCAGATTTGAAACGGGAGCAGATACTGACCCATGCAGATGTAACGCTGCCCCTTCCGGCCTCAGGGATAAAGGAGGCGCCGGACGGCCAGCTCTCCATATTTGGCGGCGGCCGTCCTTCGGTGATGGAGCAGCTTGCAGCAAAGAAACCGGCAGAAAAAACAGCCCCGGCACAGCAGATCCCGAAAAAGAGCCATGCGCCGGAGATTTAGGAGGTGGAAAGTTGGAAGAAAATAAAGATTACCGTGCTTACCGGTACGGCGACCATTTAGAGCCGGGATATGAGTTGAAGGTCGAGCACAGCGTTTCCTGTGAAGATGTTGATATTTCTGCCCTGATTGCAATGGGAACAGAAAGCCTTGCGGCTATGCGCCAGGGAAGTATCGACGGTGAGCAGAAAGCCTATGACATTGTGGTAGCCGCAGCGAAACAATGGGAACAGCAGGCTGCCGCCACGCAGATGATTGACCGGGCGATTTCCTACCTGCGGACCCCGGAGGTGGAACATACGGGTAACCAGTGGAAGGACACAGACAACTGGCGGAGCGCCCAGGAGATCAGCAACCGGGTCTATAAGATGACCTGCAGTGTCCGGGAAGATACCAAGTATGACCGGGAAACAAAACAGAGTGTGCCGGTTGCCTGGTATGTGACCTGGGATCTGTATATAAATTCCCCGAAAGATGGTTATGGCAAGAAGATCGCCGGGCAGAACCAGAAGCGCTATACGGACAAGGCTGCTGCTATGAAATACCTGGAGGGGCGCAAGAAATCCTATTCCCATTTGTTTACGGAGGTTTCGCCGCCAGTCCCGAAGGAATATGAACGCCATTTTACCGTATATGGCGCCCTCCTGCCGGGCTATACGGTTGAGGGGCAGGAACCTGTCAAATCAGAACACACCGCCGCCGAAGTTTCGGATGGTGGTATTTCTACGCCTGAAAAGGAAGAAAAGCCTTCTGTGCTGGGAAAGCTGTCTGCGGCGAAATTGCAGGAAAAAGCCGGTGCGGAACCGAAGGCGGCAAATAAAAAGAAGGAGGATATACAGTTATGAAGGTGCTGATGGTTGAGCCGGGGAAAACACCCTACGAGGCAGAGATTGAAGGCGGGCTGAACTCCTTGCAGGCGGCAGTCGGCGGGATTATTCAACCGGTTTATCCCTATGAGGATCCGGTTGCGCTGATCTGCAACGATGAAGGAAAACTCATGGGGCTGCCCTTAAACCGGGCGCTCTATGATGAAGATGGGAACATCTATGATATTGTTGCCGGGAACTTCCTGATCGTTGGCCTGGGGGAGGAAAATTTTGCAACCCTTCCCGCGGACCTCATGGAGAAATACCGGCAGCAGTTTGAACACCCGGAGCAGTTTATCCGCATTGCCGGAAAAATCCTGGCGGTCAAGCAGCCGGTTCCTTCCCTTGAAGAACAGGAGGCACAGCGGGCGCAGATGGCGGCACAGGAGGCGCTGCAGGAAGAAATACGGCTGGAAGATTCCACGGATCTGGCCTTCGACCTGGATGTATTCTTCCGGCAGTACAGCGGCGATTATGCGGATCTGTACCCGGATTCCCACGAAGAAAAAGAACGCATGGCGGAGGAACTTCTTTCCGGGCAGACCGGAAAGATACGCATGAGGCTGGCAGCCGTCATTCAGGAGGAACATCTGGACAATGAGGCCGGAGCACTGCTGGCGCGCATTGCCTCTTATGAAAAGGAATATGAAATCCGCACCTGCTCTATTTACCAGCTTGACTTATCGGACAGCACGGACGGGCTGCAGTTTATGTCTCTTGACTGGCTGGAAAAGAAAGGGTTCCCGGTAGACAGGGACAATTACCAGATGGTTTATGCAACGGAACTTTTGCCCGGTGAAACATTGGAAGATATTTACAGACGTTTCAACATCGACCACCCGGAAGATTTTAAGGGGCACTCCCTTTCCGTTTCCGATGTGGTAGTCCTCCATGAAAATGGATCCGATACCGCCTGGTACGTGGACAGTATCGGTTTTAAGGAACTGCCGGATTTTATCGTTACGGGAGCGCCGGAGGCAAAAAAAGACCTTTCGGTAAGGGAGCAGCTTGACAGCGCAAAGAAACAGGCGGCACAGACGGCGGCCAAAGCACCGGATAAAAAGCCAAAGGAACCGGAAAGGAGCTGATATTTATGCTGATGGCAGTACAGGATTCCTATGTGCTTATGGTGCAGCCGGACGACATTCTGATTTCGCCCCGTGAGGTAGACGAACATTTCGGGACGATGGTATGCTTCCACTCCCGCTATGCCCTGGGTGACAGCCACAATTACATGGATAAAGATGATTTCCTGCGGGAGATGTACCTGAATACCGTTGGCCATGACGAGCCCGGCATGGACCGGTATGAACGGATGGTAAACATTGTGAGCAGCCGGTTCCGGCACGGGCCAAAGACGGAAGAACGGGCGGTGGACGACGCCATGCTGAATGTAATCTCTGAAAAATACATTATGATGCCCCTCTATCTTATGGATCATAGCGGGCTTGCCATGCAGACCGAGAGCTTCCACGATCCCTGGGACAGCGGGCAGGTCGGCTGGATCTATGTTTCCAAAGAGGACGCCCTAAAAGAGTTTGACACTGAAAAAATGACCGGGGCTGTCCGAAAAAAAGCGGAGGATCTGATGAAAAGCGAGGTGGCCGTTTATGACTCCTACCTCCGGGGCGAATGTTACGGCTTTGAGCTTTACAAAAACGGCGAGCTGTCGGATAGCTGCTGGGGTTTTATCGGGAGCCTGGAGGATGCCTGCAAAGCAATGGCGGATTACCTCCCGGACGGCTGTGAGGATATGGTAAATCACCTGGAGGAACATAACCAGCCGGCGACCATCATCAAGACGCTTCTGAAACACGCAAAGATCCAGGTGGACCAGGCGGTAAAAGCCTTTGAACATGCGCCCCGCCAGCAGGTGATCGGGGATGCCAGATAAACCGTTATTTCCTATTATAAATACAGATTCTATCAGGAAGGAGGATGCCAATGCAGGAAGATCTGGAACAGCGGACCGTATCGGTCTCCATACAGGCGGCAAAGCTGTCCGGGCGGCGGTTGCCGCCGTGCTTCAAAAGATGGAGCAGGAACGCACCACCCCGAAGGTCGGGCGTAACAGCATGAAGCGGCTGACCTATAAAGACCCCGGTGCCAACACCATTGAAGTGTCCGGCAGGATCCGCTCGTTTGAACGGTACGCCAGGAAACACCAAGTCCGCTACCACATAGAAAAAGAGCTGGGGACTAATCCGCCGAAGTGGACGGTCTATTTCAAGGCGAACCAGGCGGATGCGCTGACGGCGGCTTTCAAGGAATATACACAGAAAGACCTCACCCGCAGCACCAGGCCGTCGCTGCTTACCCAGCTTCATAAATTCAAAGAGCTGGCACAGGCCCTTGGCCGCGACCGGGTGAAAAACAAGGAGCACGGAGGGCCGGAACGATGAAGATAGACAAAGATGCCCTGAAAAAACAGGTGATCTTACATCTGCCCTATCTTTTGTTCCTTCTGGTATTCGCTAAGCTGGGCGAGGCGGTGCGCCTTGCCCCAGGGGCGGACGCTTCACAGAAATTATTGGGGCTGTCGGAAGGATTCGCGCTTGCCTTTCAGAGCATGTGGCCGGGCGCCGCACTGGACTGGCTGGTGGGATTATGCGGCGCTGCCGCTGTCCGTCTGGCGGTCTATCTCAAAGGAAAGGATGCGAAAAAATACCGCAAAAATGTAGAGTACGGTTCCGCACGCTGGAGT
>ENA-OOXA01001810-OOXA01001810.1-human-gut-metagenome-genome-assembly--contig:-NODE-1810-length-11179-cov-1.776609_pt1 | contig 11179 bp, 8 predicted proteins | sample MGYA00241581_ERZ501331 | MGnify/ENA primary metagenome ERZ501331 (study PRJEB25962, sample SAMEA2042982) | human gut metagenome | biome: human gut; feature: human-associated habitat; material: faeces...
AATTATGACGTGCAGATAATTTGCAGGAATGGTTTCATGTTTTGGGTGGGCTCTGAGGTGAGGCTTTTGAGAAAAGGAGGAAAGCCATGCTTTCATTTACCCAGCCCCTGAAGGGGATGGCAGAATTTGAAGAAATAGAGAAAAGCCTTGAGAAAAATCAGGGCATTGTGCAGATCACAGGCTGCCTGGAATCCCAGAAGGCACATCTGATCCATGTGCTTTCCGGCAAAACACCTATGCGCCTTGTGATCGCAGGAGATGAGCGCCAGGCTAAGGAAATCTTTGAGGACTTGCGCTTTTATGACAAAAATACCATGTTTTACCCGGCGAAGGATCTTCTCTTTTTCCAGGCAGATATTCAGGGAAATCTGCTGATCCGCCAGAGAATGTGTGTGATAAAGGCACTTCTGGAGCAGAAAGAACTGACGGTGGTTACCAGCATTGACGGCTGTATGGATTATCTGACGCCTCTGGAAGAAATTGGGAAAAAGGTGCTTCATTTCTATTCTGACAGCGTGATCAACATGGATGTGCTGAAAAATACCCTTGTGCAGCTTGGATATGAACGCGTAGGACAGGTGGAAATGCCGGGACAGTTTTCTGTGCGCGGTGGTATAGTAGATATTTATTCCCTTACAGAAGAGAATCCATGGAGAATTGAGCTGTGGGGAGATGAAGTGGATTCTATCCGAAGCTTTGACGCAGAGAGTCAGCGCTCTCTGGAAAATCTGGATGAGATTGCCATTTATCCAGCTGTGGAGTGGAATGACGGCAAAAAGATGGTATCTTTTGTGGATTATTTTCCTAAGGAAAAAATGCTTCTGTTTCTGGACGAACCCAACCGTATTCTGGAAAACGGACTGGGCGTAGAGGAAGAGTATGCCGCCAGCCGCACACATCGTGAAGAAAAAGGGGAAAAGAACCTTCCGGTTCAGTGGCTTTGTGAATTTTCCAAGGTTCAGAAAGAACTGAATAAACTTCGTGCAGTGTCGTTGTCGGCATTGGAGCCAAGAGGCGTGGAGTGGAATTTTGCCCCGGAGAAATATAATCTGACGGTGCAGAGCGTAACTTCTTATAACAGCAGCTTTGAGCTTCTGGTAGAGGATCTGAAAAAGTATAAGAAAAAAGGCTACCAGATTGCCTTGCTTTCCGGTTCCAGGACAAGGGCGGAGCGTCTGGCGAAGGATTTGCAGGAGCATGAGCTGAATGCTTTTTACGGTTCAGATTATGACCGCGTGATCAATCCAGGGGAAATTATGGTCCTCTATGGACACGCCCGGAAAGGCTTTGAGTATCCGCTGATCAAATTTGCGGTGATCACAGAGTCCGATATTTTCGGCCAGGAGCAGAAAAAAAAGAAAAAGAAAAAAGTCTACAACGGCAAGCGGATCCAGGATTTTGCAGAGCTGTCTATCGGGGATTATGTGGTCCATGAAAAGCATGGACTGGGAATTTACCGTGGAATTGAAAAAGTTGAAGTAGATAAGGTCTTAAAAGACTATATCAAGATTGAATACCGTGACGGAAGCAATCTGTATATTCTGGCGACGCAGCTGGATGCGCTGCAGAAATATTCCGGCGCAGATACAGCCAGGGCACCGAAGCTGAACAAGCTGGGAACCCAGGAGTGGAATCGCACGAAGTCCAAGGTAAAGGGCGCTGTCAAAAATATCGCCAAAGAGCTGGTGGAGCTTTACGCTGTGCGTCAGGAAAAAGAGGGGTATGTGTGTGGCCCGGATACAGTGTGGCAAAAGGAATTTGAGGAAATGTTCCCATATGAGGAGACAGAGGATCAGCTGAACGCCATTGAGGATACCAAGCGGGATATGGAGAGCACCAAGATCATGGATCGTCTGGTGTGCGGAGATGTTGGATATGGTAAGACGGAGGTTGCTCTTCGCGCAGCGTTTAAAGAGGTGCAGGAGAGCCGGCAGGTTGTTTACCTTGCACCAACTACCATTCTGGCGCAGCAGGTGTACAACACCTTTGTCCAGAGAATGAAGGAGTTTCCGGTGCGCGTGGATCTGCTTTGCCGATTCCGTACACCTGCCCAGCAGAAAAAGACTTTGCAGGATCTGAAAAAAGGACAGGTAGACGTTGTGATCGGTACCCACAGAGTTCTTTCCAAGGATGTGGAGTATAAGAATCTGGGGCTTCTGATCGTTGACGAGGAACAGCGTTTCGGTGTTACCCATAAGGAGAAAATCAAGCAGCTGAAAAAGGATATTGATGTTCTGACTCTGACTGCGACTCCCATTCCACGAACCCTTCATATGAGTATGATCGGAATCCGTGACATGAGTGTGCTGGAGGAGCCGCCTATGGATCGTATGCCGATCCAGACTTATGTAATGGAGTATGATGAGGAGACTGTCAGGGAAGCTATCGGAAGAGAACTGCGAAGAGGCGGCCAGGTTTATTATGTTTATAACCGGGTTACAGATATTGATGAGGTTGCCCTGCGGATTTCCAAACTGGTGCCGGACGCAAGGGTGGATTTTGCCCATGGACAGATGAGCGAGAGAGAACTGGAACGGGTTATGTACGATTTTATCAATGGGGACATTGATGTGCTGGTTTCCACTACTATTATCGAGACAGGACTGGATATTTCCAATGTAAATACCATGATCATCCATGATTCTGACAAGTACGGACTTTCCCAGCTTTATCAGCTGCGAGGCAGGATCGGACGTTCCAACAGGACGGCGTATGCGTTTCTGATGTACCGAAGGAACACCATGCTTCGGGAGGTGGCGGAAAAACGACTTTCTGCTATCCGTGAGTTTACAGATCTGGGAAGTGGATTCAAGATCGCCATGCGTGACCTGGAGCTTCGGGGGGCTGGAAATCTGCTGGGAGCACAGCAGCATGGGCATATGAACGCAGTGGGCTATGATCTTTACTGTAAAATGCTTAGCGAGGCGGTCAAAGAGGCAAAGGGTATTCATACTATGGAAGACTTCGAGACTACCATTGATCTGAATATGGATGCTTTTATTCCGGATACCTACATCAGCAATGAATTCCAGAAGCTGGATATTTATAAGCGCATTGCAGGGATTGAGTCCCAGCAGGAGTATGATGATATGCTGGAAGAACTGATCGACCGGTTTGGGGAGCCGCCGAAAGCAGTGCTGAATCTGCTGGCTATTGCAAGACTGAAAGCACTGGCACATCAGGGCTACATTACGGAAATCAAGCAGATGCAGCGTGAGATCAGGATCACCCTTTACGAAAATGCACATCTGAACCCGGAAGGAATTCCGCCGCTGGTTGCCAAGTACCGCAGACAGCTGCAGTTTAAACCGGATAAAGAGCCGAAGTTCCTGGTTGCACCAGTGGGGGATATTGTGCAGGCGCTGACGGTGTTTGCAAAGGAACTGATGGAATTGGTGGAAGAGGAAGGAAAGAGCGAAAAGTAGTAGACGGCTGGGCTGTTGAATGCTTTCGGATATTTTGATTTAAAGTAGTCTCTGGGTGGGGAAGATCCGATGGAAATTCGCGAAAATTGTGTGAATTCTATCAGATTTTCCCCTTTCTACTTGCCCTCATGGGAAAAAAGTTTTATACTCTTATTAGCGTGTCCGCATTGGGAAATCATGCTGGCTGTGCGTGGTGACTAAGCGGCACATCAGTGAAAGGGTAATTGGTGATCAATATGAAGAAAATCGTGAAGAACACAACCGTAGTGGCATTAAGTGGCGTAATGGCAATTGGAATGCTTTCCGGATGTGGAAGTAAGTCTATAGATGGAGAGAAGACTGTTGCAACTGTAGATGGCACAGACATTCCTATGGGTGTTGTAAGTCTGTATGCACGTGAGTCACAGGCACAGACGGTTGCTATGTATAAGAGCTTTATGGGAAGTGCAGGAAATATCTGGAGCCAGGTAGTAGATGAGGATGCTGGTACTACATACGGTGAGCAGGCTGTAGGACAGTTCCTGGAGCAGGTTGAGCTGATGTACATCATGAAGGAGAAGGCAGCTGATTACGGTGTTGAGGTTACTTCTGATGATGAGACTGCTATTGCAGATGCAGCAGCACAGTTTATGCAGGACAATGACGAGGACACTCTGAAGGAGCTTGCTGTTTCCGAAGACCAGGTTAAGACTCTTCTGGAGCTTGAGACTTATCGTCAGAGAATTTACGATCCGATCCGCAATGAGGCTGAGGTTAACATAACGGATGAGGAGGCACAGCAGTCTTCTTTCAGCTATGTAAGTATTTCCATCAGTGGAGATGACCTTACCGATGATGATATTGCTACCCGCAAGGAGCAGGCACAGGAAATCCTGGATAAGATGAAAGAGGATCCGACAGCAGACATGGGCGAGACAGCCAAGGCTGTTGATGATACTTACAGCGGACTGACCGGAACTATTTTCACAAATGACAGTGATGATGAGGATATTTCCAATTCTTATGATGACGCTGTTGTAGAAGCGCTGAGAACTCTGAAGGACGGCGAAGTTTACGGCGAGCTGGTTGAGACTGATAGCAGCGTATACGTGCTTCGGATGGACAAAGTAAATGACGAGGATGCAACCGCTTCCAAGAAAGAGTCCCTTGAGAACACCAAGCGCAGCGAATACTATTCCGAGACAACTCAGAAATGGCTGGATGATGCTGATATTACTGTAAATGATAAGGTGCTTTCTACTTTGACAATTACAGATGAGCACAGTTTCACAATTAAAGAGACTACAGCGGATACAAGTGAAGATGCAGCAGCAGATACAACAGATGCTACTGAGGATACTACTTCTGAGGATGCCGAGGCAGCAGATGAAAGCGATGATGCTGATACTGCTGAGACAGATGCTGCAAAGAGCGACAGCGCAGAGGAAGCTGATACTACAGACAGCGCTGACAGTACAGACGAGACTGCAGAAGCGAACAGTGCAGACAGCAAGGCCGAGGACAGCAGCGAGAGCGCTGATTCTGAGGAGAACGCAGAGGATACTGCAGAAGAGACAACTGAGGAGAACTAAAAGTGAGATAAAGACCGAAACTTGTTATATCGTATGTATTGCAAAATGTTTTCTGAAAGAATTGAGATTATATAAAGTGGAGAAAATGATAAAAGAGCCTGCCTGGGGTGATTCGGGCGGGCCCTTTGTCTATACAAAGTAAAATACTTATGAAAAAAAGCTTTTCGCTACAAAGTAAGGTTTGAGAAAATGCAGGTACAGCAGATTGAACATGTGGATAACAATTACACAGGGGGACAACATGAAAAAGATACTTCTTATTGCAACCGGGGGGACCATTGCTTCCAAATATACAGCAGAGGGGCTGGCACCGCAGATTTCTGCAGATGAGCTGTTGGAATATATTCCTGAAGCCCGGGAATTCTGCACCATTGATACCGTTCAGCCTTTTGCCCTGGACAGTACCAATGTGTGCGCAGACCATTGGCTGAAGCTGGCCAGACTGATCGAATCCAAATATGAATTTTATGATGGCTTTGTGCTTTGCCATGGAACGGACACTATGGCATATACAGCTGCTGCTTTGTCTTATCTGATCCAGAATAACCGCAGACCTATCGTGATTACCGGTGCACAGAAACCTATTGACCTGGCAATTACAGATGCACGTTCCAATCTTCTGGACAGTCTCCGCTTTGCCTCTCACGACCGCGCTCATGGAATTTCCATTGTGTTTGGGGGAAAAGTGATCGCAGGAACCAGAGCAAAGAAGGAATTTTCCAAAAGCTACAATGCCTTTTCCAGCATTAATTATCCGGATATTGCATCCATTCACGATCAGAAGATCATTTTTTATATTGATGACAAAGACCAGTCCACCAAGCCACTGGTGTTTTATCATGAGATGAATCAGAAAATTTTTCTGCTCAAACTGATTCCGGGGATTGACGGGAAAGTATTGGATGCTCTTTTTCCATCTTATTCCGGACTGATCATTGAATCCTTCGGTGTAGGCGGTCTGCCTCATTACGAAAATGATAATTTTATAGATGCGATCGCGCATTGGATTGAAGCTGGCAAGCCTGTGTGTATGGCGACCCAGGTTACCCATGAGGGAAGTGACATGGAAGTTTACCAGGTTGGAAAAGTCATCAAGGAACGGTTCCCGGTGCTGGAGTCTTATGATATGACGCTGGAGGCGTCTGTAACGAAAATGATGTGGGCGCTGGGACAGACATGGGATATGGAGAAGTTTAAGGAGTTATTTTATACGACTATTAATCATGATTTATTGTTCCTGTAAGTAAGTCTTGAAATTTTCTGGAGTGTTAAGCTAAAATAAAAAAGCTGAAATCATAGAGCTGATAATACTTTCAGAGAATCTTTATGAATGGAGAGCAAGGCAACAGACTCAAATTCATATCAGAGATGGGATATCGGTTTTGAAAACATATTTTCTGGAATACTGGAGGACATATATAAATGAACAAAAAAGAAATTTCTGAAATCAAGAAACAGCTGACACCAGCCAACTGCAACATTACCAGAATTTGTGGATGCTATGTGGATGCTGAAAAGAATAAAAAAACAGAACTGAAAGAAGCATTCCTTTCCCTTTCGGAGGAAGAAATGTTCAAATATTTTGAAATATTCAAGAAAACCCTTTCTGGTACTCTTGGAAAGAACCTGATGAATATGGAATTCCCACTGGCAGAGGAAAAAGAGGGCGGCAAACACGAATTTCTCATGAAGCTCCGCGCCAGTAAACTGAAGGATGACGCTTTAATCGAGAGCTTTTATGACAAAATTATTGAAAATTACGATTATCCGGAAAATTACTACATAATCCTGGTACACGCTGTGTACGATATCCCGGGAAGAACTTCAGATGGAATCGATATGGATGATGCTTCTGAAGAGATTTATGAGCACCTTCTTTGCAGTATCTGTCCGGTGAAGCTGTCTAAGGCAGGTCTTTGCTACAATGCGGAGGCAAATCTGATCCAGGACCGTATCCGTGACTGGATCGTGGAAATGCCAGAGAACGGCTTCCTTTTCCCGTTATTTAATGACAGAAGCACAGACATCCACGGCATGCTCTACTATTCTAAGAATGCAGAGCAGCTTCACGATATTTTTGTGGATGAAGTGTTTGGCTGTACTGCTCCGCTTTCTGCAGGCGGACAGCGTGATTCTTTCAACATGCTGGTTGAGGAAACCCTTGGTGACGACTGTCAGTATGACACCGTTATTGGAATCCATGAGAAATTGAACGAGATCATTGAAGCACAGAAAGATTCCCCAGACCCGGTTGTGCTCACTCAGTCTGAGGTGAAACGTCTCTTTGAGGACTGCGGTGTAGAAGACGAGAAACTGGAAACTTTTGATAACCAGTATGAGGCTGTAGCCGGTGAAAAAGCCACCATGGTAGCCTCTAATATTACCAATACCCGTAAATTCGAGATCAAAACTCCGGATGTAGTGATCCATGTTGAACCAGATAAAGTGGAACTGGTGGAGACCAGGATCATTGACGGCCGCAAGTGTCTGGTGATTCCTATGGAAGACGTAGAGATCAACGGAATCCGTGTGCGGATGGGCGGGGAGAGCAGTGAGGAATCCGAGGAAGAGTTTGAGTAATATTCTTGGTTGTGATAAAATTTTTTTGCCGAATATGAAATATAAAAGGCTTGTTGTAAAAGAAATAGTTGTAAAACAAATAGTTTTAAAACAGGAAGGATGCAATTCTTGGCGAGTTGCATCCTTCCTGTTTTTGCCTGGATGAGGGTTTCATAATGGGGGCATGCAAATTGTGGGAATGATTTTGGGGCGTAATCTGGAATTAAGAATATCAGAAGTAAAACCTAAATAATTCTACGATTGTAGAAAAAGTGATTGACATTTAATTTCTACAGATGTAGTATATAACCAACTTCTACAAAAGTAGAAAATGAAAGGGGATTTTACTATGAAAATGAAACTGGTTAAAATGATAGCACTTATGGCGGCGGTGACATTAAGTGGTTGTTCAGCTGGAACTTTAGAAAATACCGGAAATTCTGCCTCTGATTCTGCTGCAAATATAGTATCTTCAAATAAAAAGGCTTCTTCATCCACGAAGGGATCAAATACTGTAAGTTCCATTGGTACGGCAGGTAATACTGCAAGTGGTGCAGCAGGTAATACCGCAAATAGCACAGCAAGTAATACCACAGCTGGCACAGCAGGTAATGCCACAGCTGGCGCAGCAGGTAATACCACAGCTGGCACAGCAGGTAATACCACAGGTGGTGTGGCAGGTAATACCACAACTGCCACAACAGATGCTACATCCGATATTCTTTCCACCACAACAATCACCCTGTATGATAGTGATGGAAATACAGTTTCTGTAGAAAGAACAATTTACAAAAATTATGACTGCGAATATGTAGATGCTGATGGTATGGAATACAGCACCGATGACGATGTTTATTTTACAGATGAAAATGGAAAGACCTACCAGTCCTTAAATGACAGTACCCATTATTTTGGTGCCGAGTTAGAGCAGCATGTATTACAAGATGCCAATGGAAACGGTGTGACAGTTACAGAAACAACTAATGGAGATTATTACTATATGGATGATAATGGTACTGGTTATATTGACAACGGCGACGGAAGTTGGACGGATGAGAATGGGAATAGTTATACAGAATAAGAGGAGGGATGCGGCTGAAAGCTTTTTTCAAAAAGGTGTCAGGCTGTGTACCATTCTCGGGCTATAGAAATGTGGTGTTTGGCTTTTTTAGTCATACACCCTTTTTTCGTATTAAAGACTGGCAAAAATCCTCAGTGGAATAAATCGCAGTGCTGTGTTAATATAGAAGAAAATTGTTATTGTTTATTGGTAACGCAAAATCGCAGAAAGGATGGCTGTCTTATGGGAATCTACCTGAATCCGGGGAATAATAAATTCAAAAGAGCGGTGAATTCGGATATTTACGTGGATAAAACAGGATTAATAAAATATACAAATAGTATTGTCGATACGCTGCAGTCCTGTGTATGTGTCAGCAGACCAAGGCGTTTTGGAAAGTCTATGGCAGCAGATATGCTTACGGCTTATTACAGTAAGGGCTGTGATTCCAGAGAACTCTTTTCCGGTTTGGAAATTGCCAAGGATGAAAGCTTTGAGGAACATTTGAATAAATACGATACCATTTTTCTGAACATGCAGGAATTTTTGAGCAGAAGTTCAAATGTGAAGGAATTGTTGGAGAGAGTAGAAGGCAAAGTAATCCGCGAATTGAAGAAACAGTACCCTGATGTGGAATTATATGACGAAAATGATCTGGCGGAAACTATGCAGGATATTTTTGCAGAAAGTGAGTGCCCTTTTATAGTTATTATTGACGAGTGGGATTGTATTTTCCGGGAGTTCAAACATGATAAGGCTGCGCAGGAGATTTACCTTGATTTTCTGCGTGATCTGCTTAAGGATAAAGAATACATTTATCTTGCCTATATGACGGGAATTTTGCCAATAAAGAAATACGGAACCCACAGTGCACTGAATATGTTCGATGAATTTTCAATGATTGATCCGGGCCCCTTGGCTGAATATGTAGGTTTTACAGAAAAAGAAGTAGAAGCACTTTGCCAGAAGTATCAGATGGATATTAATGAGATCAAAAACTGGTATGATGGTTATTCTTTTGAAGAAGTGGAATCTGTATACAGCCCGAAGTCGGTTGTGAGCTGCATGCGCCTAGGAAAACTGGGAAATTATTGGAATCAGACAGAGACTTTTGAGGCATTGCAGATTTATATTGATATGAATTTTGAAGGACTCCGGGATGATGTTCTGAGAATGATTGCAGGAGAAGCAGTACCAGTAAATACAGGAATTTTTACCAACGATATGATAACTTTCAGAATTAAAGATGATGTGTTGACATTGTTGATTCATTTGGGGTATCTGGGGTATCATTATGCAGAAAAGACTGTTTTCATTCCAAATAATGATATTCGCTTAAAATTTATCTGTGCATTTTTAGATATATATGTAAAAGCTAGTTTGAAAATACAATACAGAAAAGAGGAATCCATATGACTCTGGCACAACTTCGTTACGCGATTACGGTGGCAAATTCCAATTCCATGAATGAAGCTGCCCGGAATCTTTTTATATCACAGCCCAGTTTATCCTCAGCAATCCGTGAACTGGAGGAGGAAATCGGAGTAGAGCTTTTTCGCAGGACCAACCGTGGAATTTCCGTCACCCCAGAGGGAGAGGAATTCCTGGGCTACGCCCGCCAGGTGGTAGAGCAGTACGAGCTGATCGAATCCAAATACGTTTCCAAGGAACATACCAAGAAGAAATTCAGTGTTTCCATGCAGCACTACACCTTCGCAGTAAATGCTTTCGTGGAAATGGTGAAGCAGTTCGGAATGGACGAATACGAATTCGCTGTCCACGAAACCCGCACCTACGACATCATCACCGACGTAAAAGATTTCAAAAGCGAGATCGGCATCCTTTACCTGAACGACTTTAACCACAAAGTCCTTGAGAAACTTTTCCACGAGTTCAATTTGGAATTCCACCCAATTCTGGAATGCAGCATCTATGTCTACATGTGGAAAGGCCATCCCCTTGCCGACCGCGACCTGATCACCCTGGAAGACCTCCGCGAATACCCTTGCCTCTCCTTCGAGCAAGGCACCTACAACTCCTTCTACTTCGCCGAAGAAGTCCTGAGCACCTACGAATACAAACGCCTTATCAAAGCCAACGACCGAGCCACCCTCCTGAACCTGATGGTAGGCCTCAACGGCTACACCCTCTGCTCCGGAATCATCTGCGAAGAACTAAACGGCTCCGACTACTGCGCCGTGAAGCTAGACTCCGACGAGGTCATGACCATCGGCTACCTTGCAAGAAAAGGAACCACGATTAGCAAGTTAGGACAGAAGTACCTGGAAGAAATTGCCAAATACAAAGACAAAGCATTACGATAATCCACACACTTACATAAACTTCCATTTGGAACTAAAGCTGAACCTACCCCCCCACTACACCCACCCCCCCCACTTTCAGTTTGGGCGGAAACAGCGCAGCGCCTTCCCGCCCAAACGTCCGCTTCGCTCAACTGTTCACCAACCAGTACACAGCCAGTGGGGGAGGGATAAATCTAAGCGAGCCATTTAAGGAGCGCCCTTAGTGGCGGTGAGATCCATGACTTACGGAGACTTATGCGA
>ENA-OOXA01001813-OOXA01001813.1-human-gut-metagenome-genome-assembly--contig:-NODE-1813-length-11165-cov-3.065797_pt1 | contig 11165 bp, 16 predicted proteins | sample MGYA00241581_ERZ501331 | MGnify/ENA primary metagenome ERZ501331 (study PRJEB25962, sample SAMEA2042982) | human gut metagenome | biome: human gut; feature: human-associated habitat; material: faeces...
GCCTGATCGTGCCCGTCTATACGCGCGCGGGCGCGCGAGAGTTACCAGTAGGCGAATTTTACGATTGGGAGGCAAGTAACTGATGCTGGAAAAAAGTGTTGAGCGGATGCTGCGCGACGGGATTGAGGCGCGCGTTCCAAAGGCCCGCTGTCTGAAATTCGTGACCCCCGGTTTTACAGGAGTGCCTGACAGGATTATTCTGCTTCCCGGTGCGGAAACGGTGTTCGTAGAGCTGAAACGTCCGGGACAAGTGGAACGGCAGCGGCAGCTTTTCGTACAGGCTGGGTTGCGGAAGCTGGGCTTTAAGGTGTTTTCTGCGGTAGATTCTCCTGAGAAGGTTCAGGAAGTGATTGACTACTGCGGCCGATGCGAAGGAGGCGGCGGGGCATGAAGTTTGTCCCTCATGATTACCAGCGGTACTGTGAGGAGAAGATCATCGAAACGCCAAACATTGCCCTGTTTCTGGATATGGGACTCGGCAAGACGGTGATTACCCTGACCGCCATTTACAAACTGAAATATCATCGGTTCGCCCTGCGGCGTGCGCTGGTGGTGGCGCCGAAAAAGGTAGCAGAAGCAACATGGAGCAATGAAACCGCAAAATGGGATCACCTGTCCGATTTAAGGGTGTCTGTGGTGCTCGGTTCGGCGGCGCGACGAGAGGCCGCTCTGGCGGCGGAAGCGGATGTGTATGTCATCAACCGAGACAATGTGGCGTGGCTGGTGGACTATTACTCTGACCCACACCACAAGGAAAGGACATGGCCGTTTGACTGCGTAGTGCTGGATGAGTCATCCAGTTTCAAAAACCATCAGGCGTTGCGCTTCAAAAAGCTCAAAGTCATGCGTCCCCGGATTCGCCGCATGATTGAGCTAACCGGTACGCCTACCCCGCATGGGCTGACTGACCTGTGGAGTCAAATTTATCTGCTGGACGGCGGCAAGCGGTTAGGGCGCACGGTATCGGTGTACCGCGATATGTTTTTTCTGCCGGACAAGCGTAACGGCGCGACGGTGTGGTCTTATAAGCCCCGTGAAGGGGCGCAGGAGGCAATCTACGGTTTGCTGAGTGACATATGCATCAGCATGAAAGCAAGCGACCATCTGGCCCTTCCAGACTGCATCAGCGAAGAAATCCCCGTGAAGCTGGACGAGAAAGCGCAGGCGGCTTATAGCAGGCTGGAGCGGGATATGCTGCTGGAGGTTGACCCCGAAACGCTCATCACGGCAAATTCGGCGGGCGTGTTGACCAACAAGCTGTTGCAGTTGTGCGATGGCGCGGTATACGACGAGGCGGGCAATGCGACTGTGGTGCATAACTGCAAGATTGAGGCGTTCATGGAGACGGTGGAGCAGCTAAACGGGCAGCGAGCACTTGTGTTCTATAATTTCCAGCACGATAAGGCGCGGCTGCTGGAGGCGCTGGGAAAGACGAAGCTACACGTGAGGGTGTATGAGGGCGCGGCGGATGAGGCGGACTGGAACGCTGGCAAGATTGACATTCTGCTGGCGCATCCCGCGTCTTGTGCCTACGGTCTGAACCTCCAGCGTGGCGGACATCATGTGATTTGGTTCGGGCTGACGTGGAGTCTGGAGCTGTACCAGCAGGCCAACAAGCGCCTCCACCGACAGGGGCAGGAGTATCCCGTAATCATCCACCATTTGATTGTGCAGGGCGGCGTGGATGAGGACGTGATGAAAGCCCTGTCCGGCAAGGAAAAGACGCAGGAGAGCCTCCTGAACGCCCTGCGGGTGCGTTTGGAAAGGGCACGAAAGGAGAGTTGCGTATGACAGTAAAAGAACTGTCGAAGCTGTACCACCTGAACCGCGAGGTGGAACTGAATAAACGGCAGCTTGAGCGGCTGGAAACGGATTGCGCCGAAGATGAAAGACTGCTGGCAGAACTGCGGTCTGCCATTGGCGACTGTTCGTCTCCTCCCCTGTCGGACATGCCCAAAGCGCACAACGTAAGCAGTCCGGTCGAAAACATGGTTATGCGCATCGGACAGCTTGAAAGCAATATTCTGCGCAAGCGCAACGCCATCATAAATATGCGCGTGACCATCAGCACTCGGCAGACCCTTTGTCTGCTGGAGCGTGAGCGCTTGGAGGCGTACATCGACGGTATAGAGGATTCACTTCTGCGGCAGCTTTTCACCTTGCGCTTTGTCAACGGCCTGCCGTGGGAGCAATCGGCTTTTTCCCTGTGGGGTGCCAGCGGAAGGGGCGAGACGGCGCGCAAGATGTGCTATCGCTATCTCAAGGACGATAAGAGCACCTGACGTGGAGGTTGTCCCGCTTTGTCCCGCGACAATTCCTGTCAAGTGTGTTATGTTATATGGGCAGACATCGGCTTCCGCAATGCGCACGTTTCGGTCTTTCCGGCGCTGGCGGGTTCGCCTCCTTCCCGCATCTATGCGGAGGCCCTTATTCGGGGTGTTTGCAAGGACTCATACGACGTAAGGGCAGCGCCGTGTGAGTCCTTTATTGTGCGCAGAAAGGGGGCGGATACCATGCCGCAATATCGCGCCGAACGGAACTACGAAAACCTGAACAAGGGCATTTTTCAGGGCACAACGGATTTAGGCATTCCGTATATCGCCCCGGAGGACTGTGACGTAGAAAACTGGATCAGCTTCAATTACGCCAAAACCGCGAAGGAAGAACAGTCACGGCACGGCGTACACTTCTTTATCGACGATTACCAGTTTACGCGCTTGTGGACACAGCCGGACACCTATTTGCCGCTGTTGCAGCGCTTTCCCGCCGTCATGACTCCCGACTTTTCAACATACACCGACTTTCCTGTGGCTATTCAGCTCTACAACCATTACCGCAAGCACTGGCTTGGCGCGTACTGGCAGTACGAGGGAATGCTGGTGATTCCGACCATCAGTTGGAGCGACCACCGTTCCTACGACTGGTGCTTTGACGGTGAACCCGTGGGCGGGTGCGTGGCTGTTTCCGCCGTTGGGACGCAGATGGCGGCGGCGCAAAAACAGTTGTTCATCGACGGATACCGGGAAATGATGGATAGGCTCAAGCCGTCCAAGATTATCTTTTACGGCGATGTGCCGGATGAATGCTACGGCAACATCGTACAGATACAGGCATTTCAGGACGCTATCAAGAAACGCAGGAAGGAGGCGCAGAAGCAGCATGGGAGGTAGAGGATCAGGCTCGCGCATCGTGAGCACAAGACCGCCACAAGCGCAGACCGGCGCACAGGCACAAACCGCCGCGCCGACCGGCGGCCCTGCGGCGCGTGTGTATGCCGGGCCGTTCGTCCATATGACACAGCAGGACGCGGACGACATGGCGCAGGCGCAGAACCGCTATGACATCAACACGAGGCTTGCAATCAATCAGTACATCCGTGAGGATACGCAGTCTAACGGCTTTACCCTGTCACAGAATATGAACCACAAGCTGGAGAACGGGCAGACGCTGGACGCTACGGAAACCTATGTTGCACAGCGCCTCGACGCGGCTATGCACGATTTGGGCAAGAACACGATGCTGTTCCGTGCGGCGCACAAGGATTTTCTGGAGGCGCTGGGCGTGCAGAACTACCAGAACATGACCCCGGCACAGCTTGACGCGGCGGTGAAGGGCGCGGAGTACAAGGAGAAAAAGTTTGTGTCTACCGCCTTTGACCGCTCCAAGAACCCGTTCATCAGCGGGGCGCAGTCGGGCGGGCGCGAGGTGTACCTGAACATCAAAGCTCCGGGCGGTACGAAATGCGTACTGGGCAACGCGAAGCAAGCCGAAATCATTCTTTCCCGCGGCACGGTATTCCGCGCTACGGGCGCGCACTTTGACGGCACAACGGCCTACCCGCGATTAGGCGGCGCATTGCCGCGTGTCGTGGTAGACATCGAAATTATTACCGAGTAAGGGAGGATCATCACATGGCTACCAGCAAGACGAGCAAGGCTTCCAAGACGGCGGCGAAGAAGGGCGGCAGAAAGACCGCCGAGAACAGCCCCCAGACGGGCGAGGAGCGCTTTATCGCCACGGGCAAGAGTGTTACCCTGCTCAAGCCCGCAAAGGGAGCACGGGGCGTTTTTGGCGGAAAGAAGGGCAAGTAAATGGGCGGACGCGGTGCAAACTTTCAGCGCACTGTGTCGCCGCCGATACAGACGCAGCAGTTACAGCCTGATCCGTTGAACGGCACACAGCCGCCGACCGGTGTAACACAGGCGGCTCTTGCGAATATGAGCGACCAAGAGCTTCACGATTTTCTGATTGACGTGAACAAGACCGACATACCGACATTCCTGAGCGACCTCCACCTCCAGCGTATGCTTTACGCTATGGGCATGAACGGCAAGCCGGAAGTCGTCGATCAAAACACGTTCGATGGGCTGGCGCAGAACTCGCCTGTCCTATACCGCACAGTAAATGACACCGTAGTTGATGGCGTCCCCTTTACATCGAGCGACTGTTGTGATATGCTTATAGATGGCGACTTAACCTTTGTCGGCAGAGGCATTCACGGCGACGGTCTGTATTTCTCCGACTCGCTGGCTGGTTCCAAGAACTACGGCGACCACACGGGGCAGACCGTTGGCGCAGTGCTGAACAGCAAGGCAAGAGTCATTTCCGAGACTCAGCTCAGGCAGGACTACGACGCCTTCGTGAAGTCCCATCCGCAAGCGCGCAAAGCGCTGGGCTTTGCGAAGTCGCACAGCACGCATGACAGTTACAGCCAATTCGCCCTGATACGCGGTTATAACATCATCACGTCAGACCAGTACGGCGGCGAAACATACTATACGGTGCTTGATCGAAGCGCCTTGACCATGACCCATAAGCGCTATTAACAGCAAGGAGGAAGCATCATGGACATCAACGAAAAGCTCCGCAGCTTGACCCCTGAACAGGCGAACAAGCTCGCCGGTCATCTTAATTCCTGCTATCCCGACAAGAAGAAGCCCGCCCCCGCGAAGAAGAAACCCGCGTCGAAGGGCAGCAAGAAGAAGTAATCAGAACCGCATACGCAGAGCCGCAGAGGGTGCAATGCCCCCTGCGGCTTTTTCCGTGCCAAGCAGACGGGAGGTGACACGCTTTGGCAAAGGGAGGAAGTAAGCCGGGCGGGCCACAATCCAAGAACCTGACCCCGTTGACGCAGCGTTCGCCCGAAGAAGCGCAAGCCATCCGCAGCAAGGGCGGCAAAGCGCGGGCAAAGCAGCGGCACGAACAAGCGCTGCTTTCACAGATTATCCGTTCGGTGCTGGCTATGGGCTACCGCAAGGGCGCAGTAGCTGACCCAAACGACATTTACACGCTGGAAGAGGCGAAGAAAAAGAACGTCCCTATTCAGACGCTCATCGTCATGCAGGAAGTGGAGAAGTATCTGGCGACGGGAAACACCGAGTCCCGTAACTGGCTTTTCAAATACGCTTTCGGTGAGGGCGCTCCCCTGCCGGATTCCCCGGAGGGCGAAGCGGCGGCGCAGGAAGAGGACGGCATCAGTATTCACCTGATACGGGGGGACAAGCCGCAGGAGCAGGAAAGCGAAGAGGACAAAGCTACACGGGAAGAGGCGAGAAAGGCGACGGCGGAAGCGCTGAAAGCCATCGGGCAGGCCGCCGAGGAAGCGGGAGCGGATCAAGATGCGCAGTGACGTTTACATCGAGGACTTGCTCGCCCCCAACTATGACGCGCTGCTGGAGGATGTGCTGGCGCATAAGCATTCGCAGTACATGCTTAAAGGCGGGCGCGGTTCGCTGAAATCCTCTTTCACAGGCTTTGTTATCCCGCTGATTATGCTGGAACATCCCGACGTGAACGCCCTGATTCTGCGCAAGACTGCGAAAACCTTGCGTGATTCCGTGTTTGGGCAGATGCAATTCGCCATTGACAAGCTGGGCTTGAGCGACGAGTTCACCTGCCGGGTGTCGCCCATGCAGATTAAGCGCGAGAAAACGGGGCAGGTTATCCTTTTCCGAGGGCTGGATGACCCTATGAAAATCAAGTCCATCAAAGCGCCCCGCGGCTACTTTGGCGTGACGTGGTTTGAGGAAGCCGACCAGTTTTCCGGCATGAAGGAAATCCGTTCCGTGCTGCAATCCGCAAGACGCGGCGGCGATCTGTATTGGAACTTCATGACCTTCAACCCGCCTGAAACGCAGTCGAACTTCATGAATGAAGAGGTGCTGCGCCCCACCCGTGATACCCTCGTGCATTCGTCGGACTACCGCAGCGTACCGCCTGAGTGGCTGGGACAGCAGTTTTTCAACGACGCTTTGGAGCTGGCGCTGATTAACCCCAAGGCGTACCGGCATGAGTATCTGGGCGAGGTCACGGGCACGGGCGGCGAGGTGTTTGACAACCTTGTTATCCGCGAAATTCCAGACAGCGAAATCGCAACGTTCGGCAGCATCTACTTTGGGCTGGACTTTGGCTGGTATCCCGACCCCGCCCATTGGGTGAAATGCTGCTACAATCCCGCGCAGTTGACCCTTTATATCTTCGACGAACTGCGGACGGTCAAGACCAGCAACGCCGAGCTTTGGCGGCGCTTGCAGGAAGAAAAGGGCATGACTGAAAGCGACCCTATCATAGCTGACAGCGCCGAGCCGAAAAGCGTTTCCGACCTGCGCTCCTACGGCTGCTCCTGCCGAGGCGCTGAAAAAGGCCCGGACAGCGTGCGATACAGCATGAAGTGGTTGCAATCGCTGAAAGCCATCGTCATAGACCCCGCCCGATGCCCCGAAACGGCGCGGGAGTTCACGCACTATGAATATGAGCGCACGGCGGACGGCGACGTGGTAAGCGGCTACCCGGACGCAAATAACCACTCCATCGACGCGGTACGCTACGCGCTGAACCGCGTGTGGAAGCGAAAAGGGCAGTAAAAAGTCGAAAATTTTGTGCGAACCGCCCAAAACGATTGACATTCCCTCCCCCGTAAGTGTATAATATTTTTAACTCAATAACACTTCATAGGGAGGCGCTCACCATGAAAAAGTTTCTCACGGTGCTTCTTGCTTTACTGCTTCTGTGCGGCTCTTGCCTTGCGGAGGGGCTGGATTACGCATCCATGACCGACGCGCAGCTTCACGACATCGTGGACGCGGCGCGGAACGAGCTAACCAAAAGGGAGCTCGTAGCCGCAGAAAAGACGGTGCTGTTCGAGCAGGACGGCGTAACGGTGTACATGACCGGCGATTACACGATACGGGAAAGCAGTATCAGTGATGATATTTGGCTGAAAATCAACATCGTCGTCGTAAACGACTCCGGTCGTGACGTAGGCATCGATACTGTCAACCCCTCGGTAAACGGCTGGGATGTTTCGGCAAGCATCCTGTCTACTACCACCAAGGGAAAGAAGAGCAAGCAGGAATTGACGCTGAACGTAAAGGACGCGGAAGTAAAGAGCCTTGAGGAAATCGAGGAGCTGGAAATCGCGTTCCGCATGTACGACGGCGAGACCTACAAGACCTTTGCGGAAATCCCCGCCATCACGCTTCACTTCAACGTGCAGTAAGGAGGACATGTCATGAAGTTCATTGGCATTGCGTTAATCGTCATCGGCGTTCTGGCGCTGGTCGCCTCCACCATCGGCTTTGGTGACATTGGTCTGTCCTTCGGTGCGACCGGCGTTGTGGCTATCCTCTGCGGCATCGGCTTCTTGAAAGTCAATAAGCGGTTGAAGGGATAATCGCACAGTCTGATACACCCCCAAGGAGCGCACAACGCGCTCCTTTTTTCATGCCGCCAGCTAAAAATATTTGACTTTAAGAGTAACTTGTGCTAAAATAATTTAATTACGGATTTTTCAAAAAGAGTATTGACTTTTTAGACGACAAAAAGTATAATAGCATCGTGGCACAAAGGAGGTGGCACGATGAGCCCACGAACGGGGCGGCCCAAAGCTGAAAATCCCAAGGTAGACCGTTACATTATCCGAGCAACTGCCGACACCTCAAAGAAACTCGATGAACTATCGGCACACTACGGAAAATCAAAAGCGGAAATCTTCCGTATGGGAATCGAACGGCTTTACGCCGAAATTAAAAAGTAGAAGATGCACCCACCTACCACAGCGTTGCATCTTCTACCACGATGAATCCCCACAACCACACCGACTGACGGGATGGTGTGAAATTCATTTACATCATACCATCCTGTCAGCCAAAAGTCAATAATATTTAGCTGATAGGAGGAAATTTCAATGTACGAACTCATCCTGCGCGAAATCGCCGTCATTGACGAAGCACTGGCTATCGTGTGTGACCGCATGAACCCTGCCGACCGTATCTCCGATGCCCTCCTCCGTGAAGTTATCGAATGTACGGAGAACATCCGAAAGGCGGTGGATGAATGAACGGATTGCAGACCTTCGCCAATGAAGAGTTCGGCGCTGTCCGCTCTCTGATGATTGAGGACATGCCGTGGTTTGTTGGACGCGACGTTGCGACCGCGTTAGGGTACGCAAAGCCGCAAAACGCGATTAAGTCACACGTCGATGCGGATGATGCCCTAAATCAGGGCATCATCGACAGCATGGGGCGCTCCCAGCCGACAATGCTTATCAACGAGTCCGGGCTGTACAGTCTCATCCTGTCCAGCAAGCTCCCCGCCGCCAAAGGGTTCAAACGCTGGGTCACGTCCGAAGTGTTACCCTCTATCCGCAGGACGGGAGGGTACGGAACGGCGGCTACACAGGCGGCGGAGACGGCAGTGGTAGAGGAAACGCTTCCGGCACGGGAGACTACGAACGACGATTATCTCCGCGCCGCGTCCATCGTCGCCTCCTGCAAGAACGAGCGCTTGCCCTATGTGCTGGCGTACCTGAGCAAGGCAGGGCTTTCCACCGTCTGTCCCGTGCGGACGCAGGAAGAACAGCGAGACCGCTACGAAATCATGCGTCTGCTGGTGAAAGCGTATAACGACTACGGCATCAGCGACACGACCATCGGCAAGGCGACAGGACTTAACCGGGCGCAGATCAGGATGTACCGCACAGGCGAGCGCTTCCCCAAAGCGGGACGGGCGGAATACATCAAAGCTGTGGTTGAGCCTATGCTGGTTGAACAGGAATAACCCCATTCAGCCGCTGCACTGATTCAGTGCGGCGGTTTTTCTATGCCAATTAAAGGCGGTGATACCCTTTGTTTTCGAGATTATGGCAGTTTATAAGGCAGGTGATACACCGGATGTTCCCTTTTAAGGACGTGGCGGCGGTTGAGCACATCGACACGCCGCTGTCCAACGAAATGATTGACGCCCTCGACCTGTGGTATAAAATGTACACCGACTCGCCCCCGTGGCTGTCTCCCGGCAAGGTGAAAAGCCTGAACCTCCCCTCGCTGATTTGCTCCGAAATCGCTCGTCAGGTGCTTTTGGAGGTCAAGTGGAACATCAGCGGCAAGGCGGACGAAAACGGCAATGCGCAGGACAGTCCCCGCGCCGAGTACCTGAAAGCGGAGTTCGGAAAGCTGATGCAGTCCCTCCGCTCCAAGCTGGAACAGGCATGCGCGGCGGGCGGTATGACCATCAAACCCTACCCCAAGGACGGGCACATCTACTTCGACTGCGCTACGGCGTGGAGCCTGTACCCTATCGCCTTTGACGATGACGGCAACCTGAAAGACGTGATTTTCCGCGATTCCTATCAGGACGGTACAACGACGTACACCCGCCTTGAGCGGCACACGGTGACGGACAAGGGTATTTCCATCACGCAGAGGGCTTTTCGCTCCAATAACCGGGAGTCCATCGGTGTTGAAATCCCGCTGACCGACGTGCCGCAGTGGGCGGAAGCAGAGCCGGAAGCCCTGCTGACGGACACGGAAGGGCAAATGTTCGGCTGGTTCAAAACCGCCAACGCGAATAACGTTGACATTGACGCGCCTATGGGCGTGGCGGTGTTCAATAAAGCCGTCAACATCATCAGGGAGGCGGACATGCAGTATTCCCGCATTCTGTGGGAGTATGAGGGCAGTGAGCTGGCTATCGACGTGGATCCGACCGTGCTGCGCCCGCAGATGAACGGACGCGGACGGCAGGAAATGCCCCAACTGAACGAGCGCCTGTTCCGCGGCGTTGACCTCGGCGATGACCATTATCAGGTGTTCTCCCCTGCCATCCGCGACTCCGCGCTGTTTAACGGTCTGAATCAGCTTTTTATGCGCGTCGAGGATAGCTGCGGTCTTGCAAGAGGCACGCTGTCCGACGCGAATCAGGAAGCGCGGACGGCTACGGAACTGCGCATCGTCAAGCAGCGCACATACGCCACCATTGCCGATAACCAGCGGGCGCTTGAGCACTGTCTACGGGATGTGGTGCGGGCAATGGACAAGTACGCCACCATGTACGACCTCGCCCCGGCAGGTGAATACGACTTGTCCTTTGAATGGGATGACAGCATCATCACCGACGCATCCCAGCAGCTCGGCGAACGGCTGGAGCTTATGTCGCAAGGGCTGATGAGCAAGACGGAGTTCCGCATGTGGTACTTCGGCGAAACCGAAGCGCAAGCCGAGCTCGCCATTCAAAAGGTGCAGCAGGAACAGCTTTCGCAGTCTATGGACGCGCTGCTGACCGCACAGAACGCCCAGAGCGGCGCTGCGGGGGCTTCTGCGCCCGATGACGGCGATTAAGGGGTGAAATCCCATGCTATCGAACGAAGCGCTGGAAAGGGTGCTGGAACGCCTGCAATCGCGTTTCGATGAGGTGAACAGCTTCTACATTCGCAAGATTGCCGAGCAGATTAGGAAAATCGGCGGGCTGAGTCAAGCCAACATCAACCGACTCGTCATCATGGCTGATATGACCTCCGATGTGCGGGAGATTACCGAACGGCTGATGACCGTCACCCGTCTGAATGCGCAGGACATTCAGGCGGTGTATAATGCGGCTATGCAGGAGACGTACACCGACCCGCGCTTCACGCAGGCATTCGCGGCGGGCGCACAGCCCTCCGCCGCCGTGCGCCAGCGGCTTGTGCAGTTCGCGCAGAATGTGTCCCGGCAGACGGCGCAGACGGCGCAAAACCTGTCCAACACGACGGCGATTGCAGCGCCGTACCGCAGGGCGGTTGACCGGGGCATACTGGCGGTAAGCACGGGGCTGATGGACTACCAGACAGCTACACGGGAGATTGTGAGGGAAATCGGGTATAACGGCTTGCAGGGGCAGTACGCCAGCGG
>ENA-OOXA01001819-OOXA01001819.1-human-gut-metagenome-genome-assembly--contig:-NODE-1819-length-11153-cov-2.245810_pt1 | contig 11153 bp, 9 predicted proteins | sample MGYA00241581_ERZ501331 | MGnify/ENA primary metagenome ERZ501331 (study PRJEB25962, sample SAMEA2042982) | human gut metagenome | biome: human gut; feature: human-associated habitat; material: faeces...
TATATATTCCTCTTATCTTCTGGTTTATTCACTACTTTTAATATTTCCTGACAACCTTGCCCCTTTTATTATCAAAACTCATTCTCCCCAAAGAACTTCCGCTTTCTCTCAATCATCTCATCAATTCTCTCGACATAGCTTCTGACATCTTTGACATTCTCGATTCGCTCAATACGCACAGAATGGTTTTCATCTCCTTCATTATGGAACACAACCTTAGTTGAAGCACCTGCGCCGCACGCAATTATCGTCTGCTTTTCTTCCATAATAAGAATATTATATATGCATTCAAGTCCAGCAACTGCATAACCTACATTCTCAAAATTACCAGCCATATTCTTCTGGCGGTACATATAATAAGGCTGCATGTTAAGATCTCTTGCTGTCTGCTCAGTCATTGCGATAATGCTGTCTGTGTTCTTAATTGAAAGCTCTGTGTACTGTTGACGCAATATGTTAAGTCTTGAAGCTCTCTTGATTGCAAGTGAATGAACGGTAAGACTCTCCGGCCGCATCTCCTTAATTTCATTAAGTGTATGGTAAACCTCGTCTACACCCTCTCCCGGAAGTCCAAGAATCATATCCATGTTGATATTATCAAGTCCTGCTTCTCTTGCCATTGCATAAGCATTCTTAATATCTTCAACCGTATGCTTTCTTCCGATTAAATCAAGTGTTTTCTGATTCATTGTCTGCGGATTAATAGATATTCTTCCCACATTATGAGCTTTAAGAACCTTAAATTTATCTGGTGTCACGCTGTCCGGTCTGCCGGCTTCTACAGTAAGTTCACGGCATCTGCTCAAGTCAAATGCTTCTTCAACCACTGTCAGTACTTTATCTAACTGTGCTGCACTTAAAGTTGTAGGTGTTCCGCCACCCATATACACTGTATCAAGTCTTCTGCCTTTCATTGATTCAGCGACGAATCTTATCTCCTTAATAAGCGCATCCACATAATTATCTACATAATCTTTGTATGCACCAAGTGCATATGATGAAAAGGAACAGTACAGGCAGATACTTGGGCAGAACGGAATTCCAATATACAGGCTGTAGCCTGTCTTATAATCCATATCTGTAAGTATATCCAGTTCTTTCCTTGCTACTGTGAGCGCAAGTTCAGCTTTATCTTCACTTGCATAATGCTTGTCCATAAAATGTTTCTTAATCTGTTCCTTGGTTGCACCCTCTTCAAGCATTGTATACGCAATCTTACTTGGTCTTACTCCTGTAAGATATCCCCACGGAAGCTTCTTGCCTGTCTTTTCTGAAAGCTTCTTATATAAGCTGTCCTTAAACACTTCGTGGGCATTCTTCTTATCAAGCCCTGTGACATCAGGAACTTCTATTGAAAGAATCTCATCTTTCTCTTCCGGTTTGGAATCTGCCTTTAGTGCCATAACCTCAGTTCTTGGATAAAATGAACGGACAAGCACAACCGCATCATCATAAAATACATCATTATCAATCTTAATATATATCATCGTTGCTTCCTTTTCGCGTCAGTTTCTTTTCGCCTGCTGATTCCATACTCGCAAACCCGCACTATCGTGCTTCTCCGCCTGCTTCGCAGGCTGTTTGCTCGTTGATGCCCCGCGAAAAGTAAATAACGCTTCGCGTTGCTTCCTTTTCTCTTGCGGGCATCACATAAACGGATTGTTCTGCTTTTCATATCCAATCGTTGTGAACTCTCCATGTCCAGGATATACATCTGTATCATCAGGAAGCTTGCAGAGCTTGTCATGAAGAGATTCCATCATTGCAGCAGAGCTTGCTGTAGGGTAATCTGTTCTTCCGACTGAACCGGCAAAAAGTGTATCACCTGACATAAGTGTCTTGTCTGATTCGATATAATAGCATGTTCCGCCTGCTGTATGTCCCGGTGTATGGATTGCTTTTATCTTAAGTCCTGCAAGTTCAAGAATATCTCCATCATTATGAAGTACATCTGCTGTAACCCTAAGACTCATGCCGTATGCATTCGACAGATTTCTTGCAGGTGACGCAAGAATCAAGCAGCTTCTCCTCATCACATGATGCATATATCTTAATTCCATAATGCTCACGCACCTCATTAGCCGCACCTATATGGTCAAAATGTCCATGTGTAAGAAGTATTGCCTGTGGCCTGCTTGCTGAACGCACAACCATATCATATATAGACTCTGGTGAATCTGCCGGGTCAACAATAATGCTCTCGTTGTTATCTAAGTTAATTATAAGATAGCAGTTAGTAGCTACCGGTCCCAATACTCTTGATTCTATCTTAATCATAATCTGCAAACCTTTCTTAGCCGGCAGTTCTTGTTATATCAGTAACTCCGTCTATCTTTCTTAATTTATCTATAATTCTGTTAAGCTCTTCCTTGCCATGAATATCAAAACCGACACTTATGGTAGCAAATTCTTTCTTATTAAGACGGCAGTTCATAGACTTTACATCAATCTCTGCTTCTGTGAACATCCTTGATATATCAACAATAAGTCCGGTTCTGTTGTTGGCAAATATGTTGATTTCAACCTCATAGGTATCGCCTGCTGTCTGTCCCTGCTCCCATTCAGCCTCTATAAGACGAGCACGTTCATTAGCCGGGAAGTTGATTATATTAACACAGTCTGTTCTGTGAATTGATATACCTCTTCCTCTTGTAACGAATCCGACAATCTCATCACCAGGTACCGGATTACAGCACTTTGAAAATCTGACAGCAACATCATGGATTCCCTTAACGACAATTCCACCTTTGCCTTCCTTCTTCTTTGCCTTTTCCTTAGACTCAGCGGCAACGATTTCCTCAAGCACATCTTTGTCTGTAACTTCTGCCTTCTTTGTCTTTAAATGCTCCTCATTAAGCCTGTTTACTATCTGACTCTCTTTAAGTGCACCATGTCCAACGGCTGCAAGAATAGAATCCCAGTCTTTAAAGCCATATTTGTTAAGACATTTTTCAACATATTCAGGCTTGGTAATATCAGAAAGAACAATTCCTTTAGTCTTACAGTAGTTAGCAACCATTTCCTTGCCCTTAATGATATTATCTTCCTTTAACTCCTGCTTAAACCACTGGTTAATCTTATTCTTTGCCTGTGTGCTCTTTACAATTGAAAGCCAGTCACGGCTTGGTCCCTTGGAATTCTGCGATGTTATAATCTCTATTCTGTCACCATTCTTAATAACATAATCAATAGTAACAAGCTTTCCATTAACTCTTGCACCTACCATCTTATTACCTACAGCACTGTGAATGCTGTACGCAAAATCTATCGGGCATGAGCCTGCAGGAAGGTTCTTGACATCACCCGAAGGTGTAAAGCAGTATACGCTGTCTGAGAAAAGGTTAAGGTCATTCTTAATAGATGATAAGAATTCCTTGTTATCAGACATTTCCTTCTGCCATTCAAGAATCTGTCTTAACCAGCTAAGCTTTGCTTCCTCGCTCTGGTTGTCCTTCTCACCTGTCTTTCCCTCTTTATATTTCCAGTGGGCTGCAATACCATACTCAGCAATCTTATGCATCTCGTAAGTTCTTATCTGTATCTCAAACGGCTGTCCGTTAGATGCAATAAGTGTCGTATGGAGCGACTGGTAATTATTAGGCTTAGGCATTGCAATATAATCCTTGAAACGTCCCGGAATAGGCTTATACATTTCGTGTATTACACCAAGTGCCGCATAACAGTCTTTTACTGTGTCAACCTTGATTCTTACTGCAAATATGTCATATATCTGGTCAAGCGTCTTATTCTGGTTGACCATTTTTCTATAGATTGAGAAGAAATGCTTAACTCTTCCGTCTATCTCAGCCTCAATACCGGCATTGCTTATATGCATGCCGACTTCTTTAATTATGCTCTTTATAAATGCTTCCCTGCCTGGTCTGTTTAAGTTGACCTGTTCAACAAGATCATTATATACATCAGGCATAAGATATTTCATTGATAAATCATCAAGCTCTACCTTAATCTTGGAAATACCTAACCTGTGGGCTATTGGAGCATATATTTCCATTGTCTCTCTTGATTTCTCAATCTGCTTTGCCGGCGACTGATACTGCATTGTACGCATATTATGCAGTCTGTCGGCAAGCTTTATAAGGATAACTCTTATATCCTTTGCCATTGCAAGAAACATTTTTCTAAGGTTTTCTGCCTGAACCTCAATCTTATCATGCTGGTAATTGAGCTGTGTCAGCTTTGTTACACCATCTACTAACAGTGCTACCTCATCACCAAATTCTTTTGCAACATCTTCACTTGTCATAACTGTATCTTCAACAACATCATGAAGAAGGCCTGCAATAATTGACTCCTTATCAAGCTCTAATTCAGCCAGAATAATAGCAACACATAAAGGGTGGATTATATATGGCTCACCCGATTTTCTGAACTGTCCCTCATGTGCCTTTCTTGCGGTCTCGTATGCCTTCTCGATATCAGACAGATCTGTAGATGGGTGGTATTTCTTTATAGCCGCAATAAGATCCTTATATAATTCCTCAGGACTTGTAAAATCTGCCGGTGTATCCACCGCTCTTTCAACCTGATTAGTTTTGTTATGGCTTGCGCCTGGTAACTCTATATTCTCTGGCATACGTGCCTCCATTCTCTGGTAATTGTCCAGCGTTATAGTTTTCTTAAGCCCATTATTTATACACTGGCATATGTTCTTTCCATAAATTCTCTTGTAGCCACTGCATTCTCAGGAACAGTATTTTCCAATGTGCAGTGTACATATGGCTTATGCTCCTTAATCTTCTTTAACAGAAGTGGATAATTAAGACCTCCTCCGGTCACCGGATTACCCTTTCCTGTACCTGCTGCCACTGACTTAAGCTCACTGCCTTCAACAATATAATCCTTGCAGTGAACAACAGCAATATCCTTTAATAACAGGTCAAATGCTTTCTCAATAATCTCATCCTGCTGTGCAAGATTATCAACACATAACAGGTTAACCGGGTCAAATATAATCTGAAGATTAGGTGAATCAATAGCATCAAGTACCTTTCTTGCACGTTCAACAGTGTATACAATGTGCTTCCATACAGGCTCAATTGCTACAATGACACCAAACTGTTCAGCATATTTAACTATTGGCCTTAAATTATCAATAAAGCACTGAAGTGCCTCCTCACTGTGATTAGCCGGCTCATACTTATACTCCTCATTAACCGCACCAGTCTCAGTACCAACAACTCCACAGCCAAGAATACTTGCAAATCTTATATGTGCCTTATACTTCTCAACAATCTCCTTATGCTTCTCAGGATTGGGATTGCAAAGGTTAAGATAACAGCCAAGTACTGCAACATCAACCTTATTCTCTGTACATAATTCCTTAATATACATAGCGAGTCCCGGAGTCATAGTCTCCACGCCCGGCTTAAACTCCTTAATAGACTTACTGAGTGCAATATGCATACAGTGAAAACCCTGTGCATGTATATTAGGTATAAGCTCCTCTAATGGAGCGTATGCAACATCATGTGCTCTTATTCCGATTCTCATAAAAAACCACCTTTCCGTCAATTACAAACACTTTTGAAAGATTATACTATATATTACATAAAAAAACCAGTAAATATCTGCGACTTTTCCAAGCTGTGAGGGCGTTAATGCTGCTATATACAAAAGAACGGTGAGAGAAAGCCCGCCCAAGCGAAACGCGTTTGCTTTCTCTCACCGTATTAAACTCTGTATGCACCTTTATCTCAATTATCAATACAGCTTTACATTATTAATTAATCCTGTATCTCCAAGTGCCTTATAATATGTAACAAGTGGTATAAAACTCTGTGCAAATCCTTTCGTACTGTCACCAGAAACAATAACAGCATCATCTATAACCTTTTTAGAACCAACTCCTGCCCTGCCTGTGTTATTAATATTAGTTTCAAATGTTTTGAAACCATACTCAAGATATTTCTTATCACCTGTCAGTTCATAGGCAATTGCCAGTGATTCCAGAAGAAGTGTGTTATTTCCATTCCTTGAAAGTGAAGGAAGCTCCTTATAATAGAATAATCCATTATCAAGAGTACAATTCTCTACAATATCATCAATTGCTCTTATAAGCATCTGCTTAATATCTTCTCTTGGGAATACCCTGTAATATCTCATTACGCTTCCTGCAGCTACTGATATCATAAATCCTACTCTTATAAGAGTATTGTCAGTATATGGAGCAAGCCAGTTGCCATACTCCTCTTCCCATATCTTAAAGCTGTCAATAATCCACTCACATTTTGCAAGCCATTTTTCATCTCTTGTCTCCACATATAATGCAACAAGTGCTCGTAAAGCCCAGCCAGTTTCTCTCGCATTGGCTTCTCCCGGTTTTGCATACATTGGTGTATCCAGAAGTCTTAATATGTTATCACCTATACTTATAGCTGTCTCAAGACCTCTCTCATCACCTGTAAAATGATAGTAATCAATCACTCCTTCAACCCATTCATGTGAGCATACCATTATTCCATTCTTACAATGACCTGCTGTATGTTCCCACTGTCCACCTATTCTTAATGGATTCTTGCTGTAATGGCATACATCAACATCCATCTGATGCTTTGCTGAAACTATTAAATAGTCAAGGAATCTTCTGATTCCAGTTCTTGCATACATAAGAGCACATGAATGCGGATAATCATATTCATTATTACTCCATACAGGTTTTCCGCCGCCTCTTCCCTGTAAAGTATATCCCATATCAATAGAATCGCCCCAATTCAGCATGCCGTAGCATCTTGAATGATTATCAGCCCTTGCAATAAGTGCGATTTCAACTTCATTCACAAGATGTTCAGGGAATACATCCATACACACTTCTGCCTTCTTGAATTCCTCTGGTGCTATGCATGGTCTGTCAGGCATCTGGTATATTGTACTTCTGTTATCAAGCTCCCACATCTGCATATCCGGTTCATGGAAATGCATCAGGAATCTCTGTTCCTTTGCCATACCAGACTGCATAACAACATTTCCAATATCCTCTGGAACAAGCATAACAGCTACTCCGCCGTCATATGCCTTAACTGCCTTCGGATAATTCTGCTGTGCCTGATATACAGTTATACACAATCCATCATTTACATCAGTATAATCTGCAAGAAATGTACCATAGAATACCTCTGCAAAATGTTCATTCGCTTCCTTTACAAGATATGCATCATCGATAATCTTATTAACCTGCACTCCATCTCTTCCAATATAGAAATCAGTCTTATAATTAGAGCTTCCAACAAGTGTTCTTACATTGGAAACAGGTGCTTTGCCAGATATCATCTCTAATTCCCCGGTTCCTCTTGTGTGATAAACAGGTCCATTCTCTTTAGAATTATCCGTAAGTACATCTCCACATCCGGTAGAATCATTACCCATATTAATGTGCATATCAAACAAATCATCACTTGCAGTGACTGTCTCATCAGGCTTTGCATAAAATACCAGTGATTTGATATGAAGTTCATCATAAGTCGTATTAATAATTCTGTATGAAACATCAATCCATGACTTAGCTGCATATGATGTAAGTGTTATCTCAAAATCAACTTTTTTATTATTAAGAATGTTACTTCCTTTAGCTCTGATTACACATTTTACAGGACCTGCGTCTATAATCTTCCACTCGCCAATATTAATGTCGTATAATCCCATATCATCTTTCAGATATGGTCCTTCAAAATTCTGAGCGGTATAATGTTTTCTTCCATCATCAAGTGTTTCAAATATATTCTGGGAATTATTCTTTACTGTAAATGTAACACAGCCTGTGTCAACACACAGCCCCTGTCCAGTCTGAGTAACAGATACTCCCTTTTCTTCGCAGCTTCCATCAGACTCTTTTTCAAACTCAAGCACTGCGCCCTTATTAGCCGGAATATCAGCAAGAAAATCCACATACAGGTATCTTATGCTTCCATCTGCATGCTTCGATGTAACCTTCGGCTGAACCATGCATTTTCTGCCATTCTGTGTAATAGCTATCCTGTCAGCAGTCTTTAACTCTCCTTCCTTAAAAGGAAGTGCTATGCCTGCCGGTTCCTGTAATCTGTCATACCTGTAAAGCTTGTCAAAATAAATTTTCATTATATGTACCCTCCATTGTTTGTCACGAGCAAATCTGCTATAATTGTACAACAGATTTAAATCATTTGCTATAGTCTTAATATAGCATTCATAATTCTGTAATTCATGTGATAAGATGTCATTATTTGCTAATAATACAGATTTATTGCAACTTTTAGAAAGAAGGTTTATATTATGCATTATGCCGAGATAAAAACCTGTGATATTGCTAACGGACCAGGGGTGCGTACATCTCTTTTTGTAAGCGGATGCACACACCGATGCAAAGGTTGTTTTAACGAAATTGCATGGGACTTTAATTATGGCAGGGACTTCACAGACGATACAATCAAAGAAATCATTGATTCCCTTGCCCCAGACTATGTTACAGGGCTCACACTTCTGGGAGGTGAACCATTTGAACACAGCAACCAGCAGGGACTCCTTCCATTGCTGAGGGAAGTACGCAGAATATATCCTGACCTAAGTATATGGTGCTTTACAGGATATCTGTTTGACAAGGATATTGTTGGAAGAATGTGCAATGAATGGAAAGAAACTAAAGAAATGCTTCAATACATTGACGTCATAGTTGACGGCAAATATGAAGAAGACAAGAAGGATATGATGCTTCAGTTCAAGGGTTCATCTAATCAGAGGACAATCCTTGTAAAAGAATCTCTCGAATCAGGTAATATCGTACTTCTGTACGATTAATAATAAAAAGGAGTTTACACAATGTCACAGAAAGTTAATATTAAGAAATTAAATCCTAACGCCTGTATCCCAACATACGGAACAGAATTCTCAGCCGGAGCAGACCTCTACTCAGGAATGTCCGAAGCCGTAACAGTTATGCCAGGCACAACTGAATTCATCAAAACAGGAATAGCAATGGAGATACCAACAGGACTCGTAGGCCTAATCTATGCAAGAAGCGGAATGGCATGCAAAAAAGGTCTTGCCCCAGCCAACAAAGTAGGTGTAATAGATTCTGACTACAGAGGTGAGATCATAGTAGCCCTCCACAACCATTCAGATAAGCCTGTAACCATAGAACCAAAAGACAGAATCGCTCAGATAGTCTTAGCACCATACATCACAGCATCATTCAACGAAGTAGAAGAGCTTGACGACACAGAAAGAGGCGAAGGCGGCTTCGGCTCAACAGGCACAAAGTAAAAAAATCCATCTTGCAACATGCCAAAGGCATAAGCAAGATGGATTTTTTATCCCACCACATTTCATAGCCACCCCGGTCACACATCAACAATCCGCCTTGCAATATGCCGAAGGCATAAGCAAGGTGGATTTTTTTATCCCACCACATTTCATAGCCACCCCAGTCACATATCAACATCCCGCCTTGCAACATGCCGAAGGCATAAGCAAGGCAAGAAAGAATTAACGTAGATTGGAACCGGCAGCATATTATTGTGCGAGTCCGATTTAAGGCGCGAACCGTGTGGGAGTTATGCCGCTCTATACAAAAGAGCGGTGAGAGAAAACTCGTTCAAGCGAAGCGCGTTTGTTTTCTCTCACCGTAATAAACTCTGTATAGAGCGGCATTTACTCCCACTAGGTGCAGCCGCCATGAGAACTCGCACAATAATATGCTGCCGGTTCCCACACACAACCTAATTTCTTTCTTGCCTTACTTATACGCAATATTGGCATGCTCAATAACATAATCCTGTGCCTTCTGCACAAGCATAGCCTTAACTACACTATCTTTTCCGAATTTCTCAACAAATGCATTCTCATCAGAATATCCATTGTCTCCTGCGAATTCATCAAGATCGCCCTTGTAATCATATTCTCTCATAGAGAACTTCTGATCTTTCACGATTGCTTCCATAATAAGCTGCTGTGCTGCTGACTTCTTAATGAAATCATCATATGACATTCCATATAACTGCTGGCAATACTCTTCCTTTGACTGGTTAGTAAAATCAGCATAGAATCCGACAGACTGGTCATATCTGTCTCGTAATGTACTGAGCAGTGTATCTGGATAACCACTTACCTTACATGTATCCTGAAGTGTTGAAAGAACCTGTTTCTGAATCTCATCATCAACCTTAGAATCGATTGTAGATGCTAATGAATCTTTAACAGAAGCTCTATATTCTTCGATTGTATCATATCCAAATGTTTCCTTAACATATGCATTAGTAAGCATTGGCACATTAGGCTGTGAAACCGTCTGCACTGTAAGCTCAAACACTACTTTAGTTCCTGCATATACGGTATTGCTATATGTTTCCGGCAAGTCGATTACCATAACCTTAGTCTCTCCAGCCTTCATTCCATAGAGTGCTTCATCAAGCTCTTCTATATCAAGTCCAAGTTTATCTTTGCCAAGTATCATTGTAACACCATCTGTATTAGACAGCCCTGTTGACTGTGAACCCGAACTTGTAGCAACATAAGTAACCAGTATCTGATCTCCATCAACAGCACCTCTGCTGACTTCTGAATAAGTAGTATTATTCTCTATATCTTCAGCAATCTTATCATCAACAAGCTGATTCTCTATAGATGTTTTATCAACTGTTACAGCTATATCCTCATATTTCCCAAGCTGTACATAATCATTAACATTATAATCGTATTTTACTTCAATCTCTTTATTACATGCAGTTGCCATAAGCATTGTTGCTGATAATAAAACTATTGATGCTTTTCTTAAAAAACTTTTTCTCACAATAAACCTCCGCTCTTACTTCTTTATACAGAAGTAAAAAATTGACTTTCATACTATATCACATAAAAGAGATTTTATCCATATCTGTTCATATTAGTTCACAGAAATATCATACATTTTAAAAAGAAAAGACTGCCGCTTTCACGACAGCCTATTATCTCTGATATATAATATATAATCAATTATGCAAGCTTAGACTTAGCAACCTCTGCGAGCTTAGCAAATCCTTCTGCATCGTTAACAGCCATCTCAGATAATACCTTTCTGTTAAGATCGATATTAGCTAACTTAAGACCATACATGAACTTGCTGTATGAAAGTCCGTTAATTCTTGCAGCAGCATTGATTCTGGCAATCCATAACTGTCTGAACTGTC
>ENA-OOXA01001820-OOXA01001820.1-human-gut-metagenome-genome-assembly--contig:-NODE-1820-length-11147-cov-1.385413_pt1 | contig 11147 bp, 11 predicted proteins | sample MGYA00241581_ERZ501331 | MGnify/ENA primary metagenome ERZ501331 (study PRJEB25962, sample SAMEA2042982) | human gut metagenome | biome: human gut; feature: human-associated habitat; material: faeces...
ACGGTGTGGCGGGACATGAAAGAGCATTTCGGCAGAAAGTACGTTACCGCGGCGGACCTCGAACAATGGCGGGTCCGCTTCAATGGGGCGGTGCTATTCCTCGATTACGTCCACCACGAAAGGAGCGGGACACCATGAAAAAACAGCACACACAGAAAATGACGGTCCGCGTCACGGCACAGACGGCCTACAACCTCGAACGTCTTATGCTTATGAGCGGGCAGAAAACGCCGGGCCGCGTCGTCGATAGCTGGTTCGTGAAAAAATGCTTGCCCTGCGGGGCCGAAACATCGAAACGGAGGAAACGAAATGAAGTATGACTGCATGAAGCCCGAATGGGCCGACAATGAGCCTTGCCCGCTCGACACGGGCGAACTGGAAAACTGCGCCGAATGTGTGTGGGCGCATGAACGGGAAACGGAGGACTGACAATGCGTGCCGGAATTCTGCTGATCGTTCTTTATTGGGCGCTGTTCACCATTCGAGCGGGTTTGCAACCGAAAGTCGCGGCGGAGGTCAAAGCGGCGACCTACGACATGAAACGGGCATCGGGCCTTGAAAAGCTGGAACACACCCGCCGCCTGCAATGTTGGACCGTGGCAAAGTGGGCCTTGCGTGTCTGCGGCTGGGCTGAAAACGTCCTGTTGGGCGTGGTTATCCTGTGGGTTGCTTTCCTGCTGGGCGCAGTCCTGACAGGAACCGTCATTGTATTTGGCTACCCGGTATAAAGGAGCGTTATCTATGAAACTGACGAAGTGTGAGCAATGCGGCGGACCGACGGCGGAGGGACTGCCCCTCTGCCCTGACTGCATGAGAGCAACGGGCGCGGCGGCGGACCAAATCGCCGCGGCGGAGGAACTGCGGGACATTGCGCGGGTCCTGTCCATCACAGCGAACACAGACGCGAACATTCGTGAAGCAATCGTCGGAATTTTGAATATCGCCGAAAGGCTGGAAAGAGGGAAATAAAATGGAACTTCTGCAATTCGTGTTTTCAAGTTTTTGGGTTTGGCTGGGCTGTGTGGTCCTGATTGTCGCGGCGGGTGAAGCTGTGGCGACCGCGGCGGCGGGGTTCCGTCAGAAACGTAAAGTTTCCGTATACCACGTCGGCGACGTGACGCGGGTTGAAGTGGAGAACGCGGGCCGCGCCGACATTCCGGCGGCGGTAAAGGCGTTGAACGAGCAGGCGGCGGAGGTAGACGAATGAAGCTGAAAAAGGTTCTTTCTATCTGCAAGACGAACGGGCTTTATTACCTGTATGACCGCATCGACAGATCGGGAGAAATCACACAATGGTTGGGCGACGGCTACGCCCTCTATCCTCTGGACGGCCTGCCGAAGAAAGTTTCTGCGCCGTGTTCGATATTACCGGGAAGCAACGCGAAAAAATTCTTTTCCGGCATGAGCGCTTGCCGGAACACCTGAACGTCGAGGACGTGGCGGCGGGCGACAAACTGGTTCGGGAGTACGAAACGACCTTTATCAACGGCGGGTTGCGCTTGAAACCGCTGAAAACGAACAACGGCGTTACATTCATTCGGAGCCTGTACCTTTCGCCGCTGGAAGACGTTATCGACATGGTGCAATTCTACGAGCGGACCACGCCGCAGGGCGGTTCGTACATCGTCGCAAAGGCCGGGTTCCTGACGGCGGCGGTCATCATGCCTTATTCGTTGAACGCCGTCACACCGAACATCGGGACGGGATTCGATCTCGGTGTGGAAATCCACGGTTTCGCAGCCAATAAGTTCGGATATGAAATAGGAATCTTCAACGGTACCGGCGCATCGGTCAACACGGCTACGAAAACCATCAGCGACGACTGGCACATCCCGTCCCTGCTCTACGCCGGACGTTTCACCTTCATGCCGAAGGGTATCATGCCCGCCACGCAGGGTAACCCCGACCGCCTGCACGAAGACAAATGGATGTTAGGCGCAAGCGCCAACCTGAATGTGGAAAGCGAGAGCGAAAGCACCAACGACACCCGCGCCGGACTGGAGTTTGCCATGCTGAAAAACAAGCTTTATATCGGAGCCGAAGCCTACTACATGCATGTGGGATTCACCGACCGACAAAAGATAGACAAGACTTACGATTTCTTGGGCGGCTACGTCCAAGGCGGTTATTTCGTGGCTCCCCGCGTACAGGTTGCCGCACGTTACGACTTCTTTAACCGCAACGGCGTAGACACGAATGGTTTCCTCAATATGCCGGCCGTAGGATGCAATTATTTCTTCAAGAACTGTAACCTGAAACTGCAAGCCATGTATCAGTTCATCGGACGCACCGGACACGACACGCAACTCGACCGTGACAACGACGACCTTGGGTTGGCCAAGCACTCAGGCACCATACAGTTGCAATACTCTTTCTAATATTCGTTAATTCAGCCGATAAAGAATTTACAATGAAAAAAAACTATGGTATATTTGTTCTCCTGTCTGTAGCAATGGGACTCACCGCCTGCGACGACGGCTCCATCCCACGGAAGGAACACACGGCTACGCACACCGGATTTGCGGCCAAACTGACCGGACACATCACCGGTGCGGACAGTTGGCCGGAATATTACCAGCTTGTGTTGGCCGGGTTCGGAGACAGCGAATACGCGACTACGCAAGTGCTCGTCAGCCCCGATGCGAACAGCAACGTGAGCCTCACCCTGCCCAACATCGGGAGCAACGTGAAAACCATCGAGCTATGCGTGACCAACCGGTTGCGCAAACGTGTCCTGACATATCAAAGTCTGGATGTAGCTTCGATTTCGGGAGATACGCTCTACATGGATGCCGGACAGGTGGATGCCCACATGTATGCAGCCATACAAGAGAACATATTTGACAAAACCTGCGCACAGTGCCACGGAGGAAGCACCTCTCCCGCAGCCGGACTTTACCTGACGGCCGACAAGAGCCATGCCAGCCTTGTAAACCAACCGTCTACACAGGTCGAGGACGGCATCCGTGTCATTCCGGGCAACGCCGAAGAAAGCATCTTGCATAAGGTTATCAATCCTGGCAATGTACTCGGCTTAGGTTTCAGTCACGAAAATATGATAACTTCATCAACCGACCTGCGGCTTATAGACGAATGGATCAACGCAGGCGCCAAAGAATAGGAACAACATGGATAAAAGCAAAGTTTTTTGGGAAGATCTGGGTGTAACGGCGGAAATATCCGCTTTTACCCCACAAGATAAGATAGAAGAGTTCCACGTCATGTTGCATGTGGAGCCGAGAGCCGAACTCTTCGACGGACAACTCAAACGAATTTACGAAGGAGAGGAACGGCTGTTGCGGTTGCCGCAGGTCATGGGTGCCGACGTCATCCTGAAGCGATACTTTCTCAGCGATTCGACCAACCAACAGCCTCTGATGAAGCAGGAAGCGGACTGTTCCGTATCCGTCATCCAGCAGCCACCGCTCGACGGCAGCAAGGTGGCCGTGTGGCTGTATCTGCAAAAAGGCAGCAAGGTAGCCAACGTGAACGGTGTCATCGTGGCGGAACACAACGGTTACCGTCATTTATGGAAGATGGGCATGCACGAACACAAGGGCGACTCGGCCTGGCAAACGGAATCTCTGCTCATCAGTTACGAGGAAACCTTACAAAGCTTCAACGCCACGCTGGCAGACAACTGTATCCGTACGTGGTTTTTCGTACGCGATGTAGACACACAGTACGCCGGCATGGTGAAAGCACGTAAGGAAAACTTCGCCGAACAAGGACTTACCGAACAGACCCACTACATCAGCAGTACGGGCATCGGCGGACTGCCCGCAGACACACGGGCCTTGGTACAGATGGGAACGTATGCCCTCACAGGGTTTGAACCTTCACAGCAACGCTACCTGTACGCTCCCACCCACCTGAACCCTACTTATGAATACGGGGTTACGTTCGAGCGGGGTACCGTCATGGAATACGGCGACCGTGCTCATGTATTCCTCAGCGGCACGGCCAGCATCAACAACAAAGGAGAGGTGGTGCATGTGGGCAACATCGTGAAACAAACCGAACGCATGTGGGAAAATGTAGGAGTCCTGCTTGAAGAAGGCGGCGCATCATTCGACGATGTCATGCAAATCATCGTTTACCTGCGCGATGTCTGCGATTACCCGACCGTGAAAGAGATGTTCGCCCGACGGTTCCCCGACACTCCGAAAGTCATCACCTTGGCACCGGTATGCCGACCTACATGGCTTATCGAAATGGAATGTATTGCCGTGAAAAAACGTTGCAACGAAAAGTATCGCGACTTTTAAGGACTTATCCGGTACATTCCCTCTACATCATGAAGTCAGTTCCTTTCATACTACTTTTTTGGGCTGCCGCAGGCATCGGTATATCCACGTTTGTGGAAGATGCCCACGGCACGCCTTTTATCCAGACCTACGTTTACGGCACCTGGTGGTTCAAACTGTTATGGACCGCCGTCGTGGTCACTTCGGCCGCACTTTTCGTACGCCGTAAAACGTGGAAAAACTTTCCGCTTCTCGTCCTTCATCTCAGTTTCGGCGTGATATTCGCCGGAGCGCTCACCACCGCCCTTACCGGACATAAAGGAATATTGCACTTGCGTAAAGGCCAGCCTACGGGAGAATATGTCAACGAACGGAAACAAGTGGCACGCCTGCCCTTCATGATGCGTTTAGACAGCTTCCGCATAGCATATTATCCGGGCACGGAAGCTCCTGCCGACTATGTGAGCCAAATCTCCTGCCAGCATATCGACGGCAACATCTTTGCCCGGCCAATTGTTTCCATGAACCGGATTTTTTCTGCACAAGGGTACCGTTTTTACCAGTCTTCCTACGATGAAGATTTGGAAGGCAGTTGGCTTTCGGTAAACTATGACCCTTGGGGGACGGGCATCACCTACACCGGTTTCTGCCTGATGGGGTTGGGTTGCCTGCTCCTGCTGTGCGCCCGGGACGGAGGCTTCCGCCGTCTGCTAAGGCATCCGCAGATCCGGAAAGGCGGACTGTTCCTAATAGCTTTGTTTGGGGGCTGTCAACTGAAAGCCGACCCGGCCTTGCCCGTAGTCAAGCGGGTACAAGCCGACAGTCTGGCTATCCAACAAGTGGTCTACAACGACCGCGTCGCCCCGTTCAACACACTTGCACGGGATTTCGTACAAAAAATATACGGACGACCATCCTTCCACAGAATCACCCCGGAACAGGTGGTGAGCAGTTGGATGCTCTACCCCGAAGAATGGAACCGCACTCCCATTATCCGTATCAAAAATCAAGAGTTGCGCACCGCTTTAGGCCTTAAAGAAGAATATGCCTCGCTCAATCATTTGTTCGACGGGACACAATACAAGCTACAGCCTTTATGGCAACGCGAACAAGGTAACCGGAGCAAACTGGCCCAAGCCATACAGGAAACAGACGAAAAAGTAGGACTCATCCTCATGCTCCGGCAAGGCACGCTCATCCGTCCGCTACCGCCCGACGTTACACCTCTCAGTACCCAGAAAGTCAACGCCGAACTGTGGTACAACCGTATTCCCTTCAGCAAAATCCTGTTCATGGTCAACCTCACTTTAGGCTTTGCCGCCTTCGGATTATTCATGTTCAGGATGCTGACGAACCGTAAGGAGAAAGCCGTAAGCCGACGGGTATGGGGCACAGCCCTCTGCCTCACCACCCTATTCCATGCCACAGGATACGCCTTGCGCGGTTACATCAGAAGCGGTTTCCCCCTGAGCAACGGATACGAAACGATGCAGTTCGTCGCTCTGGCAGTCCTCCTGACCGCCTGTCTGCTTCAACGGAGGTTCCCTTTCACCCGGCCTTTCGGTTTCCTGCTTTCCGGATTCACTCTGCTCGTAGCCTACTTGGGCGAGATGAACCCGCAAATTACGCCCCTCATGCCGGTATTGGCATCCCCGTGGCTGAGTTGGCACGTGTCGCTCATCATGATTTCATACGGCCTTTTTGCTTTCACCTTTCTGAACGGCATCCTGGCCTTGTGTCTTATAGGGAAACAAAAAAACACGGCTTCGCCGATTACAAGAGAACAAATCGAACAACTCACCTTGTTGAGCCGTCTTCTGTTATATCCAGGCACTTTCCTGTTGGGCACAGGCATTGTGTTGGGAGCCGTATGGGCCAACGTGTCGTGGGGCAGTTACTGGTCGTGGGACCCGAAAGAAGTGTGGGCACTTGCGGCGTTCATCATTTACGGCATCTCTTTCCACCGGAAAAGCCTGCCCTGTTTTCAACGTCCATGGCTATTCCATGGCTATATGATCTTCGCTTTCGCCGTAGTCCTGATGACCTACTTCGGAGTCAATTATCTGCTCGGTGGCATGCACAGCTATGCCAATTCTTAACAAAATCACTACTATCAGGTATTGCACAAGCCGGATTTTGCAAGTAATTTTGCACGCTGTATAATTATATATAGGTAGTAATGATGAGATTATCGGATGTCAACACGAACGAAACCGTGATGATATCACACATAGAAGGCAGCGGAGCCTTCAGAGCCCGCTTGAGTGAAATGGGGTTTGTCACAGGAAAAACCGTCAAGAAACTGTTTACTTCTCCTGTGGGAAATCCTATTGTTTTCGAACTGATGGGAGGACAAATCGCCCTGCGAAAGAGCGAAGCTGAAAAAATACAAGTCACTGTTTCGGGCACGGCTGACGCTCCATCTACGACACCGGAAGCGGACATCCCTGCCCCATCCACAGACATTTCCACAGACATTCCGACTCAAAAGCATCGTTCAGACCGGCATCAACGAAGAAGCGGAAGCGTTATGCCGCCATCTCCACACCCGGGATGCCCCAGTTGCGGTCCTTCCGGACGTCGCATCACCACCGACACGCCGGCCGAAGCCGGAGTGATTACAATAGCTTTGGTCGGTAATCCGAATTGCGGCAAGACCTCACTTTTCAATGCAGCCTCGGGGGGACACGAACGTACCGGTAACTACAGCGGAGTGACCGTCAGCAGTGTCGTGGGAGAAATGGTCTTCGATGGACGGAAAATCCGTTTGGTAGACCTGCCGGGAACCTACTCTATCCGTGCTTTCAGTCCGGAAGAGGCGTATGTGGCACACGAACTGGAAAGCGGCCGGATAGATGCCGTCATCAATGTGCTCGACACAACCAATCTGGAACGGAATCTGTTGCTCACCATGCAACTGAAGGAACGGAACCTTCCGCTCGTCGGAGCCTTGAACATGTATGATGAGTTTGAAGAAAGCCAAAGTACACTCGACATCGAAGAACTGAGCCGTCGTTTGGATATGCCTCTCTACCCTACCGTAGCCCGTAAGCGCATCGGTATCGATGCCTTGCTGAAAAAAGCCATCGAACTGGCCGACCAACATATTGCACTTCACCGTGCAGGCATACAAGGGCATACCCACGAGGCCGCTTGCTGCAACGATCCGGAGCACTGTACCCACTGTAGCGGAAAAGGAGCTCATCCGGAAGATATGGACGCAGACAACGGAAGCGACACGGCCTGTCCGTGCCCCGAACGCGAACACGAAGATGTGGAACGCTATTCCCATATCGGACAAATGCTCGACGGCATTTACATTAAAAAACACGGACGCAGTCATCAGGTCACCACAACGTTAGACCGACTGCTGGCCAACCGCTGGATTGCCTATCCGTTGTTCGTGGCCATCATGTGGTTCATCTTTTGGGTCACGTTCACCATCGGACAATACCCCATGGACTGGATAGACAACGGTGTGGCATGGCTCACCGCCCTCTGCGAGAGCCAAATGCCCGAAGGCACGCTGCAAGCTTTGGTTTGCGACGGCATATTAGGCGGCGTGGGCAGCGTCATTGTCTTCTTGCCCAACATCCTGATTCTTTATTTCTTCATCTCCATATTGGAAGATTCGGGCTATCTGGCACGTGCCGCCATGTTGGCCGACCCGTTGTTCAACAAACTGGGACTACACGGAAAATCCTTCATTCCCATGCTGATGGGTTACGGATGCAACGTACCGGCCGTCATGGCTACCCGTACGATAGAAAATCCCAAAAGCCGTATGATTACCATGCTGGTCACTCCGATGATTTCATGCAGCGCACGCATTCCGGTGTATGTAGTATTTGCCGGGGCATTCTTTCCCCAAAACGCCTCCACCGTCATGCTCTGCCTTTACGTGTTCGGGACGGGTATGGCCTTGTTTGTAGCATGGGTATTCAGCAAGATCTTCATGCGTCGGTATGAAAGCCATTTCGTCATGGAACTCCCTCCTTACCGTCTGCCCAGTTCGCGCGGTGTTTGCCGCCATACGTGGGAGAAAGGACGCCAATACTTACGTAAGATGGGAGGCATCATCTTGGTGGCCAGCATCGTGATTTGGGCTTTAGGACATTTCCCCACGGGAAACGGTGAACTGACAGAAGCCGAACAACAGGAACAATCCTACATGGGCCGGATAGGCCATGCCATCGAACCGGTAATCCGTCCGTTAGGTTACGATTGGCGAATGGGCGTAGGTATCATAGCCGGTGTCGGCGCAAAGGAACTGATGGTCAGCACACTCGGAGTGTTGTACAACTGCGCGGCCGAAGACGCGGAACCGGAAACCACCGAAGACGCTTCGCAGACCCGCCTGGCGCAAATACTAAGCCAGCACACCACACCCGAAGCCGCATTGAGTTACATGATCTTCGCACTGCTTTATTTCCCTTGTCTGGCTACGATTGCAGCCGTCAAAGGAGAAAGCGGCACATGGAAGTGGGCCATTTTTACGGCGGCATACACTACCCTATTGGCCTACGTGACGGCTTTTGCCGTCTACCGCATGGCATTGCTCTTTTAAACAAAACATAAAACTTTCCGGCAAGGAGGTCTGAGCGCAAACCGCCTCACCGGAAAGTTTTTTTATCACTTCCAACGAAACACTACATTTTATGATTCAAAAACTTTTCGCACAGAGCGCATTCCTGCGCTTTGCTTTTTGTACGTGTGCCACAATGACTGGCATGCAGTCTCCACTTTTCTGCCAACGGGTAAAATGGGAAATCTCCGGAACGACCGAAGGACTGTGGAACATCACCGACGGGAAAACCGGCTGGTGTAACCTGCTTGAAGTCTCGGCAGAAACCGGACTATGGAAAAACGCACAACTGGAAACCGCAGCCATTTCTACTTACAATCTGGGGATTCCGGTAGCCGGAGACTTACAAGCATTCAGTTGTATAGATGCCGGTCCGGACAAGGCCTTCCGTCTCATCGAAGCGGGAATCCGGCAAAACATCGGTGACAAGGGTTCCGTATATGCCGGACTGAGAAATATCGACATGGACCACTTTACGACCCCATTCACAGCTCTTTTCACCAACGCCTCGCACGGAAACTTCCCCATCTTGTCGGCCAACTTCCCGTTAGCCACTTATCCTTTGGCAGCCCTTTGCCTGCACACGGAATTCTCCCCTTTGCCAGGTCTCACCTTTCGCGAAAGCCTCTACAACGGCGTGGCCAGCGACCGTATCAACCGTCAGTTCCGTTTCTGCCCCCGTAGCGACGGGATGTTCAACATCGGCGAAGAAGACCGCCATCATGGATATTACGCCGTAGGATATGCCCTCGGCTCCAGTCCGTCCGAAACATCCGCCGACAAAACTTTCAATTACGCTTTGTGGACCTTGATAGAACAACCCCTCCTGCATGTCGGCGAAAGCCATTTGGGAGCCATGTGGCAGGGTGGCACGTCGCCGGCTTCACGCAGTACATGCCGTCATTACTGGGGAGCGGGGCTTATCTGGAGTAACATTCCGCCCCAGATGACCCAAGTGGGATTGGTGGTCAACCGTGCCCTCTATGCCGACGGCCGGGAAACCGACGTGGAACTGACCGGAAGCTTTCCCGTATGCAACCATTTCACCCTCCAGCCGGCCGTACATTGCATCAACACCAACGGGAACTACACTGCGGCAGCACAACTGCGGGCCATATTGGAATTCGGAAACTGAACTGGGTCATAAAGGAAGATTGCCACGTCCGGCTCTCATCTACTAAACATCAAAAACAGACAGGCAAAGACGGACAGCAAACGGAATAAAAAGAAAATCGCGATTAAGCGAGCGCAGACCGAGCTTGCTCGAAGTCTGCCGAGTGGGAGCGATTTATGCAAATAACGGCCCATTTCCTTTTCCTTTCCCGTGGTTTGCAGTAACTTTGTGCGGCTAAACACAAAGCATAACGACATGACAACAACATCTCCCGCTTCGGCTGTTCCCTATACCCATACCCTTCCCTGCGGCATGCGCGTCATCTGTGCCCCTTCTGCCACGGATGTGGTATATTGCGGCATCGCCGTCGATGCCGGTACACGCGACGAACTGCCGGACGAAAACGGGCTGGCACACTTTTGCGAGCACCTGACTTTCAAAGGGACGCACCGGCGCCGCTCCTGGCATATCCTGAACCGCATGGAAAGCGTAGGAGGGGACTTGAACGCCTACACGGGCAAAGAGGAAACCATTTACTACACGGCTTTCCTGAAAGAACACTTCGCACGTGCTGTGGATCTGCTGGCCGACATCGTGTTGGGCAGCACCTATCCCCAAACAGAGATGAACAAAGAGGTGGAGGTGGTCATCGACGAAATAGAAAGCTACAACGACTCGCCTTCCGAATTGATTTTCGACGATTTCGAGAATCTGATTTTTTGCGGCCACCCTTTGGGACGTAACATCCTGGGCGAAGCCGGACGTTTGCGGGGATTCCGCAGCGAGGACATCCAACGTTTCGCCCGGCGGCTGTACCGTCCCGACCGGATGGTTTTCTTCGTCTACGGACGCATCGAACCGGCATACGCCTGCCGGGAAATCACCAAAGCCCTGAAACGGGTGGCTTCCTCCTTGCCCGAAGGCCATCCTTTCCAGACGCTCCTCCAAACCGACGCTTCCCCTGCCCGACCTGACAGGAACGATGCCGGACGCACGGCTGTACCGGAATACCGCCCCCAGACCGTCACACTGCACAAAGACACCCATCAGGCACACGTCATGATAGGCGCACGGGCCTACAGTGCCCGCGACCCGCGCCACCTGAGTCTCTACCTGCTGAACAATATCCTGGGAGGCCCGGGCATGAACTCACGCCTCAACCTGAGCCTGCGCGAGAAACACGGCCTTGTATATACAGTGG